>Ga0255779_1000167_pt1 | contig 80319 bp, 75 predicted proteins | sample 011ome_21_FD_179977 | JGI IMG/M metagenome (GOLD analysis project Ga0255779, IMG submission 179977) | Coastal salt marsh microbial communities from the Groves Creek Marsh, Skidaway Island, Georgia - 011508AT metaG (version 2) | ecosystem: Environmental > Aquatic > Marine > Intertidal zone > Salt... | reverse complement strand
TATTAATGGTTCTTAATGGTTGTTAGTAGTTGTTAGTAGTTATTCGTGCAGAAAGGTGCGCTAAGATATTTTGATCAGGTCTTTGCCTAGGCGAGAGTTTTTTGGCGGCACAGAACGAGGCAAGTTGCCAGGAAGTCGCGGAAACTAGGGGGGCCAGTTTCCGCGCAAGCATCCATCTCAGGTCTTGGCGAGAGACTTCACTCGCCGCTTGAAATCATCGGTAGAATTTGTTTTGGGATATTCCTGGGCCGGCACTGGCACCCCCAGAAAATCACACAGAGGCTGCCAGCCCATGCTGGCTTCAAACACCAATAAGCGATCCGCTGGCACTGTTTTTTTGACCGCCTCATTGTGGGCCGTAAAGACTGCCTTCGCATAGTCGCGATCCATGTGTCGGCCCTGAAAGGTGTCTTCCACTATTAACTTACGGGCCATCTGACCCTGAAGATTGTCTGGATCAAAACCACTATCCATGGATTTGAAAATAGTCTCAGACGCACTATCAAACCACTGGTCCGGATCACGTAGGCTTAAGATCACCTTGGCGTCGGGGTAATAGGCCATCAGGGCCTCGTAAAATGCGCAGGATGGCCAGTCGACGCTCGCTTGGAATCCTTCAAACACGACCCCCCAGTCCATCTTTTTACCGAAGGCGGCATCATGCCAGTGCTGTTGTTGAGCGGCACTGGAAAACAGCTCCATCATATGATGGCATTTGCTCAAGCCCAGTTGCTCAAGGGCCAGCTTTAGTGACAGGGTGCCGGTACGACCGAAGCCGGCACCTATGACTTTGAGTGTCATGTTTTCGTCCTTATACTTGGTGAATGATTTTTGGTGAATGGCTCTTGTTGAATGGCTCTTAAAGAAAGGCTCTTAAAGAAAGGCTCTTAAAGAAAGTCTCTTAAAGAAAGTCTCTTAAAGAAAGTCTCTTATTGAAAGTCTCTTATGGAAAGGCAGGGTCCCTTGCCCTGGCGATGAAGTAGAAATCAATAGTGTTGAAGCTAAATGCTAAGACCGTGCCGAGTCAAGTTCTACGCCAGCAGAGACCGTTTACCGACTTGCCGGCGGCCTTCGTGAGGTCGCGCCTTTTTTGTGGTTGCTTTGCCTGGGTTTAAATCGCAAAGTGCGTCGCGGACAGGTGGAAAGAGATATTTTGTGACTCGAACCGACGAAGAGAAGTGGTTGAAATGAGAAAAGATGGAGAATTTTTGAGTACGCTCTCGCGCGGTTTGACTGTACTACGCGCCTTCTCGCGAGAAACTCCTGAAATGACGTTGAGTGAAGTCGCCGCCAAGACTGATCTCAGCCCGGCAGTCGCCAGACGATGTTTGAATACCCTGGTAGACCTCGGTTATGTTGGCAAAAAAGACAAGCTGTTTTTATTGACCGCGGAGGTGTTGGGCTTTGCCTCTGCGTTTATTGAGTCGATGAACCTGGAGCAGATAGTTCAGCCTCACCTGCAGGTTCTGCGGGATAAAACCGGTGACAGTACTTCCATGGCAGTGCTCTCGGATCAGGATATTCTCTACCTGGTGCATGTATCAACTCATCGCATGGTGCGCGTGGCCGCGGGATTCGGCACACGATTTCCTGCACATCCCACCTCGATGGGCAGGGTGCTTATTGCCCACCAACCCAGAGAGCTAGTAGAAGCTTATCTTCAGAACAGTGAATTCCAGCAGTTTACAAGTAAGACGGTCGTATCCAGACCACAACTCAGAAAGTTGATCGAGAAGGTTAAGCAAGAGGGTTTTGCCTCCGTGGAAGACGAACTGGACTATGGCATAGTTTCTGTCGCGGTGCCGATCTTTGATCAAGCAGGGACTATACTCGCTGCCATCAACTGCTCGACGGTCACAACGCGTGTGGACCGTGAGCAGATGGTTCAGAGTCGCCTACTGGTGTTACAAGAGACAGCCCAAAAAATAGAGATGGCATTGCGGCGTTATCCCGTTCTCGTCGATTCCATACTCAGTTCTGCTGCGGTCTCGAGATCATGATGCCAGGTGATGCTTCGCAGTAATGGTCTTGCAGCAGCGTCGGAGCCCAATCTTCTTGTGTTGACGGCGAGATACTGCCTGGCGGGACCGGTTGGTTTCACGAAGCCTGATAATCTACGGCTTCCTGAGCGCCGATCCAGAGCGGGTGTCCTGCAGGATTGTTCATCTCTTCAAACAGATGACCAACAAGACCTGCACAGCGTGCAGTAAGGATCACGCCCCGCATCATTTTTGAGGGCACGCCTGCCTCAGCTAGCACGGCACCGATCGCGGCGCTGACATTGGTCACAAGATTTTTCTTCAGGGTCGACTGCAGTCCCTGCTCAAGGAGTTTCACAGCTCGAATGTATTTGCCGCCAACCTCCTGAAGCTCGGCGACCGAAATCAGACGTTTGACTCTTGGGTCCAGGTCGCCGTGAATAGGATGCCCAAATCCAGGGAGGGGCCGGCCGATACTGCGATAGTGTTGAATTTCAGCAGAGACGGCTGCTTCCTGATCCGGTGCTGCGACGATCCGCTCAAGGACAGCGCCGCATTCGCTGGCAGTGCCAGCATAACGATCACCGACGCCAAGTAATCCGGCAGCGATTGCGCCGGTGAAAGACTCGGGTGCTCCGTAGTAGGTGAGGCGAGTGGCAATCGCTGAAGGCACCAGACCGTGTTCCATGATGGTGACGAGCACGGCATCCATGATTTTGCACTGGGCTTCTGTGGGTTCCTGTCCTAGGGCCTGCAAGTAGATCATTTGGGTAAATGACACTTTGCCAATCAAATCCTCACACAAGTCTTTACCGCGCACCATGATGGTGTCTGCGTCAAACCCGCAGATATTGGTGGTACCTTTTTGCTCAAGCATAAAAACTAACCTTTTTTATGAGTGTCTGTTAGGATAAAATCTTCGCATATCGAAAAAAATTTCGCTATGCGAAATAAAAGCAGAAACAACAATCAAGAATGAGGGGTGACTCCAATGAGGGGGCTTTTGATAGCAGTGTCCATTGCTGTGGCAACACCGATGGTGAATACGGTTTACGCAGCCGACCGAATGATGGAAGAAGTCGTTGTTTCAGCGCGTAAAAGGGCTGAGTCTCTGGAAGAAAGTCCAGTCTCGGTGAGCGTATTTACAGCCGAAGATCTCGAATCTGCCGGTATTGAAACGGCGCGAGACTTTATAGCACTAACACCCAATGTCACGCTGGTTGAAACCCAGAATGCCGGTAACGCTTTCATCAATGTTCGAGGCGTGTCTCAGGCCCGTAACAGTGAAATGTCTGTCGCTGTGTTGGTTGATGGCGTCTTAATGGCCAATCCGGCTCAGTTTACGCAGCAGCTATTTGATATTCAGCAAATCGAGGTCCTGCGCGGGCCCCAGGGCGCGCTGTACGGGCGCAACGCGATCGGCGGTGCAATTACCATACAAACTCGGCAGCCCAGTGATGAGTTGTCGGGTCGGATTGAAGTCGGGGCTGACTCAGGCCCAGGCTATACGGCAAAAGGTTTCGTTAGTGGTCCGGTCGGCGATTCAACGACGCTAAAGTATCGTGCGTCACTGTCTTATATTGATACCGATGGTTTTCTGGACAATGCCTATCTGGGCGAGAAAGCCGATCCCTATAAAGATATATCCGGCCGCTTGAAGCTGCTGTGGGAGCCGACTGATAACTTTCAAGCCGACTTCAGAATTAGCCAATCTAATCTGGATACCCAGGCGTTATATTTTGTAATTGATGCGGAAGCTGATGATACTGCACTGGATATTCGAGTGAATAATCCTGGCGTCAACGAGCGTGATATTTTCAACTCCAGTCTGAAGCTTGAGTATGCCTTTGCCGATGGCGGAACCTTCACTTCGATCTCCGCATATGATGATCTTGAGGAGTTGTTGACCGGTGACAATTTCAATTTTGTGCCACCCGGCGAGTCGTTAATAAATTTCTTTCCCATCGGTGCTATTACCGCGAGTTTGACCGGCGACGGCTTCGCTGATCTGAGCCAGACCCAGTACCTGGAAAGTGACTCGGTCAGTCAGGAGTTCCGTTATACATCTCCTGCCAGTGAGCGTCTGCGATGGATTGTTGGTACTTATGCGATAGCCACAGATCGCTACATTTCAACCGGCAACCAGATCGATCGAAATCAGGGAGTATTTCCAGTCTATAAGGTGCCCAGGGTGTCTCTGTTTGTCGACCCGACGAATCCAAGCCCGCAGTTGAGCCTGTTGGCTGATGCACAAGACAATTTTGCTTGGGCTGTCTTTGGTGATATTGCTTACGATTTTACCGACACCTTCGAAGCCTCGCTGTCTCTGCGGTACGATCGTGATACGCGAGAAAACACCACACTGACTGAGCCTCTTTATGATCCTACCGGTGGAATTGGTATTGTCTTTGGCGAAGTTCGTGAGGAGACCTTCAGCGAACTGCAACCAAAGATCAATCTCCGCTATTTACCGTCTGAAGACCTGACAATTTATGGTGGCTGGTCTCGAGGATTCCGTAGCGGTGGATTTAATCAGACTGGCGTGGGCGCCGCGATTACTGAGCCTGGTGTAGAAGATGTGTTCGGTGCCCAAGTCGCTGACACCTTTGAAGCTGGTATCAAGAACACCTTTATGGACGGTCGCTTCAGTACTTCTCTGAGCGTCTACAGTACAGACTTCGATAATGCTTACTTCTTCTTTTATGATCCAACGACCAGTACTCAGAATCTGGGGAGCATTCCGGAAGTCGAATATGTCGGACTCGAGCTTGAGGCCAATGCTTACTTGAATGACTATCTGACCGGCTATTTTGGGCTCGGGTTGACTGACAGTAAAATTGTTAAGGCGGCTGATCCTGAAGATAATGGTAACGAGGCACCGCTGGTTTCAAAGAACACAGTGAACGCTGGCTTGCAGTTACGCTATCCCATCGCGTCAATGGATGGAGTGTATTTAACGGGTCGAATCGACTATCAGCATATTGGTGACACTTACTGGGATCCAGGTAATATTTCAGTTCGCTCGCCGGTTGATCTGGTGGACGCTCGAGTAGGCTTCGAGTCTGAAGATGACTGGTCCTTAGTACTCTGGACCAAAAACGCCTTTGACGAGGAATACAATGCTGAGTTTTCGCCAGGACCAGCGCCAGGCTTAAATTTCCTTTGGAAAGCGCCACCACGTCGATTCGGCCTGTCTTTTATCAAAAACTTTTAGAAGCATAGGAGACCCTCAATCATGAGTACGATTGAATCTGTGAGCACAAAGTTACACCACAATGCTTATGTGACGCGAGACATGGAGGCGGTACGCGCCTTCTACGAGGACATCATAGGCTTTCCCTTGAGTGCGACCTGGTGTGAGAAAACGGACCTGTTTGGCAAAGAGCGTGTTTATATGCACTGCTTCTTTGATATAGGCCACGGTGAGTCGCTGGCATTTTTCCAGTTCGCCGATGACAGCGATGCTCTAGAGTTTGGCCCTGAGTTGCCACCTTCCGGGTTTCGCCATCTTGCCATGAAAGTGGATCAGGCGGCGCAAGATGGTATTCGCGATCGTTTGGCTGCGGCAGGTGTCAGCGAACCACAGACCTATATTCTTAATCATGGCTACTGCTATTCGCTCTACGTCTTCGATCCCGCTGGATTACTGATTGAGTTTACCGTGGATCATGAGGACGTAGAGCAGATCAACGCAGACAAGAAAGTAACCGCCCATGCGGAGCTGCAGCGATGGCTGGCAGGGGATCATTCGCCTAACAATGAGGCCTACCATCGCTAGGTAGGGAGAGGTAAAAAATGTCAGAATCTGTAGTGGTCATCTACCACAGTGGCTACGGCCATACCTTGAAGCAGGCTGAAGCCGTTGCTGCCGGCGCGGCATCAGTGAGCGGTGTTGAATGTACGCTGATGTCTGTTTCAGCACTTGAGAATGCCGAAGCTGAAGGCTGGCAGTCTCTGGATTCAGCCAGTGCCGTTATCTTTGGCAGCCCAACCTACATGGGGTCTGCCTCGGCCGACTTTAAGAAGTTTATGGAAGCATCGTCGGGTCGCTGGATGACGGGAAAGTGGCAAGACAAGCTGGCTGCCGGCTTTACTAATTCCGGGTCACAAAATGGTGATAAGCAAAACACCCTGATTGAGTTTGTGACCTTTGCAGCCCAGCACGGCATGGTTTGGGTCAATCTGAACTTGGCGCCAGGGAATAACAGTACGGGTGGCAGTTCTAACGACCTTAATCGCCTAGGAGCCTCCCTTGGCGCCATGGCGCAGTCGAATGTTGATGTTGGTCCTGATGATGGCCCGATTACATCTGATCTGGAAACCGCTAAGGCGCTGGGGCGTCGTGTTGCATTAAGCACGTTACGTTGGAAAGCCTGACCAGGACCGAAGCAGGAAACTTATGATTTACGATCCCGAAGTAGAAACGCGCTCGCCTGAAGATCAACTGGGCTTTGACAAGCTGAGTTACCGCAAGCAAATCGAGTATCTATTTGCGCACTCAACGTTTTATCAGAACAAACTGAAAGCTGCCGGCTTTAGCTCGGCAGCGCAGGTGGGCGGGCTCGAGAATATTTCTCAGCTACCCTTTACTGAAAAAGATGAGCTCAGAGCAACCCAGGCCGCTGTGCCGCCCTTTGGCGATCATCTGGCCTGTGACCCCGAAAACCTGCGTCGAGTATTCAGCACCAGCGGTACGACTGGTGTGCCTTGCTACTTGGGTTTGACCAATCATGACATAGATATGTACGCGACCAATGTCGCTCGTGGTTATTCTGCCGCAGGATTTCATAAGGGGCAGAGAATTGCGGTCGGGTTTAATGCCGGGCCTTTTGTTGCCGGTGCGGTCTATTACGGATTTGACAAGATTGGTTGTACCGTTATTCCCGTCGGTACCGGCAACACCGAGCGACTTGTGACTGCCATTCAAAAAATGCGAGCGACCGGGATCAGTTGTACCCCATCCTACGGTCTGTATTTGATAGATTATTGCCTTGAGCATGGCATAAACACTCGAAGTCTGGGTTTAAAAAATATGATTACAGCGGGTGAGCCCGGTGGGGGCGATCCGCTGATTCGCGACAAGATCGAGACAGCATTTGGTTGTCAGGTTCGCGAATCAATGGGAATAGGCGATATCTCTTTGTCGACTTGGGCAGAGGATGCAGACGGTCAGGGTATGCATTTTATGGCGCGTGAGTTCGTTCATGTTGAGCTCATCGATCCTTTGACGGGGGTGCCCAAGGCTTGGGAGGATGGCGCAGAAGGGGAGTTGGTTTATACGGCACTTAAGCGAGAAGCCATGCCGCTGTTGAGGTTTCGAAGCCGAGACCACGTTGTTGTCAATATGAAACCGAATCCGACGGGGCGAACGGGTCCACGCATACGCTGTATTGGTCGTACCGACGATATGTTGATCGTACGAGGCGTGAACCTGTTTCCTACTGCCGTTCGTAGCATCGTGCAGGAATTCACCCCCGGTACCTCTGGGATGGTGCTAATTCGTCCCACTGCAGTGGGTGTGATGCAGGATCCACCGTTGCCGGTGCAGATCGAGTTGGGTCCGGATTCGCCAGTGGATCAGGCGCAGTTGAAAAAAGCCATCGAGTCTGCAATTCGAGAGCGCCTTCTAGTAACGACCAAAGTCACTCTCGTGCCCTACAATTCTCTGCCGAGAGAAACTTATAAGTCCAAGCTCGTCGATTACAGTGACGTGCTGATGGGTAAACTCTAACTAACCAAACCGGATCTGTCTGCCAATTCACGGATCAGCGGGCGAGTGGGGGAACGACAGTGGCTAAAATGATCGAAACAACGCATACCGGTAGTCTGCCAAGGCCTGACGATCTCATCAAGCTGATGTGGGCGGTGGCCGATGGTATCCCCGTTGATGCGAAAGCGCTGGACGAGGCCATTGTTGAGGCCGTCGAGCTCGTCTTCGCTCGTCAGGCGAACAGTGGGATCACTTATTTAAATGATGGCGAGATGTCAAAACCCAGCTATGCGACCTATGTGAAAGATAGGTTGAGTGGGTTTGGTGGTCAGGCGGTAGAAAGCTATTTTTTCCAAGATCTGGAGGAGTACCCCAGATCAAAAGACGTCGTCGCGGCTAATCCCGGTCGTAAAAAACGCTATGCGCCGGCCTGTACTAGTGAAATCAGAGTCAGTGATCCAATGGCTGCACAGCTGGATATGGTAAATCTTAACAAGGCTGCTGCCCGTCAAGGTATTTCTACGATATTTTCCAGCGCTGCATCTCCGGGTGTTGTATCGATTTTCTTTGAGAATCAGCACTACGAGAGCGATGAAGCCTATGTCTTTGCCATCGCAGAGGCGATGCGCCATGAGTACGAGGCAATCGCAGCCTCTGGCGCCAAGGTACAGTTGGACTGTCCAGACCTGGCTATGGGGCGGCATACCAACTATGCGAATCTGAGCCTTGAGGACTATCGTAAACGCATGGGGATGAATATTGCTGCATTGAATCATGCTGTACGTAACATACCGGAAGAGCAGCTGCGCATGCATCTATGCTGGGGTAACTATCCGGGACCGCATCATTGCGATGTGGCGCTGGCAGAAATCATTGATCTCGTTTGGGATGCAAAACCTCAGACTATATTATTTGAGGCCGCTAACCCCCGACATGCCCATGAGTGGTCTATCTTTGAAGAGACGCGAGTGCCTGCCAACAAGATCCTGTGTCCAGGTGTCATTGAGTGCCAATCAAACTATATCGAGCACCCGGAACTGGTTGCTCAACGGATCATGCGCTACGGTAAATTAATTGACCCAGCCCAACTTATGGCTGGCGTAGACTGCGGTTTTAGCGTTCATGTGGGCATGCAGGGTATAGACCCGGATGTTGCGTTTGCCAAGTTGGCAGCGCTGGCCCAGGGTGCGGAGATCGCATCCAGGCGACTGTTTTAGGTTTAAAATCGGCGCTTGCCAGAGATCGCAAGGTGCCAGAAAAAGTGAAGAGATGACGGTTGAACTGCTAAAGACGCCAATTTGGAGCAATCTATTCGGCGTTCTCCAAGGGTTTATTTGAGGGCTTGCCGGCAAAAATCTGTAACTCGCTGGCAATAACTTCGGTGGAATAATGCTTCTGACCGTCTTTCTCCCACTGCTTCGTCTGCATCTCGCCTTCGACGTAAATTTGTTGGCCTTGCTTTAGGTGTTTGCCAGCTATTTCGGCCAAATGATTTAAAAATACCAGGCGATGCCATTGGGTTCTTTCAATCGACTCGCCGGTTTTTCGGTCTTTCACTGTCTTGCTAGTGGCAATACTACAGGTGGTGACAGCCTTACCATTGGGCATAAATCGCGTTTCAGGATCCTGCCCGAGATTGCCGATGAGAATGACCTTGTTAATGCCCTGGCTCATGGTGCGATATTCCGCTGTTAGATCACGCTAGTCTGGGTGGCGTGATGACTATCCTAATACGTGGAGCGCGATTGGTCTAACGGATTCATTGACACAATTTCTCGCAGGGTACGCCATCTCCGTCACCATCAAGGCGAGTGGCGCCGCAGGTTAGCAGGTAAAAGCGGGCCTCGTTACAGCTCTCCATCTCTCGACAGTAGCGCTTGCTGCCACACTGCAGACTTGCTGCAACCAAAGGTGTGTTTTGAAATTTAACCTCGCGCTCGCCACGTCTCCAGTCCCAGGGTGCGACTGGATTGGTTGCGGCCCAGAGGCCCAGTTGCTGCTCACGCGCTCGGTTTTCTCCGACTAGAAAGTTTTGGTCAGCAAGATACTGCCGATAAGCCCAGGCATGACCCTCGTCCACCAGTTCTCGATTGACGTCACGTTGAGCGAGAAATACTCGTCCCAGTACTCGGCCATAGCGATCACGGCCGGTGATCTGGACTAATACATTCTGCTGAAATATCTTCTCGGCCAGCGCTTGCTTGGCTCTTTGGCCCCAGGGCTGGGCGCGCTCCGGTGCATCGATTTCCGCCAACCTGATCTTATGCTGTAACTTATCAACTAAGAGGGTAAAGGTGTCACCGTCTGCTATGGCCACGACCTGACCCTTGAGTTCCTCAGCGAAGCCAGAGGTTGCGCCCAGGCAAATAACGAGGAGGGCCATTGGCGAATAGATCCTAGCCGCTAATAGCATCCTCTTACACCAGATCCCGATGCTCACCACTTGTAATATGCCGCTTGTCAGAGTTTGTTGGTGAGCCGATTATAGCCCATGATGCATCGTTATGCTGTTTATTGAAGGCCTGCTGCCAACGCCCGATCCATCTGGTTTTAGGCGATGCTTGATAGGGTTCCGACTATGCGAATATTGGAGAAGATGATGCAAACGAGTTCACTGGGTGCCGTAGGTAATGTCAGTCGATTGACCCTGGGCGGCGGTGGTATTGGCCAGGTCTGGGGGGCAACCTCGCGAGAAGAAGCGTTGGCAACGGTTAAGGCCAGCTACGCTGGTGGTATCACCCTGTTCGATATGGCTCCGCTCTATGGTCAGGGCGAGGCCGAGACCGTCATGGGTTTAGCTTTTGCCGATGGCTATCCTGATGATGTGCGCGTCACCACTAAGTGCATGGTAGGTGGAGTCGCCGGTGAGTTGATCGAAGATAAGTTGATTCAGTCGTTGAATGCCAGTTGTGCACGACTGCAGCGAGATTATATTGATGTCTTTATTCTCCATGGGTATGTGATACCTGATGGTTGGAACGAGGGTGTTAGACCCAGGGCAATGCCACACATCGCTGTTGAATGGCGTAACTACCAGGATCATGTGGTGCGGGTATTTGAGAAGCTTAAACAACAGGGTCGAATTGGCGCCTGGGGCGTAACGGCTGCCAGTACCCAGGCCACCAACCTTGGTTTGCTGGATGATCAAAAACGTCCGGATATCGTGCAGTGTATTGCGAACCTGCTGGACTCTCCCGGAAACATGGCGATTTGTACAGAGACTGCAAACCCTCGCGCTGTTATTCGTGCTGCCCAGACGAAAGGCGTCGGTGTTATGGGAATTCGAGCGGTGGCAGCAGGATCCCTGACGACTGCGATTGATAGAGAGGTCAAGCCGGGGTCGGCAGAACTCATCGACTTTCATCGCGCGTGGGGTGTGCGGGCGATCGCCGCAGAGCTAGGTGTCTCCATGGCCTTTCTCGCCCATCAGTACGCTTTGTCGATGCCAGGGGTTGATACGGTAGTTCTGGGTGTGAAGAATCGAGATGAGTTGCATGATTGCCTGGCCGCTGCTGATGCTGAGCCCCTGGATGAAGAGCTGATCAAACGAATCGATGCGGCGGTCAAAATAGCCTGAGCAAGAGATCAGTCTTCACCTGCAGCTCTGTGTTCGAAGGTTCTTCTTGCTTGTCACCTCGAACAAAACATGTTCTAGTCGAGGAAAAGAAGAGGGGGTTTATTCTATGAGCGATTCTAAGGCGGACTCGACCAGCGCGGTCTTGAGTAAAACAACGCTGTACGCCCATGGCAGCATTGGAATTCCTCTGGCGGTGATAGGCTATCCGCTGGCCATCTGGATACCTGCCCATTATTCGGGCGGTCTCGGCATCAGCTTGGCGATGGTAGGTACTATCTTGATGCTCGCGCGTTTTACAGATGTTCTCACGGACCCCATCATGGGTGAGATTTCCGATCGCTGGCGTACGCGGTTCGGCCGTCGAAAGCCCTGGTTGCTGGTCGGTTTGCCGATCATGATGCTGGGCGTCTACAAGTTGTTTATGCCGCCAGAGGATGTTGGCATCTGGTATTTCTTGACTTATCTGACTCTGTTTTTCGTGGGCAGTACTATTATCGCCTTGCCCCACAGAGCCTGGGGCGCTGAGCTTTCAACCGACTATCATCAACGCAGTCGGGTCACGGCTTCGCGAGAGTTTTTTGTGCTGGGTGGTCTGATGTTGGCGGCCCTGGTGCCCATGCTGGTAGAGGTCACGGCGGACGGCAGTGGCTCAGTGGTACAGGTGTTTACTATTATCTGGCAGGACGCAGTAGGGGCCTTTACCGGAGATCTGGCTGACAAGAAGGTCGTTAATCGGTCGACGCTGACCGGGCCTGTGCTGGCGGGTCTGGCCTGGACCATTTTGTTGGTATTGCCCGTATGTGTATTTGTCGTTCTGGCGCTGGTTAAGGAGCCGCCGCCAACCAAGAAAGACAGCGTGCCTCTGAAGGAGGGATTACGCTATCTCTGGAAAAACGGGCCTATGCGTCGAGTCCTGATTATTGCTCTGCTGGTCGTTTTCGGAGAGGCCTTTAGAAATGCGGTATCACTGTTCTTTATTCGCGATATCATCGGTATTCCCACCATCGGTGCGGCCTACTTCTTTTACTTTATTGCGGGTTTAGGCGCGATTCCTTTCTGGCTCTGGCTAGGTCGAAAGATCGGCAAGCACCGAGCCTTTATGTGCACCCTGATTACGATATCGGGCGTGAGTTTTGCCAATCTGTTTCTGTCTTATGGCGACTATTTGGCGTTTTTTTTGCTGTTTATAGTTAAGGGCTTCTGTTTCGGCGGTTTGCAATTTTTACCAGTGGCGATGCTGGCGGACGTGGTCGATGTGGATACCGCCAGAAGTGGCGGTCGTCGAGCAGGCACCTATTTTGCGATTCTGGGTTTGACAGAAAAGCTTGCTGTGGCTCTTGGTACTGGCTTCTCATTGAATCTTGTGGGCCTATTGGGCTTTGACCCTTCGGGTGGCATAGCGGCGAGCACCGAAATTGGCGTTCTAAGCCTGCGCTTGGTGTACTGCTGTGGTCCTATTTTCTTTTTTGGCCTGGCGATGCTGTTTATCTGGTCGTATCCCCTGACCCCGGTTCGGCATGCTCGATTAAGGCAACGCATAGAGCGCCGTACTGCGCGTCTTGCTGCGCTTCAAACATCAACCTAGATCCCGGTAGGTGCAAATCAGTCTTGCAGATATTGAGGCCGCAGCCGCGGTTGTGTATGCCGAGATGGCGCCAACCCAGCAGCTGCACTGGCCGCTGTTGAGCGCAAGGCTGGGCGCAGAGGTTTGGGTTAAGCATGAGAACCATACGCCCGTGGGCGCCTTCAAGATTCGTGGCGGTCTGGTGTATTTTGACCACCTCGTCAAAGTGGGAGCGAAGGTTCGAGGCGTCATCAGCGCGACTCGAGGCAACCATGGTCAGTCTGTCGGTTTTGCAGCGCGGCATCACGGCATTGCTGCGACGATCGTCGTGCCACAGGGTAACAGCGTTGAAAAAAATGCGGCGATGCAAGCGCTGGGTGTAACCTTGATCGAATATGGCGCTGACTTTCAGGCCGCTCGTGAGTACGCCGAGCAGCTTGCTTGTGACCGTGATCTCCTCATGGTGCCCTCGATGCATCCGCTGTTGGTCGCCGGCGTCGCCACCTACAGCCTTGAATTACTCCAAGCGGTTAAGGACATTCACGTCGTCTACGTGCCCATCGGACTCGGCTCCGGTATTTGCGGCATGATCGCGGCGCGCGATGCACTGGGCCTGAAGACCCGTATTGTGGGTGTAGTGTCCACCCAGGCACCAGCCTACGCAGATTCATTTCGCGCAGGACGACTCGTCGAGGCACCCGCAACCACGGTGCTGGCCGATGGTATGGCATGCCGTACTCCAGATCCTTTAGCCCTGGAAGTGATACTTCGGGGTGTCGATCATATCGTTGCGATTACCGACGACGAGGTGGCCGCAGCTATGGGTGTCATGTTTGAGTGCACGCACAATGTTTGTGAAGGTGCCGGTGCTGCAGCGATAGCGGCAGCGATTCAGGAGAAGGACGCTAACAAAGGGCGACGGGTGGCTGTGGTGGCCAGCGGTGGCAATGTCGATCGGTCGGTATTTGCCGCTGTGCTGTCTCAAGCCCATTAAGGGACGCGATGCGGGTGCGTTACAGCGGCAGGCGAATGCCTTCTTGGGCGATATTGAAACCCTTGTCGCGAACTGCTTGGCTGGCGGCGCTCTGGGGATCAAGTAGCGGGTTCGTATGGTTGAAATGAATAAACCAAATTTTTTGCCGGTGTTTGAGTGCCAAGTCGTCGAACAATGTCATGGTTTCCGTAACGAATGGGTGCGGGATTTTTGTCATGTCTCGACCAGGCAGCTCTCCGTCAGCGTAAAAGGTGGCGTCCACCAGGGCGTAGTCCACTGTTTCTACCAGCGCCTTGATATCGTTAGACCAGTCTGACCATTTATTGATATCGGGAATAAACAGGGCGGACTTGGCAGGTCCTGTTATTCGGTAGCCGACTGTCTCCGAATATTCATCTCGATGGGGTACCAGAAAGGGTGTCACAGTAATACGACTGAGCGCGACGGCCTGATCGGCAACGAGTGGCTGCAGCAGGATATTCTGCTGCGTCACAAGCTGGCTCCAGGGTCCATTGCTGTTAAGGTAGCTTAGCATTCTGGGCATCGCGTAGACGGGCACGTGTCGCGCGCCTTGTGCCTCTTGCCCAAGGAACATAAGACCCGCGTAATGGCCGATATGGGCGTGCGTTAAGAATATACCCCCTTGAACATAGCGCGATGCGGGTGCTACCTGATCCAGTTGGTACAGTTGCTCACCGATATTGGGAGTCGCTTCAAACAGGTAGGTTTTATTAACGTCAGGGTCAATGAGACCAAGTGCAGTGGCGCCACGACGCAGCTGGGGCTGCTCCCAACCCGGTTGGCAATGCACCGCGTAACAGCCGATCTGGGGATATCCTGCATCCTGAACAACCCCGAGGATATAGAGATAGGGCGGTTCGCTCGCGGCGTTAGCGGCACTGGTGAGCAGCACGAGTACCAGATTCAACAGGCCCATCTTTACCCTCTTTACCTTCAAAGTACTTTTCAAAGTACTTTTCAAAGTACTTTTCGAAGTACCTTTCGAAGCACTCGTCAAAGCATGAGTCAAAGCATGAGTCAAAGCACTCGACAAAGCGCGAGTCAAAGCGACCATCGAGGCGTCTGCAGAGGGTTTTGTCATCATAATAGTCACAGTGACTGGTCTAGATGCGCACTTAAACACGATTCGGTATGCCAATGCCACAGCACTTGACTCGGCTAGGCGAGTTTAGAATAGTCTATTCAGTTCTATTCTTTTCTATTCTATTCTGGTCTAGTTTAGTCCAGTGATAACCCGGTGCGCTATCGGCGCAGAGCGACGCTTAGAGCTCGGGCTAAAGCGGTAATGATCGACAGGAGAAGATATCATGAGTGACATCAACAGTGTCACGGGACCCATTGATAGCGCAGATCTGGGTTTTACCTTGATGCATGAACATGTGCTGGTGGCAGCCAGCGGCTTGTCGAGGAGCTATCCGGATCTGCTGGGTCCCGATCGCGAGTCGCGGGCTATAGCCACTTTGAAGCGGGCAAAGGCTCAGGGTATTGACACAATGCTCGATGCGACCACCTTTGATTTGGGCCGAGACCCCGAGCTGTTGCGGACGGTCGCCACGGCCGCAGGCATCAATCTTATTAATGTGACCGGTTGGTGGTTGGATGTTCCACGTTTTATGTTAGGCGTCGGTGCGAACCAGATGGCGGACGAATTTATACGAGATCTCAACGAGGGATTTCGTGGTACCACTATTAAAGCGGGTATGTTGAAGTGTGCGGCTGATGCCGAAGGTGTGACGCCTGCGTTGGAGACCATGGCCCGCGCTGTTTCCCGCGCGCATGTTCAAACTGGCGTGCCCATCATGGTGCATTCCTATCCCACTGGTCAGGTAGCAAGGCGCCAAATTGAGATCTTTCGAGAAGAGGGTGTCGATTTGTCGCGGGTCAAAATTGATCACAGCAACGATACGACGGATATTGAGTACCTGGAATGGATTCTAGCCCAGGGTTGCTTTCTGGGGCTCGATCGCTATCCAGGTCGGCTGGTCAGTCCCCATAGCCGAACGCTGACGCTCAAGCGCCTGATGGACCTGGGCTATGGTGAGCGGCTTTGCCCTTCACATGATTGTATCTGTCTCCATATTCACAATGAACAGGCCGATGGCAGCATACCGGCAGAGCACGCTTTCATGCGATCAAACCCCGATCAGTATTTGTATATGCATCGTCATGTCATTCCTGAGCTCAAGACCCTGGGGGCTACTGATGCTGATATTCAAATGCTGTTTGTGGACAACCCCAGACGTCTATTCGAAGGGCGATAGCCGTTCCAGGCTCCTATGCTGAGAGGCGGCCGACTTAACTCACTCGCGCGCGGAGAAGCTTGCGTTGGCTTCAAGTGCTGATCCGCTAAATGAAAGCCTTTCCAAATCAAAGGTGGCGACGCAGCTGGCGGTTCTATTAAAAAGAAACGCGAAAGATAAGACGATGAGTCGAGTCTGAAGGGCTGATGGATTAGCGCTGCTGGTCCCTTCGTCTTTGGTCATCTGAAAGCGCAAGCTATCTCAGTCAAGACCGAACAAAGACCGTAATCCAGTCGGCGATCCATGAGACCTTGCATTGTTATCGTTTCAGCATTTGTCTATAATCGCGTCCCTCTCGGGTGCTAGAAGCCCCAAAGCGCCGGTATGACCCCGGTAGTAGATTGTCAGATCAAGGCGAAAGTGGCGGAATTGGTAGACGCGCTGGATTTAGGTTCCAGTACCGCAAGGTGTGAGAGTTCGAGTCTCTCCTTTCGCACCATGATCTGACGAGTAACGAGCCGGTTTTTGCCGGTGAATATTCAAGCATTAATCAAACAGGTATGTATGTCATGCAGGTAACACTCGAAACTACGTCAGGTCTGAAGCGGCGTATGCGGATTAGCGTGCCAGCGGCACAGTTTGAGAGCCAAGTAGAAGATAAACTCAAGCAGGCCGCGGGGCAGGTTCGAATCAAAGGCTTTCGACCGGGTAAGGTGCCAATGCGTGAGGTCCGTCGTCGATTCGCCGAGGGTATTCGCCAGGAAGTCAGTTCTGAGTTGATGCAAAAGTCGTTTTCTGATGCGGTTCGCCAGGAAGAAGTTGCGCCAGCTGGCATGCCGAGCATCCAGGATGTAGTGATAGAGGCTGGTAAAGACTTCGAGTTTACCGCCGAGTTTGAGGTTTTTCCGACGGTTGAATTGGCAGATTTCGGGCTTATCACCGTAGAACGTCCAGTCGCGTCAGTCGTGGACAGCGATATCGATAAAATGATCGAGACTCTGCGCGAGCAACGCAAAGAATTTCAACAGGTCGATCGCGCCAGTCAAGAAGGCGATCAAGTCAATGTTGACTTTGAAGGCTTTGTTGATGGCGAGGCTTTTGCCGGGGGAAAGGCGGAAGGGACCGATATCGTTTTGGGCAGCAAGAGCATGATTCCGGGATTTGAGGAAGGTCTGCTGGGCTGTCAGGCAGGTGAAGAGAAAGAGATTGAGGTGACATTTCCCGAAGCCTACCAGGCCAAGGAACTCGCCGGTAAACTAGCAATATTCAAAATCAAGGTGAACAAGGTTGCCGAGCCGGCATTGCCTGAGTTGGAAGCCGCTTTCTTTGAGCAATTTGGCGTTAAGGATGGGGATTTAGCCAGTTTCCGCGCTGAGGTCCTGGGTAATATGGAAAAGGAGCTTGAAGCAGCGATAAAAAATAAAGTGAAGAACCAGGTGTTGGACGGTCTTGCCGATACAAATGTTATCGAAGTACCTAGTGCACTGGTGAGTTCGGAAGTCGACCGCATGCGTCAGGAAGCTGTTCAGCAGTTTGGCGGAAATCAAAAGATTGACCCTTCTATTCTGCCCGCTGAAATGTTTATGGCCCAGGCAACTAAGCGCGTTCAGCTGGGATTAATGGTCAATGCGATTGTTGAGCAAAACCAATTGATCGTAGATGAAGATCGGGTCAGAACCACGATTGAAAACATGTCGAGTTCCTATGAAGAGCCGCAGGAAATAATCAATTACTACTATTCAAATGAGCAACAGCTGAACCAAATCCGCAACCTGGTACTCGAAGATCAAGTCATAGATACTATTCTGGCGGGCGCTAAGGTGACTGATCTCGCGATGGAGTATGATGCAGCGATCAAACCGACGCCTGCGCCACTACCCGCCGAATCCGAGGCTGAATCAGCGACCGAAAGCGCTGCTGAGGCCACTGGTGAAACCGAGGATGATAATCAGAAATCCTAGATTTGAGCGGCCAGATAGCCTGGCCAGAAGCAGAGAATGTGGTTTGTTGGTGTATTTCTGCAACACTTTTTGTTTTTCAAGCATTGAAGTTTTGGCGGAATGACGCAATATTGGGTTAATCAAAGCAGGGTCGCTAAATATTAATGGCAGGTTGCGGAGAGTCTGGTCAAGAGTGGCAATGGACAGGTCCGCGATCCAACCCAGCAAAATCATGAGGTGCTAATGAGCAATATATTTGACGATCATCTTCCGGCGACCACCAGCCTGGGTCTGATTCCCATGGTTTTGGAGCAGACAGCCAGGGGCGAGCGGTCTTACGACATCTACTCTCGTCTTTTAAAAGAGAGGATCATCTTCATTGTCGGGCCCATTGACGATAATGTTGCGAATCTCGTCGTCGCTCAACTGCTCTATGCGGAGTCGGAAAATGCCGACAAAGACGTCCAGCTTTACATCAATTCACCCGGTGGGTCGGTCACTGCGGGCTTGGCTATCTATGACACTATGCAGTTCATTAACTGCGATGTGAGTACTATGTGTATTGGTCAGGCTGCCAGCATGGGCGCACTGTTGCTTGCAGGCGGAGCGCATGGTAAACGCTATTGCCTGCCTAATTCTCGCGTCATGATACACCAGCCGAGCGGTGGCTCTCAGGGTCAGGCCAGCGACATAGAAATTCAAGCGAAGGAAATCCTTTATTTGCGTGGGCGTTTGAATGAAATCATGGCTTTGCATACGGGACAATCCGTTGAACAAGTCGCCAGTGATACAGAGCGCGACAATTTCATGACCGCTGCGCAAGCCAAAACTTATGGTTTGATAGACAAGGTCCAGGAACCACGAACACCCCTAGCGGCAGTTTAAGCTCGGCGGAAAAAGTGCGATAGTTCAAATCCGCAGCTGATTTAGATACTATTTTATACCGCAATCGAGATGACCAGCAGAATGAGTCTGGTCTCGGCCAAGAAGTCTCCGGACCAGGTCGCTCGTCTGCGCAAAACAGATTGAAATGAGGTGGAGTAATGGCTGACGATCACGACCATAACAACGGCGATAGCAAATTGCTTCATTGCAACTTTTGCGGCAAAAGTCAGCATGAAGTGCGAAAACTGATTGCTGGTCCGTCTGTGTATGTCTGCGATGAATGCGTCGAACTTTGTAATGACATCATTCGTGAAGAGTTGCAGGAAACCAGTGACGAAGGCGAGAAGAAGAAGCTGCCGACTCCGCAAGAGATCAAGGCTATTCTCGATGAGTATGTCATCGGTCAGCACTGGGCCAAGAAAGTGCTGTCTGTGGCGGTCTATAATCATTACAAGCGCTTGAACTACGTCGGTAAGAAAGATGACGTAGAGTTGCAAAAAAGTAATATTCTGCTGGTTGGGCCCACAGGTGTGGGTAAAACTTTGTTGGCAGAAACTCTGGCGCGACTGCTTGATGTACCTTTCACCATAGCGGATGCGACAACCCTCACGGAAGCGGGCTACGTTGGCGAGGACGTAGAAAACATCATTCAAAAATTGTTGCAGAAGTGTGACTATGATGTAGAGAAGGCTCAAGTTGGCATTGTCTACATAGACGAAATTGACAAAATTTCGCGTAAATCTGATAACCCGTCCATCACTCGTGATGTGTCTGGTGAAGGTGTTCAGCAAGCATTGTTGAAGTTGATTGAGGGGACTGTCGCTTCTGTTCCGCCCCAGGGTGGCAGAAAACACCCGCAGCAAGAGTTTTTGCAGGTTGATACGACCAACATCCTGTTTATCTGCGGCGGTGCCTTCTCTGGCTTGGATAAAGTGATCACCAATCGCTCGGCAAAGAGTGGCATAGGGTTTGGTGCCAATGTAGCCACCGAGTCGAACAAGAAGAATCTGGGCGATACCTTGCGCTCAGTAGAACCGGAAGACTTGGTTCGCTATGGTCTGATTCCGGAGTTCGTGGGGCGCTTGCCGGTGATTGCGACTCTTGATGAGTTGGATACTGATGCGTTAATCCGTATTCTAAAAGAACCCAAGAATGCGTATACCAAGCAGTATGCCAAGCTGTTTGAGATGGAAGGCGTCAACATCGATTTTCGAGAAGATGCCCTTGACGCGATTGCCAAGAAGGCGATGGAGCGAAAGACAGGTGCTCGAGGGTTGCGTTCTATTCTTGAGTCAGTTTTATTGGAGATTATGTACGATATTCCGTCTGTGACGGGTGTCAGCAAGGTTGTCATTGACGAGAACGTCATTAATGGGACCTGCGAGCCAATGCTGATTTATGAAAACCAGGAGAAACAAAAGGCCATGCCCGAATAAACACCAACGCAAGAGCTGGCGGTTTATTGGCGTCTCACATAATCTTACAGAGAAGCTGTGGGCGTCGATAAGGCCGAACAAAAAGACAGGGTAGTCCTCGTCGTACCCGAAAATCTGCGCTGAGAATAAAAAAAAGGCCATTGGCCTTTTTTTTTGCAAGTGGTGAGCCGTCAGAGGTTGAAATTTGCTATTGTTGAACGCAAGTTGTGAAAAGCAAATTGTTGAAGGCGTTGTGGGGCCTTGCCGGTGACGGGTAGCGCTTTGTAGCGCGGGTGCTCTGAGTTAAAAGGTATTCGGTACTTGGGTCTGAACGCCAAAGCGCTGGTACTCCTGTCAGAGGAACAGGCCGATGGGTTCCTCAAGCGCCTGTTTACAAAAAGTTTATCTTCAAATCGCCTACTTAGTACTTGAAGGCCGAGTGCTCAACGTATACTGCGTTAACCGTTGCAATGACCGTGGTTGCGGTTAACGACCAGGAGAGATTATGGCTAGCATGAAAAATGTCCCCATCGTGACTTTGCGCGATATGGTGGTATACCCCCACGGTGTCCAGCCGCTGTTCATTGGCACTGAAAAGTCGATTCGAGCGCTGGACCATGCTCAGAAGCATGACAAAAATAAGCGGGTGCTGTTGGTCGCAAAGCGAGATCCGGAAAATGAAAAGCCGGGGGTGGGCGATTTATACAGTTTTGGCACAGTGGCCACGATACTTCAGCTGATTCGCTTGCCCGACAAGACGGTCAAAATTTTAGTAGAAGGGGGACAACGGGCAGAGATCACAGAAATCAGAGATGAGGACAGTTTTTTCGTTGGTGATATCAAAGTTATCGAGGAAGCCCATATAGAGGCGAATGAGGCCGAAACACTCCTCAGGTCTATGATGTCCGTCTTCGAGCAATATGTACAACTGAGCAAAAAAGTACCGCCGGAAGTCATGAGTTCCCTCGCTAGTGTCAATGACCCTAGCCGCTTGGTAGATACCATTGCCTCACAGATGAGTCTCAAACTCGACGAGAAACAGCAGATACTGGAGATGACCAGTCTCAATGAACGTATCGAGCATATGATGAAGCTGCTTGAGTCAGAGATTGATTTATTTAACGTTGAAAAGCGGGTTCGTGGCCGAGTCAAGAAGCAGATGGAAAAGAGCCAGCGAGAGTATTATCTCAATGAGCAAATGAAGGCGATCCAGAAAGAGCTGGGTGATTTGGACGATGCACCTAATGAGCTGGAGGAGATTCGAAAGCGACTCCTGGCCGCCGGTATGCCGAAGGAAGCTCGAGACAAGGCGACTGCCGAGCTCAACAAACTCAAAATGATGTCGCCCATGTCGGCAGAAGCGACCGTCGTCCGCAGCTATCTCGATTGGATGCTCGGCGTGCCCTGGAAGAAGCGCTCGAAAGTCAGAACCGATATCGCCGAGGCAGAGGCGGTCCTGAACGCTGACCATTATGGACTTGAAGAGGTCAAAGACCGGATTCTTGAGTATCTTGCCGTGCAGCGCCGAGTCCGCAAAATCAAGGGGCCCGTTTTATGCTTGGTGGGTCCTCCCGGCGTTGGTAAGACCTCTCTGGGCGAGTCGATCGCTCGGGCAACGAATCGCAAGTTTGTGCGTATGGCAGTCGGCGGAGTGCGCGACGAAGCCGAAATTCGCGGCCACCGGCGGACCTATATAGGATCGATGCCCGGTAAAGTTGTACAGAAGCTGTCTAAGGCCGGTACGCGTAATCCTTTGTTCTTGTTTGATGAGATCGACAAGATGGGTCAGGATCACCGAGGAGACCCTGCCTCAGCGTTGCTCGAGGTCCTGGATCCAGAGCAGAATAACTCGTTTAATGACCATTACCTTGAGGTTGATTATGACCTGTCGGAAGTGATGTTCATCTGTACCTCTAACTCCATGAACATTCCGGCGCCTTTGTTGGACCGTATGGAGGTCATTCGAATTCCAGGCTATACGGAAGAAGAGAAATTGAATATCGCCATGCGTTATCTGGTGCCTAAACAGCTGGTAAACAATGGTTTGCAAGAGACTGAACTGGAAGTCACAGAAGCGGCAGTCCGTGATCTGATTCGATACTATACCCGCGAGGCAGGTGTACGTGGTCTTGAGCGCGAAATCGCTAAACTTTGCCGCAAGGTGGTCAAGGCTCGCGATCTGGACACAACGGAGACGTCGGCTGAGAGGCTGATTATCGGCAGCGCTGAGCTGGAGCAATACTCTGGCGTCAGAAAGTTCAGTTACGGTAAGGCCGAAGAGGAGGACCAGGTGGGTCAGGTGACCGGTTTGGCTGTTACCAGTGTCGGTGGCGAGTTGTTAACGATTGAAGCGGCGGCAGTGCCGGGTAAGGGCCTAATGACGAAGACCGGATCCCTGGGCGATGTCATGCAAGAGTCGATTCAGGCAGCGATGACCGTGGTGCGAAGTCGTGCGTCAGTACTTGGGATTGCCGCTGATTTTCATGAAAAATACGACCTGCATGTGCATATGCCAGAAGGCGCGACGCCAAAGGATGGTCCAAGCGCCGGTATAGCCCTATGCACAGCCCTAGTGTCGGTGTTAACCGGTATTCCCGCCCGAGCTGACGTGGCCATGACAGGGGAGATTACCTTACGGGGTCAAGTCCTGCCTATCGGTGGTTTGAAGGAGAAATTGCTAGCAGCGCATCGTGGCGGGATAAAAACGGTACTCATACCTGATGAGAACAAACGTGACTTAAAGGAGATACCGGAGAACATCAAACGCGACCTTGATATCAAACCAGTTAAATGGATCGATGAGGTGCTATTGGTGGCGTTACAACGGATGCCTGAACCGGTTGCCGATGTGATCAAGAATGACGCAGAAAAAGCCGCAGATATTGATGAAAACCAGAGAATCAGTGCTCATTAGGACATTTGGCTTGACAGTTATTTTGCCCAGTTGGTATAACCCTTCTGGCATTGAGCGGAAAGCCATTGATGGGCAGTTATCCACGGACTCGATATCACATCCGACTATTGAAGTCCTTTAATTTAACAGGGGTAAAGTGTGAATAAACAAGAGCTGATCGAAAACATTGCGGCATCTGCCGATATCACCAAAGCTGCCGCAGGCAGAGCGTTAGATTCAATGATAGATTCTGTCACCGGAGCACTCAAGGCTGGGGATTCTGTTGTACTTGTGGGTTTTGGTTCCTTTACCGTTCGTGAACGCGCGGCTCGCACTGGCCGTAACCCGCAAACTGGCGTCGAGATTCAAATCTCTGCTGCTAAAGTACCGGCATTCAAGGCGGGTAAGGCATTAAAAGATGCTGTAAATAGCTAAATTGTTTAAAATGGTCAGGTAACTGTTTGTTCAATGAACAGTTCGCATTAAAATAAGACCACATGCAGTTCGAAATGGCGCATCTTGAATGCGCCATTTTTTTATTAGTTGATGAGGAATCGAATGTCAATTCAGAGTTTAAGAGACAAATCAGATGGTCTGATCGCGAAAATCATCGTAGGTTTGATTATCGTAGTCTTCGCGCTGTTCGGTATGGGGTCCATTACGACCTTCCTCACTCCGGTTCCCAAGGTAGCGACTGTTGATGGGCAAGATATCTCTCAGCAGGAGATGGAGATTGCCGTTGAACGGGGTCGCCGGCTGCTATTGTCACAAGATGTTCCTGCTGCTGACATTGATGAAGATGAGCTGCGCCAGAATGTGCTGCAGAACCTTATCAGTCGTAAGCTGCTGGTTCTCGCCAGCCAATCCTTAGGACTTCAATTCTCGGATCAGCTGTTGGATCAGGAAATCGTCGCCACTCCGATCTTTCAGGTCGATGGTGTATTCAACCCTGCACAATTTCAGCTGGTGCTAGGCGGGGCAGGTTATTCAGCGCTGACCTATCGAGAGGAAATGCGCCGAGACAGGACATTTCAGCAGCTAACGACGGGTATTCGGGACACCGCTTTTCTGACTGAGCCTCAGGTACTGCGCACGAGTAGCCTGGCGCAACAAACTCGGGACGTCGCGTTCCTGAGAATTGATGTTGATGAGATGACAGGCGCGATGGACGTGTCTGAGGCTGAGATTGTCAGTTATTACGACGCGAACCCGAATGCCTTTATGACGGCAGAAACGGTCGACCTGGATTATGTCGAGCTCAAGCGGGCTGACCTGATCGCAGAGGTAGATGTGAGTGAGGACGAGCTGCTGGAATTTTTCGAGGAGACCAAAGCCCTTTATGCAGAGGCCGAGCGTCGTCGCCTTGCGCATATACTGATAGAGGTCAATGACCAAGTCACAGAGGAGGACGCCAAAGTCGAGATTGATGCGGTGTATCAGCGCGTCGTCGATGGCGAAGATTTTGCGAAACTGGCCAAACAATATTCAGCGGATCCTGGTTCCGCAGAGAAGGGCGGCGATCTCGGCGTCAACGCTCCTGGCGCCTTTGTCGACGAGTTTGAGGCCGTCGCTTACGTTCTAGGCCTGAACGAGGTATCGCCGCCCGTTCGTACCGATTTTGGCTTCCACTTGATCAAGGTGACCGATATTGACCCCGCAAAGACGCCTGACTTCGCATCTGTCCGTGACCAAGTTGAAGTTGAATTTCGAGCGAATCGAGCTGAAGCAGCCTTTGTGCAGCAATCGGCTCGCATGAGTGAGCTGGCGTTTGAGACCGACGATTTGACGGAGATTTCCGAGGAGCTGGGCTTGACTATCGAAACAACGGGACCTACTGACCGTGACGCGGATCAAGGCATTATGGCCGTATCCTTAGTTGCTAATGCTGCTTTTAGTCCTGATGTGTTGCTTGAGGGTAATAACAGCAGTTTGCTGGAGATTGACCCTAACCATCATGTTGTTTTGCGATTAAGAAGTTATCAGCCGCGAGAAACGAAACCCCTTGTTGAGGTCAGTGCCTCGATCCGTGAAGCCTTAGCGCGAGAAAAAGCCGTGGCTTTGGCTGAGTCTCAGTCACAGGAAATCGTCGATATGCTGAATAGCGGTTCGGGAACACGATATGTTGCCGACAAGTACAATTTAAAGTGGACCGTCTTCGCGGATGCCCAACGCAATCAGCCAGAGTTAGCGCCGGGTATCGCGCGCTATGCCTTTAGTTTGCCACGTCCTCAGGAAGGTAATAAGTCAGTCGGCGCGACAGTGTTGGATGATGGTGATGCCGCCGTTGTCAGTGTGACGCATGTTCAAAACAAATCTACCGATGAAGATTTGCAGAATGTAGCTAGCCTTGCTCGAATACTGGCTTCTCAGCAGGGGGCCGGTGACTTCGTTGATTGGCGAGAGGGCCTGGCCTTGAATGCTACGGTTAAACGGTCCAACTGAGAAGCAAACCGCGCAGAATGAGGACGAGAGGCAAGCAGTGTGGAAGGGGCCCTGCTCGAGGGCCCTGAATATGGCAGCGAAAAAAGCGAGAGTCGGCCTCACAAGGCACTGTAGCGGGGCAAATCGGTGTCTCAGTGACGGAGTTTGACGCCGCGCAGAGAGGGCATCTGATCAAGAAAAAAGTCGACAAGAGAGGGGCGAGGCCCTGTCACTCTGTTTGCGTAACATCCACATACAGGGTTAATTGGTCTCCAGGCTGCAAATACTTCTTGCGCCCTAATTGTTCATTCCACTGTTTAATGCTCGCGACTGAGAGGTTAAATTTACTGGCAATTCGCGCCATTGATTCACCCTGACGAACACGATAATTAACCTTGCGAATGACCTCTTGGGTTTCTGGCAGGGTCGCAATATTTTTAGGCAGCACTGGTGCTGAGTCAGAAAAGATCAATAACTCTTTGCCTGGCATCAGTTTTTCTGTGGTTGCCATACCGTTCCACTTTGCCAGTGCTCGCATAGAGACGTTGAATTCACGGGCAATCTTCCAGAACGAGTCACCAGCGCGAACGATATAGCGCGAGGGTGCTACTCCTGTCTTCTTTTCAGTATAGTTTTGCCTGGATTTGAGTCGTTCGTCCGCACTGAGCTCGTAGGTCTCACTGGTGCCTCGTGCGACTGGTATCATCAACGACTGTCCAGCACGAATCATATTCCCTTTTAGCTTGTTGGCCAGTTGCAGCGTCTCGACAGAGGTATTGTACCTTAGCGCGATGACACTGAGAGTTTCTCCTGACTTAACCTTATGTCGCTGCCAAGCGAGTCTTTGATCCTGGGGCAGCGCCGCAAGGTTGGCGCTAAAAGTTTCCGCTTGTTGCAGAGGAACAAGTAGTTCGTGGGGACCATCCGGATGGGTCGACCATTTGTTAAATGCCGGATTGAGTAAATAGAGTTCGTCGATAGAGATCTCTGCGGCTTCCGCGGCGACAGAGAGGTCTAATTGGGAGCCAATATCGACCATTTTCCAGTAGGGTTCATTGGCGATCGGTAGAAGCTCGATGTTATATTTTGCCGGGTCTGCGACTATGGCGCTGATGGCCAAAAGACGGGGAACATAGGCTCGAGTTTCCTTCAACAGGCCGAGAGAGAAAAAATCGAGCGACTTGCCCGCCTTTGAGTTCTTGCGCATTGAATAGCGGACATTGCCCTCTCCAGAATTGTAGGCGGCCAACGCTAGCAGCCAGTCTTCATCGAGGCGGCGATGTAATGTCTCCAGGTAATCAAGAGCACCGGTGGTAGCAGCCCTGACATCGCGCCGTCCGTCATGCCAGTAATCGACTTGCATGCCATACATGCGGCCGGTGGCGGGAATAAACTGCCAGAGCCCCGAAGCGCGGCCGTGAGAGTAGGCAAACGGATCAAATGCGCTTTCGACGATCGGCAGTAAAGCGAGTTCCATGGGCATCTGACGCTCTTCCAGTGCATCGACGATATGAAACAAATATCGACTGGCCCGGGTTGCGACTCGCTTCAAGTACTCGGGGTGGTTCGCGTACCAGCGTATTTCAGACTGAACCCTGGCTTCATTGAGATGGTGTTCTAGTGCGAAGCCCTCTCGAATGCGCCGCCAGAGATCCGCTTCAATGGCCTGCGCTTCTGCAAGGCCCTCTGAGATGGGCGGCTTCAGTTCCGCCAACGTCCCTACATCTGCATAGTCAGGATCGAGTTCGTCATCTTCTGCGCCAGGCATAGCCGCTGCCAGGACAATGTCACTTGAGTCTTCCGGCATCTCTCCCATCGAGTCACCAAAGGCAGTATCTGCCTCACTCTCAGCCTGAGCAGAATTGATAGCAGCAGGGTCAGGTTGTGAATTGAATGGTCTTGTCGTGAGGTTTTGGCAGGCGCCAAGCGTGACAACCAAGGCGCAAATGGTGCTAAACTGACAAAGGTACTTCATGTAGACTTATCTTATTCTCTTTTTGCGGCCTTTCGGTCGCGATTATAGTCTGATTCTGCTCTATCTACTAATGATGAATGGCGTCAACCAGTGTCTCGACGAGGGGAACCCGCAGGTTGGAATCTGGCAAAGCATTAATCGATCTGAGATCCTGGTTTGAATCGCAGCTGGGTTCATTTGTTATGGCCGCAGAGCAGGCTATTTTGGACCAGGTTCTTCCGGGTTGTTTTGGTTATGATTTGCTGCAATTGAGCGTACAGAATAAGCCATTGCATAATGCCAGCCCGATTTTGCATAAATTCGATATGGGCATGCGAGTCGAAGATCATAATCCGCTGGTCGGTCAGCCTACCAAATTGCCTTTTGGCACCGACAGTATGGATGTCGTGCTACTGCATCATATTCTCGACTTCTTTGACTCGCCCCAACAAATACTCCGTGAAGCCGGTCGCATTGCCTTCCTTCCGGTCATTTAGTGATTGTCGGATTTAATCCTATCAGCCTCTGGGGGGCCTACAGGCCGTTTGGTGAGTTTCGCAAGTTGATGCCCTGGCTGGGAAGCTTTATTCAACCCAGCAGGCTCATGGACTGGTTGACACTGCTGAATTTCAGGATTGATCGCGCCCAGTACTCTATCTATGGTTTGCCCCTTAAGGGTTACACAGGGGGTTTACCTGACTACAGCCAGGGCCTGAGCCGCAATGCTAACTGGCCCTTTGGCGCGATCTATGTGATTGTTGCCAGCAAGCAGGTGGGTGGCGTGACGCCGATCAAACCCCTATGGCAACGGGATCGGGCTTTTGGACGTCTCAGTCTGGTTCGGCCGGCAGTAAATCAGGGTGCGATTCAGCGTAATTCATCGTCGGATAAGTCGGACTAGTCAATGGCAATGGTAGAGATGTTCACCGATGGCGCCTGTCGAGGGAATCCGGGACCGGGTGGCTGGGGTGTATTATTGCGTTATGGTGAGACTGAGAAGCGTTTGTGGGGTGGCGAAGATGCGACCACCAACAATCGAATGGAATTAACCGCAGCAATCAAAGGCTTGGCGGCGTTAAAGCGGCCTACCAGTGTTAGACTCACGACCGACTCGCAATATGTGCGCAAAGGCATAGTCGAGTGGATTGCTGGTTGGAAGCAGCGGGGCTGGCGAACGGCGAGTCGACAGCCGGTCAAGAATGTGGACCTGTGGCTCGAGCTAGACAGATTGGTGGCAATTCATGATGTGCATTGGCACTGGGTCAAGGGGCACAGCGGCCATCGTGAGAATGATATAGCAGATCAACTGGCCAACCAGGGTATTGATGAGCTGATCTAAGGATTGCAATTTTGGTCACCGAAAGGTGGACACTTGAGTTGAGGTAACAATGCGGCAGGTCGTACTGGACACAGAGACAACTGGACTGGAGGTTGAGCTTGGGCATCGAATACTGGAGATCGGCTGCGTCGAAATTCTTGATCGTAAGCTGACTAAACAAAATCTGCACTATTACATCAATCCCCAACGGGAAAGCGACGATGGTGCGCTGGAGGTGCATGGTATCACCAGCGAGTTTCTGGCAGACAAGCCCCTATTTGCGGATATCTTTGATACCTTTCTTGAGTTTGTCAAAGGTGCCGAACTGGTCATTCATAATTCGGCCTTTGATGTCGCTTTTATCAACCATGAGATGCGCCGAATATCACCTAAAGTTGGGGTGATCACTGACTATTGCACCGTAGTAGACAGCCTGGCGCTGGCCCGTAAAAAGCATCCGGGGCAAAAAAATAATCTGGATGCGCTTTGCAAGCGCTATGCCGTAGATAATTCGCAACGCGATCTTCACGGCGCGCTGCTCGATGCTGAAATCCTTGCCGATGTTTATCTCCTGATGACCGGTGGCCAGGTGACCTTGAGTCTTGGCGAGAATGAAGCAGATGCCAGCGCCCCCGGTGGTGAGTGGCATCGATTGCCGGTCAGCCGTCAGCCGCTGAAAGTCGTTCGTGCGAGCTTGAATGAGCTTGAGCGGCATGAAGCAAAGCTACGCCAGATTGCTCTGGCATCCGGTGGCAACTGTGTATGGCAGAAAATTCAAGAGGTAAACCCATGACTCTCTTCATCTGGCCGGAACCTGCCACTGAATTTATTGCTGAAGTGATTGCGCCTGAAGCTGTTGAGACCGGCATCTTCTTTGTCTTCAAGGGCAACGACATATTGTTGCGCTTTGATGCAGCCGGCCAGTGGCAGCCTATGCCCTACGCAGAGGCAGCTCAGTTCAGTGGCGCGACGAGCAAAGTGCACTATATGGGACGACTGGCTGATGTGCCGTGTTTTACCCTTGAAACGACCGGCCTGGCTGATGAGCGTTTTGGCAATTTACGCAGCTTGTTTGGGCACACTGACAACCTCACATTCAGCCTGGCCGGGCGGGCTGTGCAAATCGTTGACTGGTATCGATCTCATCAATTCTGTGGGCGTTGTGGCGCTCCGACGATTGCCCATGCTCGAGATCGAGCGATGATCTGTGGGAGCTGCAACATTCACAGCTATCCTCGACTGTCGCCTTCCATTATTGTCCTGATTCACCGTCAAGGGGAAGTGTTGCTCGCGCGTAACCAGCGCTTTCCACAGGGGATGTACAGTACGTTGGCGGGATTTGTCGAGCCAGGCGAGTCCATTGAAGAAACGTTGATCAGAGAGGTCAAGGAAGAAGTGGGGGTGACGGTTGCCAATTTAGAATACCAAGGCAGCCAGCCCTGGCCCTTTCCAAATTCTCTGATGCTTGGTTTCCTCGCCGAGTACGAGTCTGGTGACATCGTCTTGCAGGAAGATGAAATCGCCGACGCTCAATGGTTTGATTGCCGCCAGTTACCCATGATACCGGGTAAGGTGGCGATTTCTCGTTGGTTGATTGATGCCTACCTGATGCGCCTCGGTATACCCGTCGAAAGTTAGCAGGGTAAAGTTAGCTGGATAAAGTTAGCAGGCCTCTCTCGAAGGTGGTACCAGTAAAGAGCAGGCTGAAGAGAGAAGCATTTAACCCAGCACTGAGTAACCCAGCACTGAGTAACCCAGCACTGGGTAAACAAGTACCGAGTCTTCAGCGTTCTGTCGGCTGCTGAAATCCCTTGGCGACCAAACGCATGTAGCCGATGGGTGCGATACGCTCAAGTAGTGAGATAAGCCATGCATCTTTGCCAACCAGGATCTGGGCTTTGTTTTTTTTCACGCCTCTAAGGATTTGATCTGCCGCTTGATTTGGACTCAGACCAGCCAGCTGCTCGAACTTGGCGCTGATCTCGGCCTTGGTTGGGGCTGAGTTGTCACTGGGCAGGTACCTGGAGTCTTTGACGATATTAGTTTTCACGCCGCCCGGTTGAACACAACTGACACCCAGCCATGGGTGAGTCTGAGCGAGCTCCATGCGTAATGCATAGGTAAAGCCGCGCACCGCAAATTTTGAAGCGTTATAAGCAGATTGACCGGGTACTGCAATCGTACCGAAAATGCTTGATGTATTTACGATATGTCCCGGCTCAGTTGCACTTAGATGGGGTAAGAAAGCGCGACTGCCGTTCACAACCCCCCAAAAATTGATGCCCATCAGCCATTGGAAATTCTCTTCGCTCATATGCTCAACGCTATCTATCACCGTCACGCCCGCGTTATTGAAGATCATATTGACCTTGCCATGTGCCTGCACGACGTCCGCGGCAAAAGCGACCATGGCGTGCCGGTCGGCAACGTCAACCCGGTGAGTCGTGACCTTCACGGGCTTGTTATCACCGACCTGAGCTAAAATGCTGCTTGCCGTCGCGTTCAAGTTGGCCTCATCGATATCAGCGATAGCCACATGGCAGCCCTGTTTGGCGAGTGTTTGCGCCAAAGCGCGGCCCATGCCGGAGCCGGCGCCAGTGATCGCCGCGACCTGTTGATTGAAGTATCCCATAGCGTTTGCCTTTAATCGCGATTTAGGTTCCGTGATTTCTCAATTTGCGTCGATCGCCTATCCTTTGAGTGACGCCGATACGGTCAAAATATTCCAGTATTTCGATACAAAGATTGCGACCAATGCCGCTGCTGTCTCTGAAATCGGCAACGCCAAACCCTTGCTCATGACAACCTTGCGCTGTCTCTATCAGGCGCTGCCTCAGCTGCTCCAGGCCTGCGGGTAAAAAGTAACGGTTAGCCACAGGCCGCACCAGAATGCCAGCGCCGACTAACTGATTCAGAAGTTTGGTGGCAGCGATAGGTTGCATGTTAAGTTGCTTTGCGAGCTCATGAAGCACAGGTGGTTTGGTTATGTCAGCGGCCAATAGCGGCTCTATACGAGCCCACAGTGATGCAAGGGCCGGACTGAGTTGCGCGGCATGGCTGGGTAGTCGGTAAAGATTGCCAGCAAGGGACAAACGTTTCTCCTTCGTCAGCATCTCCAGACAAAGGTTGAGCAAGCCGCTGTTAATGCGCGCCAGACTGGAGATTTGCTGCAAGGACAAGCCAGGTTGCTGCGGGTTGGCCGCATGCCAGCGTTCAATCGCTGCTAGGGTTCGTTTCTGATGCTGCTGCAGAATCTCCGGATCGATGATGCCGAACTTGGTTTCAGCAAAGCTGTTTTTGGTGAGAATCTTATCGATTTCCGCATCTGTCACATTGAACAGACGGCTTAGTTGAGCGCGACTGCTGCCTTCCTGGCGGACTCGAAGCCAACTGCTAAGCACTTCGCTCAGACTCTTATCCTGGCCTAGCAGGCGGAGTTCTGTCAGACGTCTCGTGCTACTTCGGCCGCGTCCGAGCGCACCAGGGTCAAGCACTCGTCCACCGGCAAGGGTGCGTGATGCGGACTGGTCGCGAATGATCAGTTTGTCACCAAACCAAAGGTTGATGGGTTCGGCGAGCACCAGTTGGGCGAGGCCGGTGGCGCCGGGTGTCAGTCCCTCACTCTCAAGAGCAACCAATCTGCCAGTGACATGATTCGCGCCGCAATGAATATGAACTGGCGTCGATTGCTTTAAGGCCATTGCTTCAGAGGACAGCACTGTCACAAGTACGTCACAGCGATCGGTAGCCTGGTGGTAAGGATTGCTGGTTAAGTAGTTGCCACGATGAAGTTGTGCGCGGGCAAGTTCAGCGCCAGCAATGTTCATGGCGCATCGATCGCCAGCCTGGCCCTCGTCGGCACTTTCGTTTTGCCGATGAATCGAGCGTACTCGGATACTGACGCCCTGCGGAGCAAGTAACAGGTCGTCATTTAGATGCACCGCGCCGGAGATTACTGAACCCGTGACGACTTGTCCCGCGCCCTTGACTGAGAATGATCGGTCAATGGCCAGACGAAAATGACCGCGCCGCTGGATGCGCTGAAGGCCGCGCGCAGTCTTGACTAAAAAGCTGACCAAGGCCTCAAGACCTGTCTGTTGCGTGCTGGAAACGGGAAACACTGAAGCATTTTCTAAAAAAGTACCTCGGGTCAGGACTTCTATCTCACGCTGAACGAGGGCGAGACGCTCTGGCGCGACTCGGTCGATTTTGGTGATCACCACGGCACCCTGTTGAATCCCGATCAGATCCAATATCGCCAGATGCTCCATCGTCTGCGGCATGGGTCCATCATCAGCAGCAATTACCAGCAAACCGAAATCGATAGTGCTGACGCCGGCGAGCATGTTGCCAATAAAGCGAATGTGCCCGGGTACATCAATAAAGCCGATGCGAATGTCTTCGAATGTCTTATAAGCAAAGCCAAGATCGATAGTTAGGCCGCGGGCTTTTTCCTCTTCAAGACTGTCAGTCTCTATGCCAGTAATGCTGTGTACCAGTAGGGTTTTACCATGGTCAACATGACCCGAGGTGGCGATAATCATGGGTTCGCAGACCGGTTTGATTGAACGCTGGCAACCAGCGTGGGGAGCTGCTTGAGAAGCGCATCAGGATGATCCAGCGTTCTTAAATCGAAGATCAACTGACGATCATGAATTCTACCGATGACGGGTACGGGTAGGGCGCGAAAGGCTGCTGCAAGTCCAGTTAAGGCCTGATCAGTGCCTGAATCCGTTGTCAGTGTCAGGCCATAGCTGGGAAGTCTCTCCAAGGGTAGAGAGCCGCTGCCAATCTGGCTCAGGCATTCGATAACGTTGACCCGTGCAATACCTTTAAGGGCTGGTGCTAGCTCGGCCTGTAGCTCGCTAGCCAGCGCACGCAGAGAGTCTGCTGGACGAGTCAGATAGCGCAACGTCGGCAAGTTTGTGGCCAGCGTGTCTGGGTGCAAGTATAGTTTGAGGACCTCAAATAGCGTCACCATGGTCATCTTATCGACTCTCAGCGCACGCTTTAGGGGGTTTGATTTCAGTTGCTCTATCAGGTCTCGGCGACCAACGATGATGCCAGCTTGCGGGCCTCCCAAGAGCTTGTCGCCGCTGAAAGTCACTAGATCAGCACCCTGCGTCAGCGCTGCTTGAGCAGTGGGTTCAAATGGCAGACCATAGCGGCTGAGATCTATGAGCGTGCCACTGCCAAGATCATTCACGAACGGCAATTGATGTTGATGGGCAAGAGCTGCCAGTTCTGCTTCTGGCACTGCCTTGGTAAAACCCTTGATCTCGTAATTGCTGGTATGGACCTTCATCAACAGCGCTGTGTTGCTGTTGATCGCTCGAGAAAAATCTGCCAGGTGAGTGCGATTGGTGGCGCCGACTTCAACCAATCGACAGCCGGAACTCGCCATGATTTCAGGAATCCGAAAGGATCCGCCAATTTCTACGAGCTCGCCCCGTGATACTGGAATTTCTCGGTCTCGCCCCAGGGTCTGAAGGACTAACAGAACGGCGGCGGCATTGTTGTTAACCACAGTCGCGGCTTCTGCGCCGGTAATCTGACAGATCAAAGCCTCGACGCTTGCGTCTCGATCGCCGCGTTTACCGGATTTCAGGTCAAATTCGAGATTGCTGGCTGAGCCTAGAATCTGGGTAAGTTGCTCGATCGCAGCGACCGGCAAAAGCGCTCTGCCCAGGTTGGTATGGAGTACTGTGCCGGTAAGATTGATGACGGGCCTCAGTCGATTAATCTGGCTTTGTTGCAGGTCTTCAGAGACCAGCTGCATGAGAGTGTCAGCATTCGGCATTGGATGATCTGGATTGCCTTGTAGTTCATTACGTAGCCTTGCCAGCGTCGATCGAATGCCGTTGGTGACAGCAGAACGGCCAAACTCTTGAATGAGAGTCTGGCTGGCGTCCGCGGATAAAAGGCGGTCAACAGCAGGCAATCGGGCTCGTGAGTTGAGCCTGTTCAGTCTGGAGTCAGTCTCCAATTTCATCCATGACCTACCTGATTGTTGCTGGCAGCAGGCCCATGTAGCAGGTCCAAGTTGATGACCGACTGCAAAGGCTGCCGACTATGGACTTTCGCCCTGGACGAAAGCTGCAAGTTGCCATTCGACGCCAAGATAGGCACGATATTCATCGCAAGCGCTGTGGTGAGGCGCTTTGCGCCTGTGGCTCTGCACTATTCAAAGTGACCGGCTCGGCGAAACGATTGGTGGGCGCATCAGTGACAGGTTTTATCTTCGTTCGATCCGGCGTGCGCTGACAGTCCCAGTCGGCACCTCGAACGCTGCCATAACAATACCAATTCTGATTGGTCGCTGTGTTATCAATGAGGCTTTCATTCTCGCAGTTTTCGCCGCTACAGTTTTTAGTCTGCTTGCCGAGAAAAAGGCCGCCAATCGCGTCGATCGAGTTGTTGACGGTCTGACAGCCAGTGAGCAGCAATGTCACAAGAAAAATAGCGGAGCAGGTGGTTCGAGCGGGCATGATAAATCAGCTTTTTGAAAATTGAGGTTGGATTCAATCATAGATTTGCGCTGTTCGATAGTCTGGGGTAAAAATCCCTCGCTCGGTGGTTGAGCGAGATTGTGGCCTCAGGCTTTCAATAGAGATCCACTGACCAGACAATAACACGGCGAGTTGCGGGAGCTGTCTATGGCGGTAACGATAGGAATTAATGGTTTTGGCCGCATGGGCCGACTCAGTTGTCGGCTTGTTGCCCAGCGCTTCGGCTACCGTTTGGCTCGGATCAATGAAGTCGCGACGGATGCCGCCGGGTCAGCGCACCTGCTTAAGTTCGACTCCATCTACGGCCAGTGGGAACAAGAGGTCAGCGGTAGCGCCAATGGCATTGTAATTGATGATCAATTAGCCGCCTATAGCTCGAATCCCAACCTGTCTACCACTGACTGGTCCGGCTGCGACATCGTGATCGAAGCGACTGGCTTACATCACAAGACTCCAAACGCCTTGCAGGTCTATTTTGACCAGGGCGTCAAGAAAGTCATTGTTGCTGCACCGACGCAGGGTGCCTTAAATATTGTCTACGGTGTCAACGATCAGCTTTATGATCCGAATCGTCACCACCTGTTGAGTGCAGCCTCTTGCACTACCAATTGCCTGGCACCGCTGATCCAGGTCATGCAGGCCCATGTCGGGATTCGGCATGGCACCATGACGACTATTCATGCCTTGACCAACACTCAGACTCTGGTGGATAAGGGACATCGCGATTTGCGCCGAGCCAGGGCTGCTGGCCAGTCGTTGATACCAACGACAACTGGCTCAGCCCAGGCGATTACGGATATTTTCCCGGATCTGCGCGGAAAGCTTAATGGCATGGCCGTGCGTGTGCCCCTGCTAGGCGCATCACTGACGGATTTTGTCTTTGAGGCAGCCCGACCGGTCACGGTCGACGAGATAAATGGATATTTCAAGACGGCAGCCGCCGCTGAACTCAAGGGTATTCTTGGCTATGAAGAGCGACCACTGGTGTCGGTAGATTATGTTAAGGATCCACGTTCGGTGATTGTCGATGCTCAGTCGACCATGGTCATAGACTCGACCCAGGTAAAACTCTATGCCTGGTATGATAATGAGTGGGGCTACGTGAACCGCCTGATTGACTTGCTGGATAAGGTGGCCGTGGGCTTGCCGAACCAAGTGTGATGCGCAATTATCTGGTTGTTACTGGAGGCTACTGGGCCTTTACCCTGACCGATGGTGCAATCCGCATGCTGGTGGTGCTGTATTTCCATCAGCTGGGTTACTCGCCGCTGGCTGTCGCCACGCTGTTTCTTTTTTATGAGTTTTTTGGGATTGTCACCAATCTGGTGGGCGGCTGGCTCGGTAGCCGTGCCGGGCTAAATCTCACGATGCTGCTGGGAATGGGGCTGCAGGTGCTTGCCCTCGTCCTCTTGATGGCTCCGGACCTCTGGCTGTCGGTAGCCTATGTGATGTTGGCTCAGGCATTGTCGGGCATTGCCAAGGATCTGAACAAGATGGCCGCTAAGGCCAGCGTCAAGCTTTTATTGCCAGAAGAAGCCAGTGACTCTCGCTTGTTTAAGTGGGTGACTTTGCTGACAGGCTCAAAGAACGCCCTTAAAGGGCTGGGTTTTTTTCTCGGTGCTGGATTACTGCAGTGGCTGGGCTTTCGTGGTGCTCTGGCAGTGTTGGCGGCTGGGTTGTTGATCGCGCTACTGTTTAGTGCCTGGCTATTGCCAGCGGGTTTGGGCAAGACCAAGACTAAGCCACCGTTCAAGCAGATGTTTGCGACTGAGCCCCTGATAAATTGGCTCGCGGCCGCTCGATTTTTCCTGTTTGGTGCTCGGGATATCTGGTTTGTGGTCGCTTTGCCGGTCTATCTCTACGCCGTGCTTGGCTGGGAGTTTGTCACGGTTGGCAGTTTCCTGGCCATTTGGGTGATGGGCTATGGTCTGATTCAAGCCCTGGCGCCGGTGCTATTGCACCAGACTGACGCTAGTCGAGGACCGAATGGCCGTGAAGCCCTTGTTTGGGTCAACATTCTGGCTTTGGTGCCTGCCGGCATTGCGTTAATGCTGGAGGCAAGCTTGCAGGCAGATCTGGTTCTGGTTATCGGCTTGTTAGTCTTTGGCGTGGTGTTTGCGTTAAATTCCGCGATCCATTCCTTTTTGATCGTAGCCTGGTCGCCGCGAGATGAGATGGCGAAGAATGTGGGGTTCTATTACATGGCAAATGCCGCCGGACGACTCCTGGGTACGCTGCTTTCAGGGTTGATCTATCAGAACCAGGGTCTGGTGGGCTGCCTCTGGTGGTCCAGTGTCCTGTTACTACTCGCTGCTCTGATATCAACTCGCTTCGTAAGGCGCTAGCGCGTTGCCGGCGTCAGCGAATCTGACGAACCACATACTTGCCGCTGAAGGTCATAGCGCTGGCATCATCCAGCAAAATACCTGTATCCAGCAAGATACTGGCTTTGCCGGTATTTGTCAGCCGGCTGGCAAAGTCGCTATAGTTGCTCGGTAACCGGCATTCACAGACCAACTCTGTGAACACGGGCAAATGATAGCCCACCTCTCCGCCGGCGATAACCGTGTTGCAATCGAGTCCGAGCTCAGCGGTTTTCAGTTGTAATATCCCCCAACCTGCCAGCGCGACCAAAGAAAAGAGACTGCCGCCGAAAGCCGACTGTTGGTGGTTGATGTTGTTTGCCAGTGGTGCTGTGACCCTTAGACATTCGCCATCATAGCTCACCACACGAATACCCATATGCTCGCTGATGGGAATCAGGCGATGGTAGGCCTGTTGGAGTGACTCAATAGTGGCGTTGGTTAATAGCACAGTGAAATTCTCTTAAAAATCGAAGTTGCCGAGTCGCGGCGGTGAGCAGAAGAGTTTACGGTGACTATTTACTGATGACCAGCGCCTAAACCGATATGATAGCGTCTAGCCGTTAGTGAGGACGATAGTGCGTACATTAGTGATTTTATGTCTAATCCTGTTGGGCAGCTGCGACCAGTCTCGTCAGGTAGTGATTTCTGGCAATACGATGGGCACGACCTACACCGTCAAAATCATCGCCGTCGGCGTGGACGAGGAGCACCTCAAAACCGAGGTTGAGACTCGCTTGCAGCAGATCAATAACCTGATGTCGACCTATATCCCTGAATCGGAGCTGTCGCGCTTCAATCTGTCGCCTGCCGGCGAATGGTTTCACGCCAGCCCTGAGACCCTCTCGGTTCTGCGTATGGCTGCCGATATTTATCAACTGAGCGAGGGGAGTTTTGATGTGACCGTCGGTCCGCTGGTCAATCTTTGGGGTTTCGGTCCAAACCCCGGCCCAGATCAGGTGCCAGCGGCAGGTCTTATCGCCGAGACCCTGGCAGGTATCGGCTTTCGACACCTGCAGATTAGCGAGGATGCCCTGCGTAAGAATGTCAGCCTGTATGTTGACCTGTCAGCGATTGCCAAAGGTTACGCGGTCGATGAGCTGGCCAGGCTGCTGGAGAGTCATGACCTGCAGCATTATTTGGTGGAAATTGGCGGCGAACTCCGTGGCAAAGGCATCAATGCGCAGGGAAAACCCTGGCGGGTCGCCGTGGAGCTGCCGGCGTCACATCAGCGAATGCCGTTTCGTGTCGTAGAGTTAGACGGTATGGCAATGGCGACGTCGGGTGATTATCGTAACTATTTCGAACGGGAAGGGGTGCGCTATTCCCATACCATTGATCCAGCAACAGGCTATCCGATCACGCACAACCTGGCGTCAGTGACAGTGCTGGCATCATCCACGGCGCTGGCTGATGGTCTGGCGACAGCGATCAATGTGATGGGGGCAGAGCGAGGGTTGGCGCTGGCAGAGGCGCAAGCGCTCGCCGTTTTTGTTATACTCAAGCAGGAAAACGGATTTGAGGCGCGTTATTCGACAGCGTTTGCCCCCTATCTGAAGGCTGAGTAGCTGGCCTTTATCAAGAAAAGATGCTTTTTTTCCTAACTCTTTTTTTCCTAACTCTTTGTTGTCAAAGTAGAGATAGCGCATTGAAAGCTGAAGACTTGCAGTGCTACGCAGAGGCAGTTCGACGCAGCGGTTACGGGGTTGTTCCAGTGTTTTGGCATTAAACCAGGTGAATGAACAATGATTGAATTTTTCCTGACATTTCTGATTCTGCTGTTGATTGTCGCCGGTATGGCGATCGGTGTAATGCGCGGTCGCAAGCCGCTGGCAGGCACCTGTGGTGGCCTGAACAACATGGGTAATGGTGGCGCCTGTGAGATTTGTGGCGGTGATACCCAGAAGTGTGAAGAGGTCAGCAAGGCAGGTTTTTTTGATGCCAGTAAGGCGCGACTCTAAGATTTCGCTGTTTGCCTGATTCTAGGCTCAGTCCGAATCAGTTCCTCAAGCCCAAATTTTCTTTCGCTGCTGATAAAACGCATGGCTTGCCAGCATATCGTCCAGAAACCTGGGCAGTTCTTCCATCAGTAACGCTTGAGGGCCATCTACCAGCGCGTGTGCCGGATCTGGGTGAAAATCTACCAGCACCATATTGGCGCCGGCAACCAGTCCCTGCGCTGCCACGTGAGCGACATCGAGAATCTGATCGGAAGAGCGCTCGCGGCTGCCCACCGAGTGAGACGGGTCAATGCAGACCGGCATGCGGGTCAGGCGCTTGACAGCTGGAACCTGACCAAAGTCCACCATATTGCGGTGCGGGCTACTGGCCGAACTCTTCATGCCGCGCAAACAAAAGATGACATTCGAGGTCCCCTCGCTCGCCAGATACTCGGCGGCGTTCAGCGACTCGTTGAGGCTGACCCCATAGCCACGCTTGAACAGAACAGGAAAGACTTTCTGTCGGCCAACGGCTTTCAACAACTCAAAATTCTGAGTATTGCGAGTACCAATTTGCAGCATCACACCGGTTGGATAGCCTGTGGTGTGCAATGCATGATTGATTTCGTCTATATGCTTCTCATGAGTCACCTCCATAGCGATCACCTTGATGCCATATTTGCCGGCAAGTTCGAATACCCAGGGTAAACAGTCCTTACCGTGACCTTGAAAGGAGTAGGGGTTGGTTCTTGGCTTGTACGCACCCATGCGAGTGCAGACCTGGCCACGCGCTTGAAGCGCTTTAAGCATCGTTTCGACATTCGTTGGATTGTCTACGGCACATAGGCCCGCGACAATCTGGCAGTTGTCCTGGCTGAATTCGACGCCGTTGTATTCAAAGCCGCTGGTTCGAAATTGATCAGCGTGGCGCCCAAGTATTCGATACTCCTCGGCTATCCTGACCACCCGCTCTACGGCATCAAAACTCTCGATCATGGATTGATCGAGTTTCAGGGTATCGCCTAACAGGTATATCTCTGTCAGGGTTTGCGCTAAGCCTCGAACCTTGTGATGCTGAAGCGTCACACCCGGTAGAGTTCGCAGGTATGCCAGCAGTTTTTTGTAGACGGGTGCTTGTTCATCGGTGTTGGGCTTTAGTATCACTATCATGCTGGTTGCTCTGGTCTGCTATTCGATGTTTATAACACGTTTCTATTTGAAGGATCATCAAGTCACTGCCGTTAGCCAGCATCAGGGTCAGGTTAGCCTAGCTGTTTTTGCTAACGCAACTTAGAGGCCCAGTGGTGGCAAAAGATCTTTCACCTGTTGCTATTTCGAGAGTGTCGGATGTGCTTCAATAAGCTGTCAAAGTTAAATAGCGCTCAAATCATGGGTTCAAGTTGGCGACTGTTAGTCGCCCTGCGCTATACGCGCTCAAATACAACAGACCAGTTAGTGTCCTTCATGTCAAGGGTGTCCATTGCGGGCCTGGTGCTCGGTGTCGCAGTTCTGGTCCTGGTGTTGTCAGTCATGAATGGTTTCGAGCGGGAGCTCCGCATGCGCGTGCTGTCTGTGCTGCCTCACGGCGTGATCTTTGCTGATGAGGGCTTCGATGACTGGCAAGCCACAGCGCAACTGTTTAGCCAGGATCAGCAAGTCGCCGGCGTAGCACCCTACATAGAAGGCGCGGGCCTCGTGGTTGCCAATGGCGCACTAGAAGGTATTACGTTCACCGGTATTGATCCGATTGCTGAACGGCGAGTCTCAATTATCCAGGATTATCTGCTGGCGGGTGAGTTAGAGAGCCTGCGCCCTCGATCCTTCAACGTCGCAATCGGGCAGGATCTGGCGAATTTGCTGCAGGTCGGTATAGGTGACCGGTTCACGTTGGTGCTGCCCACGGCTCAATTGACATTGGCAGGGCCAATACCCCGCAGCAAGCGTTTTACTGTCAGTGCGATTTTTGAAGTAGGAACCGATGCAGACAGAAATCAGATCATGATCAACCAGCTAGACGCGCTAAAACTGTTAGGCCCTCAAGCGACAATAGGACTGCGGATAGCAATGGTAGATTTGTTTGAAGCCCCAGCAATACTACCGCGACTGATACAGAGTACTCATCGTGATGACCTGTATGCGTCAAGTTGGATGCGTCGCCATGGCAATCTTTATGACGCGATTTTGGTCCAGAAGACTACAATGTTTTTACTTCTGTTGATGCTGGTGGCGGTGGCGGCCTTTAATGTCGTGTCAAACCTCGTGATGACCGTGAATGACAAGCAGGGTGACATCGCCATCTTGCGGACGTTGGGAGCCTCCAAGCGCTCAGTCATGGCGATCTTTATCCTTCATGGCGCGCTGGTGGGCGCTGTGGGGATTCTGATAGGTATCCTGTTAGGTGTTAGTGGCGCGCTTTGGATCAGTGATCTCTATCTGCTCATTGATTCGAGATTCCAGCTGGGAGTGATGAATGAATATTTTGTGCATTACTTGCCGGCAGCGGTTTTGCCAAGCGATGTCCTTTTGGTTGCTGGCGTATCTCTGCTGATTTGCTTGGCAGCGACTATTTATCCCGCTTTCACAGCGGCCCGATCTAATCCGGTGGAGGCGCTTCAGTATGAGTAACCCGAATCTCGAAGGCCTGACCAAAGCGCCACCAAGAGAAGTCGATAGCGTGCTGAGAGTTGAGGGCTTGCATAAATATTATTCACAAGGGCAAGAGAAACTGCACATCCTTAAGGGCGTGAACTTGAACGTCAGTCGTGGTCAAAGAATTGCCATTGTCGGCTTGTCTGGCAGCGGTAAGAGCACGTTACTGCATTTACTGGGTGGGCTGGATTCTCCGAATGCTGGTAATGTTTGGCTGAATGGCATTGACTTGGCCACCGCGCCAGATACCACGGTCTGTCGTCTAAGGAACGAACATCTAGGCTTCGTCTACCAGTTTCATCATCTCATGGCAGATTTCAGTGCGGCAGAAAATGTTGCCATGCCGTTAATGATTGGTGGTGCAAGTCGAAGTGTGGCGCTTCAGCAAGCCAGCAATATACTCGCCCGGGTTGGGTTGAGTGATCGACTCAAACATCGTCCGGCGCAATTATCGGGTGGCGAACGGCAAAGGGTTGCGATGGCGAGAGCCCTGGTCACGTCTCCAGATTGCGTTCTGGCCGATGAGCCGACGGGTAACCTGGATGAAAAGACGGCGACTGAAGTCAATGAGCTGATGGTAGAGTTGAGTCAGGAGCTCCAGATCAGCTTTATTATCGTCACCCATAATGTTGACCTTGCCGAACGAATGGACAAGGTCTATCGATTACATAATGGTCTCCTGCAAGAAGAGGCAGTTCTGTGAGCTTGCAAGTACCCTGGTTTATCGGTGCGCGTTATAACGCGAGTCGGTCAGGTCAGGGATATCTGTCGTTCATTTCTCGCGTGTCGCTGTTTGGTCTCGCATTGGGCGTCATCGCATTGACGGTAGTTGTCTCTGTAATGAACGGATTCGACAGCCAATTGCGGTATCGAATTCTGGGAGTGGTCCCACACCTGATTGTGGATAGCCAGGATCCTGATGCGCTCAGCGACTACCTGCGGGTTCAACCCAAGGTCGTTTCGCATGGGCCCTTTCAGCAAAGGCACGGTATGGTGATGGGCCGAGCCACTAATAGGCTGGTTGCGATTTACGGCATTCTTCCAGCGGTTGAGCCCAAAATGTCAGTCATCAAGGACCACTTAATTGATAGCTCGCTGAATGACTTGGTCAGTGGTGGCAACCGAGCTTTACTGGGTCGGCCGTTGGCATACCAGATGGGTTTACTGCCTGGAGATCAATTCACCTTGATCATTCCTGAGCCAGGTAAAGGTGGCAACAGCATTGCGCCGAGGTTGTCGAAACTGACATTGGCAGGATACTTTGAACTGGACTCAGAGCTGGATTATGGCTTGGTGTTAATGCATCTTGATGACCTCAAAGCGATTACTCAAGATACCTCGCAACAAACTCGCATAGCGCTTGCTGATGTTTTTTTGACGAGTTCAATAGCTCGAGAAATTCAATCAGCAAACGTAGGGGTCAGTCGAATTCAGGACTGGACTGGCGAGTATGGTGACTTCTTTGAGACCGTTAAAATGGAAAAAGTCATGATGTTTCTGCTTCTGACACTGATTGTCGCTATTGCCGCCTTTAACATTGTTTCCGGCTTAAGCATGATGGTGAAGGAAAAATCCGGAGATATTGCAGTCTTGCGTACCCTGGGTTTGTCTTCTCGGCAAGTGATGCAGATATTTATGATTCAAGGCAGCCTGGTGGGTTCGGCTGGTGTGTTTTTGGGGCTGCTACTGGGCGTGCCGTTAGCATGGTATGTGCCGCAGGTCGTGGGTTTTTTCGAAGCCTTGTTTGGCGGTAGGGTACTGGCAGGCACCTATTTCAGTGCAGTGCCGACTGACGTCAGAGCCATGGACATTTTCGTGATCGCTATAGTCTCACTGTCGATCACAGTTGTGGCAACCCTCTATCCAGCCTACCGTGCCTCGCGGCTGCTGCCAGCGGAGATTCTGCGGCATGAATAATCGGGCGGACGCGGGATTACGACAGTTTTCTCTTGCGCTTATTTCGCCGCGACCAGTCAGTTGCAACTCGCCAGCGCCAGTAGAGCCTCACACAGATAAAGCCCAGAAGGCCGAGCGTCGTACCTGTGACTAGCGAGCCCAGCAATAATGGCTGCCAGACAACCGCTAATTGCTCAGAAAGCCACTCCCAGGAAAGGCTGACTTGCGTGACTTTATTTTCGTGGCCAAGCAGGAAAGTCCCTAGACGGTAGGTGGCATAGAACATCGGAGGGATAGTGATTGGGTTGCTTATCCAGATCAGCGCGACAGCGATAGGTATGTTGGCTCCAATCCAAACGCAGAGCATCACCCCTGGAATCATCTGAAAGGGAATCGGCAAAAAGCAGCAGAAGCAACCGATCAAAACCGCATAGGACACAGAGTGACGATTGAAATGCCACAGGTTGTTGGCAAAGACGACCTCGCCGAGAAAGCTCAATGATTTATGGCCTCTAAGATGATCTCGAGTCGGTAGATATTTCTTCAAAGGTGGGACACCTGGTGGTTCTGCGCTGGGTATTATGCGCATAATTGAGCGGAAATCCAGCTGAGTAAATCAGGGTTTTGATGTTGAGAAAGACCCAGGTCAGCGGAGCAATATCGACTCACCTACAAACTATAGCGAGATTGCTGCTTTCGGACTAATCGCAGGTGGGGGTAGAACGGACCAAAACAGGTCCGGTCATGAATTTAGCCTTAGTCGCCTGCATCTTTGGCACCCTGATGGCAGTGCAACTGCCCGTTATGCCCGATCTGGATTTGCTGGGTAAGGCGCTGCCGCTGGCAGTTCTGGGTGCCTGCTACTCCAACTCCAGAAGCCTGGCGGCCCTCTTTCTGGGGCTCTACCTGGGTCTGTTCAGTTTGGATGGACGTCTCGCGGCTCGACTGCCGGTGGAATTGGTGGGTGAGAAGTTGCTCGTCTGGGGTACTGTTGTCTCGATGCCAGAGTTGCGGGATCAGCTTCAGCGGTTTCGATTCCGCGTAGACCGTTGTGAACAATGCGGGCGACCGCTGACAGTGTTGCTCTCGCAGTATGATCTCCAGCCAGTTCTACCGGGCGAGCGGTGGCGTCTTTTGGTGCGCTTGAATCGTCCCAGAGGCTCGGTTAATCCCGGGCTTTTTGATTATCAAGCCTGGTTATTAGCACAGGGTATTGACGCGACGGGTTACGTGCTCGAGGGTGAACGGCTGAGCGCCAGTCCAGCTGTCCCACACCAGCAATTGCGAAGCTGGCTGCGCCAGCGCCTTCAGATGGCGATGCCGATGAGTCGGCATGCCGGTTTGCTATTGGCACTAAGCCTGGGAGACAGTGCGCAGATATCGCCAGCCCAGTGGCGTGTTTTGTCGGCTACCGGGACCAATCACCTGTTGATCATCTCAGGCCTGCATGTGGGTTTGATTGCTGGTTTAAGCCTGGCACTGTTGAATGGGCTGTTGCGCCCCCTGCGTAACGCCAGGGTATGGGCCTATAGCCTGACGCTGTTGGTGGTAGGCGTTTATGCTGGCCTTGCGGGGCTGGGTTTGCCGGTTCAAAGAGCGCTAATCATGCTGGTGTGTGCATCGGCGCTGGTGACCCTTCGGCGTCATGTCACAGGTCTGGCGCTCTGGTTGTATGCCCTACTGATTGTCAGTTTAGTCAATCCCTTGGCGAGCTTGATGATGGGTTTCTGGTTGTCCTTCGGCGCTGTTTTCTTGCTAATTTACGGCTTCGCCGGCAGACGCCGGCAAACACCAGTCGTGGATGCCTTTCCAGCGTCTACCTTCGGGGTACTCGAGACTCTCCGTGCGACTCAGATAGTCAGTCGCTGGCTTGCAAGCCTGCTGCGCTCACAGTGGTTGGTATTTTTCGGTATGACCCCGCTGCTATTCTATTTCGTTGGCCAGCTGGCTGGACTGGCGTTTGTCGCGAACCTGGTGGCAATACCGCTGGTAGGCCTAATCATTGTGCCTTTATTACTGCTGGCGCTGATCGCGGCGCCCATGAGTCTGCTTCTGACTGGCATACTGTTGCGCATGGCGGAGCAGGCGCTGCACTACCTATGGGTCTATCTTGAAGCTCTGGCATCCCTAGGCTGGGTGCACTATGCCGTTGAACCCCATTTTACGAGCCTGCTGTTGGGTGTTCTAGGGGGGCTGGTAGTACTACAACCGGCCGGTTTTTTGCCCCGTTGGCCTGGACTACTGATGATTTTGCCACTGGCGCTGGGTGCTACTCCTTCGCTGCCAGCAACGGGCGAAGCTGAAATTACTGTGTTGGATGTTGGTCAGGGCTTGAGTGTGGTCGTGCGGGTCAATGGTGGAAACCTACTCTATGATGCGGGCCCCAGTTTCAGTGACCGGTTTGATGCGGGTGAGCAGATTGTCAGTCCTTATTTGCGTCGACTAGGTGTTGAAGCGCTCGATGTTTTTTTAGTGAGTCATGGTGACGCCGATCATGCTGGCGGTGCGGCAGCAGTCAGCAACAATTTTCCGGTCACCCAGCAGTATTTGGGTGAATTCTCCTCTGAGGGTTTGCAGACCTCGAAATTTGTTAAGCAGCAATCCAGTTGCCGTGAGGCTCGGCAATGGCGACTGGGAGAGGTCGACTTTCACTTGCTGGGTGTTGGTGACTTTTTCGCGCGTTCCGCAAATAATCAGTCCTGCTTGTTGCTAGTGCAGGCGGCTGGTTTTTCCGTATTGATTCCGGGCGATATTGAGGCTGAGACCGAGCTTGCGCTACTGAGCGCTACTGCCCACCAGCTGCTGCCTCGAGTCGATGTTTTGATTGCTCCGCATCACGGTAGCCTGACTTCATCCCATCCTGCCTTTCTGAATCAATTAAGACCGAGTGCAGTGGTTTTTTCGGCTGGATTTCGCAATCGATTTGAGCACCCTCATTCGGTCATTGTTGCCAGATACGAGGCGCGATCAATCCAGATGTTTAACACGGCTACTGATGGGGCAGTTGTGATAAAACTGGGTAAGACGTTGGAAATCCACACTAGTCGAAGTTCGTACCCAAGAATCTGGTATGATTGAGGGCTTAACAGGACAACATTAGTCCTCTTCGAATCCTTGTTTCAGTGAGAAAAATTCGTGAGTGAAGTACTGCAGGCGCTAATTGGCCAATTAAACCTTGAGCCTATCGAGTTGAACATGTTCCGCGGTGTTACAACCAGTACGGGGCAAGCACGGGTCTTTGGAGGGCAGGTGATAGCTCAGGCGCTGATGGCAGCTGCCAGAACGGTTGATGGTAGGCAGAGCCACTCGTTGCATGGTTACTTTCTGCGGCCCGGTGATCCTAAATTGCCGATTATTTATGACGTGGACAGAATTCGAGACGGCAAGAGTTTTACAACCCGACGGGTGGTGGCGATTCAAAAAGGTGAGGCGATTTTTAACATGTCGGTGTCATTCCAAGTAGCCGAGGTGGGATTGAGTCATCAGGTCGAAATGCCACAAGTTCCGCCACCCGAAGATTGCACCAGTGATGCGGAGATGTTTTCCGGCTCCTCGGTCGACGCCTGGCCCGCCGACTTACAGCATCTGCGTGCACTGCGCCCCATTGAGATTCGTCGCGTCGAGCCTTACAGCTTTCTGAAGCCAGTCAAACGCCCCCCCCATCAGCGAGTTTGGATGCGCGCACGAGGCAGGGTTGGTGCTGATCAGGTGCTGCATCAATGTCTGCTTGCCTATGCATCGGATATGGGGATCCTGAGTACTGCGACCTTGCCCCACGGTAAGTCTTTTCTTAGTGGGCTGATGACGGCGAGTCTGGATCACGCCATGTGGTTTCACCAGCCGGTGGATATCACGCAATGGCTTCTGTTCGTTCAAGACAGTCCAGCTGCTGCTGGAGCTCGAGGATTCAATCGTGGCATGATCTTCAGTCAATCCGGACAGTTAATTGCTTCCGTCGCTCAGGAAGGCTTGATGCGAGAACTGGCTTGAGCGCTTGATGTCTGCTAAAAGTTAAATAAAAAATTTAAGTAGAAAAATTAAAGACAATATAAACAATGACATAGGGATCTTAATCGGACTTTAATTCCATCTTTACCGAATCTTAATGGTTGTAGACTTTAATGCGCCGACATTAACTACTCAGAGATTCTCTATGCTCAACAAAATAGCCCTGTTAGGTCTGTTGGTAACGATGGTCGCCGGTTGTGCCGAGCCAGCGACTGAGCAGGTAAGGACCTCGGCGGATAGCCCTGTCGCAAACCTGGTCGGTAAAGTCCAAATTGATGGCTCAAGCACCGTATTTCCTATCAGTGAAGCGGTGGCCGAAGACTTTGGCGCGGTAGCACCCAAGGTTAGAGTGACGGTGGGCGTCTCTGGCACCGGTGGTGGCTTCAAGAAGTTTATCAATCAGGAAATCGATATCAGCGATGCCTCGCGGCCTATAAAGGCTTCCGAAGCTGATAAAGCCGCGGCCGCAGGGGTTGAATTTATCGAATTACCCGTTGCGTATGACGGTATCTCGCTGGTGGTCAGTCATGAGAACGACTGGGTTGACTATCTCACCTTGGCTGAGCTGAACCAGATCTGGCAGCCAGACAGCACTGTCATGACATGGAAGGACGTTCGGCTGGAATGGCCGGCGGAACCTATTCGCCTTTATGGTCCAGGCACGGACTCAGGAACCTTCGACTACTTTACCGGCGTCATTAACGGTAAAGAGCAAGCGTCACGCGGCGACTTTACTGCGAGTGAAGACGATAATGTATTGGTGCAGGGCATCTCTGGCGACAAGTTTGCGCTGGGGTACTTCGGTTTTGCTTATTACATAGAGAATCAAGACAAGGTGCGAGCTGTCCCCGTTCTTGGATCCCAGGGTATCGTGGAGCCCTCGGTGGAAAGCATCAATAATGGCTCCTATGCACCACTTTCTCGACCCATATTTATCTATGTCAACAAGGTAGCCCTGGAACGTCCGGAGGTTACAAGCTTTGTTGACTACTATCTGGAAACAGCACCCAGGCTGGCCGGTGAAGTTGGCTACATAGCGTTGCCAGAATCAGTCTATCAAGGGGCGAAAGATCGTCTTGCGCAAAAAGTGTCCGGTAGCGCCTATCTGGCGAATTCAACCTTAAGCAAGCTGGTAGGACAGTGAGAATCGTCAGCGCTTGCTGTGCGCAAAAGTCTGCATGTTTGGCATTGAATCAACCGATTGCTAGTGGCGTGAAACAATGACACTACTGGTATCAAGGAAGCCGCGTTGGGGAGAGGCGATTCTACGTCAGCTGTTTTTTCTCTGCGCCATCATTTCTGTGTTAACAACGGCTATCGTCATAGGAATACTGGTGGTTGAAACCAGCAGTTTTTTTGCAGAAGTGTCGGTCATTGATTTTCTGTTCGGCACACAATGGCGGCCGCTGCTTGAACCCAAGGCTTATGGCATATTACCGCTGCTGGCAGGTACCATGTTAGTGGTCGTCGGTTCCTCGCTAGTAGCATTACCCGTGGGTTTAGCCTGCGCTGTGTACCTGAGCGAATACGCCACTGATCGAACGCGTAATATTATTAAGCCGGTTTTAGAAATCCTGGCAGGGATACCGACGGTGGTCTATGGCTACTTTGCGATTGCGTTTGTGACGCCTGGGTTGCGCGTTGTGTTTGATGATGTGCAAATTTTTAATGCCGCCAGTGCCGCGATCGTTGTCGGGATCATGGTTCTTCCCATGGTGGCTTCTTTGTGCGATGACGCTTTAAGGTCTGTGCCCTCGAGTCTCAGAGAAGGCGCTTATTCGGTTGGGGCCACTTCGTTTGAAGTCACGGCCAGAGTTGTCGTCCCCGCTGCTTTGTCGGGAATTTTCGCCGCATTCGTCCTGGCAGTGTCGCGTGCCATCGGCGAGACCATGGCTGTGACCTTGGCAGCAGGTGCAACGCCAAACCTGACGCTCAATCCGCTAGAGAGCATACAGACGATGACCGCCTATATCGTGCAGGTGAGCCTGGGTGATACTCCGAGCGGTAGTCTGGCCTACAAAACCTTGTTTGCAGTAGCCAGCGTGCTGTTTTCAATTACGTTGTTGATGAACTTGCTGGCCAATAGGGTGATGCGCAAGTACCAGGAGGTCTACGAATGAGATCTGACTTGGCCGATCACCAGTCTAGCAAGACACTGGGTGCAAGATCTCTTAAAAGGCGCCATCTTGTCGCTCGCCTGTTCAAGAGTATTTGCTTAGGCTTTACGCTGTTTGCTGTGGGCGTGCTTGGTCTTCTGATATTTCAGGTGGGTGCCGATGGTCTGCCCTGGTTAGATTGGAAATTTCTTAACAACTTCCCTTCACGATTTCCAGAGAGAGCGGGCGTGAAGTCGGCGCTATACGGCACGCTTTGGGTCGTTAGTCTGACTGCGTTAATTGCACTTCCAACCGGGGTGCTGGCGGCAATTTACCTTGAGGACTATGCACCTAAATCGAGGTTAACTCGGATTATCGATATCAATATCGCGAACCTGGCGGGTGTTCCTTCGATTGTCTATGGTATCTTGGGCCTGGCGATCTTTGTGCGGTTTTTGGGACTCGAGCGTAGTGTTTTAGCGGGTGCCTTAACCATGTCGCTGTTGATTTTGCCAGTGATCATTATTTCTTCAAAGGAAGCAATACGCGCGGTTCCGTCTTCAATTCGCCTGGCAGCCTACGCTGTTGGTGCAACCCAGTGGCAGGTCGTTAGGTTTCATGTGTTACCTGCGGCGATCCCGGGTATTTTAACTGGCGTCATACTGGCTTTATCTCGAGCGATAGGTGAGACCGCGCCTCTGATCATGATTGGAGCCCTGACCTACGTTGCCTTCGTGCCTGAAGGCCCAATGGATGAGTTTACGGCGCTCCCTATTCAAATTTTCAACTGGACTTCCAGACCACAAGCTGAATTTCATGAGCTGGCAGCCGCCGGTATTATCGTATTGCTCGCAGTCCTGTTGACCATGAATGCGCTGGCTGTGCTGATTCGATACAAAGGAACACGTTGATGAAAACAATAGAAAAAGCCGTGCTAGAGGCTCGAGACGTCACGATCCGCTATAGCGGACAGGCAGCGGTGCAGGGTGTCAACCTTTCGATCTACGAGAAAAAAATCACGGCGATCATAGGGCCATCAGGTTGTGGCAAAAGCACACTTCTAAGATCGCTGAATAGAATGAACGATTTTATCGATCACGTGACTCAGGAAGGCGAGATCCTATACCGGGGTACCAATTTGTATGGTCCGGAAGTCGACCCGGTTGAGGTGCGCTTGCACATGGGTATGGTTTTTCAACGCCCGAATCCATTTCCTAAGTCTATATTTCGTAATGTTGCATGGGGCCCGACGATCAATGGATTACCGGGAGACATTAATCACCGGGTTGAAAGGGCACTGCGGCAGGCGGCGCTATGGAATGAGGTCAAGGATCGCTTAGAAGACTCAGCGCTTAATCTTTCCGGCGGCCAACAACAACGACTTTGCATTGCCAGAGCCTTGGCTATGGAGCCGGAAGTCATTCTGATGGATGAGCCCTGTTCTGCGCTTGATCCTGTTTCCACGGCGAGAATTGAAGATCTGATTTTTGAACTGAAGGAAAGCTACACAATAGTTATCGTCACACACAATATGCAGCAAGCATCCAGAGTTTCAGACTATACGGCGTTTATGGAAAGCGGAAAGCTAATTGAGTATGGCGATACTGATCAGGTTTTTACGCGACCTAAGCAAAAACGAACTGAAGACTACGTCACAGGAAGGTTTGGTTAAATATTATGACTATGCATCTACAACGTGACCTCGATAACCTGAGGAAATCGATTCTGCTTCTTGGCGCCAAGGTCGAGGAGAATATTAATCATGCTATTACACTGCAGGCAAATAGAGACTTGTCGATCACTGCTCAGATGCGAGCGGCGGAGGACGAAATTAATGAGATGGAGGTCACAATAGAGGAGGAGTGTCTGAAGGTGCTGGCCCTGCATCAACCCGTCGCCGTGGACCTGCGGTTCATTATTGTCGTGTTAAAGGTTAACAACGATCTCGAACGGATGGGCGATCAGGCGATTAACGTCCTTGAGCGTATAGAATTTCTTGCCCAGTATCCGCGAGTCGAAGAGGACTTGGAATTTGAGGCCATGGGTGAACTGGTTAAAATTATGGTCAAGTCCTGCCTGGATGCATTGGTTAATCACGAGATTGACCTGGCGAAATGGGTCTGTCAATTAGACGACAAGGTGGACGCCATTCACGCTGGTATGTTTATCAAACTTCGAGAAATTATGCAGTCTAACCCGCGCTCGATTGCGCCTAGCCAATCTTTATTGACTATATCAAGTAATTTTGAACGAATAGCCGATCTGGCGACGAATATCGCTGAGGAAGTCATCTTTATGGAGGAGGGTGAGGTCGTTAGACACAGAGCAAAACGCTTTGGTTAAGCTGCAGATCGGGATTCACTTCGGTCAGCAACCTTCCCTTAAGCAAGCAATTTTCAAATATATTTCACTAATAATAGATAAGTTGAATCAAAGGCAACCTATGAATTTAAGACCTTTCCGTTTTATCGCAACACTCTTCGCGCTAATTGCAGCTTTAGCCGCGCAATCGGTATCCGCAGTAGACTTGCCCTTGAACCTCTACGGCAAAGTCAATATTAGTTATGACACCAAGGACCCTGGCAAAAATGATTGGCAAAGCAACGCATCTCGAATAGGCATCAAGGGAAGTTATCAATTACATCCTGAGTATTCTGTGATCTATCAGATTGAACAGGAAGTCGACTATGCGCATGGTGGTACCAGTATCGACTCGCTGCTAGGTATGAGAAATACGTTCGTCGGTCTGGAGGGCAGCTTCGGCAAAGTCTTTTTTGGCACTAATGATACACCGATCAAAGCGTCGCAGATGAAAATCGATCTTTTTAATGATCAGGTAGGCGACATTAAAAATCTGCTAGAGGGTGAGGTGAGAGCCACGGATTCCTGGTTCTACGAATCACCGAAATCGACATCCGGATTAGCTGTTAAGGCAGCGTACGTGCCAGCGGATGATAACTTCGGTAGTAGTCAGTCGTTCGTGGTGAGCTATGAGCCGGGTGATCTCTACTTCAGCGTCGGATATGACGCCAACATGCGTAAGAATGACAAGAGCGTCAGCAGTACCAAAGTTTACGATTCGGTTCGAGCGGTCAGTCAGTATAAGTGGAATGGATGGCAGTTTGGCGCGTTGCTTCAGTCCAGTAAGCGGCAGCAATTTGTAAGCGCTGAAGACGAGTTCGGTTACAGCCTAAGTGTCGCGAAAAAGCTGAAAGACCTGACATTAAAGTTGCAGCATGGTAGTTCCGACATCCTCGCAAAGGACGTGACCAGTACCTTGGTGGGCGCTGACTATAATATCGCCAAAAACACGAAAATCTATGGATATTACTGGCGGTTTGATAAGAGCGAGAAGACTGATGTTTTTTCGATCGGCGCGGAATACAAGTTCTGATTGAGAGAACAGGCGCTGATTGGCAAATTTTTAAAAAGATACCCCGACTCTCGTCGGGGTATCCTGGCAGCGGCGATAGAATTGCTTAACTTTTAGTACAGATTATGAGAACTGCTTATCAGTACCGCTTATCACCGCCGCTTATCAGAAGCATGTGCTTTGAACCCGTATCTAGAGATTCGAGTTAGAGTCAGTTAATAATAATGATAGGGTCAAGTAGACAGCCCTCCGTCGAGGTCACATTGTAGGCAACCTGGTCACCTGAGTTGCCGGTGACAATGCATTGGTAATAACCTTGGTTCGGCATCGGCCGGCAGTTCATTAGTGCCCCGGGTGAGCCGGCTTTGGTGGTAATGCTGCCAATTGAGGCGACCGGTGCCCATCGAACAGGCGCGCCGTTATCACGACAGGCAGTATTTTTCGGGTCAGTGCCTCCGCAGCTGCCATCACTACTAATCACCTCTACCGGTTGGCAGCCGTCGAAGACGACTTGCAAAGTTGAGGCAGCAAAAGTCGAGCTGGTGAATGGCAGCACGAGAAAGAGCAAACTTGTGGCTTTCATATTCATAAGACTTCCTTGTCTTGGAATTGTGGATCTGAGTCAAGCAGTACCGAAGGGTAGCCGGCATCCCTGGCCAGTTGCAAATAGCGAAGGGAAGACGCCATGTCTTCGAGTAGCGAGGTCGCTACAGCCAGATCATACAACACATTGAAATCATTGCCATTGTTGCTTCGAAATTTATCGAGTTGACGCTCTGCAGCTGCTCGGTCGCCGCTAGCGGCATAATAGACCGCTAGTCGAGAGTTGGTGCGCACATCAGTGGGGTTTACCTTCAGGTTTTGTTCGGCGAGTAGAATCGCTCGGCGGTACGCGCTCAGTGCCTGCTGCCTGTCTACTGCGAGAAAGCGCAGGTTGTCACCAATATTGCCCCACAATCTATGGTCATTGGCATCCATTCTGGCGGCGGTTTCAAACTGTCTCAGTGCTTCTTCATAGCGCTGAGCATAGTACAGTGCGGTTCCCATATTTGAGTAGGCCGCAGAGTTGGTCGAATATTCACTGGCCTTGCGCCAGGAAGCATACGCCTGCTCGAAATTTCCCGCATAGAACTCAGCGGCACCAAGATTATTCAATGCGGTGGCATTTGCCGTTGTTAGTTGGGTCACTCGCAGAAAGCTTTCTATAGCTTGAAAGTAAAGACCCTGTCGAAAGTAAAAGCTACCCAGTTGATTTTGAGCTTTCCAATAAGTCGGGCGCAACTGCGTCGCCTTGATATATAGAGTCTCCGCAGCTTGGTAGTTGCTCTCCAGGTCGAATATAGCGGCAAGACCCAGATTCGCATCGGCATTACGGGGATCCATTTCGAGCAGCTTGGTGTAGTGATAGCGTGCCACATCAATTTCGCCGCTGGTGCGATAGAGTTCCGCTTGCGCCAGCTGCACATCGCTTTGGTGCTCGTCGAGATTTAGTGCAAGCTGGCAGTACTTCTGACCCTTAGCAAACTCGTCTGGCCCATTGCTGATTCGATAGCGCTCCAAATAAGCTCTGCACATAGCGGCGAAGGCTTGCGTAAACTGAGGATCAATATTGATGGCGACCTCGAAATGCTCAATGGCTGAAGAGATGTGATGTTGCTCACCTCTACGTAACAGGTCTATGCCGCGTAAATATTCTCGGTAGGCATCCTTGTTCGGTGTTATTGCAAAGCTTCGAGCTTTTGAATCCAGACTGGTGGCAAGATTCAGCTTGCCGACGACGCCATAGATAAGTTTTTTCTGAAGCTCGAAAATATTGTCGACTGAGTCAAAGTAGGTGCTACGCCAGAGCAGAGAGTCAGACGCAATATCTTGCAACTCGACCGCGATAGTGACCTTGTCCTCGCGCAGACTGACGCGTCCATTCAGAACATAATCAGACTCTTGGCTGAGCATTGCCTTGGGTACGGAGCTGAAATCCAGGTCCCAAAGTCCGCTCACTTGAACCAGCTCTAGTTCGTCGAATCGTCCCAACCCCTGAATGATCTCTCGAGTAAGGCTGAGTGCATAGAATTGTTCATCTGGGGTGGCACTCGATTCAAAGGGGATGACGGTGAGGCGAGGAGTCGCCTCGATTGGTTTAACAGTCATCAAGGAAAGTTGCCAGATTGCTGTCAGGGAAATGGCAGCCACGAGGATAGTGATAGGCAACAGATAGTCTCTTCGGCGACGAAAGTGGCGTCGACCGCGGCGCTTCATATGACTTATACCGCTTAGTTCCTGGCGGCTTTTTGGGCGCTTTGGGTCAATGATGCCATCGACGGCAGAGATCAATTTATGGTATTCGTCCGAATCAACCGTTTCAGGCCAGTTCGTGAAATTGGCGCTTTGGTGTTGTTTGAAGGCGACTGGGAGCCGAATGACATCAAGACTGATGGGCGTCAAAATACCTCGGTCCAATCCCTCTAGCGCCTCATTCTTCACCCACTGAGAGGCAACCGAGTGAACACTCCAGACCACCAGGATACATTTGGCCGCTTGGATTTCGCGATCAATCGTAGCCTCGAAGCTTTCACCTGGCTGTAGCTCTCGATCCCACCAGACAGAGTAACCTTCAGCCTCGAGTGCTTTGACTAAAGGTCTGACGCGGGGTAAGTCCTGGTGAGCGTAGCTTAAAAAAACCTCGGCCAAGGCGGGTGTCCCTTATGAAGTCTTTTGCTGACAATAAAGGATATTTCGCCTGCGTTCCAATACCAAGCTGACCAGCTGCATCGCAGGTCTATTGTCGAGGTCCTGTTGAGCAGAGAATCCTCGAGCAAGACGCTTTGCTTTAACCGTAGACAACCTGACGTAATTGGTGGATTAAAGCAGACTTGTCAGGTTGGTTTAAAAAACTACCAATCTCCATTTCCTGCCCGTGGGAGCGGATGCAAATCTTACTCAGGTCACCGTGGCGGCGGGGACCTTTTACCAGGAACTGCGACCAGCTGCGATTAAAGCTTCTGATCTCCTGACGACGCAGTATACCTTTCTCAATAACCACTTCGTGGGTCGATATGGTGATGATTTCACGACGATAGCAGCGGTAGACGCAGTAGTAGATACATAGCCACAAAATAGAAATTTCAAGCAGCGAATACGGCAGAATCACCCAGGCTCCCATCAATAAAAAGCCAATACCGATGGTCATGGAAATTGCCATCAGACCGTAGAGAAGCATGAGATTGGCGTGCCAACTCCAGGAGAAGTTTGGCGTCAACACGATACGACCAGTGAGTAATTGAGGATGGATCTCGGCGACGACCATAGGGCGGGCATCCGTAAATTTGCAAATTTTAGTTAATTTGATCGCGGTGTGATCGCGGCGTCTGTTGCTTCGGCCGGAGCAATGAGTTGTACGATATGCTGTAGTAATAGATCATTTTCCGCGGGCGTACCTATGCTGATACGGAGCTTATTCCGCAGCCGAGGTTGATCAAAATAGCGCACCAGGATCTTTCGCTCCTTGAGTGCCTCATAGAGCGCCGCAGCCGTCATAGCGCAATCCTCAGGAATCCTGACCAGTAGAAAATTTGCCTGACTAGGCGGGGACGTAAGGCCTAGTTGTGCCAGAGCCGTACTGAGCCTTTTTCGCTCGGTGATGACCTGTTGCCAGGTGACGTGAGCATGATCTTGGGCCTGGAGTGCAGCAGTAGCGATTTTTTGGCTAAGTAGGTCGAGGTTGTAGCTATCGCGAGTTTTTTCTACCATCGGTGTGATCAGACTGGCCGCACCGATACCATAGCCAAAGCGCAAGCCTGCCAGAGAGTAGCCCTTGCTCAGCGTGCGCAGGAACAGCAGATTATCGAATTGATTGATCAGATCCAGGCAGTTGTGCTTAAGCGAGGGGTCAACGAAATCGATATAGGCTTCATCGATCAATAGGACTGAATCCAGCTGAGTTGCCATTGACGCGATCGTCTTGGCGTCGATTAAGTGACCCGTTGGCGCATGTGGATTGACGATCAAGGTCAGTGCTGCCCCCGCCTTGTTGACCTGTTCGCAGAAGTCTTTGGCGAGTGACCAATCATTTTCGAGGGGTATCTGCAGAATCGGGCAGTCTTGAATTTGTGCCAGTACAGGGTACAACGAATAGGTGGGTGCAGTCATGGCGATCAGTTCGCCCGGGTTGACGAAGGTGGTAATAATGAGACGTAGTAATTCGTCACCGCCACGGGTAGCAATGATGTTGTTTCTGGTGACCCCATGTAATTCAGCAGCAATATCTCGAAAGGTATCTGCCGTCGGGGGGGGATAGCGTCTGAGTGAGGCCGGGTCAAATGCGCGAATGATCGCGTTAACGGCCGGCGCAGGCGGGTAGGGATTTTCATTGGTATTCAGTTTGATGGTCAAGTTGTCTTCGGGTTGTTCGCCGGAAGCATAGCCCTTCATCCTCTGAATGTTATTTCGTTCGTAACTCATCTTTCAGGTTTCCTGCGCGTCTTTTGCTGCGGGCGGTTCGTAGCTTACCCGCTGGATATACAATTCTTGTCTGCCATTCGGCAATTTGACGACAATATCATCACCTGTGCGCTTGCCCAGCAAAGCTTGAGCAAGCGGTGACTTAAGGCTAATCCACCCCCTCTTTAAATCCAGCTCGTCAACGCCCACGATACGCAGCCAATTGATCGCACCAAGTTCGTCCTCGAGTTGAATCCAGGCACCAAAAAATACCCTTTCCAAGTCTTCAGGTTGACGATCGACAATCTCTAAATTATCCAGTCGCTTGGTCAAATACCGAATACGTTTATCAATTTCTCGAAGCTGTTTTTTGCCATAAATATAGTCGGCATTTTCAGAGCGGTCGCCAAGTGCCGCAGCGGCAGAAACGATTTGGGTCACGGCAGGCCGAGTGACTCGCCAGATGGTCGTGAGCTCGTCTCTCAGGGCTCTGGCGCCTTCGGGTGTGATGTAGACTTTTTCGGACACTATGCTTCTTCATGCCTGGGGGTAGGATTGGCAGGTGACAGTTTACCACAATCGTTCAACGAGAACGGCAAGCCAGACTAACAGCGCCAGTCCTAATGCGAGCATCACTGCAGCAGACCCAAAGTCTTTGGCCAGACCAGACAGAACATGGTGCTCAGGTCCAATTCTGTCAATACAGGCCTCTAGACCAGAATTGAGCAGCTCGACAATCAGGACGAGGAGACCAACTCCCACGAGTGCAGCCCACTGTAAAGGACCATCGCCGAGCCAGATAGCGAGCGGAATGCTGATACCAAATAAGCCCGCCTCCTGGCGAAAAGCTGCCTCATTGCGGTAGGCCATGGCCAGCCCGTTGAGAGAGAAACGCGTGGCGTTCCTCAGGTGTCTGAAGCCAGTATTCGCCGCCTTGTCAAAGGTGGGTGCACTCGGTTGTGGCGTTTTGTCGATCACAGAGATTTCCTATGGCGAAAGTCGTCAAAATTGACACAGGGTTTCCTCTAAAGCAACTGATCAGCGCCGGCTCAAAAAGCAGAAGCGGCTAGTTCGTCAAAGCCCCTCGAGTCACGCGCTGGATTTACCGCTCTCGAGCAGATGGGTGATCTCTTAACGATTGTGTTTGATCGATAGAAACTGAATGATGACGATTCAAAGCTTGTTTTGAACTTTTTTGTATCCTCGGTCTTCAGAGCACCAGGATGAACACCGTGACATGAACTCTTGAATAAGTGGTAGGTGTCCCCACACTAGGTTTTAACTCATTTTGCGGCGAGCTTATTACAGGACGTTTAAACAATGCGAATAGACCGTTTTACCAGCAAGTTACAAGAAGCCATGGCCGATGCACAGTCTCTGGCGGTTGGCAAAGATCACAATCAGATCACTCCTATTCACCTGGTGACTGCGCTGTTCGATCAGCGAGGTGGGTCAACCCGGCCTTTATTCGCGCAGATGGGGGTTGATGTCACCAAATTTCGTGAGGAGCTGGATGGCTTGCTCGCGAACCTGCCTGTATTGAAGGACAATTATGGTGACGTTCAGGTGTCTGCAGAGTTGGGTCGGCTGCTGAACCTGGCAGATAAATTCTCTCAGCAACGCAAAGATCAATTTATCTCCAGTGAACTGGTGATTCTGGCAGCCCTGGAAGATCGCGGAGATTTGGCTCGGCTGTTTACCAAATATAAGGTTCATAAGGAGGCCTTGGCGCGCGTCATTGAGCAGATGCGCGGAGGCGAGTCGGTGCGCGACCCGAATGCGGAAGAGACTCGGCAAGCGCTGGATAAATATACGGTGAATATGACGGAGTTGGCGGAGAAGGGTAAATTGGACCCAGTGATTGGTCGAGACGACGAAATCAGACGGACAATTCAAGTTCTGCAGCGTCGCACGAAGAACAATCCAGTACTCATCGGCGAGCCTGGCGTAGGTAAGACCGCAATCATCGAGGGACTGGCACAGCGAATCATCAATGGTGAAGTGCCAGAGGGGTTGCGCCACAAGCGTATATTGTCCCTGGACATGGGTGCGCTGATTGCTGGTGCAAAGTTTAGAGGAGAGTTTGAAGAGCGCCTCAAGGCCGTATTGAATGAGTTGTCTAAAGAAGAGGGCAGCGTCATTCTGTTTATCGACGAAATTCATACCATGGTTGGCGCTGGCAAAGCAGAAGGATCGATGGATGCGGGCAATATGCTGAAGCCCGCTCTGGCTCGCGGGGAATTGCATTGTGTTGGCGCGACGACCCTTGATGAATATCGAAAATATGTAGAGTCCGACGCGGCGCTGGAGCGCCGATTCCAGAAAGTTCAGGTCGACGAACCTACTGTCGAAGATACGATCGCCATTTTACGTGGCCTCAAGGAGCGCTACGAGATTCATCATGGCGTGGATATTACTGATCCTGCGATTATTGCCGCTGCCAAACTGTCACATAGATACATATCTGATCGTCAGTTACCCGATAAAGCCATTGATTTGATTGATGAGGCTGCCAGCCTGATTCGTATGGAGATGGATTCGAAACCAGAGGACATGGATCGTCTGGAGCGTCGATTAATCCAGTTTAAGATAGAGCGTGAGGCCCTGAAGAAAGAGACTGACGAAGGATCTCGACAGCGATTGGCAACACTGAATAATGCTATTGAGGCGATGGAGAAGGAGTATTCGGATCTCGAAGAGATCTGGAATGCCGAAAAAGCCGCCCTGCATGGCGCCCAGCATGTCAAGGAAGCCTTGGAGCAGGCTCGGCTAGACATGGAAACCGCGCGGCGAGCAGGTGACTTAACCCGCATGTCTGAGCTGCAATACGGCACTATTCCAGGTCTCGAGAAGCAGCTAGACATGGCCTCCAAGGCAGAAACCCAGGACATGAAGCTGTTGCGCAACAAGGTCACTGACGAAGAAATCGCGGAGGTTGTGTCGAAATGGACCGGTATTCCGGTGGCCAAGATGCTCGAAAGTGAGAAGGCCAAATTACTTCAGCTAGAGGCTGAGTTGCATAAGCAGGTAGTGGGACAAGCGGAAGCGGTGAACGCGGTGGCGAATGCAGTTAGACGTTCTAGAGCCGGAATTTCAGATCCTAACAGGCCCAATGGTTCGTTTCTGTTTCTTGGACCCACGGGTGTTGGTAAAACTGAGCTCTGTAAGTCTCTGGCGCGATTCCTGTTTGATACCGAAGATGCGATGGTTCGCATTGATATGTCGGAGTTTATGGAGAAACACTCTGTTGCTCGCCTCATTGGGGCGCCTCCTGGTTATGTGGGTTATGAAGAAGGTGGCTATTTGACTGAACTTGTCAGGCGCAAACCCTATTCGGTGATCCTGCTGGACGAAATCGAGAAAGCCCATGCGGACGTGTTCAATATCCTGCTGCAGGTGCTGGATGACGGGCGATTGACCGATGGCCACGGCAGAACCGTAGATTTTAAGAATACAGTTCTGGTCATGACCTCGAATCTGGGATCAGATGTGATTCAAACCCTGGCGGGTGCCGCTGAATATGAAGAGATGAAAACGGCGGTTATGGGCATTGTTACTCAGCATTTCAGGCCGGAATTTCTCAATCGAGTCGACGACGTGGTGGTATTTCATCCACTGTCAAAGGACCAGATTGTTGGTATTGCGAAGATTCAGCTGCAGATTCTTCAGCGTCGCCTTCAAGAGAGTGATATTTCTTTGGATCTTGATGTCGGTGCTATGGAATTTCTGGTGGATGTCGGTTATGACCCGGTTTATGGTGCTCGCCCCCTGAAACGGGCGATTCAGCGCTATATTGAGAATCCATTGGCGCAAGAGCTGTTAGCCGGACATTATAAAACGGGTGACAAAATTCAAATGCGCCGAGAGGGTAATGAACTGGTGTGCGTTGCAAATTAACCCATTGACCACTGTATAAGTAGACAGTATATTAGAGCTGTACATTAATACAGTTTTACTAGGGGCTGATGATGAACATCAATTTCCAATATCAAGTGGAGCAGGAAGTATCCGCGCGGCTTTCACCAGCAGCCCGCCTGCATTGCCAGCTGGCCATGCAGGCGGCGAAAGGAATGGCAGTGACGCGGCAGAAAGGCCGTCATGGGCGTGTCGTATGCCATCATCTGCTGCGCATGCTATCGTCTGAAAAAAGTCCACAATCATTGGAAAGAAGTCGAGCGCGGGGTGATGGGAGGGATTTCCAGTTAACGGCGCCTCTTGTTAAATTGGACAGCGCCAAATTGGACAGCGCCAAGATCGACAGCACCAATACCAATTGCAACAATTTAGCGGCAGGTCGCGACCGCCAAGTTACCGTCCGGAATGAAGAAGAGTGTTCACAGTCCGCAGCCGCCGGGCAAGCGGTTCAACAGTATTCTCTGGTCTTTTAACCGTACCAGACGGTAATGCGGTTTACCCAGGGTAAGTGGGTGGCGAGTATAGTCAGTCGATGTTGTAACCTTCCAGCGGCCTCGCTATCGGTAAAGCGATCCTTGTTCAAGTGAAGTTCAACGTCTACTCGGTTATTCAGATAATGTAGAATCATTTTCTGAATCTCTTCCGGTGTGACCTCGGCGACCCAGGCGTCGGTTAAGGCGGTGCGAATTTCCCGTCGCAAAGGCGCAATGCGTGCCTTGTCACGGGTTTCAAGAAGCTCATCATCCTCCGCGTCAATATGCACGATAACATCCGTTAACTCGGTGAATTCCTCCAGCAGTCTTCGCGTTACCCATTCGCCAATATGGTGGCCCTCTGAAACACTAATCGCTGGATTAACCTGTAAATGAATATCTGCTAGCACGTCAGGACCCATCTTGCGGGTTCGAAGACTATGGACGCCACGAACGCCCTCAACGCCCTCAATACTCTGTTGTATTTCCTGGACGTAGGATTCTGCCATCGCAGTATCGACGAGCTCTTCAACGCTCTGTTTGACCAGTTTCCAGCCGATTTGGGCGATCATCAGGGATACCCCGATCGCCGCGAGCATTTCGAGCCAGGAAAGGCCCAGCATGGCGCCACCAACCCCGATCAGTACGATAATTGATGAAAGTGCATCGCTGCGATGGTGCCAGGCATTCGCCAGCATCAGTTTCGAGCGGCTGTCATTCCCGAGTTTAGCCGTGATGCGATAGAGCCATTCCTTGATCAGAATAGATGCCAACGCTACCATGAGCGCCGGCCAGGCTGGCAGGTCGATAACCATGATATTCATCAAGCGCACTATACTATCGTAGATGAGTAGCCCTGCCACCACGATCAGAAGTGTGCCGAGAATCAGGGTGCCGAAGGTTTCGAATCGCGCATGTCCGTAAGGATGGTCATCGTCTGGCGCGACAGCGCCGACACGATTAAAAAACCAGACCATGATGTCTGTGGCCAAATCTGAGAAGGAGTGAATGCCGTCAGCGATTAACGCATGAGAGTTTGCGACAACACCGGCGCTCACCTTGAGTGCACCGAGGCCCAAGTCAATGATGCCACTGACGACCAATAATCGCTGGGTCGCAATCTGGTAGTCTGACTTGGCGCCTTGGCTCGGCGTGGCGGGTGGGCTGACTCGTGACATGGGTTTTAACGACTGAGGATCTAAGGGAAGGGTAACAAAGCCCGAACCTGATATCGAATCAATTTTTTAAAGGGTGATCAAAGGGATGGATTTTATTGATACCTGTGTGGTCGGCGGCGGCGTCGTAGGTCTGGCCATTGGCCGTGCCCTGACAGCGTCCGTGCCGGAGGTGCTGATTCTTGATCAGGCCATCACTATCGGTCAGGGTATCAGTAGTCGCAACAGCGAAGTGATTCATGCGGGCATCTACTACACGCCCGGCTCCCTCAAGGCAGACTTATGTGTCAAAGGCCGTCAGCTTCTGTATGACTACTGCCAGACTCGTGGAGTCGCGCACCGACGCTGCGGCAAACTGATCGTGGCAACAAGGTTCGAGGAACAGGCGGCTTTGTTTGATATTCAGCAGTTAGCCAATGCCAACGGGGTTGATTTGCAACTCTGGTCTGAGTCACAGATTGAGGTGGCGCAGCCGGGGATCCGGGCTAGCTTGGCGCTGTTTTCGCCAGCTACGGGGATCGTCAGCGCCCACGAATTCATGTCCAGTTTGTTGGCTGATATTGAACAGGCCGGTGGTCGCTTTGTCGGGGCGACGCGAGTCGAGGCGCTTGAACCTGTTAATGGAGGTTTTAGGGTCCATTGTCGAGTCGATGAAATGCCCTACGAGTTTAGCTGTCGCTCCGTCGTCAATGCTGCAGGCTTGGGCGCGCAAAGCCTCGCCGAACGCTGTGCTGGTCTTGATCCTAGCTGCATTCCAAGGCTCCATCTTTGCAAGGGGCTCTATTTCACGTTAACGGGGACGCATCCCTTCAGACACCTGGTCTATCCAGTCCCCGACTCCTTCGGTGCAGGCCTGGGAATCCACGCCACCTTGGACTTGGGTGGGCAGGTCAGATTCGGTCCGAATGTGGAGTATGTCAGTACAGAGGACTACAGCGTGCCCACTACGCGGCTAGGGGAATACTTCGAGGCGATTAGGCGTTATTATCCGCAGATCGACAAGGCTCGACTGGTGCCAGGTTATGCTGGCATTCGGCCCAAGCTGCAAGCAGCGGGAGAGCAACCCAAAGATTTTGTCATTCAGGGCGAGGAAACCCACGGAATTCCAGGTCTTGTGAATCTCTTCGGTATTGAGTCTCCCGGGCTCAGTTCAGCCTTGGCTATCGCCAACTATGTACACACTGACATATTAGGGTACTGAACTTATGAGTCTCAAAGATGAACGTCGCGAGTACCTTCGTGGCCGCTTAGATAGGCCTAACTTGCAGGACTCCCCCTTCGATCAGTTAGGCGGCTGGTTGCAACAGGCGCAGGAAGCCGGCTTGAAGGATCCGACCGCGATGGTGCTGGCGACGGTCGACGCGACTGGACAACCACGGCAGCGGACGGTGTTGTTAAAAGATCTTGATCAGCAAGGCCTGACATTTTTTACTAATTTGAACAGCACCAAGGCGCGAGATATGACCGCAAATCCTCGAGTCAGCGTCTTATTTCCCTGGTTGGCCCTTGATCGGCAAGTCAGTGTCACGGGTATTGTCTCAGCGGTGTCGAGCGTCGACTCGCAGGCCTACTTCAAGTCTCGGCCTCGGGACAGCCAATTGGCTGCCTGGGCCTCAGCCCAGAGTCAGCCAATCCCGTCGCGAGCAGTCCTGGATGCTGCATTTGAAGCGGCTCGCGCGCGCTATCAAGGCCAAGAGATCCCGATGCCAGCTCATTGGGGTGGCTACAAGATCACGCCACTGGTCTGGGAGTTCTGGCAGGGCGGCGAAAATCGTTTACATGATCGCTTTACATACGTACAAGGATCGAGTGGCAACTGGGAAATTCAACGCCTATCGCCTTGATCGCCGGGCCTGCGAAAGTAAGCGAAGTGTGCTGAGTAGTCTGGCCCCTTAAGTCGAGATTCGTGCGGGAATCAGCTATGCTAGAGTCGCTGGGTGGTGAAGGCTGGTGTCGGTCGAGGCGGTGACTTGCTGATTTTCACTATCTAACACGGATAACCCTGGAGATGTCATGAAGATAGCAGAGCAGAAAGTGGTGAGTATTCATTACGAGCTACGTAATACCCAGGGAGAGGTACTCGACTCATCCCTTGAGCAAGACCCCTTGACCTACTTGCACGGTTTGGGCAATTTGATTGAAGGACTTGAAAATGCGCTTGAGGGCCTTGTTCCCGGTGATGTTCTGGCTGTCGATATTCCGCCGGAGGAGGCCTATGGTGTTGTCGATACTGATTTAATTCAGGTTGTCCCGCGGATCGCATTTGAAGGTATCGACAGAATCGAGCCAGGCATGCAATTTGAAACCAGCGAGGCTGACGGCCAGCCGCAATCTGTCACGGTTGTTTCCGTCGATCAGGATTCGGTCACCATTGATGCAAATCATCCGTTAGCGGGGCAAATTTTGCATTTTGATGTGACTGTTGAAGCTGTCAGATCAGCAACTCAGGAAGAGTTGGACCACGGGCATGCGCATTAGGACATGCCCGTTGTGACTGGTCTAGATGACGAAGCGGTTAAAGCCCAAGCACACGAGCAAGGCCCCGCGCACGACCACGCCCATCACCCGGCATCGGGTCATCATCACAGTCATGAAGTTGATTTTTCCCGATTAAATGTCAGTTTTGTTATTGCCGTATCAGCCAATCTCGCATTCACCGCGCTTGAGGCGTTCTACGGTCTGGTGACTGGGTCTGTGAGTCTGTTGGGCGATGCGGGGCACAACTTATCTGATGTTTTAGGACTTCTGCTGGCCTGGGGTGCGGCTTATCTGACCACGCAGCAATCGAGTCAGTTGTACAGTTATGGGTTTCGTCGAACAACAATCCTTGCTGCTATCATTAATGCTGTAGTGTTGATATTCGTTGCTGGATTTATCGCCTACGAGTCGATCCAAAAATTTCTCATGCCGGCGCCCATGCATGAAGTCGTCGTCATTGTGGTGGCATCGGTCGGCATCCTGGTCAATGCGGGTACAGCCATGCTGTTCATGCGCAGTAGTCAAGGTGATCTGAATACGCGTGGCGCTTTTCTGCATTTGGCCTACGATGCGTTGATCTCTGCCGGCGTTGTGGTTGCGGCCATCATTGTTCTCTATACCGGCTGGCTGTGGGTTGACCCCTTAATAGGTTTGTTGATTGTTGCTGTGATTCTGGGTGGTACCTGGGGGCTGTTGCGCGACTCGGTGAATCTGATCCTGGATGCTGTGCCTCAAGGTATCGAGATTTCCGCGGTACGACAGTTCCTTGCCAGTATAGATGGTGTGAGCGAGGTGCATGATTTGCACATCTGGGCAATGAGCACTCGTGAAAACAGCCTCACGGCACATCTCGTCATGCCTGAAAATACACTATGGGATGATTCTGAAAACTATGTTCGAATCAGTGCCGAGTTGCGGGAACGATTCAATATACATCATGTGACGCTGCAGGTAGAAAAAGATCCGGCTTGCGCGAATATCCACTGCGATTAACAAGCCCAAAAATTATCATGCACTGGCATTTTAAAGATAGATGCTGACTGGTGAGGGAAGGTAATGACAACACTTCAAGAATTTATTGATGACAGTTTGTATAAGGTCCCTATTGAGCCTATTCGACTTGACCCGCCTGTACCTCTTGATAGTCTTCCGACTCCGGCACTGGTATTGGACCTGAATGTTTTTGAACGCAATTTGGATAAAATGCAACAGCATCTGCAGAAGCACGGTATGGGCTTGCGAGCCCATACAAAGATGCATAAGTCACCAATCATCGCTAACAAGCAAATAGAAAAGGGTGCGCTGGGAGTCTGTGCAGCCACCGTCAGCGAAGCGGAGGTGATGCTCGCCGGCGGCGTGCGGAATATTCTGATCACTTCGCCGGTAGTTACAGCAGATAAAATTGCTCGCGTTATTGCGCTCGCTGCGCGTTCGAGCGAGGTGCGTATTGTTGTTGACCATGTTCCAGGTGCTGAGCAGTTAAATGCGGCTGCGCGGCAGGCGGGTGTTGTTCTGAAAGTTTTGATTGATCTGGATCCGGGCATGGGGCGCACTGGCATTGCCTGTGGTGATCCTGCCTTGGTATTGGGCCAATATATCTTCAATGATTGTTCTAACCTGCATTTTTCCGGTTTGCAGATGTATATCGGAAATTGCATGCATATTAAGGGCTTCGATAATCGGCGCGCCAGATATGTCGAGTTACTTGCGCCGGGTATCGAGACCCGAGCCTTATTCGAGGCTAACGGAATCGCTGTTGATGTGTTCAGTGGTGGTGGCACTGGCACTTTTGATATAGAGCCGAGCATTGGTGCCTTGACGGAACTGCAAGCGGGCTCTTATGCCTTTATGGATATCGAGTATCGAGAAATTGGTGGTCAGGCGGGCGAATTATTTGACGCTTTTGAACCTGCGTTGTTTGTTCTGGTGACGGCTATCAGTCAACCTCAAAAGCGCTTGATCACAGTTGATGCAGGTTACAAATCTTTCGCCTCTGATGCCGGTGTGCCCCAGTTTCGGGATCTTGAGGGACTCACCTATCACTGGGGGGGTGATGAGCACGGTATTGTTAGACTAAACAATCCCTCCCGTGAGATTCAACTTGGTGACAGATTGTCGATGCTGACCCCTCATTGCGATCCCACCGTCAACCTCCATGATTTCTATTTCCCCTATAGAAACGGATTCGTTGAAGAAATCTGGCCGGTTTCAGCAAGAGGTAAATCGCAATGACAGCAGTTGTACCCTGGTTTGAAGATTTTAATGTCGGCGACGATTACAGTGACGTGCCGGCGGTCACGATAACGGAGGGGCACGCCGCCATTCACCAGGCCCTGTTTGGTGATCGAATGCGCCTTCCACTGGATCATGTGCTGGCCCAACAAGTCACGGGGCAGCCAAAGGCGCTGGTGAATCCTGCACTGGTTTGCAACCTTGCCATTGGCCAGAGCACTATTCCGTCTCAACGGGTCATGGGTAATCTGTTTTATCGAGGGATGAAGCTACAGCGACCAGCCTATATCGGTGATACCCTAACAACGACGACTCGCGTGGTGGGTTTGCGACAAAACAAAGCAAAAGAGGGCCGGCCAGCTTCGGGCATGGTGGCACTGGAAATCCATGTCAAAAATCAGCATGACGAAACCGTCATGTTGTTTTGGCGTTGCCCGATGATTCCGTGTCGGGACCCGAATGTTGAGACAGGGCACCAAGATGATTTCAGCAATATGCCAGAAACAATTGCTCCTGAAGCATTGCTGGCATTGGTGCCGGCATGGAATTTTGAAGCGTTTAAACGATCGGTCAGAGGTCCCCATTTCAACTCACTGGAAGCGGGTTGCAAAATCCAGGTCGAGTCTCGCGACACAGTGACCTTGGCGCCAGAACTGGTTCGTATGACGTTGAATATGGCCATGACCCATACTGACGCCACTCGTAGTGTCTATGGCCAACGATTGGTCTATGGTGGACACACGATCGCAATGGCTGCTGCACAATTGACTCGTGCGTTGCCCGGAATGGTAACGGTGCTTGGCTGGTTTCGCTGTGATCATGTAGCACCAGTATTCGAGCTAGATATCCTCGAGACGCAGGTCACTATTGAATCGTTGGTGCCGGCGAATGATCAAGGTGCTGGTCTTGCCATGCTACATGTTGAAACCTTTGCCTGCCGTCAGGATAGCGTCAAGGTACTGGACTGGCATCTTGCAGCACTTTTCGCATAAATCATTTTGGAGCAAATTTTATGGAGTTTGGGGTCGTTCTGCCGCACAACGAAATCGGAAATGATCCCGGTGCCTTGAAAGCCTATGTTCAGGGTGCCGAGGCATTGGGTGCTCGGCAGTTGCTTATTTATGATCATGTTCTTGGCGCGGACCCCGATCGTCCAGGTGGTTGGCGTGGTATTTATGATAAGAACGTTGCCTTTCATGAGCCGCTCACGACCCTGGCGTTTATTGCCGCGTTGACCGAGACCATTGAACTGGTCACAACCATCCTCATTTTGCCCCAGCGGCAGACTGTGTTGGTTGCAAAACAGGTGGCTGAGGTTGCGATATTGTCGAATAACCGTCTTCGTCTCGGTGTGGGCACAGGGTGGAACAAGATTGAATACGAGGCCCTGAATGAGGATTTCTCGACCCGCGGTGCTCGGCAGGCGGAGCAAATTCAAGTGCTCAGGTCGCTGTTGGCTGAGGAAGTCCTGGATTACACAGGTAAGTACCATCGCATTAATCAAGCCGGTCTGAACCCCCGTCCTTCAAAGCCAGTGCCAATCTGGTTTGGTGGTAGTGCGCCGGCGTTGGTGAGACGTTGCGCTCGCCTTGGAGACGGCTGGATTCCTCTGATGGGGCCAAGTCCAGCAGCAGCGGAGATCATCAGTGCACTGCGGAGTCAACGTGAGGCGCTAGGCAAACCCTGGGATCAATTTTCGATTCTTGCACAGGCTCAGTATGCCGGCGGAACGCCGGAACGCTGGCAGGGCCATGCCGGTAAATGGCGTAGTTTGGGAGCGACCCATATGGCTATCGCGACCCACAACGCGGGTGAAACCAATGTCGATGGGCACTTGGCGCGAATCGAAGCGTATTTTAAAGCTGTGAAGTCCTGAGCTGACTCAGCTAGCCTGGATCAACAGCAATAGGTGAAAACTGAAATGACGAAAGAATGGCAAAACTGGTCGGGCAGCCAGAAGCACCTGCCTTTGAACTTGGCGTTACCTGACTCGGAAGATGCTGTAGTGCAGCTGATCCAGCAAGCTGCTGATGCTCGCCGTCGCGTACGGGGTATCGGTAGCGCGCACTCGTTCGTGCCTTTTTGGACCGATGATTACCTGGTTTCACTTGACCGTTTAGCCGGGCTGGTTTCTCACGATGTCGAATCCGGGCAGGTGACTGTCTGGGCTGGCACCAAATTGCACCAGCTGGGTGAGCCCTTGTGGGCGTTGGGACTGGCCATGGAAAATATGGGCGATATTGATCGCCAGTCGATCGCCGGCGCCATTAGTACAGGTACCCATGGAACCGGCGTGACGCTGCAAAATATTTCCAGTCAAGTTGTTGGTTTACGACTGGTCAGGGCGGATGGGCAAATTGTCGATATCACCCAATCCTCTGATCCTGAGCTGCTGCGTGCCGCACAGGTTTCAATGGGTACGTTGGGGGTGATCACGCAAGTCACACTGCAAACTGTGCCTGCTTATTATTTACATGAGCACAATTGGCAAGCCAGCGTCGCTGAATGTGCTGAAGCGCGTACTGACCTCATGGCCAACAACCGACACTGGGAGTTTTTCTGGGATCCGCAGACGGACCAATGTGCGATGAAGACTCTTAACCCGACCACGATGCATGCCCTTGATTCACCGAGACAGGGGCAGGATATTGATCGAAGCTACAGAGTGATTCCGTCTACTCGAGAGCATAAGTTCAATGAAATCGAATTCTCGGTACCAGCGGCGGCAGGCTGGGACTGTTTTCTCGCCTTAAGACGCATGATGCAGACTGACTATCCGAACGTTCGCTGGCCGCTGGAGTATCGAACGCTGAAGGCTGACGATATCATGTTAAGCTCGGCAAGTGGCCGAGATAGTGTGACCATTTCCGCTCACGAGGGTGCCAAACAGCCTTATGCAAGCTTTTTTGCAGCAGTCGAACGGCTGTTCCAGGAGTACGATGGCCGGCCTCACTGGGGCAAGGTTCACACGCAACAGGCTGACCGGCTGGAAGCGCTGTTGCCGCAATTTAATCGATTTCGAGAGATTCGCCAGACGTTGGACCCTAAGGGTCGGTTCTTGAATCCCTTTCTTCAGGGCGTCTTTGGAATCGATTGATTTTATTGGCAATTCGGCGCTGATGCGTACCATATTCGAGGCGCGTCATCGGCGTCTTCTGTGCTACAGTAATTGTTCATCATTGGGAGGGTTCGGTCGGTGTTCGAATTAGTTCAGGCGGGTGGCTGGCTGATGTTTCCCATCATGCTTTGCTCTATTATCGCGGCGGCCATCTGCATAGAACGATTCTGGACACTGCGACAGGAGCAGATAGTGCCGAAAAATCTTTTGGCGCAAGTCTGGGACTGGATTCGCACCAATGAGCTGGATAGTCGAAAACTACTGGAGCTGAAAGCGGGTTCGCCACTCGGACAAATCCTTGCTGCCGGTATCAGTAATCATCGCCGCGGCAGAGAGCAAATGAAGGAGAGTATCGAGGAGGTTGCGAACCAGGTGGTGCATGAGTTGGAGCGTTATTTGAATGCGCTGGGTACTGTCGCCGCAATCACGCCACTGCTGGGTTTGTTGGGGACCGTCATCGGTATGATCAAGGTGTTTGCGGCAATCAGACTGGAGGGTGCCGGTAATGCTGCAGTCCTTGCCGGTGGCATTTCTGAAGCGCTGATCACCACTGCAGCAGGTCTCACAGTCGCGATTCCAAGTTTGTTTTTTTATCGCTTCTTTCAGCGTCGAGTGGATGAGCTGGTTATCATTATGGAGCAAGAGGCCCTCAAGTTAGTCGAGGTTCTTAATGGTGATCGACTCGAGAAGAATGATGTGAAGGCTGCTCGGCCGGAGTCACCGTCGGCGAACGACGGCCGGTAGAAGGGTCAGGAGTCTGAATGTGAAATTCGCGCGCCGGTTGAAACCAGAAGTCGATGTGAACCTTACTCCGCTGATTGATGTGGTATTTCTGTTATTAATCTTTTTTATGGTTTCTACGACATTTACCAAAGATACTCATCTCTCTATTGACTTGCCGAAAGCCACTGGCGCCGAGGCGCTGGTAGCGGAAAAGCAGATAGAAATCACAATCAGTCGCCAAGGTGATTTTGGTATTAACGGTGTAGCACTAGTGAATAATAAGATCGATACTTTAAAAACAGCAATCGAAAAGGTCAGTGGCGGTGATACGACGCTGCCCTTGATCATAACTGCCGACTCGGCAACCGAACACCAATCTGTGGTGACTGCAATGGATGCTGTCGGGCAGTTAGGGTTTAGCAAATTAAGTATTACCACCAAGAATGTCCCGCAGGATGACTGAACCACTCAGCAAAGCCTCGACGGATCTGCAGATTTATGCTCGATTGCTGACATATGTGCTGCCGCTATGGGGCGCTTTTGTTTTAAGCATACTCGGCTTTGTCCTCTATTCGCTGGCGAATGTCAGCTTTGCTCAGCTTATCAGCTATATTGTCGACTCTTTGCAGGGCACTGATCCCTTGAGCAGTTCTCAGTATGCCAGCACCCTCCAGTCGCTGCTGGGTGGGTCCGGCTCAATCAATCGCACTGTGATCCCGCTGGCGATTATCGTCATTGTTCTCTTTCGCGGTGTTGGCACATTTTTAGGTAATTATTTCATCACCTACGTGGGTACCAGTTTGGTACATGCACTCCGTTGCGAATTATTCGAGCAACTGCTGCACTTACCAAGTCGCTTCTATGACAAAAACACCATGGGTCATCTGGTCGCCAAAGTCACTTTTCACGTGACTCAGGTTACTGGTGCGGCCACTGATGCAGTTCGAGTTGTTATTCGTGAAGGCTTCACGGTGTTGGGCTATTTAGGCTATCTGTTTTACTTGAATTGGAAGCTAACCCTGCTGTTTATTGCCGTGGCGCCGTTGATCGGCCTGCTGGCGAGCTATGCTGGTCGCAGATTTCGCCGAATCAGCGAACGGCTTCAAGACTCCATGGGGGACGTAACCCACGTAGCCTCTGAGGCGGTTCAGGGGTTCCAGGTGGTGCGGATTTATGGCGGCTCTGATTACGAGCGCGAGCGTTTTACGGGTGTTAGTAATAATAATCGTCGGCAATCCATGAAGATGGTCATTACGCAATCGATTGCTACGCCAGCCGTGCAACTCGTAGTATCGCTGGCCTTAGCCGGGTTGGTTTGGTTGGTTTTAGACCCGGTGCTGCTCGCCGACATGAGTCCTGGTGATGTGGTAGCGTTCATTACGGTTGGCGGCTTGCTGGCGAAGCCAATTCGACAATTATCTGAGGTCAGCTCCATTATTCAGCGTGGGCTAGCAGCGGCACAGGATATATTCACGTTGTTTGACGAACCCGTAGAGCCAGATATTGGCCAGCAGCGGCTGCCAAAAGCAGTGGGTAAAGTCGAGTTTAAGGACGTCTGCTTTGCCTATGAAGAGAATGCGCAGGAGCTGATTCTGGATCATGTCAGCTTCGTCGCGAATGCCGGTGAAACCATCGCCCTCGTGGGACGATCAGGCAGTGGCAAGAGTACCTTGGCAAGTCTGATCCCGAGATTCTACTCGCCCCTGAGCGGTGAGATTTTGATCGATGATCAACCGATAAAGAACCTGAAATTGTCTGACTTGCGCCAGCAGATTGCGTTAGTCACTCAGCATGTGACGCTGTTTAATGACACTATTGAGAGAAATATCGCTTATGGTACCTTACAGGGGGCAGCGCCAGCGCAGATACGTAAAGCGGCCGAGCAAGCCTATGCGCTTGACTTCATTCTTCGGCTCGATGCTGGCATGGACACTATTGTCGGTGATAATGGCGTTCTCCTCTCAGGGGGGCAGAGACAACGCCTGGCCATTGCTCGTGCCTTTCTGAAAGATGCGCCTATCTTGATACTTGATGAAGCAACTTCGGCCTTGGACTCCGAGTCGGAGCGTTACATCCAAGCGGCTCTGGAGGCAGTGGTCGAAGGGCGAACCACATTCATCATTGCACACCGGCTTTCAACGATTGAAAAAGCCGATCGTATACTGGTGATTGATTCAGGCAAAATCGTGGAGCAGGGCAGCCATGCCGAACTACTCGCCAAGAGAGGATTTTATGCAGGTTTGCAGGGTCATTCCACGCTAGACGACAGTCCGTCTGAAACGCCGACGCCGGTGCAATCCTCGCCAGAGATCTTAGCGCCGCTGGCGGCCATTCATCCGCAGGAGCCAGCGCCACTGATCAGCAGTCAGTTTCTGGTAAACGCTTGGTATGAGCAGGCCCGCTGGTTAAATTTGCTGCGTCCGGCGGCCTGGTTCTTCACTCAGCTGGCTCGTAGGCGCCGGCGACGAATCGCCGAAGACGCGAAGCAACATTGGCGTCCGCCGGTACCGACCATTATCGTCGGCAATATCAACGTCGGTGGAACAGGTAAGTCGCCGCTGGTCATCTGGCTGGTGGCTGAACTCGCCGCGGCGGGTTTTCGCCCTGGGATTGTTAGCCGAGGATATGGAGGACTGGCCCCTTATCCATTCGATGTGAAGTCGTTTTCTGATCCCGCGCAAACGGGTGACGAAGCCTTGATGCTACATCGGCGCACTGGTTGCCCTGTTGTCGTAGATCCTGACAGGGTTCGAGCCGCACAACATTTGCTGCACCAGCATGACTGCGATGTGATCGTAGCTGATGACGGACTACAGCATTATGCGCTGGACCGAGATATAGAGATTGTTGTGATTGATGCGCAAAGAGGTTTGGGTAATGGTCTGTGTCTCCCTGCAGGTCCGCTTCGAGAACCTGTTGATCGTCTTAGTGAAGTCGATTTTGTCGTGGTCAACGGCGCTCAGCCCCTCTCACTACCCTGTGATGTGACCCGAATGCAACTGGTGCCGGATGCCTTGATTCAGCTGGCGACTGGCGACCTGGAACCTCTGGATACTCCAATGCTCGGACATACCGTGCACGGTGTAGCTGGAATCGGCCACCCCGCCAGATTTTTTCAAACGCTGAATCATTTGGGTTATGAGGTGATCACACATGAATTTGATGATCACCATCTGTTCAGTTTGACGGATCTGATGTTCAACGATAGCCTGCCAGTCATAATGACTGAGAAGGATGCCGTGAAGGTCAGTCAGCTCAATTGCGAGCTGCTGCATAGTAACTTCTGGTATCTGCGCGTACAGGCATCATTACCTGAAAGTTTAATGCCGCAGTTACTGCAAAGGATCCAGCAAGTTCAAGGCGACTCCAGCAGCGCCGTAAACCAATCAGTGAAGGGAGATCAGCATGCCAGTTGATGGCAAGTTACTGAATATTTTAGTCTGTCCGCTATGCCATGGGGCCTTGAAATATGACAAACAGGCCAAGGAGTTGATTTGCTTTGCTGACGGCCTGGCTTATCCGGTAAGAGAGGACATACCTGTGATGCTGGAAGAAGAGGCTCGACATTTGACCGCAGAAGAAAAAGTAGATCGATAATGGCGTTCAGTGTCATTATTCCGGCTCGATTTCAGTCTCAGCGGCTACCCGGCAAAGTCCTGATGGATATTCTCGGCAAGACCATGATTCAGCGAGTCTACGAGCAAGCCTGCCAGAGCAGTGCGAGCCAGGTTATCGTGGCGACGGATGACGAGCGGGTTGCCAGCATCGTCAAGAGTTTTGGTGGCAAGGTCTGCATGACAGCCTCAGATCATGAATCAGGGACTGATAGGTTACAGGAAGTTGTCGTTCGTGAGGGGCTCGACGATGATGCGATCGTGGTCAATGTTCAGGGCGACGAACCGCTGATTCCACCTGCGGTCATCGATCAAGTGGCGCGCAATCTTGCGCTACAGTCCCATGATTATCGCTCGAACGATATGCCTGGTGTTTCAACGTTGTATGAAGAAACGACCGACCTGCAGCAAATTATGGATCCCAATGTCGTCAAAGTCGTGACTGACGAAAATAATCGCGCGCTGTATTTCAGTCGTGCCCCCATTCCTTGGGCGCGAAATGAATTCAGTACCTCACCGGTGACGTTGCCCGACGGCGTGATCTATAAACGTCACGTCGGAATCTATGGTTATCGAGTGGAGCTGCTTAATCGATTTGTTGGTTGGAAGCCTGCGCCTCTTGAAGTGCTCGAAAAGTTAGAGCAACTTCGCGTGTTATGGCACGGAGAGGCGATTCATATTGAAGTGGCGTGTGAGTCGATGCCACCCGGCGTCGATACCCAGCGAGACCTCGACTACATTCGATTGCTACTGGCTAACGCCTAACACTGGCTTAACCGGGTCAAGCTTTTACTGGCAGGGGAAGCCCCCTGACGGCGCTGCATCATCTGACATAAGCTTCTCAGTGCTTCGCAAAATTGTGACTTCTGATTTGCAAAATTACTGACATGGCTCACAATTTTGCAAATGTGTCAGTGCCATACTGGCCCTCCTTAAAGCAGAAGTGTTGTCACTATCAATAGTAAGTTGCTGATAGATATAAGATTGTGATTTTCACTCAGGTCTTCTTGTTAGTTGGCATCGATTATGCAGAGCATAAACCTGCATAGTGGTGGTTGCGCAACAGATGCCAGTCATAAGGAGATGACGATGAATTTAACAAGCTTAGCGGGCTCGGTTTTTGGATCGATCATGATGATCGCGATTGGCGCAGGCGTGCTGCAACTGCAATCCAGCGAACCAAGTTATTCTGCCCAACCTTTGGATCCCATCGTCAAGACTGGCAAAACCTTGATTCAAACGGAGCAGCAATCCGTCATAGTCCAAGGTGCCTCGTTGGCACTTGCGCGCGCTGCGGTCGGAGCTGTTGGCGGGCTCATTGAGCATGAACTGAATGTGATCAAAGCGGTTTCCGCACAATTGACAGCCACTCAGCGATTGTCTTTAGAAAGCCGTCCTGATCTGCATATTTATAACAATCAGATCGCTCAAGTTCAGCGCTGGAAAAAAGATTGGCACAAGCCTAATGAGCATAGCTGGCGACACAAGGATAAAGCGGATAAAACCATGCGGGGCAAGAAATTTTATCGTCATTATGCCTACGTCAATGCCGACGATCTTGAGGTTCAGGAATTCGAGATAACAGAGGCGCTCGATACTCACTATCCGCGTCAGACAGGTGCTCTTGAAGCGCATCTCTCAGGTATAACCGGTGCAGGAATAACGGTCGCCATATTGGATTCCGGAATAGCCAAAACGCCCTGGCTGGGCGGTGAGCGATTGAAGGCCGAGTATGATGCAACATTATTGGGTAGCCTCGACCGCACGCGGGCGGCGGACGAAAACGGGCATGGTTCACATGTCACCAGTATTATTGCGAGTCAGGGTAAGACGGAGCTTGGTGAATTCAACAGTATCGCACCGGGTGCAGATTTTGTCAGTGTCAAAGCATTCGATCTGAATGGCATGGGTAGCTACGCCGATGTCATCAATGGAATTAACTGGATAGTGGAAAATCGAGCAAAATATAATATACGCGTTTTAAACCTGTCGTTTGGCACGCCGCCCAACACAGCTTATTGGGATGATCCACTCGCGCAGGCTGTCATGGTTGCCTGGCAGCAAGGTATCGTTGTCGTCGCATCCGCTGGTAACTCTGGACCGGAGCCTATGACCATTGGTGTGCCCGGTAACGTTCCTTACATTATAACCGTTGGGGCGATTACCGACAGCTATACCCCTCACGATGATTCAGATGACACCTTGGTGAGTTTTTCTGCAGCGGGTCCTACGTTCGAAGGTCATGTAAAACCTGATGTCGTAGCCTATGGTGGTCACTTGTTGGGAGTCATGTCGGGCGAGGCGACGCTGGCGATCAATCATCCGGAGTTTCAGGCGGAAAATAGCGAAAATTATTATGTGATGTCGGGTACCTCCCAAGCAGCGGCGTTGGTCTCTGGCGTTGTGGCGCTGATGTTGCAAGCCGACCCCACTCTCAACAATGACGACGTCAAGTGTCGTCTGCTGGCATCGGCGAAGAGTTCAGTGGGGGACAAAGCCTATAACTATTCGGTGTTCCAGCAAGGTGCGGGTCTGGTGAATGTCAAAGATGCCATCAAAGAAAGTAAGAAAGGTTGTGCGAACACAGCTTTTGACATCGAAATGGATTTAGCACGGACAGAGCACTTTATTGGTCCGGCGCGACTCGATTCGGCAGGCGAGTTTTTTATTGAGGGTACCAACGGTAGCAAGCTGGGTTCGACATGGGATGGAAGTTACATGCATGGGGTTGGTTACACGTGGAGTTCAGGTTATATGTGGAGCAATGGCTATATGTGGAACAATGCCTACATGTGGAATAATGGCTACCTTTGGAACAATGCTTATATGTGGAACAACGCCTATATGTGGAATAACAGCTCCGTGGAAGTCGCTGGAATTAATGGGTGGGTGGAACAAGAATAATTTCCCATAATCTAGCGGTCTTTTCAGTCAGGAGAAACTTGATGATGGATATGGATGTCCAAAATTTCAGAAGCCTTTCCAGAGTTGCGATAGACTCCAGATCGATGATTTCACCCAGTATTATTTCGCTGGCGGATTACAAAAAACTGAGAATAAAAGATGATAGTTTGCTCTCAGATGCATTAAAAGCCGCTGTGCGAGGCGCAGTATTTACGATTCGAATTAACCGCTATCAGATGTTACTTGAAACTTTCGCAGGATGTTCTGGTGATCAGATTGCGCGGCAAGTAGAAAAATTACTGGTGTCGTCGCTGCGTGAAACTGACTTTGCGGTCCACGTCAGTGCTGATGAATTTGTTGTTTTGGTCAGCGATATAGCGACTCCATCAGATATTGAGGAAGTCGCTATTCGAGTGATCAATGCCTGCTCTTACCTGGAAAGTCACGAGGCGCAGCGAATACCTGTGAGCATCGACATCGGTATTGCCAGCTATCCGAACGATGCGTCTAATGCCGCAGACTTGTTACGATTTGCCCACATAGCACTCAACTCACTGGACTCAAATCGGCACGGCAACTATCAATTTTACTCAGAAGATCAACAAGCTGATCACCGTCATGGAATAATGATGACAGGTGAGTTAATACACGCCATGCAGGATGATCGCATGGAGCTTCTCTATCAACCTATCTACAGCATGAAAACGGATATGATCATTTCCGTAGAGGCATTAGTCCGATTGCGAACTGTTAATGGTGATCTGATTTCGCCGAGCGAATTTATTGAAGTTGCCGAACGTTCCGGGCTAATCGTGCCACTGGGTGCATGGGTTATAAAGGAGGCCTGTATGCAGCTCTCGACTTGGCAGCAGTGTGGTGCTGAAGATTTACGAATTTCGATTAATGTCTCGCCTGTACAACTTGGAGACCCTGGGTTTTTTAACTTACTCGAGAACGCTGTCGAGGAGTCCGGCATCGAGTATCACTCGATTGAGATTGAAATTGTTGAGCGCCAGCAGGTGGGGACTAACGTGGACGCAGTCCTTGGTCGATTACGTGAGCTCGGCGTGAAAGTTGCGATAGATGATTTCGGGACAGGCTACTCGAGTTTGGCTAATCTGGCCAGATACCCATTGGATGTGGTTAAGATAGACCAAAGTTTTGTTGGTGCTATGCTGAATAATTCGATTGCCAAGAGCATCGTCTCGGCGATTTTTGCAATTGCAGAAGAGCTTAAATTGCAGGTTGTTGCTGAAGGCGTAGAGACGATGGCGCAGGAGGATTACCTACGTGGGCTTGGTTGCAAGACAGCCCAGGGATTTGGTTATTCTAAACCGATGCTGGCTTCGACGCTGAGCGCGTTATTCCTGAAAACCAGCGGCAAAGTATCCCGTCAGACGATTCGTCAGGGGTGATCGTTGGAAAGCCTAATCGATAAAATAGGAAAGTCTAGTTCCACGTTTGCTCAGTCGCATGCTTAAGTTTAAGGCGAAGCCTTAAACTGA
>Ga0255779_1000164_pt1 | contig 80991 bp, 63 predicted proteins | sample 011ome_21_FD_179977 | JGI IMG/M metagenome (GOLD analysis project Ga0255779, IMG submission 179977) | Coastal salt marsh microbial communities from the Groves Creek Marsh, Skidaway Island, Georgia - 011508AT metaG (version 2) | ecosystem: Environmental > Aquatic > Marine > Intertidal zone > Salt... | reverse complement strand
GATGCCTGGGTGATGCGAGTCGGCGTCGGGCTAATGGTCGCCGCGAGCCTAGGTGCGGCATCTGCAGATGGCCTCGCTGAACTTGCGCTATTCACCTTCGTTATCGGGCTTTCCATGGCCACTTGGTTACTTGCTAGGTTAACGTTCATCAGTGACTCGGTGCCTACCGCCTTTCGTGGACAGGCGCTTTCGAGTCTGGCCGGTTTGCAACGAGTAGGCAACTTTCTAGGCCCTGTCATCGGCGGGTATCTAGTCTTTCATAGCAGTTACACCGTAGCGTTCGTCGCTATTGCTGGCCTTTCAGGGCTCACGCTCGCCATTTTAGTACTGACGGCGATCAGATCCCGCGCTCAGCCTCAACGATCGATAAACGCCGATCATCGGCACGACCAAGCAAGCCCCCAAAGGTCGTCCCAGTCACTTTGGGCCTTGCTCAAGCGCCATCAGACGATCTTTATGACAGCCGGGACTGTGGTATTCCTACTTACCTTACTAAGGGCCGCACGGACGTTACTGGTCCCCTTGTGGGGTGCCTATCTCGGGCTAAATCCGGCTGAAATTGGTATGGTGGTCGGGATTTCTGCTGCGATTGACATGATGTTGTTTCCAGCTGCCGGCTTAATCATGGATCTCTATGGCAGGCGGGTTGCCGGAATGGGCTGTCTAGGATTACTGAGCTCGGGCGTGCTTTTGATTGCATTCACCGATAGCCTCTTGATGTTTACCCTGGCAGCCTGTTTCGCCGGCGCTGGCAACGGCATCGGTAGCGGCATCAATATGACGCTGGGCACAGATTTTGCTCCGGTTAACGAAAGAGGTCCCTTTTTGGGTACGTGGCGGCTCATTGGTGACGCTGGCTCACTTGTTGGCCCCAGTTTAGTCGCTGCGATTGCCGGCAGTATTGGCTTGGGCCCAAGTATTCTAGCCTCTGCGGCCCTTGGGTATCTAGGTCTTGGGGTTATGGCTGTATTTGTCCCAGAAACACTCACAAAAATCGAGAAATCGCGGGATGATTAGACCCCTTACAAGTTACTTTTTCGCTACTGGCGCTTGGTTCTTGGCTTACGGCATGCAAACAGTGCTCTTTGCCTGGCTGGTGACCATCGTATTAAACGCCAGTCCCGACAAAGTAGGTATTGCTCAGATGGCATATCTGTTGCCCGGTACTTTATTTATGTTGATCGGAGGCAGCATAGCCGATCAGTACGGTGGCAGACGCATTGCGTTAATTGGCCAATCGCTAGCGGCAATTATTGCGGCAGGGCTAGCAGTTTCCATGATGCTGACATCACTGAGCTACGAGAAATTCTTGCTGTTTGCTGTATGTATGGGCTGTGCTCAAGCAATCTTGACCCCTGCTCGGGATGGCATTCTACCCTTGGTGGCCGATGGCCAAATCCAACGTCGGGTAGCTCAAGTGAGTCTTATTCAATTTGGGGTACAAATGATCGGCATCTTAATCGCCTCTCTAGCTGACGCCTTGGGCGCCATCGTCATGCTCAGCATACAGAGCGTGGTACTCACCGTCGGCGTCTTTGCTTATCAGACCTTGAGGATACCCCTGATCCAAAGCGCACGGACCCAATCTAGTATCTTGCATCAACTGGGTGCCTCCATTTACGAGGGCTTCAACAGCGTGAAAGCGTCCTCCGCTATGCGAGTCGTTGTACTTCAAAATGTCGCTATGGGTATCTGTTTTATGGGTTCTTATATCGTGACTATTCCATTGCTCATACGGGAAGTCTATTCAGGCTCTTCAACCGAAATGTCCATCGTCAATGCTGCCAATTCTCTGGGACTGTTTCTGACCATTATGATACTCCTGCGATTCGGCGACATCGCGCGTAAGGGGCGTGCTTTGCTCACAGCGCAAGGTCTCGGCGCTTTGGTTCTAGCGGCAACCGCGCTTGATTTACCGTTTAGCTTCTTAACAGGTATTTTGTTTTTTTGGGGTATGTGTGGCGGCATTGCGATGACAATGGCGCGCACCATCATGCAAGAACATTCTCCCGAGGATCAACGAGGCAGAATGATGGCGTTTTACGCTTTTTCATTTATGGGAGCCGGGCCAATTGGCGCTCTAATCTCAGGCTACTTAGTCGCTTGGTTTGGACCGAGCAGTGCACTCGCGATTGCATCGCTAGCCATGTTCGCAGTGGTGATCTCGGTTAGGCTTAGGTCTGATCTTTGGAAGCTAACTTAAACCTCACGCCCTTCCCGTGTTATCGAATGCAGCAAAGCTATGACAACGACCGCCACTTTCCCCTTTGAACAACTCCTTGATCGATTTAAAGCCAGCCCCCATGTTGTGTGTCTAACGGGCGCGGGCTTAAGTCTCGCCTCAGGCATACCAACCTATCGCGATCAGGACGGCAACTGGCAAGGGCAATCTCCCATACTGCATCAAGCTTTTCTCGATGACCCCACTGTTCGACAAAGGTACTGGGCAAGGAGTGCACGAGGTTGGCCTATATTTGCGAGGGCTCGACCCAATTCAGCCCATCTCGGGCTAAAACGTCTTCATGACGCCGGCCTGATTCGCCAGGTGGTAACTCAAAATGTTGATTCGCTGCATGAACAGGCGGGCACCCGACAAGTCTTTCACCTTCACGGAAATCTTGACTGGGTAGATTGTCTGTCCTGCGCTCAGCAACATAAACGCAGCGATGTGCAACAGCAGCTAGAGGCCTTAATTGCGCCAACAACCGATTCACAGGTTTTGTTACCCGACGGCGACGCAGATATTGCAGACCAAGCTATTCGCGATTTCCAATGCCCGAGCTGCTCGGCTTGCGGCGGTGACTTAAAACCCAGAGTCGTTTTCTTCGGAGGTAGTGTCGAGGTAGACCTAGTTGCCCAAATCTATCGCTTTATCGATCAGGCTGATGCCTTGCTAGTGGTCGGAAGCTCTCTCAAACTATTTTCCGGATATCGGTTTTGTCGCTATGCTCTCGCCAAAGATAAGCCCATCTGGTTGATTAATCCGGGCTGGACTCGAGTAGACGATCAGGCGTCACTGAAGATAACGACTCCTGCGGAGGTTGCTATTCCAGCTTTATGCAGGCAACTTGGTTATCCGCTCGAGGATAGTGTCTAGCGGCGTCAGGGTCAGGTCAAGGGTCTCCGGCAAGTGCACATCAAAATTATCGTCATGATCAAGCACCCCCAGCATAGCTGGCGTCACCGGTGGCGAACTCATAAAACGCTCTAAAAGGAACGAAACAAAAAGCCCTAAGGCTAAGGGTAAAGAAACAACCGTTACCGAATGGTTATCGACAAATGCGGCGCATCGGGTGATCAGGGCTCGACGCGTAATCGATTCGGGCCCAGCTAACATCACAATACCTGTGATCTTGGTAAAGCACAGCTGACGAATCGCCTCAATGACGTCTCCAGCATAAATGGGTTGCTCCATACTCCTCGCTCGAAAGGTCCACGCTAGCCGGCTGTTCGCCCGTTTGACCAACGCGCGGCTAGCGTAATCGCCTTCACCTAACACCATAGGTACGCGCAAAATTACACTGTCGCTTAAACCCTCTAATTGTAGTGCTTCACAGGCTGCTCTAGACCGAAAACAAGCGTTTGGGTGCTCCGCCTCTGTGCCACAAATTCCAAGGGCAATGATCCGAGGGACCTCTGCTTGCTGACACGCTAAAACTAAGGCTTTAGCCGTTTCCTCATGTGCCTTAACATACGGATTGGTGCGGGTCGCTTTGATAATACCCGTTAAATTGATCAGCACATCAAACCCTTGAATCAAGTTCGACAATTGTTCCACATCCTGATACGCAACCATCGCCACTTGACAGGGTAACGATATCAAATGCTCCGCCGCACTGGGCGACCGCACCAAACCTAATAATTGATGATCATGACCGAGGGCTGCAATCAAGCGCCGCCCAAGATTTCCGTTAGCGCCCGCGATTGCGATTTTCATCGCGAGGTTACCCGATACAACCAATAACCGCCCGGTACAGCTGGCGCTGGCAGCTCCCTTCCCATGTTCAGCCAGCGCGCCTCCCAAGCAGCAGCGACTTCCTCGACTTTCGACACGCGCTGCATCGCAACGGGATAGATCGCATCAAGAATTTTCACACGCGCCATCGGAACCTCTTGAACATATCTGGACCAAGTTTTGCCTTCACAAGCCATACATCCTATGTACAACTGCCCATCTAGGTGCCAACAGTTCACTGTCACCGAGTGCGGATAACTGGGCCTGACTTCAAGTGCACATTGGCGAGCAGCGGATACGAACCGCCAATGCGCAACAGGTGTTGAGATTTCGGGCCCCAGAATTCGCCCTCCCGGCATTCGCTCAAAAGGCCCTAAGCCCATAATAAGCCCAAGACTGGCAACCAAAGCAACTCTCGAAACCATCCAAATCTTACCCGAAAAGACCGGTAAGTTAGCGAGTCCAACGCTACCGCTAAATCCGAACAACGAGCTGACACGTCCTAGTGCGCTCGGCCTTGCCCGCGCAGAAACCTGCGCAAAATCTGTTACAGTCATCATTGGTACCAAGCCGATTCTTTGAGGCGATCATCATAAGCGTTTTAAAACACTTACCCAATGCCCTGAGTTTAAGCCGTTTAGGTCTTGCCCTCTGGGTATGTTGGGCTATTTTCGACGGATCGTGGCATTTAGCACTCATGGGTTATGTGCTTGCTGTCATCACAGATCTTATCGATGGCCCAATGGCCCGATACCTGCACACCGCTTCAGCGAGAGGCGGGCTTGTCGATCATGGCGCCGATGCGGTTTTCGTAATTTCAACTATTGGCGCTTTTAGCCTTAGTCAGGGCTTACCTCTTTTACTATCAGCACTGATCGCAGTCGCATTTATTCATTATAGCTTTGGATCTGGTGCGCATCAGGGCCGCCCCCTGATCGCCAGTCGGCTCGGGCGCTATAACGGCATAGCCTACTTCGCGCTTGTCGGTATTTTTCTCGGCACCATGACGCTACCAAGCCTTTCAAGGGGCGCGCCATTTTTAGATTTCTTGTACTGGGCTCTGGTGATCTCAACGGCCCTATCTATCCTCGACCGATGGCTTAGCTTAAGGCAGCGCCGCTAAACCACCTAGATTAATCTAACCTTGTTACTGAACATCGTCTTTGGAGCAACCGGACTCATTTTGATATTCGGCCCACACATCATTCATCCAATAGGAAACACCTTCACCCAGTAGCTTTCTGAAATAAAAAACGCGACGCAGACAATTTTGGGCGCGGATTTTAAACCGCTAAGCACAAACGGCTTAACAATGCCCGACGGAGCAGTTTTTGCGGCTTTACGCTATTGACACGATCCAGGCATTGGCCAATAAAACTTTTGCTCCTTAGCTCAATAACACGACCTTTGATTGACCTAGGGAATTTCTGGATTCGACAATGACGCTGGGATAACCTGGTCTCGACCCGCATCTTTTGCCTGATAGAGGTGATCATCAGCAATGCGCAAAATGTCTTCGGCAGAAGTTTCTCGGTCTTTGCCATCCCACCAATAGTAGCCAATACTGACGGTCAATTTGGTGCGGATACCCGCATGATTAAACACATGATTTCGCACATCGCTGCAAACTCTATGGGCTAACTCATGCACCGCTTGGTGTGATTCTTCGCGGACCATAAATACAAATTCTTCGCCACCATAGCGAGCAAGCAAATCGTAACCTCTTATTTTAGTCGTCAGCAGGGATGCCAATTCCTTCAGAACAAAATCACCATAGGCGTGACCAAACCGATCGTTCACCAATTTAAAATGATCGATATCCATAAACAGCAGCGCCAAAGAGGATTGCTTTCGATAGCTATACTCGTGTTCTTTTTGGAGTGAATCCGCAAAGTACCGCACGTTATACAGTTGGGTTATACCGTCTCTGATGGCAAGCTGCCGCAAGGCTGCATGATAGTGTTCGTCTTCTTCATCAAAGAATCGAAATTTGAGTTTTACGTTGCCCAGCTCGATACGATCGCCATCAACGATGACTTTAGGATCAGTGACCAGCACATCGTTGTGCATCGTCAAATTATCGGCGCAACTGGTGAGCAACCAATCACCGTTCTGATCTGCTCGCGACAATATCGTATGGGCAGGTCCTACCCCTCGCATCGGAAGATAAACATTAGCCTTCTCGTCGCTGCCCAGCGTGACGACGTCCTGCTCTAGCCGATGAACAGTACCTAAGCCGTCTTCGCTGGTGATAACCAGACACGGAAACTTAATATTATTGTCAAGCGCTGCCACAAGCCATCCTTAACACCTATACCACCTGTACCACCTAAAAAACCTTTATACCCTTGTTTCAAACAGGTTTAACGCACCCTTGTATTTCACCCATTTACCGAATTAATCCCAAATCTATTCGGCCCAAGAGCGCAAAGCCAACCTTTCATTTGCCGAATCGACGTTCTCTTTGCTGGTAGACCCTTATTGCTCGCCAAAAATCAATCATTCGAAATGCCGGCCAATACACCTCTGTAAAATAAAGCTCCGAGTAAGCGCTCTGCCATAGTAAAAATCCTGAGAGCCGCTCCTCTCCTGACGTTCGAATGATGAGATCTGGATCAGGTACGCCGACGGTGTACAGATAGTCTGCAAACCCTTGCTCGGTAATCGCATCGATCTCCAGACTCCCTGCCTTAACCTCAGCAGCCACTTGTTTTACCGCATCGATAATCTCAGCTCTGCCGCCATAGCTCAAAGCGATATTCAGAAGAAACCGATCGTGATCAGCCGTCATTGACTCTACCAAGTCGATTTCCGCATTCATGGCATCGCTTAAATCCTCACGCCGGCCGATCACCTTCACCCGCACCCGTTCGGATTTAATCGCGGGATCTGTTTGAAACTGCTTTAGCTTGGTCATAATCAACTCCATGAGATAGTCCACCTCATCTTCAGAGCGATTAAAATTTTCAGTTGAGAATCCGTATAAAGTCACCACTTTGATTTCAAGTCGCCAGCACCAGCGGAGAAACTCCTCAACCCGACTCGATCCCTCTTCGTGCCCCAAATTTTGCGAAAGACCCCGGCCTCGCGCAAATCGTCGATTACCATCGACAATCAAGCCAATATGATTAGGGCTCGGACCGTCCTTCACCTGAGACCACAGCAACCGCTCGTAGAGCCGATACAAGAACCTACCCATGCGTCTCCCCCAAACTCGCGCTCTGACCCCAAACATTATCGAACACCAGCTTGTCGATTGGGCGCCTGCTAATCGGTCCATAACCTTTTAGAACCGGATATCCAATTGGAATCGCAGCGCAAGTACCCCATTCTTCCGGTATTTCTAAGAGGGCTTTGATTTCCTGCTCTTGGTAACACAATAAGGTGGTAAGTACACAGCCCAAGCCCTCGGCCCGACAGGCGAGCATAAGGTTTTGAACAGCGGTATACACTGAGCCGCCCCCAACAATCGAGGGCCTATCAAGATCAGCATCCGTTATAGCCATTAGATTAGCATTGAAGCACACCACCACGAGCACGGGTACCTCATGCATATTAGCCGCAAGGTAATCCCCTGCGCGAAGCATCTTTTGCCTAGGCAGGGCAAGGCCATCGCCTTCCGCTCGCATTGATTCTGTATAAATTGACCATTGCGTTTGGTACAGCTTTTGGATGACCGATAGCTTTTGTCGGTCGGTTACCGTGATCATTCGGAAAGGTTGGACATTACCACCAGTCGGTGCCCAGGCTGCTGCCGCTAAAACCTTCGCCAATACCGGCTCTGGAATGGCATCGGGTCTTAACCGCCTCACGGCACGCTGGGTACTCATCGCGTCGTATAGATCCAAGCTTCACTCCTTACCGATTGGTTCTTTGAGCTTAATGCTCTTGGCACCTGACATGGCATCGCCTTTCTAGCACAATGGTTGATAGATTCCTACTGTCTACCGAGCGGGGTCTTTACTAAGTCTGCGGTTCGATGAATACGGAAACACATCTAACATCAGTTGCTCCTCAACTTGGCGTTGCACCCCCTGCCAATAATCTGGGGTGAACAAATCACCGTGCTTGGATCCGAAGATCTCTCTCAAGGCTGCGTTCGCCATGAGAAAATGTGCAAACTCTTCTGGAAAGACATCAAACTCGCCCACTTCGAACCAAGGTTCCGCCGAGTTGAGGCTCGGGTCAGCAGCCGGCAACGCTCTAAAATTTATTTCAGTTAAATAACAAATTTCATCATAATCATAAAATACTACCCTGCCGTGACGCGTGACACCAAAATTTTTCGGCAACATGTCTCCTGGAAAAATGTTCGCTGCAGCTAATTGTTTGATTGCCAGGCCATAATCCTCCAACACCAAACTCTGATCAATGGGTGAAGCTTGCGGTAGATAAAGATTTAAAGGGGTCATCAGCCGCTCGATATAAACATGTTGCAGCCTGACCAGCCCATCATCCAAAGAAACACAATCGCTACAGTCGGTCAGCAGCTCCTCCAGCACTTCCTCAGAGAACCGATTCGTCGGCAAACATAATTCAAGAAACTCATGGGTATCAGCCATTCGGCCTACTCGATCATGGGTTTTCACGAGATGATAAGCTCGCCTCACCTGCGCCTTCGTCACATTTTTTGACGCAGGAAACTGATCTCGAATCACCTTGAACACCACCTGATAGGATTCAAGCTTGAATACTGCCATCACGAGGCCTTGAGTCCCCTCCGCTCGCCTAAACAGATCCGAGGTGTGCTTGAGATGGGCGTTGAAATCCGCGTAGAAGACCGTTTTGCCGTGTTTGAAAAAGCCAAGGCTACTGTATAACTCGGCGGTCTTTTTCTGAGGCATCAAAGCAGCCAAAAACTGAACGATAGATTGGGGTCTCGCGGTATCCACCATAAAATAAGCTCGGGTGAAGCTGAAAATCCTTGAGAGATCGTTTTCATTCCATAAAATTGCATCCACAGCCAAACCTTCAGATCGATCATGTTGGAGTGCTATCGCTAAAGGAAAGACGCGCTCGTCTAGGACAATTTGACCAATCAAGTAAGCACCTTTATTGCGGTAAAAGACGCTTCTGAGCAAAGTTGCGAGGATCTTCTCACCATTTTGCGCATCGAAATGCTGGCTTAACGATTGAGACATCGCGGCAACATCTCTTTCAAGATTAGCGAAGGGGACTTCAAAGGGATAACTCAGCAGGATCTGCTCAAATAGCGATGCCAAGTTTTCGGCCTGCGTGAAGTGAAACAACTCAAAAGGTGCAGGTGCTACTTGGGTCGTGGTCAGTTGTTCTATAAAGGCGACGTTCGATTGCAGCGAGTCCCGACCCTTGAGTTTTCGGTAAAGCGTGTTGTACCAAGTTTGCGCGAGTTCCTCGTCCGGCATGCCATCAATCAAAGACTGAAAATGGCATTTTGTTTGCTGCCAATCTGCCAACGAAAATGACTGGACCAGGTCATTCAAACGGGCAAAACAGCGTTGACGATGGTCGCTATAAAGCCGAATTCTCGAAGCTGCGGCCCGCTGAACAGCAGCCCAGTCTGCAGCCTCAAAACGGCTCCTAGCGCCAGCAGTCACAGACTGGAAGTCACTGCGATAGGCTGAAAAGTCTCGAACCAGTATAACCGCGACCTGCCAACAACCTCGATTCTCTGCATCGTGGCCTGACATCGGAGTGGATTGAGCTACCATCGGGAATCCACTCCTTAGGGTTGGATCAAAAACCATTCGGCGAGGCATTCGTCGCATCGAGTCAAGACCCTAATGCAACTCCAGGGCAGAGTCAAAATGCCGAATCGTTCCTCAAGTTATCTCGTAGTGGATCACACAACAAACTGGGACAAAAATACCCAAACCGCAGCCGAATGAGGGCTTTACATCGAGCAATGAACCACTATAATACCTCTCAAACAATTGGTCAGACCAAAATGGTCTAACCAAAATGACCCGACCAAATTGGACGGTGCGACATGGCAGTACCATCGCGGTAGAACCAATTACCAATCACTCGCGTACAAGCCATCATTGTCATCCTAACACGGTAGATAGGACCGATTATGCCTCCTTCGTCTGCTACAACCAGCGCTTCAGGTAAAACGCGCGCCGAAGACATCTCGAATATCTTAAGGGACGAGATTCTGTTGGGCCAGTATCGAGCAGGTGAGAGACTACCTTCGGAACGTGACCTAGCAGGCCGATTCCAAGTCAATCGGGGTGCGATTCGAGAAGCCATTAAAACGCTAGCCGAGCTTGGTATCGTTCAAGTCCAACCGGGTGGAGTTCGTATCAATCCTCTAGAGCAAGCCAGTCTCAGTGTGCTAGGCCCATTGCTAGATCTGAAAGCTGAGGTTCGACCAGAGGTTGTTTCTGAGCTGGTCGTGGTCTTTGGTGCCTTGCTCGGGCTTTCAGGGCGCTTAGCGCTGGCCCAAGCTACTGCAGATCAAAGAGCAGAGTTGCTGCAAATCCTAGAGCGCATCGATCCTACCTCCGACGTCTCCGATCAGGACGAACAATTTCGATCTGTGCTTGAAGCCTTCGGTAAAGCCCTCGGTGGCATTCACAACAATTTGGTTCTGCGCCTCATTCGCAATGGGTTGCGCACCCAAATGGTTGGCCGATTAAAACCTAAACAACCTTCGCCGGTGACCGATCGCCAGTTACTAAAGGACATGGCGATCGCGATTGAGGCCAATAACGGCAATCAATTAGCGATGGTCATTTCCCGTCATTTCGATGACTTGTCCGTCAAACTCTCAGCCATCGAAGCAGACATCCCAACTTTTGCAAATCGTCAGAGGAATTCAGGACATGCCTAAAGCTGCAATCAAAGCTCTCATGACTATCATTGTATTGCTTGCTGCTGTAGCTGCTGCGGCAAGTATTATTATGACACGTCCAGAACCCGAAAAATATCAGCCTGCCGAGGCCGTGAGTGCCATTAGAGCGATCACTGTGACCCCCCAGTCAATGACCCTTTCGGTACAATCCGAAGGTACCGTGGCACCGCGCACCGTCACCGAGCTAATCCCTGAAGTGAGTGGCAGGATCCAGTGGCGCTCTCCCAACCTTGTAGTGGGCGGCTACTTTACAAAGGGTGAGCGACTGCTCAGCATTGACTCAGCAGATTATGAGGCCAAAGCGGGTCTTGCCCGAGCACGTTTGATTCGAGCTGAAGCTGATCTTGAGCACAGTGCTTACGAACTCAAACGTTTACAGACCCTCGTCAAGGATCAGCTGATTAGTCAATCCAGCTTAGAAACTGCCATACGAACGAATAAGATTGCCGAAGCTGCATACATAGAAGCTGAGATTAATTTGTCGCAAGCCGAACGCAACCTCGACAGGACAGTACTCACTGCACCCTTTGAAGGTCTGGTCCGCGCCGAGCGCATCAACGTCGGCCAATTTGTTCGTGAGGGCAATAGCGTCGCAACGCTTTATGCCAGCGACGAAGTTGAAGTTAGACTGCCGATGGCCAACGAGCAGCTCGCTTTTTTAGAACTGCCCGCCTCGGTCCGCGGCGCGATCAGTGTCGACGAGGCGCCGCCAATAACGTTAACGGCTACCTTCGCGGGCCAGCCTTATCAATGGCAAGGCTACTTGGCCAGAACTGAATCCGAAATCGACGCCCAGAGCCGCATGGTGACCGCCGTGGCACGCGTCATTCAATCCGAACAATTAGCTGATGCCCCACCCCTCCAAATTGGACTGTTTGTTACCGCCGAGATTACTGGTCGATCGTTTGATGGAGTGTTTCGGCTGCCGCGATCGGCGTTGCGAAATCAAAATCAAGTCCTAGTTGTCGATACCGAAAACCGCTTGCGTTATCGAAACGTCGACATTATTCGCTTGGAAAAGGACTCATTTTTGGTCAGCGCTGGTTTGAGTTCGGGAGAGCGAGTCAATATCTCTCCCATCCAAACAGTCGTCGATGGCATGCGGGTCTCTGTGTCACTTGAATCTCTCGAGTCCTTCGAATCTCCTGAGTCTTTTGATCTCAAAGGGTAATCCAGATGGATAGAATCATAACCTGGTTCACGGACAACCCCGTGGCCGCGAACCTCCTTATGCTCATCCTGATCGTTGGCGGTACCTTCTCTTTATTTTCGATGCATAAAGAGGAGTTCCCGAGCATCGAGCCAGGTATTATTCAGATTACGGTGCCATATCTTGGTGCCGCCCCGATTGAAGCTGAAAAAGCCGTCTGTATTCGTGTTGAGGAAGCGCTCGAAGGTTTGGACGGTATCGAGAGGACCAATGCATCAGCCTCTGAAGGCGCGTGTACATTATTTTTGGAAGTCCTTGCGGACGCCGACCTCACGGTAACCCTTAACGAGGTCAAAAGTCGGGTCGATGCTATTACTACTTTCCCAGCGGAGACCGAAAAACCCATCGTGTCGTCTCTGCAGTTTCGAGGCAAGAGTATTTCTGTGGTGGTCTCAGGTAAAACCGATGAGACCACACTAAAGATTCTCGCTGAATCAATGCGAGACGAGATCGCAGGACTCGAGGGCATCTCTCAGGTCAGCGTGAATTATGCCCGCCCTTGGGAAATTTCAATTGAGGTTTCAGAGCAAACCTTGCGGCAGTACGGCCTTACAATTTCTGATGTCTCGGCAGCTATTCGCCGCGCGTCATTAGACTTGCCCGGCGGCTCAATCAAAGCTGACGGTGGCGAAGTCTTAATCCGAAGCCAAGGCCAGGCTTACCTCGGCGAAGATTTTGAACGCATTGAGATATTAACCCGACCTGACGGCACCAGCCTTGCCTTGGGTGACATCGCCACCGTCAAAGACGCCTTTCAGGAGGGATTTTTACGAGCAAAATTCAATGGCGAACGCGCAGTGACGATTTCGGTTTATCGGGTCGGCGATGAGGACACCATCACCTCAGCACAAGCCGTGAAAAACTACATTGCAGAGAAGTCGTCAACATTTCCCGAGGGCCTGAACGTTAACGTTTGGATCGACGAATCGATCCCCCTCAATCGCCGAATCGATGCGCTCACCAAAAATGCCTATGCTGGCCTTGTTCTGGTACTACTGATTCTGACCGTATTTTTAAGGTTCAAGGTTGCCCTCTGGGTTGCTGCGGGTATACCCATCGCAGTCCTTGGCGCTATTTGGATGTTCCCCGCGGCGGGTCTGAACATTTCATCGCTGACGGTACTCGCCTTCATTTTGGTATTGGGCATTGTCGTCGATGACGCGATTGTCGTCGGAGAGCGGATCTTCTCTTTTGAGAAACCCGGCACCTCTAAACGCGATGCCGCCATCGCCGGTGCCAGTGAAGTAGTCACTCCCGTAATCTTCGGTGTGCTGACCACTATGGCAGCGTTTTTACCCATTCTTATTATGGATGGACGCATGGGGGCATTCTTCTCAATCATTGGATGGGTGGTGGTGATCTGCCTCATCTTTAGCATTATTGAATGTATGCTCATTTTGCCCGCTCATTTGTCTCATCGAAACACCGAGCGCCATTGGCTTAAAAACACACGTTTTGTCAACGGCTGGATTCGTTTTCAATCGTTCTTTGCAGATCACCTCAAGGGCTTTGCCGAACAAAAATATCGTCCATTTCTGATGAAAACACTAGAATGGCGCTGGGTTACCTGGGCGGTGGGCACAGGGGTTCTGCTTATGGCACTGGCGCTCGTTGCCAGCGGTCGAGTGATCTTTCAATTTTTCCCAGCGATAGAAGGAGACCGAATCTACGCTACCCTGCTCATGCCAGAGGGCACGAATGTGGCTCTAACCGAACAAGGTGCTGCTCAGATCGAGCAGTCGGTGGCAAGGCTACGGCAAGAAATCGCCGATGACCTGGGGCAAAGCGTGAGTGAAAGCCCCATAAAAAATGTCTTTTCATCCATTGGGTCTAATGCCGCTAGGAGTTCAGGACCACCGAGCCGAACTGCGGGCGGGAGTCATCTGGCGGAGATCGTTTTGGATCTTGCACCGATCGAAGCCCGACCTGGGTGGAGTTCAAGTCGCATTGCGAGTCGTTGGCGACAGCTGACCGGACCGGTTACTGATGCCGTTGATCTGCAGTTTAATGCCGATTCTTTCAGTGCTGGAGATCCTATCTCATTACAAATTCGTGGTCGAGACGTCGATGAGCTCCAACGGGCAGCCGCGCACTTAAGACAGGAGCTCGAGCAATTTCCGGGCGTCCTTGATCTATCCGACTCATTCCGAGCAGGAAAACAAGAGCTACAACTCGATATTAAGCCAGAAGCGAAGACCTTGGGCCTTTCGCTCACAGATCTTGCGCGTCAGGTTAGGCAAGCTTTCTACGGCGAGGAAGCACAGCGGATTCAGCGAGGTACCGATGATGTGCGTGTGATGGTGCGATACCCAAAAACAGAGCGCGAATCTTTGGCCAATTTGGAAAATATGCGAATCAGGAGCAACAGTGGCGCAGAGGTCCCTTTCAGCACGGTTGCTAATGTGACTTATGGCAAAAGTTACTCAACCATTCAGCGTGAAAATCAGCAACGTGTCGTCAGCGTTAGAGGTGACATCGATAGAAGTTTAATGTCCCCGGAAGCCTTACTGCCAAGCTTACAGGCCGTTATCTGCGAGGAAGGCACTCGCTTTTCGAGCGTGGACAACGCTTGTAAAAATAGTCTCTTCCCAGGCGTGCGTTACCGACTGGGCGGCGAACAGCTGGAACGCAGCAAAGTCACCGGCAGTCTCGGCAAAAATATCCTTCTAGCGTTGCTCATTATCTATGCCTTGTTGGCTATCCCCTTGAAGTCCTACTTGCAGCCTATGATCATTATGAGCGTGATCCCATTTGGCGCCGTTGGCGCGATCATTGGCCACTACGTCATGGGGTGGAACCTGATCTTTTTCTCCTTGCTTGGAATTATTGCTCTCTCAGGAGTTGTGGTAAATGCTTCACTCATCCTTGTAGACTTTATCAATCGTCAACGAGCGCGAGGCGTTCCCCTTTTTGAGGCAGTGACTGAGGCTGGGGTCGTGCGATTTCGGCCCATCATTTTAACCTCTGTGACCACTTTCGTTGGGCTCATTCCTCTAATGACCAATGAGGACCCGGAAACGTTCATGTTTATCCCGATGGCCATTTCATTGGCCTTTGGGGTTCTATTTGCGACGGTCATTACGCTGTTTCTGGTTCCCAGCCTATATTTAATGCAACACGACTTCCTTAGGTTCATAGGCGCCATCGATCAGGCCCCGGCCGAACCCGCGACTGCTTCAGAACCCCTGGTAAGCCCAAGCTGAGTCAGGTGATGGACTTTTAAGGCTGATCCCCTAAAAAAGCAGCAACGCTTTCGCCAAAGGCGGAGGGTACATCGTAATGGACCATGTGCCCGGCGCCTTCAAGGACCACATTTTTGATTGGACTGTTGAACAACCCGAGACGCCGCTGTAACTCCGCTTGATAATAGGCGTGCTCCCCAGCAAGCTCCGGGTGCATGCGTAACCAGTATTCCAGTCCCTCTGATCCGGTAATCACGCAGGTCGATGCGGTGATATTACCGAGCAGTGACTCGCTTTCTTCGTGAGAAAACGTTGCCCAAACCTGTTGTGCCCTAGGATCCCAACGCCACACCACCCCACCCTCACCATGCGGCTTAATACCCTCTAGCGTTAACCGCCTGGTTACCCCCTCAGTTAATTTAGGATTACCCTTTTGATAACGAAGGACTGCCTCATCGAGATCAAGCATCCGACGAGGCGATCGCGGTAGCGCGATCAGCGCCGCCACTTGATCGGCTTGGTGTCGGGCCTGCGACCCGGTCGCCCCGATGTTTTTAGCACGGGGAGGACCAAATCCGTCGACCAGTATTAAGCGGCTAACGCTGTTAGGAAAAAGTCCCGCAAATCTACCGACGATATGCCCCCCTAGACTGTGCCCCAGCAAAGCGGCCTGACCAATCTCATAATGCTGATAAAGAGCCAAAAGATCGGCACTAAAATGTGCCATCGAATACACGCCAGGATGGTCACTCATCCCATGCCCTCTTAAATCGGGCAGTATTAGCCGGTAATCTGGCAAAGCTTCAGCCAATAACGCAAAGCTACCACTATGATCACGCATGCCATGCAGGGCGATAAGCGTCTTGTTGCCATGCTCGTTAAGCACTCGCGCTGAAAGCCTTGCATCTGCACCTTGAAAATAGCTTCTCATAGTTTCTTCTTACTACAGCAACGTGTTCTTATCGGGGTCATTTCTTGCATAACAGTCGGCGCTACTTTCAGACAGATTTTTTAAGGTCTGGGCGAAATCACAAGGATCAGGCTCTAGGCAATCGAAAACTACTCGCGCCCCATCGAATAAAACTCTGGATTTGGCCGGATTGATGCGACGTTAGCGAGTCGATTACTCATCGCGAAAAACGCTGTGATGGCCATAATGTCCCAAACGTCTTCCCGGTTATATCCGTGAGCCATCAGAGATTCGATATGTGCATCTGAAACCTCAGCGGAATGGGTCGCCACCTGGCATGCGAAATCCAGCATTGCACGCTTTGCTTCAGGCAGATCAGCCTTTCTGTAATTAACGGCAACTTGATCGGCTAACAGGGGATCTTTGGCTCGGATACGTAGGATCGCACCATGAGCAATGACGCAGTACTGACAATCGTTGATCGCAGAGGTCGTCACGATAATCATTTCTTTATCAGCTTTAGTCAGCTTGCCCGACTGGCGCTCAAGCAAGGCATCATGATAAGCGAAGAATGCTCTAAATTCGTCGGGTCTTCGCGCCAGCGCCACAAAAATATTCGGAAGGAAGCCTGATTTCTCTTGCACCTTCGTTAACCGTGACCGTATGTCATCCGGCAGTTCAGCTAAATCTGGCACCTCAAACCCTGCTCTCATGATTGTGTCGGTCATTGCTTCTCCTTGTTTCGTTGAACCTTAATCAACTTAGTGCGCACATCTGTAACCTAACGGTTCAACCTGACAACGCCCTCGCCATCAGCGCCGTAATAGCTCGCAATTGCTAGGCCTGCGGCAACGCTCGTGAACGGATCGTGTGCAATGACCTTTCCAGGGAACCTCGCCTCTAAATGTGCTTTGATCGAAGCAATCAAACTCGATCCGCCTGTTCTTATCACCAGGGACACCTCGTCCGCAGAAATGCCAGCCACCGTCAAAATATCATCGATAAGTCGACCAATTTCTCCTCGTAGCTCTGCCAATAACGACTCAAAAGCAACCCTGTCTAGCGGTATTTCTAAATCAAGTTCAGGTATGTCGATCACACTCGTTTGAGACTCTGACAATGCCGCTTTGGCATCTCGAATTGCCTGAAATACTAAATAACCATGATTATGGGTGATGAGATCCTCTAAACGCTGAAACTTACTACCGGCAGATCCGCCTTGATTAATACCGTCGCGTATCTTCGAGCGGTACTTGCTTTGATTAAGCGTATAGGTCACAGGCCAATTCAACAATAGTGATTCGAATTCATCGAAGGGAAACTCCGTGTCGATCCACTCGCCATCGACTCGGCGGACCCATCGCTCGCCCTGCCCTAGCTGGGGAGATATAAACTGCTTGAACATCATTTGATCTATATAATCACCACCTTTCGCTAAACCCCGTGTAGCTAACACCTCAAGCGCTGTGCCTTGGTATCGAACCAAACTGAGATCTAAAGTACCGCCACCAAAATCAAAAGTCAGAGAGATGCCTTGACCGATTTTCGACTGCCGCGCTTGCTCAGAGACCAAATAGGACAAAGTCGCAGCCAGCGGTTCCGGATAAAATCGCCTGGACCGCAAACCGGCATAACTAGCAGCCTCGCTTAGCCTTTCCAGCGCAATAGCATTGGCACTTTCGTGTCCTTCAAATTCTACTGGCCTACCAATCACTACCTGATCGGGCTCAATACCAACAATCTGTTCAATATTGAGTCGAATGGCTTTTAAGATTGGCGTAATGAGTGCTACCAACCGGAAAGGATGTTCAAAGACCATCAAACGTTTGATCTCCTCATTGCCGATAAGTCGTTTGATACCTCGAAAAAGACGGCCGGGTAAACCTCTGTCAATCACCGCCGCACCATAGACGGCAGCGGTCGATACTTCAGGTTTAGCAAAAAGGTCGTCCGGCGCAGCCTCTGCCGTCAGCAAACTCGATTGCGCGATAATTTCTGGGGTCAGCTCGACGACTCTGTCCCGGTTTTCCTCAATGTACTGCGCAATAGCTCTGGCACCGGTTTTTGCGTGTAGCATGCGGTCGAGATGAACCGCCGTCGGCATCACCGTAATTTCTTCTTCCAACGGAATCATCATGACACGTTGGCCATCAAACCACGCCGCCGCTGAATTGGAGGTGCCAAAATCAAGGCCGATACCAATCTTAGAAAAAGAGGAGGTACTCAAGGATTAGATTTCACGTACTAATGAACCATCATTATAGCCCTGACCAGGGAAACAGCGGAGTGAAATAACTTCGAAATTTCGAGCCGACGACCCAGCTTAGTGAGCGCTCTAACCGCCGCCCTTTAAACCAAAACTTGCAAGAAATTGCCCACCGGTTGCGAGCAATCGATACTCCGCCAATCTCAATTGGAACTCGGCATTCACCAGAGCTGATCTCGATCTGTACAGTTCGTTTTGGATGTCTAGCACGTCAAGCAAAGTGCGCTTTCCAATCGCCAGTTGCTCAAGGTAAACCGCGAGTACTTCTTCGGTGGACGTCACGTGCACTTGTAAATACTCTAGGCGTATCGTCAAGTCTTCAACGTCGTTCCAAAGAAAACTCACATCTTGAGTGATCGACCGCCGGAGTCCTATCAAATTTTGCTCGGCAGCATTAATTCTCGCAACCGCTTCTTTTAGCCGCGCCTTATCAGCGCCACCTCGATATAAGTTGTAACTCATCGTTATCGCGGCTGTCTCGTCATTGTTAGCACCCGGGGAACCGTCCATATCGTCGTTTCGAGTCGCCCCTAAGCTGAGATCAACCCGCGGCTGAAACCCTGCAAGAATTTGCTTTCGCGCGGCCCTCGAAGCCGATAGATCCGCTTCAGCGGCCGTAACTTGCGGATTCTGTCGAAAAGCAATCTGAACAGCCTCAGTTAACGTCTCAGGTAGCCGACCGGTGCGCTCCGGCAGCAACAGATTGAGCGGACTCTCCCCTACGACCCTGTAAAATTCTGCCCGCCCATTTTGGGCATCTTTCTCACTCATCAAGAGCGAACTTTTGGACTGCGCTCGACGACCCTTGGTTTGAACTACATCAACTTTTGTTCCGACCCCGCTTTCAAACCGCTCCTCTATTTTTGCAAGGGTTTCATCATGCTGCTCAAGATTGGTTTTTGCCAAATCGACGAGGCGGTCCCGTTTGAGCACTTCTAGGTAGGCTTGTGCTGCTCGCAACGCGGTGTTCTCTCTGGTAGTCGTTAAGCGCGCGGCTGTTGCGGCCAAAATTGCTTCTTGCTGCTTCACGAAATTGGCCGTAGCAAACCCATCGTAGAGCATCTGATTGACTGCAATCGAACGTTCGAATCGGTCAAACCGCCGGTCCACATCGCCTGATGCTCTAGTTGTAGTGTTATCGGATTTTTCAAGACCTCGAGACAGCGCCACATCCACCGAAGGTAAATATCCGGCAGTCGCCTGCTGTCGCAACGCTTCTGCGGCCGCAACATTGTAGACTGAGGCTTGGACATTAGGATTGGTTAGCATCGTCCTCTCAAGGACTTCAACCAAGGTTTGGCCGCTCGCGCCCAAACCTAATCCCGTGGCCATCGTCAACATGAAGATTTTTCGAATCAATCGCTTATGCTCTACGGTTACGTCGACATTTGTTTACGCGTTTGTCCAATTCCCCGCAGGTGACCGAGGCCATAGCTCCTCCAATCAACTTCTTCTTTTGAACAATTTCAGTAGTTTACCTAAGATCAACTGTCCGCGATACCTGCCGACTCATAACTACCCACCATCATAAAAGCAGACCAAATATAGGGCTGCCCCCATAATGCGGACGCTTTGAGCTCCAACTGGGACTCGCGTAGCGCTTGCCGCGCTGGCATGCCTGTCAAAATACGCTTATAGAAATTGACCATTAGCGCTTGAGTACCGGCATCGCTGACTTCCCAAAGCGAGTTGACCACTTCAGACACGCCCGCTTCCTGAAAGGCGCGACGTAGACCATAGACACCCTCACCTTCATGGATTTCACCCAGTCCCGTTTCACAAGCACTGAGTACGACCAGCTTCGTGCCTGAGAGTTTCAAATCTAGCACTTCAAGGGCCGTCAAAACGCCATCGTTTCGAGTATCGATGTCTCCTAAAAATTGGGCATTTTGATTGATACCAGCAAATGCGAGTCCCGCTCGTAAAAGTGGGTTGTCCCCTGGCGGGGGGACTTGCAGGTCCGCGCCACGTTGTAATTTTAATAAGCGTTTTTTAAGGTTTTCGTCCGCTTTCAGAAAAAACCCATGGGTTGCGATATGCAGTATTTGAGGAACCTCGGTGAGTTCGCTGATGACACGTTCTTCGGCTTTTTGCTGGCTAAAAACGGTCTTTTCCTCTTGTTGGGCATCGACTTGCTCAACAATAATTTCACCTTCTTTCTGCGCCCCAGGCAGCGGCAGAAAATTAAGCCCGCGTAGCCCGCTGCCAGCGCCACGAAGCGTATCCGACTGAACCGAACGTCGCGCCGCTGCTTGCTCAAATTCGGTCGGATCCGCGATGCCATCGGCGTCGTAATCAGGCCCTGCGACAATCATGTAGGGCCCCTCTGACAGACTTAAAAAGCTCGGCAACAAATCTCGCCCCGATGTCAAAAAATGAAAATCAATGGTGTCAACTAGATAAGCCTCGTCATAATCAACGAGGGCAGCAAAAGGTAATATATTTAGTAGGCCATCAGGAATTAGATACACGTACTCGGTGGTATCAATAACGCTTGCGATTGGATCCCAAATTGCTTCATAGGCGATATTTCCAATTTCAATAAAATCCAAATCCTCCATCGCGGGATCTTGAATCGTCTCGCGATATTCTGTGATCAGCTCATCGACTTCACTGGCATCTTCATAGTTGATCAGCTCATAAAAAATATCCTCGCCCTCTCGAAGCGCGACCGCGGCAAGATATTTATTGACCCCGTCGACCGAATAAGCTTGAAAATCGATCAAGGCGCGACCATCAGGAATTTCAGCTTCCAACGCTTCTACGCTGATCGCCGCTATCGACGTTCGATACTGAGCGCTGGCGCGACCGAGCTGCCCCTGAAGCTCATTAACTTTCTGCTCGAGGTCATAGAGTGCTTCAGGATGACGACCAGCTGTCTCAGGCGTCGGACCACTCAAAGTAAGCTTCGCCAGGGCCTCACGACTTTCTCGCAAGCGAATGGCGAGATCAGCGAGTTCGGGATTCAAGGTCATGCGACCTATCTGCTGAATCTCTGAGGTGATTTTTAGCAACAGGCCCTTTCGATGTAAACTAGCCTCCAGGGCGAGACGCGCGCTCGCTGGATCCCCGACACTCGCAAGCAGTGTTAAATAGGACATCAGCTCAGGGCGATGCAACCGCATATACCCCTCACGAGCATTCTCACCGGTCACCCACAACATACGATCCAAAAAGGTACTGCGACGCAGGAAACCCGTCCGTTTTAACGCCATCGCATCAGCGACTTCTCCTGCCGCAACAAAGACGTCTGACAAGCCATTCAGCGCTTCAAAGGTATACGGGTGTTGCTCACCTAGGACAGCCTCTGCTTTCGAGAGCGCCTGTTGCAATAAGTCCTTCGCCTCGGTCAATCGCTGCTGGGCGAGATAAGTCAGACCTAAGTCTATGAGCGATCGAATGACATCAGGATGGGTTTCGCCTAACTTGGCTTGTCGTAGGGATAGCGCCAGCAACAAGGTCTGCTCAGCTTCATTCAGCGTACCTTGCTTGAGCTGGACACGACCTAAATTATTCAATGCTTTTAATCGATTTGGATGATCCTCACCGAGCGTCCGCGTCCATCTTGATAACACATCAGTGAATGCCGGCGCTGCAAGTTCATACTGATTCATCATAAAGTATAAGAACGCCAAGTTATTTTTTAAGGCAACGGTATCGATGTGGTCCTCACCTAAAAGGCCTTCAAGCACGGCAATCGCCTTCTTATAAAGCGGCTCCGCCTCCCGGAAACTGCCCTGACTTTCAAACAACAGCGCAAGATTATTACTTTGGCGCGCGGTCTCAGGATCGTTAGCACCTCGTACCTCCTCAACCAGGCTGAGGGCACTTTTCATCAATGGTTCCGCCTGATCATAGAGCCCCATCGTCTCGTAGAGGTTTGCCAGGTTATTCATCAAAATAATCGCCAACGGGTTTTTCTCACCCACCGCACCGATAACCCCCTCCAGAGCTTTTTTGAACTGAATTTCAGCCGCATTGTAATCGCCTAGACGCTGCAGCAATTCGCCACGCTTGGCGACGAACGTGAAGCGGCGGGTTGGATCATTGGCCCACTGTAGCTGGGCATGCTTCTCCATTTGATCAAGCACGGTTTTGGCTTCATCAAACGCTGCCAACTCTAAAAGCGCGTCAACTAAATAACCATTGGCGTTCAGCCAGCCAAGTGACCCCTCAGGAAATCTCGCCACCGCATCAGCCAGTAAGCGCCTTGCTTTGTCAGCATTTCCGGCCCGACGGACGACCTCCGCTAATTGAAGCGCCATATTGGCAGCCCTTGCCGAGCCTTCGCCTTCGATCGCGCGCATTAGGTTTATGGCTTGCCCAAGATGCGCTTCGGCATTCCCGAGCTGTCCGCGTTCGATCTCAAAAATGCCGAGTTGATTCAAGCAATTAACGTGCCTTGGATGCCAAGGAGACAGCACTCCTTCGAGCAACTGGCAATATTGCGCTTGATTGGCGACAGCCTCGGCAGCTCGGCCCGTCTGGTTCAAGATTCGATTGCGATTATCTAAAATTAACTCATTAAAACGATGCGCCAGGGGCAGCACTGCTTGCATTTGGGCTTCTGCCGCAGCGAGAATCCCTTCAGCCGTATCCACATCGCCTACCATCAAATATATCCAATGGGATTGCCCAAACACTTGCACCGTACTCGGATGATCAGGACCAAGCGCTTCGGCATAAATTGCGTACGCGCCATCCACCATTGCCTCCGCATAAGGCTGCGCTCCCGCCTCTAGCAGTTTTTCAAACAATCGAAATTGTGCATCCCCGGTTAACAAATGATCCGCGCCGAGGACATCAGAGGCAAACATCACCACACCCTCTTGGGCCTCGAGACCAGCCGCTAAATCCCCAGCCTCAAAGCTCGCTTCTGCCTCTGCCGAGAGTGCTCTGTAGGCATCGACCATCTCGTCCATGCCCTCAGGGACCCTACGGGCCGAATCAAGTCTGGTCTGAAGCTCGGCAGGCAAATCGCTGAAAGGCTGACCGTTTTTATTGACCAAGGCCTCAGCCTCACCAAGACGGCCTTCAGCGATGGCGACAGCCACTGGATCATCCGCAAAAGTCTTAGGAATGGCTGCAAACAACACTAATAGACAAATGCCTTGCATTAACCTGTCGCGAAGAGGGATTTTTTGCTCGGGTAAATTACAAAAGTGTTTGAATTTCATTGGCAATATTCTCTTCATGAGCACTATTGGTTTAATCGAAATCACCGCTTGGGTCAACGCTCTTTTCTCCAACAGCTGTGATATAAACCACCATTGTAATCCGATACCATGAGCGCCGTCAGAGAAAAGGTTACCCTTCGCCATGAACGATCACCAAAACAGTTGGGTCGCCCGAATACTTGGGCGCGCCGTCTTAAAAGCCTTTGGCTGGCAGATTTCTGGCGCCCATCCAACCTCGCCTCGATCGGTAATCATTGCAGCGCCGCATACCAGTAATTGGGATTTTATCTTTCTCATTGCTGCCACCGCAGCCCTCGGAATTCGCATTTCCTGGCTCGGTAAAGCCTCATTATTCAACCACCCATTCGGCTTTATCATGCGATGGCTCGGGGGCATTCCTGTTGATCGAAGCAAGCAAAATCAGCTTGTGTCGCAAATCGCGAGTCGCTTTGAGCGAATCGCTAGTCTGCATATTGTGGTGCCACCTGCGGGCACAAGATCTCATACCGACCGCTGGCGCTCAGGCTTTTATCATATTGCCAGGGCAGCAAAGGTACCTGTGATTTACGGTTTTCTCGACTATCCCAGAAAATTAGCAGGCATCAGCGCTGCCACCGAGCTTAAAGGTAGTGTTACAGAGGATATGGATAGGATCAGGGCGTTTTATGCAGATAAAGTCGGTAAGTTTCCTAACCGCTCAAGCACCATCCGTTTAACAGAAGAAATCGAGGCGCCAGAGGCGCCTCAAGCTCGATTAAAGTAGGGATTAGCTGCCTACGCCGTCAAAGACAATGACGCTGCGAGCCACTTCCCCGGACTTCATATCGGCAAACGCTTGGTTAATGTCTTCTAAGCCAATCCGCTTTGACACCATTTCGTCTAAATGCAATTTACCCGCTAGGTAAAAGTCAACGAATCTTGGCATATCGATTCGAAAACGGTTAGAGCCCATAAAAGATCCTTGAATGCGTTTCTCCTGCAAAAACGCTGCGCCCATCAACTCGATCTTGACGCCTACTGGGATCATGCCGATGACGGTGGCTGTACCGCCTGCTCGCAGCATAGCAAACGCTTGCTCGGCGGTTGCTTTTAGGCCAATCGCTTCAAAAGAATAATGAACGCCACCGCCGGTCATTTCCATAATTTGGGCTACCGGATCGCCGTCTGCGGCATTAACGGTGTCGGTGGCACCAAAGGTTTTCGCCATTTCAAGCTTACTTGCCATGGTATCCACCGCTATAATGCGTCCTGCACCAGCAAGCGCGGCACCATTAACGCAAGACAAGCCAACACCACCGCAGCCGATAATCGCCACCGTCGATCCGGGCTCTACAGCTGCCGTGTGGAAGACACTCCCTACACCCGTTGTAACCGCACAGCCAATCAGTGCCGCTCGATCTAACGGCATGTCCTCACGGATTTTAACGATTGCGTGCTCATGGACCAACATGAGCTCGGCAAAGGAGGACAAGTTGGCGAACTGTTGCACTGGCACGGCGTCTTGAGCCAAGCGTGGCTCATCCTCGGGGCCACGTTTAGTTTCGGGGTTTTGACACAACGACAAGTGTCCTGTTAGACATTCCTCGCAGTGGCCGCAGAACACCGAAAGACATGTGATCACATGGTCACCGGGTTTCACATAGGTGACATCGCTGCCCACCGCTTCGACAACGCCAGCAGATTCATGGCCAAGCACCATCGGTGTTACCGCAGGATAAAGACCCTCTATAAAATGCAAATCACTGTGACAGACACCAGCAGCGGCAGTTCTTACCAAGACCTCTCTGGGTCCCGGCTTAGAAATTGAGATTTCCTCTATGCTTAAGGGGGCGCCTACTTCTCTAAAAATCGCGGCTTTCATATCTGCTCCTTCTCGAACCTCGTTAAATTATTCTTCACTGCACTACACTGCGGTCGAGCTACTATGCCCGTTTATTACCATGAGTGAAAGCCTACCCTTTGGCCTCAATAGGGTGCGCTTAAAGCCTGACAATGCCGGCACCCGCTAATGAGACCCCCCATCAATTGCCAGTATGGCACCCGTAGTAAAACTTGCCCCTTCACCAGCGAAATACAGCGCAGCAGCAACGATTTCATTGGCTTGGCCGCCCCGCTGCATAGGAATAGAGGCCTTTGCCCTTGCATTAAACGCGTCCATATCCCACGCCTGACTAATATCCGTCAGAAAAGGCCCAGCCATAATGCAATTCACCCGAACTTTAGGACCGTAGGCGGCAGCGAAGGACCGGGTGAGTGCATTCAACCCCGACTTGGCAGCGCCATAGGGCTCCGAGTTCGGGCTCTTCGTAACCGATGCTGAGCTACTAATGTTGATAATTGAACCACCTTGCTCGGCCGCCATGCGAGCGCCCACGTTAGCCATCAATCGAAATGGACCCTTAAGGTTCACGCTTACCACTTTGTCAAACAGCGCCTCAGAAATATCAGATAAGGCCGGATACAGTGGCGACATGCCAGCATTATTAATCAGCACATCAATGCGACCAAACCGTTCTATCACCTCATCCACCATGACATCGAGGTCATCCCAGTTACCTACGTGTGTGGCACGGGTAAATACTTCTGTTCCATACGCCTGCCTCAATGCTGCAGCCGCTTCATCACAACCCTCAAGCTTTCGACTCACAATGGCAAGCTTTGCGCCTTCAGCCGCAAACCCTTCTGCCATTGCTCGCCCCAATCCTCGACTGCCGCCGGTAATCAAAACCACCTTATCCTGAAACGCTCCAGCCATTTTAGCTCCCCCTATTTCTCATGATTTTCCTCAATCCGCTTCAAAGCCCGTTGTTCGCGGTACGCCGCCCTCACGACAAGGGCAACAAATCATAACCCTCCGCATGAGTAAATCGAAATTTCCAAGGCGACGCCAATGAACCCGCGCCCCGGTCGGTGTCAGCCAGCAAGTTTTCATCACACATTCGATCTTTAAACCTTTGTTTTCGCGTAGATCCTAAGATTGAAATGACGTTAAGCGCCTTGCCCTAGGCAATGACGTCGGCTTAGATCAACTCGACCCGAATCGCTCCAGTTCGGCACGAACTCGGTCTTCAGAAAAAAGGCTGGCTAGGTTTGACCTCTGATCACAAGGTCCAAATACCGGCCCAAAAGGACAGAGCCTCTGACTTTTAGGCTACGAGCCAACCTCAGAGATCAGTATTTCCCATTGTCGGATAGAGCGAACACCAAGGAGCGCGCAACAAAAGTGGGCACACCATGAAACGCACACCAAGGGTCACACCTTAAAACAGGACTTTCTACGCGATCCACGATTAACGAAACGCTTTGACTGTCCGCATGGGTGAGCGCAAGGGGTGCCTTGACAGGAGCACCCTGCAGCCAACGAAAACCGGTTGGCGTTATGCCCTTCCTGCTGTGTCTCCCTGCCTGGTCATCTGAAGGCAACCCAGAAAAATCATTGCTGCCATTGCGCCACAACCGGCTGCAAACAAAAAAGGTAGTTGGTAGCCGCCGCTCAGCCCAAATAGCCAACCCAAAAGACCGGGGCCAAGACCAACCCCCAACACGCTCAATAAATTGGCCCAGGAGAAGAGTCGGCTATACGCTTTGAGTCCATACCGTTGCGCCATGATAAGGGGCTGCAGCATTAGCAGGTTGCCCACCGTCATGCCAAGCAAAGCAAGACCGGCAAAAACCCCATAATGGGTTTGAGCGAAAGCAAGCAGCAGCAGTGCTAACGCCTGCCCGAGCATCATCAGGAATGTAAAACCGTACATTGGCAGGCTATCGAGGATAAATCCCCCAAGAAGCCGACCGATCACACTGCTAAGCGGTAAAACCATCAGCGCGGTCGCCAACAGCGACTCCGATAGTCGCTCAGCAATCAAGCCATATTGATGTGCAATAGCGCCAACTTGGGCTGCCATCAAAAAAACGTAGGCGATATTAAGCCACCAAAAAAAAGGGTCGCGAATTCCCGCCTCAAAACTTAATCCAGTCGTTTTTTGAGGTTGACTCCGCCATTCAGCCCCATCGGGCATCAGCTCAAGCGCCGCCGGTGATGACCTGAGCAACCAGATGGTAATCGGCACCACCCCTAGGATAAAGACCAGTGCCTGCAACGCCACCGCGTCTTGCAGTCCATACACTTTCACCCAATAAGCAGACAGCGGCGTCATCAACATGCCGCCAACGGACAATCCTGTCGATGCTATGGACAGAGCCCTCGCCCGATAGATCACGAACCAACGAGCGATGAGTGTCGTCGCCGGCAGCAGCCCTGAGGCACAAAACCCTAGGCCAAACAGCGTGTAAACGACATAGAGCTCCCAGACCGTATCTATCTGGCCAACAGACCAAAGTCCAAGGCCTGAAAGCCCCGCACCAACACACACGATCAACCGGACATCCAAACGGTCGAGCAGCGGCGCAAGGCCAATACCAGCAATCCCACTGACCAAGAAGAATAGTGAAACGCCTGAAGAAGCCGTCTCGACAGAAAAACGGCCAGATTCGGCCAATGCCTGAATCAATACTGCATGATTATAAAAGCCAAACCCGGAGCTGAACGCCAAAATCACAAACAATCCAGCGACTAACCGCCAACCATAAAACATATGCGTTTTCCTGAGCTTGGCTTCGACTTTAGCACACCTAGATCCGGCTGCACCGGCAGTAGAGGTTTATGGTAGGCTGCAGCCGCTGTTCGGAGGATTTCCCTATCTATCGTTGGATCATCTTATTCGGTGTCTGGAGTTGTTATGCCGCGTTTGGACTAACAGCAACGAGCCTTGCCCCTTTGGTACCGCTCATAGAGGCAGATCTTGGGATCTCGCATACTGCAATGGGCACAATCATGGGTGCTTGGCAACTCACCTATATCGCTTTTGCGATACCAGGAGGACTGCTACTCGACAAGGTGGGCTCGCGCTATGCGTTAACCGCTGGTGTTTTGATTATCGCTTGTTCGGCTTTGCTGCGCGGCTTCAGCGACCACTATTTCGCCATGTTACTGGCCGTGATGCTATTTGGCGTTGGCGGCCCAATTGTTTCTGCAGGGGCACCTAAAATTATCACCCAGTGGTTTGAAGGATCCTCAAGGGGCCTTGCCATGGGCATCTATATGACAGGACCGGCCGTTGGTGGCGTCATATCACTGACGTTAACCCATTCGGTCCTGTTACCCTCGCTCGGCTCATGGCGGCACCTTATGTTCTTAAATGCTGGCGTTGCTTTGACCATCGCCATTGTTTGGTTTGTGATAGCCAGTCGAACTAGTCTGGCCAACGCAGAGCGCCAAACGCGCGCTCAGCAAGCCGCCGAGCCCCTTCAAATTGGTGCATTAATCAAGCAACCGGCCGTTCAATTGGTACTGCTGATGAGCATCGGCGTATTTATGGTGAATCACGGCTTAAACAATTGGTTACCAGAAATTCTTGCCAGCAGTGGTATGACCTTGATTGAGGCGGGCTATTGGGCTGCAATTCCCACCCTGATCGGTATCCTTGGCTCATTAACCATTCCGAGATTTGCAACCCCGGGTCGGCGCTTTGATATTTTGTTAGGACTTGGATTAACCGCAGCGGCCGCTTCCATTTTGTTACAGTTTACCGACCCAGGACCTCAAACCGTCGGCCTCATACTGCAAGGTATCGCCCGTTCTTCACTCATGACGGTGTTAATTCTTACCCTGGTGGAATTACCAGGGATTGGCGAGAAGTACGCGGGTATGGCCAGCGGCTTATTTTTTTCGGCTGCCGAATTTGGCGGCGTTATGGGACCAGTGGCGCTTGGGTTGCTCTACGACCTTTCGGGCCATTTTGGTTGGGCGCTGAGTTTGCTTACCACAATTTGCATCGGATTATCTTTGGCGACTGTGCGCCTTAAAAGGCTCGCAACTGTTGCCAAAAAGCCCGCCCAAAACCACTAAGACTGGCTAGAGAATCGGGTTTCCGACATTAAAACGACCTGGGCCATAGTGTTTTTCTGGCTGACGTTCAGCATCAGGGGGAAATGCCTCACGTTTTTCTGAAAAATAACGTTCTCTAAAATCACCCTCAGCAGATTTTGAATACGTTGCATAAACTGCTCGACGCGGTTGAAGGGTTTTGTTCAAACTCGACCGATGTGGCAGCCAACTGTCAAAGACAATGACCTCGCCGGGCACGGTCTCGATCGGCTGCCAGGTGAGGCGCTCAACGACCGCTTGACTTAAAGTTAGATCATGATTCATTGCAAGAGTGATGTCATGACCAGGATAGCTCGCAACTTCAAGACAACCATTGTCTTGAGTCGTCGGATCGAGGCTAATCATCACAGTGATGTGTCCGGTCTGGCCAAAGCCTTCAAAAGCGGGTGCATCTTGATGGGGCGCAAAGCCTCCAGCACCGGGTAACTTTAAATTAACCTTCTCCTTGAACAGGATCGCCGGCTCACCAAAGCATTGCCCAACGATGTCCCGCAACCAAGGGCCAGTCAACATCTCCCCCAACCGAGGCGCATGATCAACAAAATATTCGACACGACAGGGCTGGCGCTGACCAGTGACCTGTGACTCAAAATAGGTCATCCATGGCTGAGGACCTTGGTCCCTTAATAGTGCTTCAATTTCCTTCTGCCAAAGCGCAACCCAATCAGCGTTGACTAGGCTAGGCAGCACCAAGTAACCCTTCTGCTGGAATTCAGTGACCTGCAGTGACGTTAACCTCTGCTGCAACAGAAGCTGCTCGATCATCGGGTAATAGTAATCTAGGCCGGGCACCACTGCCCCTGGGTTCTTTGCTTGTTCGTCGTAACTCCGAAGGGCGAGCGCGCAGTCGAAATCCTTATCTCGCTCAAAGCTTTGACACTCGGCAGGCGTCATCGCGCCCCCTTGATACTTCAATGTTTGAAGACTCGCCTGACTCAGCGCCTGCGCATAATCTAGGTTAGTCGCCACTAGGTAGCGCTTAGCGGCAACATGCAGTCCAACCAAATGTGAAACGCGAGCCCCTAATCCAAGAGCAGCCAAATAATGTCCGCCTAATTTGTCATGGTCTTTGGTACCGTAGCCGCCCATGCCAGCAGCCTCTGGAAAAGCCAAATGTCCAACATCGTGTAACAATGCTGCAATCACTTCCTCAGACCCGCAGCCCGCCGTTAAAGCAGCATAGGCTGCTTGCAAGGCATGCGCCTGTTGGGTGACGGGCTCACCGAGATAGTCTCCGCCGCCAGCTTGGTCAAACAAGCTTGTGATTGCGCGACACCCTTCCTTCATTCTGCCTGCTCGATATCAACGCGATCCCTAAGCACAAATTTCTGAACCTTTCCGGTCGCATTTCTAGGTAAGACGTCGCTGTAAACGACAAACTTTGGTTGCTTAAACCGAGCCAGGCGATCACGACAAAATGTCCTGATGGCTTCCGCCGTTAAATTCTTGCCCGGCTGAAGAACAACAACCGCGCAGCCGACCTCTCCCCATTGCTCGTCCGGCACACCAATCACAGCGACTTCTTGAATTTCTGTCAGCTCATATAATACATTTTCGACTTCTGCGGGATAGACGTTTTCGCCGCCAGAGATATACATATCCTTTAAGCGATCCTCGATGTATATAAAGCCGTCTGCATCTCGACTCGCAATGTCACCGGTTCTGAGCCAGCCATCGACGAATGCTTCTTCGTTGGCGTCAGGTCGACGCCAATATCCGGGCGTCACCACAGGGCCTCGACACCATAACTCGCCGGATTCACCCGGCACCGCATCGGTGCCTGCGTCAGTCACGATCCGAATCTCAGTATGCCGTAAGGCCTTGCCCGCAGAGCCGACGCGGCTAGGTACATCTTCAAATCCAAGGATGCAGCAACTCGCCATATTTTCAGTCATGCCATAACCTTCTTGGATCACGAGCCCTCGTTCGTACCACCAGTTCACAAGGGCAACTGGGACGGCTTCAGCCCCTGCTATACAAACTTGCAAGCTGTCAAACGATGCATCAGCGTTTTTGGGATGATCTCGAAGCGCATTAAAGATGGCCGGCACCCCTAGAAAATGCGTAATTCCAAGGTCAGTATCAGACATGGCATCCAAAGTTAATCCGGGATCAAAACTCCGCATGACCACCGCTGTGCCACCAAAATAGAGCGCCGGACAGGTAAAGACTTGCAAGCCGCCAATGTGAAACAAAGGCATCACCGCTAATCCCACCATATGTCCGCCACAACCCAATCCAGTGGCATTTATCTGTGCCCAGAGCAACATGCCATGGGTGATAATGACCCCCTTAGGCAGGCCGGTGGTGCCTGACGAATACATCAGCATGCACTGATCTGCTGGCATGAGCGGCACCATAGCATTGATGGGCGTTCTATCCTTGATTGCCGCTTCAAAGTGAGACTCACCACCCATCCCAGTAGTCTCTATCAAATTCGCAACGTCAACGGTTAGCGCCTCGACCGTCGCGGTGAGCTCGCGGTCAAATACCACCACTTTGGGTTCGGCGTTTCCGATAATGTAATCCAGTTCCGGGGCGGTCAGCCTAAAATTTAGCGCTAGATGCACAGCCCCGAGTCGCCAGGTCGCAAAGATAATGTCCATCGTGTCAGAAGAATTCAGCGCTAGGACGCCAACTCGATCTCCTCGGCCGACCCCGAGGCTGACCAGCCAAGCTGCCACCTGGCCCACACGCTGGTGCATCGCCTCATAGGTCTGCCGACGCCCTGAGGGCAACTCTATCAGAGCGGTATGTTTAGGTTTTTGCGCCGCGTTAAAGGCAATCCAATCGATCACCATACCTGGTACAGCCTCCGGCACTACAGGATTTAAAGGACTGATCTCTGTCATAAACGTTCGACTCCTTTTGTCCTTCAATGCTATGTCGATCTAACCGTTTGCCAGGCAATAAATCGCTGAGGTCACTGGTGACACTTTAGCTGTATCAGCCTTGATTAAAACCTTAATTGATGCCTTGATTCAGGTCTTGATCATCTCAGATCATCACCCTAAATTACGCCGTAGCTTGGCATCTATCATCACCGTAGCGCAACACTATCAAGTCTTGCTCGTCGCGCCTTCTGCCAGGCAAAGGGGACATTTTCGAAAATTCACAGCCCCTGCACAAAGGGCGGTCAATCGACCAACTCAGGCTAGCCAGTCAATGTGCTTAACCACCCAGAATAGGTTAGTCTAAAAAGCCCGTGGCAAAAAGGCTCGAAAATGTACGTCTCCCTTGAACAAGCCGATATCCACTATGTAACAGCCTCCGGAGAGATGGCCACACGACGTGAAACGCTGTTTGACGGTCGTCAAGCCCTCGCTCACCAAGACTTTGTTACCACCGGCTTTACCCTACAGCGTCATATCTCTGCTGTGACCAATTGGTCAGATGATGACGCCATTGACCAGCATCATCGCCCGGAAATTTACAACCTAGCAAAGCAGTTTAGCCATTGCGATGAGGTCGTTGTCTATCCCGGTCTTCGACGCGGGCCCAGGCACACGGTCAGCCACGATGATCATTTGCCTATACAAATGGCACACTCAGATTTTACCGACGACTATCGCAGTATGGTGCTCAATCCTGCTCGACCATATGCGCAATTCTTAAAGCCGCTACTCAAGGAAGCCTCTCTCAGCTATCAGCAGCTTAACGCTGCAAAAAGGCTTCTGGTGCTACAATTTTGGCGCAACACGGGACCTGTAAATCCTGATTACCCGCTAGCGATTACTGACGCAAGCAGTGTGCCTTATCAGAATCTGCGGCGGGAAACCGTTGAAACTTACGGCGACGAAACCCTTGCGTTCGAAACCTTTCTCGTGACCCCTCCCAATGACAAAGACTATCGGTGGTTTACCTTCAGCGACCTCAACCATGACGAAGTGATTATTTTTAGAACCTACGATAGCGACTTAGAGGTAGCAGGCTTGCCCTTTTGGACGCCTCATTCTGCATTCCTGAACTCAGACCCCGATGCCATCAATCGACCGAGAGAAAGTCTTGAGATGCGCGCACTGTGTCTATTTTTCTAAACTTTTAGGATGCGTCAGGCTTCGTAGGGCTGCGCATTACGAAGCCTGCCCTCAGCTGGGGATCTCACAAAACGCGTCCAATACAATCCGACGACTCACCGCCTGATTGCGATGACTGCCAGCGCACCAAGAAGGCATCACCATAGAGTATAAGCCCGCGCCGCCAGCTACCAATACTAAAATTTGACTGGGATCTGTAAAACAAGCGCGTACAGCGCGCCCGCTTGACCGCGAAGCAAATCCTGGGTTGAGGGCCGCAACCTCATCCTCAGAATGTTGACATCGATCGACGAGTGCCTGACATATATCAGCACGAGTCAGTCCCGCGCCCGCCAGAATATCCGCATGCTCGGGATTCAATACGACGGTCGCCGTACCCGAGGTTAAGATAGCATTATTCGTCGCTAGGTTGCCTAGCCCTATGGCTAAAACGGCCAGTAGACATTCGTGATTATTGTCCGCATCGCCATCACCTGAATACATGACAGAGTGAGGCGCTTCGGCACCGACAACGGTGACCACGCTGTCACTTCCGTCATAGCCAAGCGCGACATGCAGTGGCTCAAAGGGGCTTGCCTCCTCATCTTCTGCTAGGCAATAGCTGAATTTACCCGGATGCCCAAGCAGAGCCATGTCAGATACACCCGGACGAGCACCGCCAATATTCATCATGGCCAAACGGAGTGCCCGACCGATACTGGCATTGGCTCGGAAACCAGGACCGAGGGCCCCGAATCCCGACGCGATACCGCCACAATCCGCTCGAGCAGGTCCATTAACTAGTATCAAAGGCGCAGTGCAATGGGTCGTTGCCTGCATTTCGGTTAAATCGAATGCTGGATCGAGTACCGCTTCGACCGCTGCCAGTACCACCGGCATATAGTCCGGTAAACATCCCGCCATAACCGCCGCAACCGCTATTTTCTCAATAGTCGCTGCTCCTCCTGCTGGCCCCATGGTGCCAAGGCTCAGTTCCCCGGGTTGCCCGCTCGCCAAAATAAACCGCTCGACTCGCTCGGGGATGGGGATAACAACCGGTAGACCATCGGTTAGGCCCTCTGCATGGAGATACTCAAGCGCATCACCCTCTGAGGCCGCTGCCAATAAGCTGCTCATTGCGTTAAGGCCCTTAGCATATCGCTCACTAACGCCTCAGATAGCTCCGTCATGTTGGCGACCCCGGTTCCAGCCACTGGATGCGGCAACTTTAGTCTCGGTATCTCTGGCATACCAAAGGACTCGGCTACGAAATCTCCCTGGGGCCAAAAGGCCTCGGTGACCAGCGCAAGCGCGGGCAGCCCTCGCATGGCTAATGCTATGCCGTCACGCACGGTGCCGGTGGTGCAAGAGCCTCAGTGTCCGTAGGCCGTTATCAGAGCATCGCATTCACTCGCGATCTCATCGACCAACGCCTGACTGGCTAGCGTTGATGCGTTGCCTTTGTTGTATCGACGCGTTGTGATCGCTGGCGCAACGCCCTTTAGGCTGCGCTCTACAGCATCTAAGAAGGTCACCGAATCAGGAAACCCGTTTGCCAGCAGGCCTATCGTTGCCGTCTTTGCGTGACTCGGGCTCAGGCCCAGCGCGTACGGTTCCACGGGCGTGCTGCGCTCACCCGCGGGATTATGAAACTGCACCATGTCATCTCTCCTTTGTCGCTTACACTTTTAGTTTGCCAGAGCGTTCGGCATCTTCCCAGCCAAGATAAGGATATTGCTCCTGACCGATCGGACGCGCCGCTTCTTGCGATCGCCTCGGCGCCTGAGCGCCTGAGCGATCATATTGCCGCAGAGGGCTTTGACCCAAGCTAAGACTGCCGAGCAAGCAACGTAGCAAACCGTACGCCCTAGTTGGCCTAATCCTGATCTGCTTTACTATCGGGCGCTGCTGTTTTAGCCAGCTGACCTGTCCGGTAACGTTCGAACCAAGCTAAGGTATGCCCCACTTTGCTGAGCAATCTCGAGGGGCGTCCGGCAATACCATGGGCACTTCCTGGTAAACGTACCATCACCGCGTCCACGCCCTTAAATTTCAGTGCTTGATAGAACTGCTCAGTTTCAGAGATCGGCGTTCTACGATCTTCCTCACCGGTTAGTAGCATGGTCGGTGTTGTCACATTACCCACTAAAGATAGTGGTGACCGCTTCCAATACGCATCAAATTGCTCCCAGGGCGGTCCTTGAAATTGATGATTAATCTGAAAAATATACGAATCAGCGGTTAACGTTTTACTGATCCAATTTATGACCGGCTTCGCAGCCACAGCTGCATTAAAGCGTTCAGTTAATCCGATCGCATAGGCCGTGCCGATACCACCGGCCGAACCACCGCAGATAAACAAGTTGTCGGCATCGACAAAGCCCTTACCAATCAAGTGATCAATGCCCGACATATGATCATCAAAATCTTCTGAGCTGGCATACCTATCCTGAAGTAACAGCGCAAAGGCCTCACCGTAGGACGTGCTGCCGCGATAATTATCATAAAAAACGATATAACCCGCCGCCGCCATCAGCTGCATTTCAGCAGAGAAATTGGGACCATAGGCCAAGTGCGGGCCACCATGTAACTCTAAAATCAACGGGTATTGCTGGCTGTCATCGAAATCCGGCGGCGTTACATAAAATCCGTGAATCGGAGTTCCATCGAACCTAGAACGGTACTCAACTTCCTTGACGTTGCCCAAGCGCCGACGACCCAACACGTCTTCATTGAGCGCTGTTAACTGTCGGATGTTACCTTTTTGAATGACACCGAGATCAGCCGGCCGATTAGGCGCAGCTAAAGTAAAGGCGTAGGTACCGGCGTTAACATCAAAACTACCGCTGGTGTACGGACGGCCCAAGGTCGTACCGCCGACGGCATCGGTTAGGATCGTCATTTTACCCTTTAGACTGATTTCAGCTAAAACTCGTTTACCGCGTTGGTCATACATCACTGCAACAGAACGACCTCGCTGGCTAAAGGTTGCTGCCTCGATAGAAATATCCTGATCAGCAGCCAACTGAACTTGATCTCCAGAGTCCAAATCTTGTAACCATAGTTCTGTCGGTCTATAAGTGGCTCGATGATTGGCTTCTCTTAAAAATAGCAGCTGCGCGCCATCAGGAGACAGCACCGGCGCAAACTCCCGTCCGGGAGACTCAGTTACAGCGGTCAGCGCTCCAGTCGCGACATTGACTTCAAACAGATCGGATTCGAAGGTTTGCAGCGCCCAATCCTTGTCTCGGTTAGCTGAAAACAGGAGGCTTTCGCCGGTGGCCTGCCAGACTAACGGACCGCCATGCTGAAAGTCGCCGTCAGTCAGCTTAACCGGTGTGCCACCTTCTGCAGGCAACACAAATACATGACTGAAATTTGGCTCAACAATACCGCGACCATCGAATTGATATCGGACCGCATCCACGACCGTGGCGGAGTCTGCCCACTTGGCCCCTTTGGGCTTTTTAGGTCCCTGATATAGCGGTTTTCCGGGTTCCCCAGGCACTGCTTGAACAAAGGCGATTTGACGATCATCTGGAGACCAGGCCAGCCAGCTAGGCGCTGTCGGCAAATCTGCCAACATGGCAATCCGACCCGAGGCCAAGTCTAATACTCGAATCTGATGTCTGCGACGATCTGCGGTAACAAACGCGATCTGATTACTTTGTCGATTCCAAGTTGGCCATCCATAACTACCAAAATTGGCTATGAGCGGCTGGTGACGCTCCACGGTTAAATCAACCATCCAAAGAGAAGCTCTGCTCGCATCTCGCATCACATCAAAACTTCGCCTCATGTACAGCACTTTGGTACCGTCAGGGGATACTTGGGGGTAGCTTGCATACTCAAGATCAAAAACATCCATAGGCTTGAGTGGCCCATCGGCCGCGTCTACTGAGCCCATGAAAGCCATATTTAGCAACAGCAACACCCAGGCACAGATCCTTGGGGCAATCGTAGTCATCCTGTTATCCTGCCTCATTATTTTCCCGAAAAGCATACCATGGCACATGAAACTTCCTTCGACATTAAACCATTTCAGATCAAGCCAAAGGCTGAAGACCTTGCTGATCTTGTCCTGCGACTCAAGCAGACACGGTGGCCAGACTCGGTAGGCGAGCCTTGGGTTTACGGCACCGACCTAACGTACTTAAAAAACCTAGTCAATTATTGGATCACAGGATACGACCCAGAAACGGCAATTAATCAATTGAACCGTTTGGATCAGTTCACCACACAAATTGACGGTCGAAGCGTCCATTTCGTGCATGCGAGAAGTCCGCATAGCGACGCCTTACCTCTGCTGATGACCCACGGTTGGCCGGGTTCTTTCGCAGAGTTTGAGTCGATCATACCCTTGCTCACCCAGCCCGACGCCTTCGGCGGTGACAAAGGGGACGCGTTCCATGTCATATGTCCCTCCATTCCGGGATATGGTTTTTCAGATGCGCCCTCTGAGCCTGGTTTTGATCAGCGTTCGGTTGCACTTGACCATATCGAGCTTATGGACCGCCTCGGCTACGGTCGCTATGGCCTTCAGGGCGGCGACTGGGGCTCTGCAATCAGTAGTTGGCATGCTAGGCTGTCCCCAGCCACGGTATGTGGACTGCATTTGAACCTAATCTTCGCGCCTATGCCACGCGAGCTCAAAGACCCTTTTCATGGGGTTAGCGACGATGAGCGCCAGCGACTGAGCCAAAGTCGCGCGCGGATGAAAGACGGCACGGGTTATCAACAGATCCAGAGTTCAAAACCGCAAACCCTAGGTTACGGACTGAACGACTCGCCCGTTGGGCTCGCCGCCTGGATTACCGAGAAGTTCGAGCACTGGACCGACCCAGGACAACCCTTCGAACAATCCATGACCCAAGATCAACTTATTACCAATATCCTCATTTATTGGTTAAGCGGGAACATCACGGCTTCAACTCGGCTTTATTATGAATCCGCGCACAGCGAAGCGGAGCTGTTCGCTGAAGGCAAGATCGAAACCCCAACGGGTCATGCCGTCTTTCCAGGAGAGTTATATTTACCGCCACGGGCGTGGGCTGAGCAGCTTTACAACATTCAGCATTGGACTTTGATGCCTAAAGGTGGGCACTTTGCCGCCCTAGAGGTCCCTGAACTGCTTGCAGCCGACCTTCGGGCGTTTTTCAGAACCTTACGAGTTTAGCGCAATACGATAACGCCCTGCCCCACTCAGCCAGTTCTAAGCGGATCGAAATTAGCGCTCGGCCGCCATAAGGGTTACTCATCACTCATCAGACTCTTACATGACCGCCAACTTCGTCCTGCTGAGTGGGCACATTGCTGCGGATAGACCCGATCAACATTATTGTCTTGGTCTTTTGGGCGTAACGCCAACAAACGCCAACCGGTGTTGATGAGAACCCAACACCACCACCAGGTTAATCCAATTAGCGACTGAACGGTCGCCTTGACCAAAGAAACAACATCATACTTACCAGCGTCAAACCAGCGGCCAGCAAAAATGGCGCCCCCGGAAAATAGATTTCCGCACCGTCAGCAGAATAGTGATCAAAAGTCAGGGTCATCATCAGCGGGCTTATGATCGCGGTCAGCGACATCATGCTACCCATTGCCCCTTGCAACTCGCCCTGCTGACGCTCATTCACATCTATAGACGCCAGGCCAGTGATCGCTGGCCCTGCAAGACCTCCTAGCGCTCCTATGGTTAAAAATGCGTAAACCATGCCTACCGAAGATGCGAATGCGTATCCTAGGAACGCCATTAGATTGCATAACAGCCCGATGCATGCAGACCGGACATAACCCCATTTGGGAATTGCCCAACGTATCAGCAAGCCTTGGCAAAGCACCATGAGGATACCGACATACCCAAGGGAATATCCCACTTCTCGGGGCGTCCAAGAAAAACGCTCCATCCCCCAGAAGTTCCATACCGCTGGTAGTACGTGATGGCCTAGATTATATAAAAACATCACCCCGATCATCACGTACGCAACCTTGAAGGATTTCATAGCAGCCAAAGACGACCAAGGATTGGCTCGACGAACATCAAACGGCCGCCTGAGATCCTGGGGTAGCGATTCGGGTAAGAACATCAACCCTAGCATGAGATTAACAATCACTAATCCAGCAGTGACAAAAAAAGGCACTCGAGGTCCAAATTCTCCTAAAAACCCCCCGAGGACTGGTCCAATGACAAAGCCTAAGCCAAAAGCAGCGCCCATAAGCCCAAAATACTGAGCACGTTCGTCCGCTGAGGTTCGATCTGCAATATAAGCATTACACGTGCTAAAGGTGGCTGAGCCAATGCCGGAGAGCAACCGGCCTATAAATAAAAGCGTCAAAGATTCGGCTAGCCCCATTAAAATATAGTTAGCGGCGAGCACAATAAGGCTCACCATCAACACAGGTTTTCGGCCAAAAGCGTCAGACAAATTACCTAGCACCGGCATAGCAAAAAACTGAATACCGGCAAACACAAACATAAGCCAACCACCATAGACCGCGGCAGAAGACAGTTGCTCGCCTGAAACGGCCATCAATAAATCTGGCGTGACGGGCAAAATGATGCCAAACCCTATGGAATCGATTAATGCCGTGGCAAAGACCAAGGTAAAGGCAAAGGTTCTTCCCGGCATCATCTGATTTTTGTGAGATACTGATGGCATTGTCATTGGGATGGATTCCTCTGCCAAAAAAGATGTTCAGTCCAACGTTTGCCATTGGCGAAGCGCGTCGCTGGGACGGCGACTTGAGTCCCACCTAACGAACGACCGCTCTATTAGTCCGAGTCGTCGGCATGGCTAAAATACCATATCAGCCAGTCTCCTATAGCAAGGTTTTAGTCCTAATCCACGGACTCATTGGCTGCTCAGGCTAGCCCGAAATCGACCTTTTCGCTCAGCTCGCTCAGTCGCATCATCAGGTTTGTCCAAACGCGTTAAAATTACCGCGTCAATGTCTCCTGAAAACCTGAAGTTATGTGGATAAGGTCCAACTGGAGAACCCGTGTCGCGGCCAACATCAAAGGTTTCACCGCTCATCGAAAAAATGACCGGTACTGTTTTTGGAATTCTTGCCGTCGCCACTTCCACATCGTTAAGCCATAACGAGGCATCACCGCCAGCACCAAAGCCACCATCATGCTCATAACTCACCTTCAGCCGATGCGCACCCTCTCCGATGGGTGAAGGCCCCCGCAAAAACGTCAATTCATGACCAAACCAATTGTAAAGGTATGTAGGATAACCGCCTTCATCTAGGTAGAGACTCCAGCCCGCCATATTGCCGCCTTGGCAAGCCAGCACACCCTGCCCCTCGTCACCGGTTAATTTGAAAAGCGCCTCAATCTCATAGGAAACGTTCTTGAGATTCAAAACCGAATGCTCAGGCATTCTTACGTGCGCCCGGTTATAAACGATTCGATTGTGCCCTTCTAAGGCATGAGGTACCGCGTAGTCACCGCCTCGCCGTGCCGACGCATCTCTTAACGGGTAGACCTGCATTCGCTCAGCTTCCTCGTCAAATAACTTTTTTAACGCAAGCAAACGTTCAGGAAACTCGTCAGCCAAATTCTGAGATTGACTAAAATCCTCCGCGATATGGTAGAGCTCCCAAACTTCCTCTGGTCCATCAAAAGCGAAACCAGCAAAACGAATCCAAGGCAATCGTCCATGGAAACACGACGCCATCCAGCCATCGTGATAAATCGCGCGATTGCCTAAGATTTCGAAGTACTGTGTTGCGCGACGCGATGCTGCCGTCGCTTCTTGGCAACAGTAGAGCATGCTGACACCATGAATCGGCATTTGATCGATACCATTGACGACCTTTGGCGCTCTAATATCTGCCACCTCGAGAATGGTCGGCATGAGATCGACGACATGATGAAATTGCGAGCGCAACCCCCCCGCCACATCACCCAACCCTCGAGGCCAGGAAACCGCCAAGGCATTACGAGTACCACCAAAATGCGATGCTACTTGTTTCATCCACTGAAACGGCGCATCTAACGCCCAGGCCCAACCGACGTTAAAATGATTTTCACACCGATCTGTTCCGAAATCATCCATGTGTGCCAGCAACCATTCCGGGTCTTCATGGACCCCATTCTGAAAAGCCGGCGCGCTCCAGGCTCCATGGATAGTGCCCTCTGCTGAGGCGCCATTATCACCCGTCAAATAAATCACCAAGGTATCGTCAAAGAGACCCAAATCTTCAAGGGTTTGAAACACTCGATCGACCTGGGCATCGGTGTGGGCTAAGAAGCCTGCGAACACCTCCATCAATCGGCTGGCAACAGGTTTGTAGCGGTCTGGATAATCATTCCAGCTTGGAATTTCCTCAGGCCGGTCGGTCAGCTTAGTGCTGGGCGGGATAATCCCTTCGGCAATTTGCTGATCAAATATGTCTTGTCGCAATGCATCCCAACCCTGATCAAATTGGCCTTTGAACGGGGCAGTCCACTTTTCATCAACGTGGTGCGGCGCGTGCACTGCCGCCGGCGCAAAGTAGCAGAAAAAGGGCTTATCCGGCGCCGCTGCTTTCTGACGCTGAATCCAGTCAATCGCTTGGTCGGCAAGGTCTTCTGTTAGGTGATATCCCTGCCGATTAAGATGCGGCTCTATTGGTGTCGTCTGATCATAGACCGGCGGCTCCCAATGACTTGCCTCTGCCCCTAGGATGCCGTAGAACCGCTCAAACCCCATTCCTGTCGGCCAACGGTCAAACGGACCAGCGGGGTTTTGCTCCCAACTTGGGGTGAGATGCCATTTGCCAAAGCAACCTGTTGAGTAACCGTTTTGTTTAAGAATCTCAGCCAGTGTGGCACTTTCCTTGGGTATAGCGCTGTCATAAGCAGGAAAACTGTTGGCAATTTCCGTTATGCCCCCCATATGCACGCTGTGATGATTACGCCCCGTCAGGAGCGCTGCACGGGTCGGCGAGCAGAGCGCGGTGGTATGAAACTGGTTGAACCGAAGACCTTTATTGGCAATACGAGCAACGCCAGGCGCGCCAATCGGCCCGCCAAAAGTATTCACGCTGCCAAAGCCCACATCATCAAGCATGACTAAAACAATATTGGGTTTACCCTTTGCAGGATTTGATAACCGCAGCCGTTCAGGGGCTGCATCCTCGTACAGTCGCTCAATCTTGCCACCAAAACCGGCAGTCGGTTTAGGAATTTGGGTCATGTTCTATCCTTTCGCTTGACGCGCCTTTAACGATCGATCACAGCTGACTACCCATCATTGCTGAAAGCTAGCAACATCAAAATGGGCCAACAAACGCCTGACGCGCTCCAGAGAGCCTTGATCAAGCCCCGACTGCTGGCTCAAAACCTCGCTCAAATTCACTTTGCACGCTAGCAGTTTGGCCCAGACGCTTAACTCTAAAGTCAAGGTGTTCTCACAGATTTCTGCTGCCACGGGCACCGCCACACCATGTCGGATGATGAGCCCCGCGCTGCTGCCATCGTCAAATGAAAAGCCGATACTTCCGGAGATATCCCCTAGACGATCTGCATTCAGCAGCACTCTTAAAATCGATACCCAGCGCGCTCCGGAGGTTGCTAGGATTTCTGGCTCTCTAAATCGATGCACTCGGAATCGAGATAAATCGATGGCCGCCTCAAGCTCCAATGCCCGCGTCAAACACCAGTTACGGACGTTGGCTGCAGGTGAGCTGTAGGCGAGTTGCCGCAGTACACCTGCTAGACGATGGTGATCTTCTGAACCTGGCGCCGATTCCGAATGAACGACCATGAGTTGCGCCAGTTCTAACGCCCACCTTAAGTCGTCTGCATCGAGCGCTTGATCGATCAAGGTTCGTACCGCTTGAGCGCCACCCATCGCCGCAATCATTTTTTGACTTCTCGCTGCAGGTACCTCTGGAAACAGCTTAGCAGGATCCTCGTCAAACCAGCCAAAAAGCCCCGTATACACCTGACGAATATGGTGCTCAACCACACCGTAGAGCTGCTGCGTATGAAAGTCATTTTCATATAGCGCTGGTAGTTTGATTCTGTGGATCATTTCGTCCAGGGAAAACCCCTGGTTCGCATGACGTACCGTCTGATCCCAAATAAATTGCAGACTGTCTCGATAGCGTTCGATTGCTTGTTTTATTTCAGTCCGTCCAGACATGGGCGGTCCATGCGTACAAACTTGATGCGCAACTTCAAGGCTCGCCAATTCATCAAGCCCCTTTAAGAGTTCTCTCGGGTCTCGATACTCCTCCCCCCTGATGGCAAACACATTAAATAACACCGGCCAAAAAATGTTATTAATCGCCAGATCCAGCGTGGGAAAGTGAATCGTCACCGAATCGGTCGCATCAGAGGGCGCGAGCAGAAATTCAACCGGTAGACCGGCAATCTCTATGCGAGTAGCAGCATCAACACCATGGGTCACCGGCATATGACCCGGCGTATATGGCGCATGTTCGGGATTCCGATAAAACAAACCTAGGCCAATATTAATTAAGCCATCCGGCCCCTGTTCGGGCAATTGCATCGCAAACTGGTGCACCATGCCTCGGGATCCTCTAGGGCCGACCTCACCACCAAAACGCGCTAAATTGGCAGCAATGCCACTATGTCCGTAGATCGGGAAATCGTCATCTCCTCGATCAGCGACGATGGCCGCGGTTCCAGCAACGTAGTGAAAATGACTATAGATGCACGCTACGATTGGTGCGGGGGTATGCTGCCTGAGTGCTGAAATTGCCGCCGTCATCTCTTCGATGCATTCGCCGGTATCGATGGCAATAATCCCTTCAGGCGCAATCACAAAGGTTTGATTCGACAAGCCATTGCCTACGTAACAATAGGTGTGTTCACCCACTTGATAAAATTGCTTCTGCAGGCGATCTGACTGGGAGAGGTGCTGTGGATGGCCGATTTGCTGAAATGGCCCAACAGCTTGTTCCCCTAGACGAAAAGCTTCGGTCATAAACACCCCCATAATTCGCTAAGAAACCTCAACATACCGCAAAAGATTGGCAGACCCCAGACCTATATTGCGACGAGATGAGGCTGTGCTAGCCAAAACCGAGGGCGATGCTCCTTTTGACCGAACGAGTCCTTACCCAAGGCGCCTTACCAACCGATCTCAACCCCGGCCAAGGCTTCAATCAAACAACCTAGGCTCTTCTGAGCTTTTTGGGGCGCGTCTAAGCGCTTCTGGGCTTTTCCTGGCGTTTATAAGCGCCTTTTTAAGGCCTTTGGATTTTCGCACGCACTTCTAGACACTTCTGGGCCTGTCTAAGCGCCACCAGAGCAGGTCAACACTTCACCTGTAATGTAATTTGATTCCGGCAGAGTCAAGAGATAAATCGCGCCAGCAGCTTCGTCAACTGTGCCCGGACGCCCCAGGGGCACCGTGTGAGCCAAGTTTGCTCGCTGCTGTTCAGACAGGCCCACTCGAAAAAGCTGGTTGCCAACCTTAATTTCTGGCACTTGATTCTCATAGGTTTGGGTTAGCCGGGTTTCAATGTGGCCAAAAGCCACTGCGTTCACCGTGACATTGAACCGACCCCATTCTTTTGCCAGCGTTTTAGTCAGACCAATAACAGCTGCCTTACCGGCTGAATAAGCCACTTGCGTTGCGCTGCCTGTGGTGCCGCTGACCGAGGACACATTAACAATTTTGCGACAAGTTGCCTGGCCATTTGATGCGATCTCCGCCTTGGCTATAGGCCGCATCCAGTTTGCGTAAGCTTTGAGCAAGCGAAACGGCACCGAGACGTGAATATCCAGCATTGCTTGCCACTGGGCCTCGGAGTGTTTATGCGCGGCGCCGTTCCAAATGTAACCGGCGTTATTGACAATAATATCAATGCCCCCAAAGGCTGCGACCCCTTCCCTAATGACCCGATCAGGCAGATCGAGCTCAGTGAGATCGCCGGCGATGGCAAGCACCTCACCGCCGAAATCGATAAGGGATGCTTCTGCTTCTTTTAAAGCTTCAGGATCCAGATCTTGAATCACCAGGGTCGCGCCAGCGGCGGCTAATCGACGGGCAGTGGCCCTACCAATGCCCTGTCCTGCACCGGTCACTAACGCTATTTTATGATTCAAGCTCATGGCTCTCCTTGACGGTCATGCATCCTAAAACCGGTTTTGCATTTTCTTGAGAAGCTTGACCGCCATCCCTTCGACGCGGATCACGCCAATCAGCTTAGGACTCTCGAACGCAGATGTGCCACCTAAACCCATGTCAATCTAATCGGCGAACGGGACGACTCTGAGCTTCAGCCTTCATGCTGTCAGGCTGATACCGTTATCTACCGAGATAAACCGGCGGCCGTTTTTCGATAAATGCGCGCATACCTTCCTTTGCATCTTCTGTTTTTGAACACAACAGTTGATTACGATTTTCTACGGCAATCGCCGCTTCCAAACTCGGCGCATCAACTGCTAAGTTGAGCCCTTCTTTGGTTAGGCGCAAACCCATGGGCGAGGTTGCGAGCATATCTTGGGCGAACCTGTCAGCAGCAGCCGAGAGATCTTCCTCGGGCACGACTTCGGACACTAAATTGGTGGCGAGGGCCCGATCAGCCTCAATAAAACGCCCGGTCATCATCAGTTCAGCAGCAACTGTGGTCCCTACTAATCTCGGCAAAAAATAGCTAGTGCCCATATCACAAGCTGACAGGCCAAGCTTAATGAAAGCCGCGTTCATACGCACATTGGTTGCGGCTACACGAATATCTGATGCCAAGGCAAACGCAAATCCGCCGCCACAGGCGGGGCCCTGAATCTGGGCAATAATGGGCTGAGGGCAACGCCGCATTTTGACGTACACCTCTGCTAAATATCCCTGAAACCCCATGCCCTGTCCAAACGGTCTAGGGTTGTTGGGGTCATTCGCAGATTTGATATCAAGTCCAGCGCAAAAAGCCCGGCCGCGACCCCCCATTACGACTACTCGAGTCGTGCTGTTTTCCATGAGCTGATCGAAATAGGATCTGAGCTCAGTCACCATCTCAGTATTAATAGCATTGAGCATTTCTGGTCTATTCAGCCATAACCAGTCTACGCCTGACCGATGTTCCACTTCTAATGTTCGATAATGTGTCATCCTCACCCTCCCATATCTTAGCCGGTTGTTGCTCCCCATTTGGGTCTACCGCACTCTTTCATTGCCGACCCCGTCTGGCTTGCCACAAGGTCTGACCTACCAAACTGTTTGGTTTACCGCACTGACTGGTGCTCGACGAGGTTTCCACTTATCAGGCGAATCGCCTTTGAGCGCGGTACCTGTCGGGCCCGCGAAAGGCCATATACGGTCGAGCCGTTAACGCTACAGCAACGCCAATAGGACAAAGACCAATGCGCCTGTCATTAAGCCAAAATTACTCTGCAATCCCTGACCGCGAGTCTCTTGCAATCGCGCTTCGACTGTTTCTGCAGGGTCGCTGCCATGACTGACCCGAGCAATGACGGGAAACTCAAACACGCAAACATTAATCGCAACGCCAAGCACTGTTGCCAGCAAGGCGGCGTGGGCCAAAGACCCCCAAGGCAGGGCGAGCAGTACAATGAGCACCAGCAACCAATTACCGGTGGGTCCACCTATGCTCATCGCTAGAAACTGTGATCGAGTGTTTTGAGCTGTTTTGAAATTAAACATAAAAAAGGATCGACGCTCTTTAAGCACCGGCGATATCGCACCGCTGATTCGAGCGCCTGCAAAATGACCCCACTCGTGCGCCAGAAAAGCTAATAGACTGCCGCCAAAAAACCCACTACCGACCGCTACCAACTGGACTAGAAAGCTCGCGTCTTCACTGATTGATCCGACCAAGCTTAACCAAAGCGCCAACACGGCGGTCGCAGCACCACCATGCTGAAAGGCAACCGTCTTCAGTCGCGCAAAATCGCGTTCGGCTTGACCCTGCTTATCCGTCTCCGCTGATATTGCTGCGGCTTCACCCGTTATATCTGACATTGCATTACTCCTGTGTATGCTCGAAAAACCCCGTTCACCGTCGATCTGATCTTGCTCTGTGTGACGCCATCTTGCCGCTGCAACCTGCTAATTCACCATAAGATCGACTCAACCCATTCGACGTCTGTCTTAGCAGCGCCTCTTCCGACAAACGGATGCTCAAATTCCAGGGATGGCTACCTGTAAATCAAACCCAAGATCCCGAGTGGTTAACGACAGCTGACCATTGAGCTCCTCAACGATCACCCTTGCTGAAGCCAAGCCCAAACTTTGTTGCTGAATAATCACATCATCCACACCAAAAAAGTCTCGAATTGCATCACAGATACCGGGATCGATCGACGCGCCTTGACACGCAAGATTAAACTGCAACTTGCCGTCATAGGCTTCAGCACGCACTCGCACTTCAATGGCGACCTGCTCGAACGATTTAAGGTCAGCACAAAATTGAGCGATCGGCAACAAAATCGACCGCACCGGCCCGGCATTCATCGATAGCTCGGCGAGGCTATCTGCAATTTCTAGCTCAAGTACTAGATTGGGCGGCGCGATTCCCTGTAGCGCCTCGGAGAAATCTGCGACCAGATGCGCTGCGGTCATCGTTGTCGTGTCTGTTCCTTGGTTAATCCCTGTGAATGACTGCATGGTATCCAAAAGGCTGGTGCAAGCATTTATGGCTTCAACCACCTTCTCAAGCGATTTTCTTTGCTGGACGTCCGCATCTTCCAGCAAAGACGATGCGTAACCTTCTGCAATGCACAATTGATTATTAAATTGATGAGATAAAGAGCCAATCAACGACGCCACGGCCTGCGCTTTTTCTTGCGCCACCCGCTCGAATTGTGACTTTGCCAATTGATCCATCAAACGCTCGACTTTCAAACGCTCGAGATAAAGATCTAGAAACACCTGCACTTTTGAGCGCAGTCTCGCCGCCTCAAGAGGTTTAAACATAACGTCAACAGCCCCGACATTGTAGGCAGAGCGAGGAATCTCGTTAGCCACCGTATCGGCAGTGAGAAATATAATGGGCGTTAACTTATTCTTGGAATCTTGCCGGATGATCGAGGCCGCTTCGAGACCAGTACGGTCCGGCATATGCACATCTAGAATAATGAGCAGGTACTCGTCTTCTTTGCAGCGATCCTCCGCTTCAAATCCACTTCTTGCTTTTACAATTTCAACGTCGAAAGCTTTTAGCGCGAACGACAGAAGGATCAAATTTTCTTCGACATCATCAACAATTAAAACTTTCGGCTGATCCACTATTCACCTCGTGGTTTGATGTTCTTTTAAATTGCCCAATCGCTTTCAGCACAATGTAGAGTTTTAGATCATCGACAACAATCTAAGCGCTTGCTGTAAAAATGCTGCTGCCGCTGAGCAAGCACGCCCAAAAGTTGCACAGGCGGCGTTGCCGCACTTAGCGCTATCCCCATCACTTAGAGAAGCGCTTTCCCACTATAGCGGCACCCCACATCGAATGCTATCACGGCGGGGTCATCAGTACCGGACGTCGAGCGGGAAGCCAAAAATCGCAACTTAATCGATGACCGAATCTTCGGCCAGGCGGGCATCGCGTCCACCCATTTTTGGGTCATTTGACCAGGAAGCAACCTTGATCGATCCGTGTCTGGCTGGGGCAACTCCGACGCGATTTTTGTGAGGCGACGTCCCAAGCCACGCCCCAAACCGCACGGATAAGTTACTGCTTCTTGCCTGAGCCTAACTCGGGACCTTGACTGAGCGTCTTTTGCGCCGAGCCCTTTAAGGGCATAAACCCTTGACGACTAAACACGGCTGCCGTCAATGCTTGAATCACCGTGACCAGAGCCCCTTTACCGATCGCAGGTTCAGCGCCCCACGAATTGAGAATTACGCTCCCTGTCAACGTCCATCCAGATGTTTGCTTTGTCTAATTACCTCAAAAACCGGCACGATTCGAGGATACGCTGATCGCAGATAATCTTGCAGTTGTGTACTTTGCCGCGCCTTTTCAGCCAGACGCGCCTGCGCCTCCACTTGCGGTAGCTCCTTGATTTCAGCCAAGAAAATTTCAGACCCATATTCAACGGTAATGCGCGCGTTAGCACGCACATTGTGGACCCAGTTTGGCATCGATGCTGAACCCGCATTCGTGCCAAACAGAAACACTCGATCAGCCTCCAAAACCGGTATTAAAGGCACATCAAAAAGCCGGCCCGAACGCGCGCCCCGGGTTTGCAAAATGATTAACGGCAGATTCTCAAAACCTGAGACCTTACCATTGTTGCGCCGAAACTCATCAATAACTCGAGGATTTAGTGCTTTCCAATCCATTAAAACTACCCAGCCTTGCTTGCTTACAACCTTATCGATACCGCTGCAGGCCCAGACCTATCGACCCTACCATCACTGTCTCTGATTCTACGCCTTTTGACGGACAAGCTATGCCCTTGCGCGCACTATGAATGAACTCTGGCCTTTATATCAATTAGTAAGGCGGAGCCCAACAATCCCTCCGAAAACGCTGTCGGGTCTTGGCCTGCCAAACTTGGCGCTAGACAGGGGCGCCATCTTGCTCCGAGCGAGGCCAAAACAGGCTATGATGGCCTCACCGAAGTTGATTAACCTCACGCCTTTTCCTAAGGAGCCCTATGGAAATCGAATTTTACTGGGATCCGAGTAGTACCAACACCTATTTCGCCTGGCACTTACTGAAACCGATTGCCCAGCAGTATCGCGCTCAAATCAGCCCACGAAGCTTCAATTTGGGCTATGTGTTTCGACATCATAATTACGCCTTAACTGACGAGCCAAAAGCTAAAATGCGTAACCGCAAGCGTGATCTAATGCGGTGGGCTGCTCACCACCAGCTACCCTTTCGTGTACCTAAGCAATTCCCGATTAAGACCAGCCGCATATTACGAGCCGCCGTCGTAATGCGTGCTTGGCAGCTTGAAACCAACTTTATTGATCAGGTCCTCAATCAATACTGGTCCGCAGGCGATCACAGTGTTGCTGAGGATCCTACCCTAATTGAAATTGCAGGGGCACTGGGCGTGTCAAAGACTGCGTTTCGCGATGCACTCGTCAGCGTTGAATGCGGTCAATCCGTTATCGATGAGACTCAGGCCGGTTTAGATCGGGGTGTTTTTGGTGCCCCAACCCTAGTGATTGAAGATGAGATCTATTGGGGCAAGGATCGTATGGAATTTGTCGAACGGCACCTCAAAGAGGGTAAGCCTGCCCTTGCGCCATTAGCCGAAGAAAACGAGACTGAAACATGAGCGTTAACAAGCTTGCCTGCCTACCGCAGTATGAGGGCATCGAATTGCCCGGTCGCCAAGACCCCAAGCCCTTCGATCTGCTGCTTTATGGGCTGACGCTGCTGACGATGTTCAGCTTGTTTACCCCGCACGTGCAGGCACTAAGTACGCAAGAGGTGCCGTCACCGCGCCTGCATTTAGGCGACTTGACTGTCATAGGCGAACAACTGACAACACCTAAGGTCCAGGTATTTCGAGGCGTGCCTTTTGCTGAAGCGCCCACTGGAGACAATCGATGGCGGGCGCCCAAGCCCTATCTACCATCCAAATCACCCCAAATGGCGTTGGAATTCGCGCCTGCCTGCTATCAAGGCCCCCATATTATAGATTGGTATCAGGGTGTTATCGAAGATTTCGGCGGTGACCCGACCAGTATCAGCGCGCCGATGGTCAGCGAAGATTGCTTATACCTCAATATCTGGCGGCCAAACACCAACGAGACAAAACTGCCGATTGTTGTATTTATTCATGGCGGCAGCAATCGAGGCGGCTTCAGCTATGAGCCTAATTACTTAGGGCACAACCTCGCTGACACTGGATTAATTGTGATTACCATCGCCTATCGACTTGGCGTTTTCGGTTTTTTCGCTCACCCGGAGCTCAGCGAGACCAACTTTGGGCTGCTGGATCAAATTGCTGCCTTGACATTTATCCGGACCCACGCCGAGGCAATTGGTGGCGATCCTAACCGCATCACAGTCATGGGCGAATCCTCTGGTGCTAATAGCATCGGATGGCTCATCACATCACCGCTGGCTGAGGGACTGTTTCAGCGAGCGATTCATCAGAGCGGCGGATCCGCCTTCACCCGGAGCACTTATTGGCGCGAAGCTGCCGATTTAGGCGCCACCTTAACTGCCACCCTTTCTAGGAATGCCTCGATTGCAGACTCGATCAGTGCAGCGCGACAGCTAACTCCAGCAGTCGTACTGAAAACCGCCAATTTGGTCTATCAAGATGTCTATTTTGACCCAGTCATAGATGGCAAAAGCCTACCCGATGCCCCTCGCACGCGCCTTAAATCTGGCAACATCCAATCAGTTGACCTGCTCATCGGTAGCAATCGAGACGAACGGCGCATGTATCTTGATCCGTCCGAAACCTTGTCAAACTGGCTAGACCAAAACGTCTCTGCGGAAGCGCGGATGGCACTTCAGCCCCGACTCAACACCTATGAGTCTGAGGCTCGGGCGTTAGATGTAATCAGTACAGCAAAGCAGTATGTATGCCCATCCTTAGCGCTTGCAAAAGCAATAAATGACTTAAATAATAATTCATATGTATATGAATTTGATCGAGTTAGACCTGGAAAAATGGCAGCGTCTATGGGCGCGTACCACGGCGCTGAGCTGCCCTACATCTTTAACACGCATGACACCTGGTTACCTACTGACGCTATCGATGTCGCGCTGACCAGACAGATACAAGCTTACTGGCGAAGTTTTATTGAAACTGGCAATCCGAATAGCGGCCTCGTGACTAAGGACGCCAACACGCTACCTTTCTGGCCGAACTATGGTGACGAGGCCCGTCTCGCGCTTGTTTTAGATGACACGATTAGCACCCGCACGCACTCCAGTACCGACATCTGTAACCTGTTTGCCAAAGACTGAATCATGCCCCTTTGCTCTACTCTGATCCTCGAAATTCCCTAGATCTTTGAGAATCGTTCGCTGTCCTGTCATCGTCGCTTCGACGCCCGGTAGGCTAACCCATCACCGATCGGTTGTTCGTCTGACCAGGCTGAATCCATTCCCAAATAATCAATCCAGTCTCTAAATTCAAATACCATTCCTCGAGCTGAATCCAGCCCTAACATCTCGCGCAAGCGCCAGCAAAAATGAGGGTTGCAAATTGAACCCTTTCAGACCCTGTAATCCTCCAAGGTAGGCTGCGAAGCAAAGGCGCATCTGGTTGCCAGACGCCTCAAAAACCCATCAGTGCGGGATGACGCCTAGTCGCTTAAAAAACGTTTTTCTGAAGTTTATAAAACGTCTGCGCTGGCGCGAGCCCTGGCCCGGCGCCATTTGCCAGGCACCCGTCGCAGCCCAAGGCTCTGCGCTCCATGGCAGGATAAAATATAAGCTTGAACAGGCTTTAAACCACTTGTTATTTCTATTACGATTGGGCGACCGAGAATAAAATTTTCCACCCAAACACAAGCGTTGCCCAACCATAGGACGATTCTATGACTAAGAAGCCAGCTACTTCATCTCAGCACCCTTTTCGTCGCAGGTTGTTAGCAACCAGCGTTGCCGCGGCATTGGGCACCACCAGCGCCATGACATTTTCAGCCGAACTCGAGGAGATCGTCGTTACCGCTCGACAAAGGTCGGAGTCCTCTCAAGACATTCCTATGATGGTGCAATCCATTACCGGCGAGGAAATGGAAAAGCGCGGCATTACCACAATGGAAGATTACGCACGTTTTGTCGCTGGTCTGAACATTCAGACCACGACACCGGGTCAAAATACCATCGTATTCCGAGGGGTCAGTGACGGTGGCGGTTTCTTGGTTGATCCAACGGCAGCAATTTATTTAGATGAGCAGCCGATGTCGCTCACATCGGCGGCGCCCGATATCTACCCTGTTGACCTTGCTCGAGTAGAGGCGTTGGCAGGACCGCAATCAACCCTTTACGGCGCTTCGTCCCAGAGTGGCGCTGTGCGCGTCATTACGAATAAGCCTGATCCAACCGAGTCATCTGCGAACGTCGGAGTTGGAATTGGGTCTACCCGTAATGGCGGTAACAGTTACGATGTTGATGCCACCATTAACTTACCGCTCAGCGATAAGATTGCCATCCGACTCTCAGGCTTCAAGGCGGAAGATGCTGGCTACATCGACAACGTCCTTGGTACGACTGTTTTTGACGACGTTTTTGGGACCGGACTTGGGGGCCAGAAAACCAATAGTTCGATGGTTGAAGACGACATCAATTCAGTGGAATGGCAAGGTGCACGTGCTGCCATTCGCTGGCTGGTCAATGATGAATGGACCGTTACTGCTACTGCCAACATGCAGGATCTTGAAGCTCAGAGCTTCAACGATTTCGATGAATCGATCGGCGACCTTCAAACCGTTAAATTCGCCGATGAATTTAGGACCGATGAGTGGATCCAGACCAGCCTTGTCATTGAAGGCGACCTTGGCTTTGCACAACTGGTTTCTGCGACCTCCTATTATGATCGAGACTTTCTATATCAACATGACACCCAGTCCTATGCCGCTTACTTCCATTACGCCTTTGGCATCTACTACGGTTATGCGACTTATGACTTTGGCTTAGACCCAGTGGGTTACCTGCAAAACCCACAAAATAATGAAAGTTTTACCCAAGAGTTTAGACTCGCAGGCGCTACCGATCGAACCAGCTGGACCGTTGGCGCCTTCTATCAAAAGAGCGAGGAGTTTTGGGATTTTTACACCTACGTGGATGGCTTTAAGAACTCCCCGGCCTTTGAAGCCTGGAGCTACTACTACCCTGGCATTGCACCCACTGACGCGTGGTGGAACTCGTTCCAAGGGACAGAGCGCACCGACAAGGCTGTTTTTGGCGAATTAGACATCGATATCATCGAAGACAAACTGACGGCGCTGGTAGGCGGTCGTTGGTATCAGGTTGACCGAGAGCTCAGTTATACCGTTGAACGACCTGACAGCCGAGTCGACCAGCAACTTCCTAACCGAGAGGCCACCGACGATGGCTTCATCCCTAAGTTGGGACTTGAATGGCACGTAAACCCGGACGTGATGCTCTATGGCATTTACTCCGAGGGGTATCGCGTTGGCGGCACAAACCGGGGGCGTGGACTTGAGTTAGGAGGACCTACCCTCCCCGTGGATTATGAGTCTGACATTCTTGAAAACAAAGAAATAGGGTTTAAATCTCAATTCGCTGACGGCAGCGTGCAACTGAACATCGTTGCCTACCAAATGAATTGGGACAACATGCAGAACGAGGTTACCGACCCCAGTAATTCCTTGGGTACCTACGACGAAGATTTACAGAACATTCCCTTCCAGATCGTAGTGGGTAATGTCGGCGACGCAACGGTTGAAGGCTGGGATGTCGATCTAAAAGCCCTTATTGGTGAAAACCTCGAAATCGGCTTTAACATGACGCGAATCACCCAAGCCTACGTGAAAGCGCAAGCTTTTTATGATGAGCCCAGAGTCCCAGGTGGACTTATACCCTCTGGATTAGATCCCAAATCATCGTTGCCCTTGTTTGCTGACAAGTCTTGGTCAATGTACGCAGATGTCAGAGGCTTTGAACTGTTCGGCGCCAGCGGGCTGCTCAGACTTCAACACAACAATGTCGGAGAATCCTTTAACCAGTTATCAGGAGGCTTTCCTTCATACAAGTTAGCGCAGGGTGGTTATCACGTGACCGACGCGATTTTCAGCCTTGAAACAGACTCTTGGAGCGCGCGAATCTACGTCAATAACATCGCAGATTCCCGTGGCATCACCTACCAAGACAGCGCTGATTTTGATCAGATCTGGGGCAGAGGCAGCGCGAGTGTTATTCGACCGAGAAACTTCGGCGTTTCCTTCCGAAAATATTTTTAGCGCCGGTGCTCTGGAAAAAAACGCGCATTAGCGCGTTTTTTTTATTTCTAAGCCGTCGATTGAGCAAATAAAATTGGTCTTACCCGATTGATTATACCGCTTAGCTAAAAGGCCAAACCTCAAGACCATGGATCGCATTACGAATATCCATGGTTAAGTTGACTGCCTGCAACCGCTTACCTACCGACATGTCATATAAGGTAATGGTAGAAGGTGAAGAGCCTACCGCAATGACATGCTCATCAATCACACAGAGCCCCCTCGCGAAGCCTTGCCGCGCAATTTTGCTGCTATCCACACCCGCGTAATTCAATGCACTCTCAGGATAGGTGAGTATTTTTTGGGCTATTTGCGGGCCTGCCGGGTCTACATAGCGCACAGCATCACTTTGTGTGTCATTGAATAACACCCCTGCCTTAAAGCGCTGAGCGTTGTGACACCCTGCTGGCAAGCTACAAAATTGCTGGACATTCATCTGACTGTCGACGGATAGCAAAGCGCCGGTATTAAGCCCACTAAAGAAAACGCCCTGACTTGATACCGACACCATATTGATATGGTAATTATTAGCAAACGGCGGCCCACCTCGAGCTCTAGGATCAAAGCGCTGCCCTACCCATTGCTGACCATTTCGAGAGAGATAGAGCCCCCAAGTAAACTCTCGAGTTTCGAGGTTAAACACCAGCAGTGAATCAAAACCCGTTGAGGTCAAAAACAAGAGGTGATCTTGTCGACAAATTTCATGGCAGTGCTTTAAATAATCGTTACGATAAGATCCTAGTAATTCAAAGGTCGGCGAGTAACAAAAAAGCTCATCGCTCGCTGCGATCCAAACGGCATCATCCGTAAACTCAATACCTCGTAGCCCTCGGTCCCACCCGCGACCGGTAAAATCGATATCACCACTATTCCAGTCGATTACTTGGTTAACCGATTGTTGAATAAAATCAACGATGAATACGCCGCCGTGACTCTGTCCTTTCTGACTGCCTCGCACCACTGACGTTGCGATCAGCTTGGGCGGCGATATCACAGCATTGAGCCTTGTTGGTCAACCGCGGGCAAAATCGGTGACAGCACCTCTTTGAGACCATCAAGATGATGGCCAAATCGTCGCCAGGTGGCCACAGAACCTTGATAGATGGGTTGACGAACTTGCTCTGAACTCGCCGTACGCACCGCCCGCTCGGTTTCATGAAAGTTGACGCATGCCGCCTCAAAAGGAAGCCCACAAAATGCCAATATCCGGCGCACTTGAGTTTCAAGATCTGCAACCACCGATTCATACTGCACATGCAGCACTTCCCCTGGTAACACCTCATCCCAATGCCGCATTAAAGACTCATACTCCAGATAAAACTCACCCAATTCGAATAAATCGTAGGTAAAGGTTTGCCCTTTGGCGAAGTGTTGTTTAAAGCAGCCGATGCAACTGTCCATGGGATGCCGTCTGGCATCGATAATTTTAGCGTTGGGCAAAATAGTTTTAATAAAACCTACATAGGCAAAGTTGTTGGGCATTTTATCCGTAAAAAACGGTGCCCCTTCCCGGTGTCGAGCGGTTTGAGTTAAGTATTGCTCGCCCAACTTTTCAAGTTCTGACGGTAACAATTCTGGCATAGACAAAGGAAAGGACCTGCCCGTACTTTGATTCGTGATCCCTTGGGCTATCATGCTGATATCCGGTAATTCACTGGTGCCATCTACCAAACTATGGCTGGCTAAAATTTGTTCGAGCAAGGTTGAACCGGATCGCGGTAAACCCAGAATAAAAATCGGGTCCGGTTTGGGGCAGCCTAAGTGTTGTGATCTATGATTGGCAAAGAATTCTAACGAGAAAGTCTCGCGCATCTTTTGATGAGCAATTTCTGTTTGCACCGGATCATAAGCAATTGTTTCGCGATGCTTTTGGTTAGCGAGCGCATAATAATGAAACGATTGATCGTAGTCCTTTTTATCTTCGAAAGCCTTCCCTAGGGTAAAAGCAAAATGCACTTGGCAATCAATCGGCAGCTGCTGATTAGCCAATCGGCTGGCCATATCCTCGATTTCGGTATCCGAGAAGGTAAAGGTCTTAAGATTCGCCAAACTGTAGTAGGTCTCACCGAAGTTAGGCCGCAGTTCAATTGCTCTGCGGTAGGCCGCAATCCCGCCGGCTTGGTCCCCTACAGTTTTAAGCACATGCCCCAAGCCAATAAACGCCCCAGTCAAGTCCGGGTCTAATTTGACCGCTTGCTGATAAGCATCGATCGCTTCAACAGGTTTCGCCGCCATTGCTAGCGCGGCGCCTAGAAAATAGTGTGTAACCGCGTTATTCGGTGCCAGCGAAACCGCATGCGTCAAAACATCCACCGCTTCTTCAAAGCGATTTAATTCTTTCAATACAGAGCCCAGATCATGCCAAGCAGATACAAACCCTGGCGCAATTTCTGTGATTTTCACCAGCAACTTTTCCGCATCTTCAAAACATCGTGCGTTTATCGCAATTCGTGCGAGCAAGAGTGCAGCATTGACATCCATGGGGTTGGCTTTGATCAACGCTTGGGCTAACTGTTCGGATTCGCGGAACTTACCTGCGGCAAAGAGCCGTGTGGCTTCTTCGAGTTTTGCTTGATGAGGCGATAAAGCAGCCGCTTTCGCTGAGGCTGCCCTGGCTTCATCCTGACGCCCCAAACTCATCAAGGCACCTGCTAGTTTCGTTAGTACCCCTGGGTTCTTCGGCATGAGATCAGCCGCCCGCTCCAGTAGCGGTAACGCTTTTTCAGCTTGAGATTGATTAAGATAAACCGTGCCAAGATCCTCATGGGCGCGTCCATGCCCTGGTGCGACTCGAATAACATGCTCTAGCAACTGCGCCGCTTCTTGCCATTCGCTACGCTCCGCTAAGATCGTGCCGAGTAGGGCCGTAAAGTTAACGTCCCCCTGGTCACGCGCGACTGCTTGCCTGCAAAGCGCCTCTGCCTCGGCTCTGGCACCGCTTTTCAACAAGGTGATCACTCGCTCGAAGACTTGGCGTGGATGCGGTTCGACACTCATAATTAACTCTTTTAAGGAATCCCAGAAGCCTACACTTTCCTATCAAGGGGAGTTTGCCATAATCGATGCCAACCGGCACCTGCTGCTTGCCAGCTCGACAAAGTCAACCTAAAGTGGCCCCGATCAAGCCGATCATTGCCGACGAAACTGGAGCGCAAAATTATGAGCACCAACCCTTTTGACAACCCTCGATCTCTGATCTTAAGCCTGTACATGACCCTCGTCGGTTACGGTGTTTTGGTCGGCATCCCAGTCATCAGCACCGCATGGGTAACGCTTCTAGGATTTACTGAGGTTCAGGTGGGACGGGTAGCCGGCGCAGACCTCGGAGGCTTGTCTGCCGGCGCCGTTTTTGCCGCGATTGTCATTGCTAAGCTTAATCGACGCGGACTCATCCTGCTGGGCGCTGCCATTGCGGTCACGGCCAATGGCCTGTGCCTTTATATCGTCGATTATGAAAGCGTTCTTTGGCTTCGGCTAATGGCGGGTTTTGGCAGTGGGATCTATACCGCAACAGCGGTTGCTGCGCTCGGCGCCCGCTCGAATCCCGCGTTTGCCTACAATATGATGCTGTTCGCATTTGCTTTCTCGCAAGCCGCTGAAATGCAGGTGTTGCCCCTGTTATCCATGAATGGCATCTACTGGGTGTTCATCGTTTGTTTTTTACTAACGCTGCCCTTCTTAAGTTGGGCACCTGCTTATGCAGTTGAGCCTGACCAAGAGACCGTCCTGCAGCAACCGACGGCCTTACCACCGCCCTTAGCAACCTATTTGCCTTGGCTGGGGCTCGCCGCCATTTTCGTGACCTATATCAATATTGGTGCCTATTGGACCTATATCGAGCTGGCTGCCCTCAACGCCAGCATAGCGCCAGATTGGATCAACCAGGTGCTGGTCTGGTCTTCATTGTGTTCCATTGTCGGCTGCTTAGTTGCGACCTTATTAAGTGACCGATTTGGACTCGGCAGACCGCTTATGGTGACCCTAGCGATGATGTCGCTAATGGTTGGCATGCTTGCCTTTGGCATTACCGATACCAAGCTATTGATGAGCGTTTTTAGCTTTAATGTATTGTGGATATTTATCGACGTGTATCAGATGTCAACGGTTGCCAATGTCGATCTGACGGGCAAATTTGCGGCGCTTATGCCTGGCGCTCAGGGACTCGGCCAAATTGTCGGGCCCAATCTTGCCGCAAGCTTACTCGGTGAACAGCTAGGATATCCAGCCGTCTTTATGATGTGTGCAAGCGCTGCTGTCATTGGACTTGCCATCTACGCCGTGCTCTATCTAAAACTTGCTGGCAACCGCACCCGGAGCAGCATCTAGTTTATTTTGCTGAACTCATGAGCAATAGCTGCCGCTTACCGGGTGCTAATCTGGATATTTGATGATCTTGCCATCTTTCATCACGAAAGCTGGCGACTCCAATGCGCTCAGATCCTCTAAAGGATTCCCAGGAACCGCAATGATATCGGCCAGAAGACCGGCTTTAATTCTTCCAACTCGGTCGGACCACCTGAGCATGTCTGCGGCAACGCTGGTGCCTGCTTGAATCGCTGCCATGGGGGACAGACCCGCCTCCGCCAGCGCAGCGAACTCACGGGCGTATGCCTCGGGCTCTATATTGTAACCACCCAAATCGACGCCAACCACAATACGGACCCCTGCCGCATGCGCCTTACCGATGAGCGCTAACCAATCTGCTCGATAATTCAAATAGACGTCATCGTTTTTTGCCTGGGCTAACAGCTTATCGGTGCCCGCATAATAATCTCCCACGAAAATCGTCGGCACATAGTAAGTACCATACTCCAGCATCAGCGCGATGGACCGTTCATCTAAATAGGTGCCATGCTCAATCGAACGCACACCGGCTCGAATCGCTTGATTAATCCCAGCATTTGCATGGGCATGCGCAGCAACCGGTACGTTATGACGACCGGCTTCAGCCACCGCCTCGGCTAACTCCTCAGGACTAAAGGCCACATTTTTAGGGTCGTCGCCAACGGAATGAAAAGCTCCGGTTACGAGCAACTTGATCCAATCCGAGCCATATTTTATTTCTTTGCGAATGGCCTTGCGAATCTCGTCAGGCCCATCGGCGATCAAGCCATCAGCGATGAGCGTCTGCTCTGGTGAAGCAAAATTAACATCACCGCCGCCCCCAGTAATCGAAATATAATGAGCCGCGCCAGTGATTCTGGGGCCTTCAAAAACACCTTCCGAGATCACTCGGTGCAAGTCTTGGTTACCATAAAAAACATCACCATCGCCCATCACTCGAATCGTCGTCCAGCCATGATCGAGCAAGCGCTGTAAGGTGGCTAGCCCCAGCAACGCTTTGTATGCTGACGAACCGGTTAGATGGGCATTTTGGTAGTCATCGGCATACAAAAGCGGGTGTTCGTGACCGTTAATCATCCCGGGCATTAAAGTCTGACCCGGCAACGATATCACTTTGTAGCTATCGCTAACTGCATCGATGTCAACAAGTCCGGTAATTCGCGCATCATCAACCAATACAGCAACCTGCTCTAACGGCTCATCGGCGTCGCCATCGATAACCCGGTCGGCAACCAGGGCAAATTGCGCACCCTGACAACCGAGACTCACAACCCAAAGGCCAACCGCCCACCACCGTCGCTGCTTTATATCCATCATCGCTCTACCCAACAGACCGCATAAGAGTGTACCAGCCTTACTCTGAGCAGACAGCATCCTCTCCAAAAGCAGGAATCTCTAGCAGACGCTGCCTAAAAACCTTTAAACTCAGGCTATGGATATTGGTGTTCCACTCAAAGAACTCGGTCATTACGACATCGAACCGCTCAAAGCAAAGATCTTATCAGTGCCAGAAGCCGCCTGGTGGGGCAATCAGTACCGACAACTCGAATACGAGGTCCATGAACATACCCAATCGATCGTCATGGTTTTTACCGATGGCGCCGGTTGGCCCAATATCGAAGTTCAGCAACAGTCTGGTTGGGATTTATTCAAAGATCAGGCACTCCCCTTGATGCATCAAATATTGGCAGACCACTACCCCCCTGGGGGCACCATTATTCGTGCGATGGCCGCGCGCTTACAAGCGGGTGGAATTATCAAACCCCATCACGACGGGCATCCCTCTTTCCATCACGGCCATCGAATCCATATCCCCATCACGACTAACCCGCGCGTTCGATTTATGATCGATGGTCGACCACATCGCTTTGAGATTGGCAAAGTCTATGAAATTAATAATCAAAAGCGACACAGCGTGATGAATAAAGGGACCGAAGGCCGGATCAACTTTATTTTCGACTACATACCGCCGACCCAAATCCAGCGATCTTAAACTCCCTTCCTGGTTCGCTCAGCGATGGAATTAATCGCCAGTTTTGTAGACAGCCAGACGTCGGCTTTTGATCAGCAGGCAGAAATATTCAGTCGAAACGCAAGTCTAATCATCGCTGCACCCCAAAACCTCCGCCTTTATACAAGGTTTCCTGTATCGAAGGTGTCCGGTATAGAAGATGTCCGGTACAGAAACTAGCCGGTATAGAAGGTCTCCGATCCAAACTGCCACCAGCTTTGACATCGCCTGAAAGAAAGCTACCTGACGTCAGACCATAACGGGAACACGCCTTTTAGATACTGAAAGACAACTTGTTTTGCTTTAACACGACTCAGCTTTCGTGGCGATAACAGCAGGCTCAACCAGAGACCATCGATCAGGGCAATGTAACCATCAGTGACAAAAGCGGTATCGATATCATGGCCGAGCTCTTCAGAGACTGCTGTCATCAAAGTCTTCATCCCAAGCGCTGCGCGACGGTCACTGTCTGCACAAATGCTTTGGTAGGTAGGGCGAGATTTGGCCTCGCCGTAAAATGCGAACCATACCGCCATTTTGGTTTCTTCCGTTACCGATCGACTGAACTGAAACTGCACTAACGCCTGCAATTTAGCCTGAGCAGACAGGTAACCTGTCCCCGACAAAATCTGCTGCAAACCTAAGTTGTACTCATCCGTCACAAACTTAAGGGTCTCGACGAGCAAATTGTCCTTGCTATCGAAATGCAGGTTTGCAATACCTTGGCTCAATCCCGCCTTTTGGGTCACCGCCGATAACGTAACCTGGGAAAGACCGACCTCAGCAATACGGCCCATGGTTGCCCGAATGAGTTGCTTACGACGGATTTCTTTAGGCAGAATCTGCCGTCGTTTGGACGAGTCGATTTGTGATCGTCGTTGTTTTACCACTGTTTTACCCTCGCTTGCGCGCCTAAAACTCTAAGCCATGCGGTCATATTCGGCAAGCCCAGAATGAATATCTATTCATTGCGAACTTGTCAGTTGGCGGTCAACATGGCATTATTTTGCTCAATCAATGAATCACAATCTTGGGGAGACGCCATTGAATCAGTACGATGCCATTGTCATCGGCGCTGGCCACAACGGCCTAACAAATGCGGCTTACCTAGCCAAAGCTGGGCTTAAAGTCGCGATCTTAGAGCGCAATCCCTATATCGGCGGTGCAACCGTAAGTCGAGAGCTCCACGAAGGTTGGTATTACTCCAATTGTTCATATGTTTGTAGCCTGCTCAGGCCAGAAATTGCCAGGGACCTTGAGCTTCCAAAACATGGGCTGCAAGTCGTGCCGTTTGGGGGCGGCGCGACCTTTATGCGAAACGGTGATCATTTAGGCAATTATCATGATCACGACCGACACTATCGAGAAATGGCCAGACACTCGCTACGAGACGCCAACGCCTACGATCGCTATACCGCAGACGTCACCAAACAAACGAAATTAATTCGACCGTTTTTAATGCGTACGCCACCAGATCCAACGTCGTTAAAGCTCAGGGATCTCACAGACCTGATCGATTTTGCCAAAGCTTTTTTAAACATGGGTGAAGAAGGTCTGGCAGACACTATCGCTTTCTGGACGAAAAGTGTCGGGGATTATTTAAACGAATACTTTGAAACCGATGTCATCAAAGCCCACATGGCCGGTAGCGGTATCATCGGCACCGCCCTTGGGGTTTACTCGCCCGGCACCGCTTATGTGTTACTCCATCACTACATGGGCGACGTCGATGGTAACGTCGGCTCCTGGGGCTTTGCACGAGGCGGCATGGGTGCTGTGGCTGATTCAATCTCTAAAGCATTTTTAGCCTATGGCGGAGATATTATCTGCGACGCAGATGTTGATCAGATTATCGTTAAGGGGAACAAGGCCACCGGCGTCGCCCTCAAAAACGGCACCGAATACAAAGCGCCGATTGTGGTATCGAACTTGGATCCAAAGCGTACTTTCTTGGACATTATGGATGCTAAGGACCTACCTGAGGCTGTGGTTAAAAAAGCGCAGAATTTTAAGATTCGAGGCTCATCAGGCAAGCTCAACATCGCCCTTGATGGGTTACCGATCTTCAACGGGCTTGATCCCAGCAACCCCTTGATGGCAGGAGATCTACACTTTTCTGACTCGCTAGAGCGTCAAGAACGAGCCTATGACGACTGGAAAAACGAAACCTGGTCGAAAGACCCTTATCTCGACATGATGATCCCTTCCCTGACTGACCCCACCATGGCGCCACCAGGAAAGCACATGATGTCGGTGTTTGTGCAGTACGCACCGCCAAAAATTCAGGGTCGAGAATGGACAGACGAAGATAAAGACGGATTTGAAAAAACTGTCATCGATCAAATATCGAGCTACAGCCCCAATTTTCGCGACCTAATCTTGCATTGTGAGACAAGAACGCCCCGAGAAATTGAGGCAGAGGTCGGCCTGACCGAGGGCAACATCTTTCAGGGAGAGCTCACCTTCGACCAATTGTTATTTAACCGCCCTTTTCCGGGATACGCTCAGTATCGTGGACCCGTTACGGGTATGTACATGTGCGGCTCTGGCACACATCCTGGCGGCGGTGTGATGTCTGCCCCTGGGGCTAATGCGGCGCGCGAGATCTTACGGGATCTGAACAAACCAAACACTGTGCCAGGAGGTTACGCCGATGACTGATTATGATGCGATCATCGTTGGAGGCGGTCACAATGGTCTAATTTGCGCGAGCTATCTCGCAAAATCTGGACGAAAAGTACTGGTTCTCGAAGCCAGGGATGCGGTTGGTGGCGCAGCCGCCACCGAGACATTTGCCGAAGGTTTTAAAGTTTCGCGGTGCGCTCAGTGGTTGCATCAACTAAGTCCAGCTGTTCGTCAAGATTTAAAGCTTGCTGATCATGGTCTGGTTTTTGCCGCAGAGAATCTCGCTACCATTGCGCTTAGCGCCGAGGGATCGCATTTACGGCTGGCGGGAGACACTATCTCTGGCGCTGATGTTAGCCCAGAGGACGAACAAGCCTACCGAGAATTCAGGCGCAAAATGCGCAAATATGCTGGCTTAATGCGCAAACTTTATGAAACCCGACCACCGAAACTGGTCGAACACGACCTGCGCGACAAGATGACCCTTGCAAAACTGGGTCTGGGTATGAAACTCATGGGGAAAGACGACATGAGCGATCTCATGCGTCTGATCTTGATCAATATCTTCGACGTCATGAACGAAACTTTTTCCTCACCCACCCTAAAAGCCGCTATTGCCCTCGATGCGGTCCAGGGCACACCCATGGGACCTCGATCCCCCAATACAGTTTTTACCTACCTACATCGATTTTTTGGCGAGGTTTTAGGTTATGAAGGTGTCAGCCAAGTCAAAGGTGGTATGGGCAGCGTCGGGGAAGCGCTCGCCAGCGCCGCGAGCAGCCACGGTGTAGTCATTAGGACTAACGCCCCCGTTGCCAGTATTGATAAAACGCATGACCGCATCACGGGCGTGACCCTCGAAAGCGGAGAATCGCTAACAGCTAAAGCTGTGATTTCAAGCGCGGACCCAAAAACCACCTTCAAGTCGTTGGTAGGCTATCAAAATATGGAAGTCGGATTGGTTCGACGGATCGAGCATATTCGATTTAAAAGCGGTACTGCCAAGGTGCATTTAGCCCTTAAGGACCTGCCGACCTTTAAAGGCCTTGCTCCCGAAGATCTTTCCCAGAGATTGATCATCGCGCCTTCCATGGAGGCATTAGAAACGGCTTATAACCCGCTTAAATACGATGAGTGCTCAGAACACCCTGTCATGGATATCAGTATTCCAACGATCAACGATCCTGGACTGGCCACAAGCGGCGGGCACATCTTATCCGCAATTGTCCAGTACGCACCCTATTCCCCCAAAGGTGGTTGGGACGCGCTTCGGTCGACATTTTTAGACACTGTCATTAACGAGATTGGTCGGTATGCACCGAATATCGAACAATTAGTGACCGCCGCTGAATTGCTGACGCCAGCCGACTTGGAAGCCCAATTCGGCATGACAGGCGGCAACTGGCATCACGGTGAGCTCACTATGGATCAAGTTTTGATGACCCGGCCTGTTACCGGCATCAGTCAGTACGCAACCCACATAGAGGGTCTGTTTTTATGCGGTGCAGGCAGCCACCCGGGCGGTAATGTCATGGGCCTGCCGGGCAAAAATGCGGCAGACGAAATCATTCGACAAGGAGTACTAGCGTGAACGCAGTAAGCCGAGACACCATGTTACTTGAAACCCCGTTTCATTCTCGAGTCGCTGCTATGTGCCAGGTGAACGACTGGGGCAATTGGATGGGCTACACAACCCCAAACGCATATTTTGATGTGGAACTGGAATATTTCGCGGTTCGCAGTACAACTGGCGTCTTCGATTTATCCCCCATGAACAAATACCGTATCCAAGGTCCCGACGCTGAGGCCTACCTAAATCGACTCGCCACCCGTAATGTTTCGAAGATCGGCATCGATCGCGTTGGCTATACGGTTTGGTGCAATGATGGCGGCAAGGTCATGGACGACGGCACTATTTTCAGGTTCGGTGCTGCAGACTTTCGACTTTGCTCCTATCAGCGCGCCATGGACTGGTTATTGTGGTGCGCCTTAGGCTTTGACGTCACGATTACCGATGAGACCGAAGCCGTCGCCGCGCTGGCTGTACAAGGACCTACCTCATGCACATGTCTTACGGGCATCGGGTTAACTGATCTCAACACCCTTAAGCCCTTCGGAATGCGCCATTACCAGTTTGAAGGCGCGCCACTTATGGTGAGTCGAACTGGCTTTACTGGCGATCTCGGTTATGAGGTTTGGGTGCCACCAGAGAAAGCGGAAATTCTGTGGGATCGTCTGTTTGAAGCAGGCAAGGACTATTTGATCAAACCATTTGGTTCTTATGCCCTTGATATTGCTCGGATTGAAACGGGCTTTATCCAAGCCGGGGTCGATTTTGTGCCCGCCGAAGAAATGGTTCGCCCGGGGCGAGCTCGCAGCCCCTTTGAGCTTGGGCTAGAGTGGCTAGTGGACTTAAAAAAACCCTTGTTTAATGGCAGAACCGCGCTTTTGAAAGAAAAACGCGAGGGCTCTAAATTCCGTTTCGCGATGCTGAATGTTGAGGGTAATAAACCTGCCGAGCACTCGTTCATTTTAAAAGGCGAGCAACAGATCGGCACCGTGACTTCGGCTGCCTGGTGCCCGACGGCCAAATCAAACATTGCTTTTGCTCAACTTGAAATGCCAGAAGGCCGAGTCGGCCAAGATTACGTTGCCGAGATCTACTACCAGCGGGAACTACACTGGACTCGGGTTTTGGCCCCATGCACGGTCATGGACGGCCCCATTTTCAACCCCAAACGACGGAGGCAGACACCTGCTATTGCCCACTAACCGTGAATCGCGCAACAGCTTTGGTGCGCCCAACGTGTTTCATGGCCCGGAACTAAGCCCCAGGACCTTAGGCGTCATTGAGGAGAAAGTATTGCATGCATATGATAGCTACTGATGTTGACGACTCCATCACTAAGCTCAAGACCAAACTTGCCGCTGAGACTAAGAAACCCAATCGGGCGATGGACCCCTATTTTTATCGGTCGCACCTCGTTCACGATCGAGAGCTCGAACATATTGTTTTTAAAAGCTGGATATATGCCCTACATGAGAGCGAGCTGCCCAACTCCGGCGACTTCCAGCTGCTAGACATCGGCGAGGACTCAATCATCATTGCTCGCCACACCGATGGTGAGCTGCATGCTATGCACAACATTTGCCGGCATCGAGGGGCTGCAGTTTGTGAGGACCCCTGCGGCAATCGTGCAACGTTTGTTTGTCCCTATCATGGTTGGGTTTACAACCTTGATGGCTCTATGAGGGCTGCCCGAGAGATGCACGTTTTAAGCGACTTCGAGCCTCATGAACATGGACTTAAGAAGATCCGACTGATTAGTTACATGGGGCTGGTATTCATTAATTGTGACCCCGAAGCTGCAGACTTTTTAGGGCCTCTGTCACATCTCTCCGAACCCCTCGGCGCCTACCGGTTGGAGAAGGCTAAAGTTGCTTACAAAAAAACCTACCGCATCGACGCCAATTGGAAATTGGTCCTCGAAAACTATTTAGAGTGCTATCACTGCGCGACTTCTCACCGCGCTTATGCTCGGTTGCACACGCTTAAAGATCTTGAGGAAAATGTTCGGCCCGTGCTTGATGCCATGCTTGCTCGCTCGGATGAGATCACTGGCGTACCTGGGATGAGCACCAGTTATCGGAAAATCTATTTAGATGCAGAAGGATTTGGCGCTTGCAGTTATACCAGTCGCTACGGCCTCTTTGACGGCTACGTAACTGGGAGCCGAGATGGCCAGCCGGTTGCACCGTTGATGGGCAGCATCCAGGCTTATGATGGAGGTGCTGGCGACTATCAGATGGGTCCTTTGACCTTCATGCTGAACTACCCAGACCACTGCGTTCTATACCGGTTTTTACCCCGCTCAGTGACCCAAACCGACCTTGAAATTGTCTGGTACGTCAATGGTGATGCAGAAGCCGGCAAGGATTATCAGGTAGAAGAGCTGATCTGGCTTTGGGACCATACCACCCAAGAGGATGAGTACATCATTATGAGAAATAGCAAAGGGGTTAATTCTCGATTTTTCGAACCAGGTCCCTACCATCCCGAATTTGAAGAGACTTTGAGAGATTTCGTGCATTGGTATTTGCACAGTCTCCGCAGCACGCTGCCTGACGAATTGAGAGACTAAGGCGCCGAGGCCCGGCATCTCAGACGCAAAGGCAGGACCAATCGCAGCAAGTATCAAAGCATCCGGCCAACGCCCTATCCGCCTGAAGACAGGCTGTAGGAATCTAAGTTCAGCTGCCTGCGGTTGAAGCATTAATATGAGGGTTCACCGATCTAACGTCGAACGCCTCATTTTAAGGTTGTGCTCAATGGCCCAAAAACCGCCTATCCAAACCGCCTGATCAAAAGCATACAAGTAATGCCCCATCACCAACCAAAAGACACCATCGAGCACCAAGACCCCATAGCCAAGACGCGCCACTTGGGCAAGCATCAAGAACCGTCCTTTAGTTATTCCTAGATTCTGTAATCGAACCGACAGCTCTATCGCCAGCACCACGATGATCCAAGCAATCGCATCTTGAAGATCAATCCAGGTATGCCACCCCGCGACAGCAAAGCCCTTCTCACTGGTCAACACGCCAGGTTCAACCTGGTAATTCGGTTCAGATGGGTTTAGTGCCGCACAATTGTCCTCGGTGATCGATTGATAATCGAGGTTAAAGCGGTAGAAACTGTCGGTATCCGTTAATTCGCAAAGATCCTGAGCGATAGGCTGGGCAGGTAGCGCCAAATATTCCCGGGCCGAATTCACATTAGTGAGTATTGTATGCGCCAGCAAAACATAGCAAACGCCCCTAAACCCAGCCAACCAAACATTGACCCGACGTTTTGCTTCGGACCGATTGGCGAGCCAGTAGGTTTCCAATTCAAAAGCGAGTAACAACCCCAGCCACCCAAGTTCGTCAATCGTCGTTTTAAAGGCGGCTGACCACGCTAACCAGTCGCTTTCAGCATCCAGCAAGAGCATCGCTTGATCGGCTTCTTCAAAGACATAAAACAAAAAATTGATCGCAAGCACACCATAAATGCACCACTTGAGTCCCTGCCCAATGCTCAGCCATTGAAGCCACTTATGGCTCGAGTCTTGATTGACGCCCTCATTCATTTAGGTTGCTCCCAACTGGCCACTCGGTCTCGCTACCCACGACGAGGCAATAAGGTTTTCTGATTCACTGATTGATGCTGATCACCGGTCGCGAGGATAGGGATCGAGCCTTCTTAGACACCCAAGCTTAAACATCGCATACTGGGGTTTGGCCTGCAAAACATTTATCCGGCTTCGCCGTGGTCAAGCACGAGGACTCAATAAAAGGTATTCCATTGATTAAGCCAACAACCTTGTTACCTTCGTTACCTGCTGCTTACTACTTAGACCCCAAGATTTTAGAGCGAGAGTACGCCGCCATTTGGCGCACCCAGTGGCAATATCTTATGAGACTCGATACCCTCAAAGAGCCAGGCGCATTTAAAGTCTTTCGAATCGGCGATCGGGAGATTTTTATTGTGCTCAACGAAGATCGAGAATATCGCGGCTTTTATAATGTTTGCCGGCACCGCGGCTCGGTACTCTGCGAAGCCGATAGCGGGCAATTTAGCGGCAATATCATTTGCCCCTATCATCAGTGGTCCTATGGTCTTGATGGCGCATTGATAAAAATGCCCAGGATAGATGTGGTCAACGCCATCGAAGATCTGAATTTACTGCCTGTCGCGCTGACGACCTGGGGTGGCAATCTCTATGTCAATCTCGACAGCAAAACCTCGCTGTCGCTTGAATCGATGATGATCCCTGGCCCCAATGTCTTAGACAATTGGCCTCTAGAGCGACTGGCCGTTGGTCATCGAACCAGCTTTACCCTTGCCTGCAACTGGAAGGTGTTTTGGGAAAATTATTTAGAATGCTATCACTGTCCAGCGATTCATCCGGAGCTGAGTCAGATTGTACCGTTATATCAGGCCGGCTTGTCTACTGCTAATCTCGACCCTGACCATCCCGCTGAGGATCGAGTGGCGGCTCACATCGAATCCTGGACAACGACAGGCCGTGCGATTGCACCGGCTTTTTCAACCCTAACCGCGGCTGAGCAAGTAGTGGGTCATACTTTCGTTGAAATCTATCCTAATCAATATTTAGTGGCGCATGCGGACTATGTACGCCAGGTGTCTTTGCAACCACGCTCTGTGACCAGTACTCAAGTCACTGCTGAGTGGTTGTTTGATCCAGATTTTCTGTCAGACCCCGACGCAGACCTGTCGCCAGCAATCGAATTTGGTATCCGAGTGCTCGACCAAGACACTCGAGTTTGTGAGCTAAATCAGCGTGGACTTGCAGCTTCAGGGCGCTTTCAAGGCCATCTCACCCACCTCGAACAAGACCTTGCTGACTTTCACGATATTTATCGAAATTGGATGCAAATAAATACATAAATTATTGAATTATAATAATTTAAAACCCAACATTACCCGAAGGACGCGCCGGGTAGTCACCCACTGTGGGCCCTTTTCGGTCGACAGTCTCAATGGCCTCTGCCATCGCAGACAGACCTTGTAAAAACACCTCAGGCGCCATGTTGAGCGCCGGATACAATCGCACCTGAGGTTGAAAATCGCATAATGCCCAAACGCCGCGCTTTAGCATCTCATCTCGAACCGATCTCGCCACATGAACGCCATTCGCTCGGCTCCCTTGAAACGACACCCCAATCAACAACCCCAAGCCCCGCACTTCAGAGACAATTTCAAAGCGTTCTGACCAATCCGCACAGGCAGCAGCGGCTAATCCAGACAAATGCCTCGCCTGAGTCAAAACATCGTCCCTTTCGATGATTTCTAAGGTTTTTAGCGCCGCTGCACAACCTGCCGGGGTACCTGCAAACGTGCTACCACTGGTCGCTCGAGGATTGTCCCCGAGGATATCATCCCTAGCTGAGAAACCAGCAAAGGGCTCAATGCCCCCAGATAAATGCTTACCCACTACCATAATATCCGGGATGACATCCGCGTGCTCAACCGCCCAAAGTGTGCCTGTCCTACCAACCCCCGTCAAAACTTCATCGGCAATCATTAACCAATCTTGGCGATCACAGATTGCCCTAATCCCTTTCAAGAAATCTGGCTCTGGCACCCAATTACCCCCCTCTGCCAGAGCAGGTTCTATCAGCACTGCTGCTATATTGTCGGCAGCCATAACATATTGTGGAATATGGTGTTCCAGATACCACAAGCAGTAATCCTGATACTGAGCCAAGCTCAACCCAGGGGGAATGGCCTCCGAATGAGGAAAAGGCGCACGAATAACTCCGCCCGACCAAGCCTCTAGGCCCACGTAATTTTGAGCGTCGTAGGCGCTAATGAGCTTCGTGCCTAGACCCTCTCCATGAAAACTTGAGGCAAAAGCAATGATGTATCGACGATCGGTGTGACATAAGGCTGCATGTACTGCCGCCTCCACCGCTTCGGTACCTGAAACTTCAAAACTGAATCTCGGCAAGGCTTGCCCCGGGCTCAAGTTCGCCAAACGCTCAGCTAACGGAATTCGTAAAGGATGTTCCCAGTGAAAGCCGTAGCGTTTTTGGGCCGCTTGTACAGCGCCCAGAATCTCGGGGTGACAATTGCCTAACGGATTGGTGGCCCAACCATTTTGAAAATCGATAAACCTTTGGCCTTCTAAATCCCAAATAAAGTCTCCCTCAGCCCGATCAACAATCAATTGCCTTGGCGGCAGAAAACCTTGACCCTGACTGGCTGCAGCGACCGCCTCGTAACGACTTCCACCCTTTAAAAAAGGCTGTCCACGCGCCAGTAGCGATTGCGTCCTTTGGCCTAAATGGTCCTCCGCCATGACTCCCCCTAGGTGCCCGCTGCCAGCTGCGCTTGGCCCTCGGCAATTTGTTCTTGCGCAACTTCGATGCCAGTTCGCATCTTGGTCACCAGCTCATCAACCTGGGATTTGGAAATAATGAGAGGTGGAGACAACACGCAGACATTGATTAAGGGTCGGACGATTAAACCCTGTTGATAGCAGCACTCATCCACAAGATTGCCCAAGGCGTAATCCAGGTCTAACTGACTGCCATTGCCTGCAAGAATTGGTGCTTGCAATTCGACGGCCGCCATCAGTCCTTTGCCGCGCACTTCTCTTACCAAGGGCAGTGTCTCAAGGGTCTTGAGCGCCGCGAGGAAGTAGCCCGACAGTTGCTGCACATGATCAAGCAGCTTTTCTGCCTCAATAATATCCCAAACCGCCAGGGCTGCGGCACAGGATACCGGGTTTGCAGACCAGGTATATCCGGTCGAAAAAATATTATCATCCGCATTGTCTCCTGCAACTTGAGACATTAACGCTTCAGAAATCACAAAACCGCCCAAAGGAAGATATCCAGAAGTCACCCCTTTAGCAAAAATAATGATGTCAGGCACAAAACCAAATACTGCCTCTGAGGCAAACCAGTGGCCTAGCCGTCCGAAGCCAGTGACCACCTCATCGGCGATGTAAAGGATGTCGTGAGCTTGTAATAGCGTCCGACAGCGCGCGTTATAGTTTGCTGGTGGTACAATCACGCCGCCCGAACCTAAAATCGGTTCGGCGATCATACACATGATATTTTCCGGCCCTACACGATTGACCACCTCAGCAAGCTCGTCGATTAAGAAGTCACAAAATGCGGCTTCTGAATCGAACTCCGGATGGTTTCCCTGATGCGGCGCAGATAGGAAATGTACAGTACCTTTAACGGTGTCCATCGCAGATTTATCTCGCTCTTTACCACTAACCGACGCCGACAAATAGGTGCTGCCATGGTACCCCTGCTTACGCGCGAGAATATGCTTGCGATTGGGATGGCCCTTGATGTTATTGGCCATCTGACAGAACCTAAGTGCAGCATCAACCGCCGTTGATCCGCCGGTGGTAAAGAAAACACGGTTCAAGTCTCCCGGCGCCGCCCGAGCAATGCGCTCGGCTAGTTCTGCCTCGGGGCCGTGGATAACAGAAAAGGCACTGGCATAGCTTAGGGTTTCAGCTTGCTGCGCAACTGCGTTGGCAACTTCAGATCGGCCGTAGCCGACCTGCATACACCACATACCTCCTGGACCATCGAGCAATTGATGACCCTTTTCGTCGTATACATAAACACCTTCGCCCCTTTGAAGCTCCGGAGTTTCCCGATCCTTGCCAAGATTCGGTAGATCCGCCCAAGGATGCAGCAGATGTTGATTAAAGCGGTCTCTCACACTCACAATGATGGTTTCCTAAAGCAGCGTCATCGACGAAGAGCACCATCATACCATCCGATGACCGTCCTAGTCGGACACCTTGGTCTACCTAAGAGACACGCTCGCAACAATCGTTTCACCCTATTGGTCTTTAACAGGTTCGTAAGGGACCACGCTCACGGCCGAAAACAGACTAAAAGCTAATAGAAGAACTGCATGTCGGGGTTATCAACAAGCCCCATTAGGCATCGCTTACGGCAGATTGGTCGCGGATCGCAAGTCGTGCATCAAGTTGCATGCGAATATCTTTATGCGCTTCCCGAAACAGACTAAAAGGCTCCTGGAAGAACTGCCTGACAGGGTTATCAGCGGGCACCATTAGGCATCGCTTGCTGCAGATTGGTCGCGGATCGCCTGTCGTTCATCAAGTTGCCTGCGAATATCCCTATGCACCGCTTTCGTAATACGATATTGATTAATCAAAGCAATCGGCGCCAGATACAAAAGCGGCAACAGTATTCCCACTACTAAGCCAAGCCGAAAAATCATCTCGTCCGAAACCTGGGTCGGATCAGTCTGAGTTGGAAATGCGATCAAGGTCATTAAAAGGCCACCGAGCATAATGCCAACGCCGCTCACCGCCTTGCCTGAAAACGACAAGGCCGCGTTGAACATCCCCTCCTGCCGATAGCCCGTTTCAAGTTCGTGCTGATCTAAGATATCTGCCAACAAAGACGCCGAGATAACCCCTTGCACCACCGCGATAGCGACCGCTACAACGCCCATACCCACCAAGATTGCCAGCAACCGAGGATCGCCGTTATCTGGCAACACATCTAAAAATCGCAAGTTAATGAGTGCAATGCCATCGAACAAAGCCACTATTGCACAACAAAGTATGATGTGTTTTTTCTCCCAGCGCTTTTGAATCAATGCAATCAGCGGAAAAGCGATAAAAGCACCCACTGCTGACAGCGAGAACCAACGTAAATCTGTCGTGTCAAACCCCCAGAAAAACGTGTTCATATAAATACCTAAATTCGTGGTTGTGCCCCCGATGGCCGATATCAAGATGACGATGATAAAAATCAATAAAAACTGACCATTTTTGAACGCGCGCAACATGTCTGTGATGATCGATCCAAGGCTTAGTGTCGCTGTCTTTTGCGTATGCTGTCGAAGATATGGCACCTGATCGAGGGTTAGTAAACTCGTAGCGAGCGCACCACAGGTGAGTAGCAGACCAGCGGCTATCCCAACCATCGGGTAACCGGCGATATTCATCTGACCGACAGGAAAAGCCTCGTTACTTGGCAATAAAAAGGTATATACAAATAGAGGAAACGAGACGCCAATGGCCCAACCCACGGCGTAACGATGCGCCATGACGGAGGTTCGTTCATGATAATCATCGGAAAGCTCGGAGGCGATCGCAGCCCAGGGTACAAAATACAGCGTCATCATGCCCCGGGTGAGCACTAGGCAACCGAGCAACCACCCCAACAAGACGGTTTGTGACGCCGCTTCAGGCGGTGAGAACAACCCATAGATTCCTAGCCCCAGCGGCATTGCAGCGACCACCATGAGCGGATGCCGACGTCCCCAGCGCGTTTGTAAATTATCTGAAAATGCCCCAACAACCGGGTCTGTGACAGCGTCAAACAACATTGCCAACGCCAATACCGCTGATACAGAAAAGGCATCCAAGCCCAACAGCTGACTGTAATAAAAAAGCGCGAAGGTATTTAACACCCAATTTTTCACGGTATCGGGAATCGCACCAATCCCCTGATAAAACTTAACTTTAAAGCTTAGCGCTTCGCCTCTTGCTTGCCGGGAATAACTAGGATTCATAGACAGCCTTCCCTTGTCTCATCATCAGATGACGAGTCCGCAGAGCGGGTGAAACTTCGTGTGATTTAGGTGCATTAACCCTTAAAGCCCGCAAACAGGTCCAGTCCCTTTAATTGTTTCGGTGGGAGCCCGGCTTCAACAGCGTCGGCGCGCAATTGCTCATAACTATAGGGCTGTAGCAACTGTCTCCGAGTATGGAAAACGCAGACCAAACCACCCCAAATATTTAATGCGACACACATAAAGGCGACCCAAGACTGGATATAGCTGATAAAAAAAACAAACAGCAGTATCTGCAACCAGAATTCGGGCTTGGTTACCACAACCAGCAAACCAAGTCGTCCAGGCATTAACGTCATCCAGATTGTCATCATGAGCAGCGCTAAACTGACAAAACACAGCTCTAGCTCGAATCGTGTAACCGCACCTTCTAAAAGACCGTTTAGAGCGACGAATCCCAGTAAAAAGCAAATGGCCGCATGCATTTTACGACCAACCTTATCTTTGATCTGCAGGTAGCTATTCGCGCGCGCACCTAAGATCATCCAGGACGCTGGCTTAACCGCAAAATCGTCGAATATCTCGTAAAGCCCGATACCGAGATAAACAATAGCTTCAACCCACAGCACGCCTTTAAGCAACGGGGTCAGAGTCAACAATTCTGTCGCGCTTAACATAGCTTTGCTCCTGGGGAGGATTCTTTCTCTTGAACCCGGTTGCGAATTTTTGCGGGCCCAACCTCATCTCTCACTTTAATGATCCAGCGTTTTACAAACAAGTGAAGGGATTAACCTCGGGGTCAACTGACCTGCAACCTAGCTGGATTAAGTAAAGGTAGACTAGCCTGCTCAGTGTCAGTTAACTGCCGTTTGGTTACTAGCCCAGTGATCAGGTCAGCTAAGGCAGGCGCGCTTTGGAAACCATAGCCGCCTTGCCCAGCGAACCAGAAAAACCCAGGCGCTCTAGCGTCTTCACCGACCACGAAGGCGCCATCACTTGCAAAGGTCCGAAGGCCAGCCCAAGCCGATTTCACCTTAATCTCACCAAGCTCGCACACGGCCTGCACTCGATCGATTGCCAAGGCAATATCGTAGTCCTCGGGCTGCGCATCACAGGCGACTTGCGGTGTTTCGTCAGCTGGCGAGATCAGTAACTGATGTCCCTCTGCTTTAAAATAGAAATGTTCAGATACACCGACACACATCGGCCAACGCTGATGACACCATTCGGCGGCCGCTTCTATTAATACTGCGGTGCGTCGTTTTGGAATAAGCGATAGCGGTTTAAGGCCGGCCCGGACAGCAATGTCGTCTGCCCAAGCACCAGCAGCATTAATCACATAGGCTGCATCAAAACTTGCATCGCAACTGCATCGTACGCGCCATCCCTGACCTTCTGGGGCAAGTTCTACAACTTGCTTTCGTGTTTCAATAGCGCCTCCGCGGTTAAGCAACCGCCTTCGAAAACCTTCGAGAATAGCGTCGACCCTAAGATCACCACCATCGACGTCAAGCAGTCCACCAAAAAGCCCGGGTTTCAAAATGGAGATGTGTTCAGGCAAGTCTTCAGGAGTAACAAACTCAAGCCCCGGCTGACTCGACCACAGCGCGTCAAGCGCCGAGGCCTCATCTTGATCAGCGACGAACAAAGACGACCTAGGTATCAGCAAGTCAGGTGCAAAGTCCTTGGGTGGGTTTTGATAGAAGGATGCGCTCGCAGCAGTTAGTGATCGCACTACTGCGTTACCGTAAGCCGGTGCAAAATACGCTGCCGACCGACCACTAGCATGATAACCGGGCTGAGATTCTGCTTCGAGCACGAGCACTTTTAAAGTGCTGGCTAGCCCAGCGGCAGCAGAGATCCCTGCAATACCGCCGCCAATCACGATCACGTCAAACTGCTGGCTTTTGATCAAAATAGGCTGTGTCCATGACTTATCCGAGTCGATGCTCCTGGTCCAGAGCCGGCAACCAAGATCTTAGACAAAAATCGCGGCGACCGGATCTAACTTAACCGTTTCAGCTGTTCGCGACAATGCTCGCTTATCGCTTACCATGTGACTGCCCTATCGAGGTCGGGGGATTTTTGAAAGGCCTGCCTTGGGAGCAGGGTTTTGAAGAGCGGATTTGGCATGACGCTTTAAGCCCCCTACCGGCTTGCCGGGCGATTTGATCTTTACCGCCAAAAGCACGCTTGCTAATCACACAACCAGTAAAATCTGGACATGTGGCTTGGGCCCATACCTGTTAATGCTTTGGAGCTTAGCAAAAGCGTTTTTTTGCACCCGCGTCATTTGCGGAAGAAACTTCACCGCCCAACCGTTTTCATGAAAAAATAAGGATGATACTGTAGACCTAGATGTGTAAAAGAGCCTACAGCATGCGGATTTCGCTCAAAGCCCTCCTGATCGGGCTCTCGTTGCTATTGACCATGGCCCGCGCTCTGGCCGAATCCGACCTGCCGCAAAAGCCTGTGTGGATGAGCGATGATGTGGTTAAAAACCTCGTCGCACTCGAATTATCCGAGGAACAGCAAGTGGTTTTTCGTCAAGCTTTAAGCACTTGCCTGACTGATATACAGGCCAATGTTCACAAAATCACTAAGCGCGGGGGTTTTGATCTCGAGCGAAAGTTAAAGCGTGCCAACAAAAAAACTTGGCGCGCCTTCGAGAACACCATGCTAGGAGTACTCAACGAGGACCAGAAAGCGGGTTTTGAGCGCTACCTAGCAGTTCAAATCTCGACTATCACGATCCGTCTCAAAGATAACGTGCCTTTACACTCAATACGGAGTAACTAATGCCCTCTAGGTCGTAAGTCATGTCCTTGGCGCGAGGTTTAAGCTCATGGCCAGGCATACCATCTCGTCCATTCTGGATTCATTATCCCACTCGGGCAGTAACCGTCGCTTGCTTATCGCTGACCTACCAAACTGAATCATCTTTTCGAAAGGGAACGCTCCTTATCCGCGTACATTTTAGGACTCATGCAAGCAGAGTCTCACGCAAATGGGGTGAGTGATAAACATTGCTCAAGTCCGACATTAAGCCGCTGCACGCAATAGCTATGGATTTAGTCCGCCCTCACGGAGAACCTAAATGGCGATTCAAAAAAATCGACAACTCCTGGTATATCGCAGCATGTTCTAATGATCCCTCGATAAACAGATATTCAGCATGGGACAGACCTTCGTAGACGTTGAGCTCAGCTTCTACACCAGCGGCTCGTAGCTTACGATGCACCCGAGCGGTGTCGCTTAAAAATAGGTCTCGCGTGCCGGTCACTAAATAAGCTGGTGGAAAACCAGAAAATTCGCCGTACACAGGAGATAGCAAAGGATTCTTGAGGTCAGTCCCCGCAGCATAAAGGTGCGCAGCATTTTCTAGCAGCCCTTCATACGACCCAAGAATCCGGTCTACGCCCGCTAAGGTATAGAAGGTGTCACCGGTTTTCGTCAGATCCGCCCAAGGTGTGCCAAGATACAAAGCCCCAGGCGCAGGCAACCCAACGTCGTTAAATCGATGCACCGAAGCAAGAGACAACCCCCCTCCGGCGGAGGTGCCGCCTATGCCAATGTTTTCGGGGGAATGTGTTTTGAGCAGGCTACGATAGACTGCCTCGACATCGTCTAAAGCTGCAGGATAAGGATCGTCAGGCGGCATTCGGTAATCGATGGCGATCGAAGGGATTTTTGCAATTGCTGATATCCGCGCTGCCTCGGGGACACTTTTTACCCCACCCCCAAAGACATAAGCTCCGTCATGCAAATACATGAGCAACCCCTTGGTCTTTGGTGTACCCATTGGGTTAATCCAATAGACATCGACGCCAGCAATAACTTGCGCCGCAATGGTTACATTGAGCTGCCCTGATATATCGCTAAGTGACGGCCCGGGCGCGCTTGCCATGATCGCCGCTGCGGCCCGCCATTCGTCTTCCGTAGTGGGCGCGGACACTTGACGCCGCCTGGTTGAGGGGGCACCAGCAGCGCTGATCGCTTTCTGAAGGCCAGGGCTTGCACCTTCTGGCACTGGTGGCAGCTGACGCTCGTGCGACCACGCGGTGCTAAAAACACTCAACACAAGGCTACATATCCAAGCAGACTTAACGACTATTACTCGCAGATTTTTCATAGTTTGATCTTTAAATATTCTTTTATGGGTTACGTATCGCATGTCTGCGTAACTTAACACGCGGGTATAGGCTTTGGCCCCAAGGATTGCCCACAGAGAATTAACCAAAGCAAAAAAGCAATGGCGTGAAAACTCTATCGCAGCAAGTACGAATCTAGGTTAGGAAACACCAAGGCTACGACCTAACGAAATCCGAGGGAAATGAGCGGAAAAACGCATTCGCCGCAGATTCCCTTGAAGCCCTTTGGTCAAGCGTGAAGGTTTGACCCGGCGCGCCCAAATAAGGCACCCTCTAAACCTCACTGCGAGACAAAAGGCTCGACGATACAGCCTCTCATACCCAACACATGAAAAGGAACGCAACACAATGCTGGCATCACAACAACTAGGGCATAACACCGGCCTTAGCGTCTCAAAACTCTGCTTGGGCACAATGAATTTTGGTGAGCCTGGTCGTGGTCATCAAGGGGATTGGACGCTGGGTACAGAAGACGCCCGGCCAATCTTCAAGGCCGCTATCGAGCAAGGTGTCAATTATTTTGACTGCGCGGATATTTACGGCGTTGGCGCCTCGGAAATGGTGGTCGGTCAGCTATTAAAAGAGCTTCTGCCACGTGATGAGTACGTGCTTACCACCAAAGTGTCGATGCCCATGGGCCGATCGCCCAATCAAGGCGGCCTGTCAAGGAAACACATTATCGAAGGCATTGATCGATCGCTAAAACGCCTCGGACATGACTATGTTGACCAGCTGATTATTCATCGCCATCCCCACGGCATTCCAGGCCTCGCCCAAACCCCGATCGAAGAAACCATGGAAGCGCTTCACGATGTGGTTAAAGCCGGCAAAGCACTTTACCTTGGCGCCTCTTCAATGTTTGCTTGGCAGTTTGCAGAGCTTCAAATGACCGCCGCCTACAATGGCTGGACAAAGTTTATCTCGATGCAGAACCACCTGAATTTAATTTACCGGGAGGAAGAACGTGAAATGATTCCTTACTGCGTTAAAACAGGGGTTGCAGTGACTCCTTGGTCGCCCTTAGCCCGTGGCATACTCGCTGGGGCTTACAAAGGTAGTTTCGATGGTGGCTCTACGGCGAGATCGTCAGGGCAAGATCGCAAGCGAACCGAATCTCTATACCACGGCGACAACATTTTCAAAATTGCCGATCGAGTGATCGAAGTTGCTCACAAGTATGGCAAGACGCCAGCGCAGATCGCGGTTGCCTGGCTGTTCACTGTTGAGGGCGTTGTGAGCCCAGTGGTGGGCGTATCTAAGGCTTCCCAATTGACCGACTTGGTTGAGGCAACCCAGATCGAGCTTGCGGAAGACGATATTGCTTACCTAGAGGCTTTATATCAACCCGTAGAAAACTTGCTATCGAGCGGGATGTCTTAATGCTAGTAGTCGCTCATTTTA
>Ga0255779_1000163_pt1 | contig 81127 bp, 62 predicted proteins | sample 011ome_21_FD_179977 | JGI IMG/M metagenome (GOLD analysis project Ga0255779, IMG submission 179977) | Coastal salt marsh microbial communities from the Groves Creek Marsh, Skidaway Island, Georgia - 011508AT metaG (version 2) | ecosystem: Environmental > Aquatic > Marine > Intertidal zone > Salt... | reverse complement strand
TCTTAAAGTACGGCATTTTTTCAGTCTCCCTCATACTTCTCCAGATTTTGCCGAGCTCTTTGTCAATTTGTATCGCAGACTTACCTGGCATACAAGTAGCCACACGAGATTGATTTTGGATCACGAAAAAACAATACCAAAATACACACGCGGTCTGAAGAGTATTAGTAAACAAATGGTGGTGGCGACTCTCTTCTTTTTCATTCAAAACAACAGTATATGTGATGTGCTAACGTTTTTTACTTTTTCGGCTTCTTCTTTGCCGGTTTCTTCTTCTTCTTCGCGGGCGCTTTCTTGCGTTTCGCGCCGCCTCTCCCAGCGGCGGCTTTCGTCGCTTTCGTCTCTCTTTGTTTTTGTTCTTGTTCCTCGAACCCCTCGTCCCCGGGTTCGAGAGGTATGTAGTTATCGTTGATGGTACCAACACACGCGACGTTTTCCGCGGACGGGTCTTCTCGTAATTGGACGTACTCGTCGAAGAAAGTTTCAATTTTCGCGTCTTCCGCGCCGACGTTGACGATGGCAACCGTGGAGGATAACAAGTGCGTTCGCGCTAAGTACATGACGCCTTTTAAATCGACTTTGACCGAGGCGTGCGGTTGTTGTTTCGACGTGGACGCTTTACTTCCTCCACCTCCAGTTGGTTGCGCTTCGCGCTCGACTAACAATCGTCCAACCACGCCGACGTCACCGGACAAATCTACGGCTTCCCCGGAGCCTTTACACTCGAACAAAATCGTCGAGTTGGCGGTTTTCTGCAACGCGCCGTGGTTAATCAGCAGAGGCATTTTTGATTTCGGCACGGACGCGCCGACAAATGCCGCCGGAATCTTTCTCTTATTTGTTGCTTTATTATCTGCGTTCTCTTTGTTCTTCTCCTTCGCATCGTCTGCATCCATTTTATCGTCTTCTTCTTCGTCGTCGTCAATCATCAACACTTCCTTCTGTTTCTTCTCCGAAAGCCTCACCGCTAACGGTTTCGCGTCCTCGTCGTCTCCATCTGACCCCCACCCGGAACTGCTGCTGTTGCTTTTCTTCTCCTCGTCGTCCTCTGAATCGTCGTCTTTGATGTTGATTGTTTTATTATTATTGCTCTTCTTCGGCGTGGTGTTGTCTGTCTTTTTCTTCTCGTCGTTCGAATCTTCCTTTGTGGGAGGTTGATACTCTTTCATCCAATCCGGTTCCTCGTCCGAATCCGATTTGATTTCAATCGTCTTTGTTTCTTCGATTGTGTTCTTCTCTGGGTCTCTTTCTTTTTCTTTATTCTCGTCGTCTTCATTCCTCCCACCAATTTCACCAATTTCATCGCGCGTGGTGGTGGTTACATCAACATCATCATCCTCATCCTCATCGTCGTTCTCTTTGGTTTTAAGTGTTGTCGTTGTTTTCTTCTCCTCGGTCGTCGTGTTTTCAATCACCGAATCGATTTTCTTCAGAGGCGAGACAATATCTGGAACTTTATCGTCGTCGTCCGAAGAATCGTCGTCGTCTAACACGTAACTCTTACCCATAATGATATGTATATGTGCGCGTGTATATGTTTACGCGTGTATACTATCAGTAAAGAAAGCTACTAAACGCGTTCGTTGTTTTTGTGAGCAATTTCAAAAATATTTTGGGGCAAGTTTTGGAGTTTTTTTTTCTCATTGTTTTCTCTATTATTAGTGATACGTTGTTGTTTGTATGCCTGCGACGGAGCAGACGACGACGGGAGCAGCAGCAGCGGCAGGAGCGACGTCGACATCTTCGAACAACTCTGAAGAAGTCATCTTAGCGTTGCAAAGAGAGAGGAAGAACCAGTATCTGTCGTTCAAGAAGTTTGGGGAATTCAAAAACATGAGTTCTATTAAAAGTAAAGGGAAACTCACCGCCCTTGGGTACATCTATGTTTGCATTTCTGCGATTGTTTTTCTCCTGTATTGGTTCGTGGACGCCGTGGATGGGAGGTACGCGAGTGTGCTCTTATTGGCGAGCTGTTTCGTGGTGAGAGTGCACCCGGCGTTTAGTAGCGCGACTGGTAAATTGAGGTGATGAGAGATGTGGGAGGACACGCTTTTTGGAACCTCAAAGCGTCTTGGATGTAGTAGTATTAGTAGTAGTAGTAGTAATGTAGTAAAACAGAGTTTAACAACAACAACAACAACAATAGGATTCGAGCGCGCCTCCGCGTGGGTGTGTTTGTGTGTATTTTAGTACTGTGCTTTCTTGCTAGTATTTTGTCGCATACAATAGTATTAAATATATTTACTTCAATATGCGATACAAGTACATGCCAATCCCGAGCAAGACGCAAATCAACGTCGCGTCCACGCAAAAATGCCTCGACGATCGCGCCTTCTCTACGGTTTCTTTCAACCTCATGTTGGCCGTTTTCATCTCGGCTTGCGCACCGTCCATTTTAAAATCTATGTTTTCAATCGCCGGTTGTTGCCTGGCCATCTCTTCGTCCATGTCCGCGCCGAGACGTTTCAAGGTTTGCAAACCTCGGCTGATTTCGTCCAAGTCGGTGTCTTGCGTTTTCTTTCTGTCTTCGAATTCTTGACGAAACTGACGACTCTCTTCCGTGTGTTCCATGCCTTCGAATCTGTTGTTGTTGTTGTTGTTGTTGTTGTTGTTTAAATGTTGTTCGCGAAGTGTTTCCGGTTGTTCAAACGGGTTCGTGTAGGTCCCCATTTCGATATCTCTCGACAACGATCTGTGATGATGCGGGACTTTCTTCGACGGCGTTCGAGGAATCATTCTCGACACCCCGTCCGGAACGTCCTCTATTCTCTGCTCGAACTGGTCAATCAGCGTTTCTCTCCCGTCTCTTTCGTACATCGATTCGTCTTCGATATCGCCCCCGTCGCTCGTCGCCCGTTTCTTCTTCTTGGCGTTATTATTACTACTACTACTTTTATTCGCTAATTTTCTCAGTTTCGGAATTTCTCCTCGTAAACTGTTCTTCCCTCGTCTCACTTCCGCGTGCATCGCCGCAATCGCCGCTCGGTTCGTTTCTACTTTCGCTCGTTCCGAGACGTCCGCGATGTCGTCCAGTCGTTCTTCGAGTTTACCCAGGAATTGTTCGAACGAACTATCGTGATGATGAGTAGTATTGCTCTCGTCATCATCTTCGTTACCATTATTACCACCGCTACTGCTAAACTTCCCCACATTCACGTTCTTATTCGTTTTTCGTTGTTGTTGTTGTCGTTTCATTCGTTCATCCGACGCAGTTCCATCATCGTTTTGGGGGAGATGATTTTGGTATTTTTTAAGCAAATGTTCCGTCCTGGAGAGTAAATCGTGCGCGTTGTTGTTACCACTACTCCCACCGAGGATGCCCATTATTATTGTTATTATTATTATTATTACGCTCGCGTTACGTCGCGCGTATCTTTTACTTCTGTTTTGCGGGAGAAAAAGCGCGGCGCGCGCAAAAAACACCAACCAAAAGTCAAAACTTCTTCAAACGGTTCGGTTTGGTTTGTACCGTTTGTGTTGTTCGTTGTGATGAAGAGGCAACTTATTTTTTGAATCTCTCTGGCCATTTTTTTTCTAAAACCCTAAATAGACATTTTGTGATTCCAGACTCAAGTTCAAGAAGACCGCATTGTGCTCTTTTTTCATCAGAGAGCACACACGTACACACACACACAAAGAGACGACGTAAACGACGACGCTTAAAACAACGACAATTTAACAACAACAATGTTTGCCGCCGCGAGTTCGTTAACGACGACGACGATATCGTCGTCGAGTTTAGGAGGATATCGGGGAAAAGAAGTTGTGCAAAAATCCCGATCCTCGATGAGAAGTACTGCTAGGAGAAACAATGTAAACGTGGTCGTCCGAGCTGAAGCGCAAAAGACCATCGACATGAACGAGGTGAGTTTTACTCTCAGATTGATTCTTTTGTTTTTGTTTGTCTCGTTGTTTTCCCTTTTGGGATGGAAACAATGGTTCATTTTTCTTCTTTGTCTTCTTCTGGATCCATCGTCCGTCGTCGGCGGATGGGACGAAAGATATCGTCGTCAAAATGGATAAAATATCGGACATTCGAAGAGATTACTTTTTATAGACACACGCGTCGTGTTTTGCTGACAAAATCGCAACTTCTCTCTCTCTTTCTACTGTAGTCTCGCACGTATTACTTTTGCATCGCGAACGCGGATTTTATGCTCAACGACGAAAACAACGAACACTTCCCGGAAATCTTGAGAGAACGAAGACGATTTTACCGAGAGACTGAGAAATTGCAAGACTTTTGGATCGTCCCGAACCCAACATTTTTGGACGCCATGCCGGAAATAAAGAAAAAAATTCGGCAACCGTGCGTGGCGGTGATGACCACGGACGAGGTGTGGAACACGTTTATTAAGTTAAGAATGGACCGAGTGTATAAAGGTTCCGTGGAAGGGACTGGAGCGGAGTTGTTGAAATCGAACGAGTTAATCGCCGCGGACGCGTTTCCGCCGGTGGACCCGGCCAAGTGGACGGCGCCGTATAACAAATACTCGCCCGGGTGGTGGGAAGTGTTTTACCCCGGGGCGGATTGGACGCAAGGGTACCAAGCGACGGTGAATCCGTTGGCAGAAGAGGGGGTTGAGCGCACTGGGGCGTAATTTTTTAGTAGAAAGACAGACAGACAGACAGAGACAAACAACAACAACGACAAAACATAGAGTGCGCGCACACAAAAGCCATCGGAGAAGAACGACGGAAGAAGAAGAACATCATCACAAATTTTTTATATTAGAAGAAATATCTTTATTATTATTAAAGAATGGATATAGAGTATCAAAGGTCCTCTTTCTTCTTCTTTCCCTTCTTTCCTTTCTTTTTCTTCTTCTTTCCGCTACTCTTTTGTTGTTGTTGTTTCTTTTCCTCCTCCTCTTTGACGCGCGCGGCTTCCGCTAATTCCTCTTCTTCCTTCTTTCTCTCTAACTCCGCAATCTCCGCTCTCGTCAAACCTAACGTAGCATCTTCGGTTTCTTCACCCATGATATCGTTCAAATCGAACTCTTCCTCGATCGGTTCCTCGGGTTCGTAATCGTTTTCGTCTTCGCTCTCGCCGCCGTCGATTATTTTCGGCACGTCTTGAATCATAAACGTTCTCGTTTTACCATTCAAGACTAACTCGCAGTGCCTAGCGAGCTCGCGAGGGTCAAAGGAACCACTCATGGTTGCGTACCTTCCTTTTCTGGGTTGTAAAACCGTCACGGTTGGTGAATTGTGCGGTAAAACGTCGAAGGCTTTTGCAAACGTTTTCTGGACAATCGGATCGACGACGATCCACGTGAACGGTCGTCCGCTCGTAAGTTTTGCCGCTTCAAACGCTCTTTCCATGCGATCTTCAAACATAGACTGCGAAGAAGAACTCGTCCCTGGAATAAACGCGATGGCGCACAAACCGCCTTTGGATTCGCACTCGTCCTCGAATTCCTTTTGCGTCGTGACGTGCGGCGGCGGCGTCACTTTTCCTGGAGACTTCGCCTCGTCTTTCCGCTTGATTTGATTTTTGGCTTCCAGCAACCATTGGCGAAGATAAATGTAATTCATCGGTCCAGGAAACGGCGCAGAGTTCATTTGGACGTTTCCAGACGCCTCTTGTTGCGGCGTGACCGCGGGATTAACGAACAATAATTGCACCGCGGGTAACTTTGGAATGTTGAACTTTTGCAAGTTCGGGTCGTTTTTATCATCGGCTTGGAAAAAACCGAAATGGAAATCGTCCTTGAAGTTTGCCGCTAATGTTTTATACATTCCGGGCGTCTCGTCCTTTTGAGAGAACAAAACGCACTTCGGTGTGAACGGATCCGTGGCTAAATACTGGTCCAAGTTGTCCTGGGTGATTCTTAAAACAACATCCGCCGTGTTTTCGTACATCCACGCTTTCAAATTCCCGTCGTTCACCGGATGGTCCTCGGAAACTTCAAACGGGTACGATTCTTCGTCCTCTTTGTTCTCACCGAACGGGTAATACATCAACGAGAAGCACTCGTCTTTGTTTGGAAACTTACTCAACGTTTGCGTTTCGGCAAGTTTTATCGCTTTCAAGATATCCTCGCCGTCTCGGTTCACGACGTATTCGTAAAGCTCCGCTTGGAATTGAAGCTTTGCAAACGCGTCGATGGCTTCGTTCACTTTAAGGCCACACTCGTCCGTTCGCTTGGTAAACATAACTACCACCGCTTCTTTCTTTTCTATCACGTCTTGTTCGAAATTTTTCGGTTTCTTTTCAATAAACAACGAAAAATCATCGTTGTTTTCCTCTTCTTCTTCTCCTTTTTTCTTCTCGTCTCCGCTTTTATCCTCGCCGTCGTCTTTCTTTTTACGAAGTACCTCCACTTCCAACTCTCCAACTTCTGGGCCTAAGTGCTTCTCCGCGAACGCAAACACCTCGTCTTTACTCATGCTCTCGCCGTCGAACAAGGTCGGTTTCTTCGTCAAATCTGCGTCTTTATACAACACCAACTTCACCGCGTCCTCTTCGTCTTCGTGCGCTTCCAACCCGGGAAGCACCGGCGTTGGTAACAAATCGTCCGTGGAAGAGTCGTACGTCAACTCAACCACGCGAATTCTGTTCTTATGGTTCCATGCCAACGATTTCAACATGAACGGGGTCTCGCTTTTGTCCGTCACGTACACCAGCGTCGGCATCTCGTCCGAAACGACGTTCTTTAACTCGTCCACGGAATCAATTCTCGCGACTTCATCGTCCGGTAAGTTCTTCACCGCAAACTCTCTCAACGCTCTCGCGGTCAACGCATCCCCTCGATACTCGTTGGACAATTTCTGCGCGATTTTCCTGTACGGGTTCCACGTCTTTTTCCCTCCGAAACCGACGATGGCCGGCACTCGCGATATTTGCATCGACCGTCCTAAATCTTCGTTCCCGGCGATATCAATCGCGCCAAACTTAATGTTCACCGACTCTAACGATAACGCGGCTCTACTGAACGCCGGTGCCATATCCTTGCACGGTTGGCACCCGGGGGCGATGAATTGCACCACCCACACGTCTCTCGTCTCCAAAACTTTCTCCTTGAACTCTTCCGAGGACTGGAAACCAAACACGCCTGAGTTGTTTGGGTCGTACAAAGTTCTCACTTCCGTGTGAAACACGTTGTTCTCTTTAGCAGATGATTCTTCTTCTTCTTCTTCGTCGTAGTCATCGTCATCATCATCATCATCCGTTTTGGCGGCTGAAGCGAACATAAAACCCCCGGTTGTTGTTCCTTGGCTTTGTTTTCGTTTCATCAGAAACGCCGATTCATTTTCATAATTCGGCGGCATCATCATCATCATCATCATCATCATCATCATCGCGAAAAGGAGGAGAACAAACGACAACCGCAGCGAAAAACGACGAGAATTATTCATCGCCATCATCGTGCTCTTCTTCTTTTTCTTTTTCTTTGTTGTTTTTCTTGCTGCTGCTGCTGCTGTTCTCATCATCCTCCTGTAATGTTATAAGTTTGTTACACTAAAAATGAGGAACGATGATGCGTTCGAGAGCAAACAAAATGTTGTTTTTTTTCTCAGTCAAAAGCGCGTCTGTCTCGGCGAATGAAAATCTCTTGTTTTTTTTTCCTTGTTTTTTTGCAATTTTTTCGATCAATCGATCTCCCCTTTTGGTGAAGAAAATCTCTCTTCTTTTTTTTTGTAGAGAGTTCTGTGGAGCCAGCCTTCTTTTGGAGCTTTCAACTACGAGTCCTTCATAAACACACACGTACAAAAAATAATTTAATAATAACAAACATGTCTGCTGCTTTGACTTCATCCACGTTCGTTGGCGCGAAAGTTTCCGTCGCGAAAACTACCACCGCGTCCAAGAGAGTCGCGTTCTCCGTTCAAGCGAACGCGAGCGGACCGAAGAAGGTACGAATTCCGATTTCGTTTTTTTTTTGTGCGCTTAAAAAATCATCATCGTCGCTCGTTTCAGGCGGGTGGTGGTGCGTCCAAATTTTGCATTTCGTCCAACGAGAAAGTGAGATTGCGCACGATTTTTCTCCGAAACGTCGATGAAGCGGTCGTGTGCGAGTTTTGGAAACGATCGATGCGCGTGTATTCCGATGCGAAAGTTCACTTCGAACGCAATTACGCGCTTTTTTGAGCGTTTCAACCTTCGCGCGTCGCCGTTCCACGACGCGCGACCGATTTCGAATTTTATTTTATTTTCTTCGTGTGTTTATTTGATACGCTCCGCTTCGTCCGTCGTCTTATCGAGGAGGATCGATTTTACGTTCGAAGAAGCCGTCCAAAAGACAACGAAATCTGTTTTGCCTCTTTCTTGAGGGAAAAAACGAAAAATAAAATATCGCTTTGTTGTTGTGTGTCTGCTTTGAGCAACAACATTAACAACAACAATAACTGACAAAATCGATGATATCTTCTCCTCTTTACATCACAACAGGGTACCAAATCCAAGGGTGGCCAAGCCGGTGTCGGCTACAAGGGTTCCACCGAAGCCGGTTCCGCCCCGAAGAGACGCGACGGTAAGGCTGGCTACGTCTACTCCTTGGGCGTCCGCAACGGCAAGGCGAACGTCGACGAATACTCCCCGATCTACTTACCGGAAGAATTCAAGACGGACGGCGACAAGTACGAAGGTAACTTGCTGTACTGGGCGGCTACGCTCGCCGGTATCATCGGTTCCGGTGCGCTCGCCATCTACTTGACTTCCGCCTTGTAAAAAGTTTGAAAGAGAGAAAGGAAGGAGAGGAGAAAATTTTTGTAGAACAAAGTGTTTTAGCAAACAGGAATAAAAGAGAGAGAGAAGGAGAAGAGAGAGAAGAAAGGAGAGGAGAGAGAGTGGAGGACGAGAGAAAGAGAGAGTCATCATTTGGCGTTCAACACACGCGCTTGATATTTTTGTCTTAGTTTTAGTTGATTTTGTAAAGAAGAAGAAACGAGACGATATTATTGTGTTGATTATATCACGCAACAACCAATAACAACGGGTAAAAAAGAAAGACACATTCATTCGCCGTCGTCGTTTTTGAAACAATTTTGTTCGTTGCGTTTGTTTTTTATTGACAATAAAAAACTAGTATATGCTTCTTTCTCGTCCTACAAAATCGTCTTCGCGTCGTGTGTTGTATTGATGTTGATCTTCTCGTTGTTGTTGTTTTTCGTTTTGTTTTGCTCTACTAAATGTTGTTGTTGTTGTTATATATATATAAAAATACTCTGTTTTATTGTTTTATTGTTGCTGTTGTTCATCGAAGATCACGCTTGCTCTCCGCTGCTCCCGTTTCCAAGAGTTTCTTTAATCTGCGCGGCGTGTTTTTCCATACCACTCACCATGCCTTCTCCTCCAAACTCCTTCATCGCTTCTCTCTGTTCTTCGATGTTGATCGTTTGTTTTGTCTCCGCTTGTAACTCCGCTCTAGCCGCCGCCCTCGCTTTCTCTCGTTCCTCTTCCTCGGCTCGGATCTTCGCTTCTTCTTCGTCCTTTTGCTTTTGGATCTTTTCTTGCTCTTCCTTCTCCTTTTGCGCTTGCTCGTTTTTCACCTTTTGTTCGGCTTCGGCGATTTCTTTTTCGCGCTTCTCAATCTCTGCGTTTCGATTCGCTTCAATGTCTTTCTTTTGCGTCGCCGCGGCTTCAAAATCGGACCACAAATCATCTGGAACGGCATCGACGGCTTCCGTGGGCGCGCTCGCGTCCGCCGCAGGTGCACCCGCGGCGGCGCCCGTGTTTGCTGTGTCGTCCTTCTTGTTGAGATCGGACCAACCTTCTGGATTTTGCACCGCCGCGACGGGTTGCTTTTGGTCGCGTTTGATGCCCAACTCATCCACGGCGGGTTGTAAGAGCTGATTCGTCGACTGTTCGACTCGAGAGACTGGTCGGACGTTGGAAGTCCCATCGTCGTTCCCGCCACTGCCGGCGGCTTTGTTGCCCTTCTCGGGATTCGAGTCGCCGCCTTCCGAAGACGAAGAATCGGAATCGGAATCGGAATCGGAATCGGATGAGTCCGAGTTTGCGGGTTTCTCACCAGAAGCACCCGCTACAGTCGCCAAATCAGTGTTCGACGCTTTCCTCCTCGGATTATTCTTCAAGTTCGCTTCGCACGCTTCGAGTTCACGCATGGCTGCCGCTTCTCGCGCCTTGGCTTCCTTCACCAAATCCATAGCCGACGCCGACTTTTTGCTCTTCTTCGGTCTCAACTGCGAATCGCAGTACCTTTGAAGTCTCCAAAGCGTTTTCGAATCGAGTTCTTCGATGTTGATTTCAATCTCGTCGCCCTCGGCTTTGCCCATCGCTGCTTGCCCTTCTTGAACAATAGTAATCACCATCTCTTGCTTGCTCTCTGGAAGCTCTTGCAACGACATCGTCAACGCGTGCTTCTCATCAAACGTCATCTCTCTCGTCGGTAACGGCTCTTGATCGAGCTCAATGTACTTGCGATCTTTCGTAACTTTGCTTTGTGGAGTCGCGCGTTGTCGTTTGGCTTTCGGTTGACCGCTGCCACTTCCGACCGGGCGACCTCTTGGTTTACCAGTTGCTTTACCTCGACTCGCGGCGGCATACTCCTCCGGATCGTCGTCGTACATGTTCGCGTCAAAGTCGTCGTCTAAGAATCCGTCCATATCGCGCTCTCGAGGGGCGTATCCGCCACCACCACCCTTTTGTCTTCTCAACTCTGCCAATTCACGTTTCATTTCCGCGAGTAACTTGGCCTGCTCTTCCGCGAAAACCTCTTCTTGTCTGATCGGATCCTCCGGCGTGTTTGCGATTTCAATATCCTCCTTCGTGCGGATGTCCTCCTCGTCGCTCATTTTCTGTTCAACGTTGTATTTCACCCACCCTTCTTCGAACGCGCCGCGGACTGTTTCACCCATTTGTCCAGCATCCGTAGTCGTCCCATTATACAAGGCACAGTTATCGAAAATCAATCGCATGTCGTCCGCAAAGTCGGTCGGCCACGTGTACTTCTTCCCATCCAACTTCTCTTTCACTTTACCGAGATCCATCGGGTTCTTCACGATCTCGTAATAATCAGGGATGCCAAGCTTTACCGCGTCAACGGGTTGCGTGAAAATCCAGTGGAATTTGTTTCTTTTCACGTGGTTCAAAACGTCTCTGCACGATTTGATCAACACGTTTCTCCTCTTTTGTCGTTCGTCCTCAATTTGCGCTTCTCTCAACATCCGTCGATTCTTAATGATGCGTCCATCGCGCATTCTCTTGTGCGAGCGGTCAGAACCGAGACTCATGCTTGCCGGCTTCACCGTTCTGTTCGCGTATGGGTCCGGTCTTCTCGCGCTGTACGCATCCGGCGGCGGTAACATGTCGTTGAACATGTTATCGTACTGGTTGAACACGCCGCCGCTCGCTCGTAACTGTTCTTGTTTTCTCTCCGCCGCTTCTTTCTTCTGCCTCTCGACTTCCTCGACTCTTCTCTTTGCATTTGCAATCTCCTCCAATTTCTTTTTCAACTCTTGTTTTGCTAATTCTTTTTCTCTTTTTTTCATCGCTTTTCGTTGTTTTTTCCTCTCCGCTAACTCTTCCTCCGTGCACTCTTCGTCCGTCTTATCGCCACCGGCTAATGGAATCTCCAACACCGGCGTCGCGATAATCGACTCGACTTTTTGAAGGATGGCAGGATCCACTTCTTGCTTTGCCGGTGGTTCAGGAGGCGCAGACTGTTCCGGTTTCGGAACTGGCGCGACTGGTGCGACTGGCGCGGCGGCGGCGTGTCCTCCTCCTCCCGAGTACGGCTCCGCAACTTTGTGTCGATCGAAAATCCCAGACCGCCACGACATCGGGTCAACGCCCCCATTCATCATCGACCCGTGACTTTTCTTCCTCCCTTTCATCTCTTGCCAGTTCTCTTTAAACTGCTCAAACTCGCTCGATTTAATAAAGGCAAAACCTTTCGGGCACCTCAAGGCGAGCGTTCTCGAGAGCAAAAGTTCACCTTTTTCAGCCGGTCTCGCGCCGCTCGGGTAGTACTCCTCGTCGTCCTCGTCTCCTAATTCCATTTTCTCCGCCGCGACTCCCGCGTCTTCTTTCTCTTTCTCTTCCTGCGCGGCTTTCTCCGCCGGTCGGACGCCCCCGTTTCGCGTCATTTTTTTATTGTCTTTTTTCTCTTCTTTTCACTTCTTCTTCTTCTTCCTCTCGCGAAAGCTTCTTCTTCTCGAGTCGACGAATTTCTTCTTCTTCTCCTTCGCTTTGTTGTTGTTGTTGTTGTAGCTCCTCTTCGCTTTTAATACTACTCTGTTGAGAAAGAAATAAAAAAGATTCGTTTCGTCGTCAGCGTCGTCTCTTCGCGTTGTGCTAATCGCGCGCGCTTCAAAGCGCAGAGGAATTCGAGAGAGAGAAGGATGTGATCCTGATGTGACTAATCGAATCGACGTAATTCTCTCTCTCTCTTTCTGACGACGTGAACGAAGATAACAAAGACGGCAGTAAAGTTGCTCGTCAAACAATGCTCTCCTCCTCCCAAAGCGTGTCGTTTAAAACGTACCTTTCTTAAAGTTTCTGTGCGTGTTAAAGTGTTAAAGTGTGTGTGTGTGTGTTAAATGCGCGCGCCGGCCGCACAATTATACAAGAGGAAAATCTCGCAATTTTGCGGCTGCCTCTTCGCAAGAAAAGAAAAAAAGAAGGAGACAAACGAAAGAAAGAAAATTCAATGCATGGAAAGATGACGACGGCAAACAGGAAGTAAAAACGTGTCGTAAAATCAACATCAACAAACACTCTTTATTATTTTCAAAATGTCTACGAGCACTAAAAGCTACTTACTACTCTTCGTCGTCGCCGCCACGAGTACTACTACTACTGCTACTACTACTACTCGAATAAGAAGAAGACAAAGACAAAGAACACGAGGGCGGATCCGCGCTTTTCTTTCCCAAACAAACGCTCATGTGCCCGCCGTGTTCTAACATTCTCAAAAACACCGCTTGGAAGCCGAACGAGTGCGCCGCTTCCACGCCTTTGACTTTGTCGTGGTAGTGGTACGGGGTCGATGGGTCGGGTTCGATGCCAAAACCGTATAAATCGACGGATTCGCAGGTGAGCATGGCAAAATATAAACCTTCCACGCCAGTTGGTGGGGAGTTGCGGCCTTTGACCGAGACGGCTTTGAGGTCGGCGAACGCGAGGTACGCTTTTTTGTATTGGCCTCGCGCGGCGCCGGCGAATTCAGGCGCCATGAAGTAAATTTTTTCCTCGCTGCCCCATTTTTTGTACAGAGCGTCCATGCTTTTTGCCGCACCAGCACCGAAGAGGAGCAACGCGTCTTCGGACGCACCTCTTGGTTTCCGTCGCAACCACGTTCGGGTCCACGCGTTGTTGATAACTCTGAAGGTGGTTTTCGAGCCGACTTTGTTTTCGAAACCGACGGTTGGACCGTCGTTGAAACGGAAAACGGCGTCGTGCGCGTCGATGGCCTCACCGTAATTGGCGTTTAAGTTGCTGCCACCGTTTCCCACGACCGCGCAGGACTTGAACTGTTTTTCGCGTAAATCTTCCGCCGGTAACACTTCTGGATTGTTCTTGCCGCTCGGATGGTACTTGTTACCATTTTGCGCCTTTGTCACTAAAATTCTCTTCACGTTTGCTTTCTTCCATTCCGGCGTTTTCGGTATCCACAACTGTGGGAGAACGATATCGAACGACTCTTTCAGTTTCTTCAAGTTCATGGCTTCTTTGGCTGCCGCGCCAACGCGATGGTCTGCGGTCGGGAGGAACGTATTGCCACCGGCGCTCGAGTCGGCGCTCTCGTCCTCGCCGCCGGTATCGTCCCCTTCCTCGTCGTTCGCGCTACCACCACCAAAACTATTACTACTAGAACTACTACTTCCTTTAGAAGATGATCGCGAACGGCTTCTTCTTCGTCCTTTTCGTGCCGTTCCCACGACGCCGGCGGTGGTCGCTTCTTCTCCTTCTTCGTCTACGTTGTTGTTGTTGTTGTTGTTCAACTCTTCCTCTTCCTCCTTCTCATGCGACGACGAGGAAGAGGAGGAAGAGGAGATGTCTGCTGAAACGCGCATCGTTGTATCCTCCTCTCGAGTCGTAGTCGCTTCTCTCCCCCACTTCGACGACGACGACGACGCAAAACTTCCAAACAATCGCACACCCAACGCGAATACTCCATTTTCATCATCGTCGTTGATGAGAAACTCTTTGACGATAAAGACGAAAAGCGAGACGCACAGAAGGAGTCTGCACGCGCGATAATACGAAGATTTTCTTTTATTGATTCTCCTCGACGACCCAGTTTTTGCTTCTCTTCTGGGAACGGAGAGGCCCATTCCTTCTTCTTTGTCTTTGTCTTCTTCTTCGTAAATGCGCGAAGTGTTTTTGTGTGGTTTGTGTGAGAAATCAACTCGGGATTTTAAAATATTACACTTTCGAAATTTTCATCATCATCATCATCATCACAACATCTGATCGTACTTGGTGTTATCCTCGTCGTATTCCGCGCGTTTCTTTTTATCGCTGAGAATAGAAAACGCGAACGCGATTTGCTTGAACCTCGTTTCCGCCTGTTGGAGTTTCGCGGCTTCGTCTTTCGAGTGGTGTTGTTTGTCCGGATGCCACTTCATGGCTTGCGTTTTGTACGCTTTGGCTATTTGTTTCGGACGAGCGGTTTGTCGACAGTCGAGGAGTTGATAAAGTTTTGGGGTTTTGGATGATTCACCGATATCGTCATCTTTATCGTTGTCGTCGTCGTCGTTCAAATCGACGTCGGAGCCGTAGCGTCCTTTTTTCTTGCCCGGCGTTTTTCTGTTCATGGCGGAAACGAGCTTGGCCAACTTTTGCACTTTTCGAGCGATGATCGGATCCTCCGGTGATAGCATTTGCGCTAAACGGATAGACTCGAACGCTTTCATACGTTTGTTGCCTAAGAGATAGATATCGTGCGAAATGACGTGCGCTTCAACGTTGTTGGCGTGTAAGAGTAACGCCTCCTTGGCACTTTTCAACGCCGTCTTTGCCAGTCGATTACGGTCGAGTTTTTCTCGGTTTGTTTCTCCGGCATTCGTCGATGAATACTCGAATCCACGTTCATTCAGAACAGTAGAGGATGATTCTGAATCCGAACCCGAGGATAACGCGTCGTCTTCTTCGCTGCCACTACTCGTTCCGGAGGAAGCGCCCCGCGAATACGTTAAGATTCCTACCAGACTGGACGCGCGAGCGACGAGAATATTCGCGCGAAACCGCGTCGGTTGTCGACCCATGGATAGTTGTTCCAGGACATAATCGCACTTTTCCACGCACAACTGATACTCCTCTTGATCTGATAAACTTTCGATGGATTCTGAAATCGTTTCGAGTTCTCTCAATCGGTTCGCGAGCGTCTTGCATTTTTGCGAGTGTTTCAAAAGTTCTTCGTCGCACTCGTGCTCTAAGCTCGATGCTTCTAAACATCTCAACGCACCGCTCACGTCGTTTACTCTCCACTTACACTCGGCGAGAAGGTACAAACGATCGATAGAGTCTCTGGGAAGTTTGTTTTCGCACTCGTCCAAGGCGAATAAGACGCGTTGACACTTGATGCAATTTTCCACGTACTCAAATCGCGCGTTATTCTCAAAAGGAGACGTCGAAGTCGTTAGAATTTGTCTCAACATTTCCTCGCTCGCGATTAAGTTCTCCGCGTTCTTTTCTGCGTTTCTTTTCAAAAATTCCGCTTCGTCAAAGAGAGGTTTTCTCAGTTCGCCTTTGCGCGTCGCCTCGTTCTGCTTATTCGCGCGTTCCGTTTTACTCTTCAAAAGTGCCCTGGCCTCTTCTCGTCCTTTCGTAGCTTCCGCGTGCGTCTGGTCGATGTGTCGTAAAATAAACTCGTACATTTCTATCGCTTTCGTTTCGTTATTTAACTTCATTTGCGCCTTGGCGCCTCTCGTCAAAGCCTTCTCGTATTTCGGGTCGAGTTTCAGAGCGTTGTCGCAATCCTCCGCGGCGATGACGTATCGTTCCAACTTCAACGCACAAAACGCCCTGTTTGCGAAGTATACCGCTTTCTTCGGTTCTAATCTGATCGCCTCCGTGTACGCCTCGAACGCGTGTTCGTGATCTTCGCGTCTTTGATTTTTAGTACCATTTTTCCTTTCCTTTGCCGTTTTCAAACATTTCGAACCGAGATCGTTCGCCTCGTCCGCTTTCTTCTCGTCGTACTCTCCGTCCTTCCACCACTCTTTTTTCGCGTCGCGATCGATCACCGAAGAAGTCTTTTCAAAAGTTTTTTCTTCTTCTTCCTTCTCCTTCCCCGCGATCTCGGCCAACTCCACGGTTAACTTTCGCATCTGTTTCAACATGCGTTGCACCTCAGGAGTGTCAAACGTGCCCACTTTTTTCGCCTGAAATACGAAATCTTTATACTTTTCCATCCTGTATATTTCTCCAGCTTCGATCGGGTCCATCGGACATAAGCTGTCCACGATCATTTTCACGAGAATGTTCTCGCTCTCGTTTTCAACTTCGTCGTCGTCGTCAAAGTAGTGTGTTGTTGTGGTAAAATAGAAGAAGAAGAAGAAGAAAACAATGGTGAGAGAAAGAAAGAAAGAAATTAGTTGTAAGAAGTCAAACGAAGAGTTTTTAAAGAAAAAAAAAGGGAGAAAACAGACAGAGAAGCGTTTTTTTTTTAATCGAAAAGAAGACAAAAAAAGAGAAAAGAAAGTCAAGTCTTAAAATTCAACAGAAGAAATCTTAACTGCCCCCTTCCGTAAATAATAATTCAGCAACGATGCGCGCAGCAGCAGCAACATCAGCAGCAGCAACAACAGCGACAAGACAGAATCATCATCATCGTCAGACGAATAAGAAGAACAGATCGAACACAAATCGCAAAATACTCCTCAGATCTGTTCTTCTCAGTCAACGAGGGGGAAAAGCGAATTCATTTTCATCAAATTCGTTTTCGACGGCGGCTTTTAAGAGAGATGATGAGAAGAGGAGAACCTTTTCGCCGGTGATGGCGGCAGCAGAAGGAGGATCATCAGCGAGAGACCAACAAAATACGAAGAAATCGTCGGCGAAAGAAACCGGCGTGGACGTGTGGCCGTCCGGTGAAGCGCACGATCACATGACGTTTTGCGTTTTTGGCGCCTCTGGTGATCTCGCGAAGAAGAAAATCTACCCTTCGCTTCTCGCGTTATTTTACGAAGGGAGACTGCCAAAGTCGTTTTCGGTGTTCGGGTACGCGCGATCGAAAATGACCTCGGAGGAGTTTCGCGAGAGAATACGAATGAGTTTAGGATGCAGAATAGACGCGAAGGAGAACTGCGATGAATTTATGGAGGAGTTTTTGAAGCGGTGCGAGTACGTGCACGGGAACTACGACGAAGGCGCGGATTTCGAAAAGTTAGATCAAGAGATGTTGAAGACGGAAGAGGGGAAGAAAGCGATGAGAGTGTTTTATTTATCCATTCCGCCGTCGATTTTTGTACCGGTGGCGCAAATGAGTTCCAGATACGTGCAATCGAAAACCGGGGAAACGAGAGTGATCGTGGAGAAGCCGTTTGGGAGAGATTTGGAAAGTTCGAGAGCTTTGACGAAAGCTTTAGCCGCGGAGTTGAGCGAAAAGCAAACGTACAGAATCGATCACTACCTAGGGAAGGAGTTGATTGAAAACTTGACCGTTCTGAGGTTTTCGAACATTATGTTTCAACCGTTGTGGAATAGAAATTACATTCGCAACGTGCAGATTAATTTTTCGGAGAATTTTGGTACCGAAGGCAGGGGCGGCTATTTCGATAACTACGGCATCATTCGAGATATCATGCAAAACCACTTGTTACAGATTATGGCGTTGTTTGCGATGGAAGAACCGGCATCGTTGGACGCGGAGGATATTCGCGACGAAAAAGTTAAAGTAATTCGATCGATTCGGGATATCGATATCGACAACGTCGTTCTGGGACAATACAAAGGGAAAACGAGCGGCTCGAACGTGTTTCCTGCGTATTTGGACGACGAAACCGTTCCGAAAGGTTCCAATTGTGCCACGTTCGCGGCGATCGCATTATTCATCGATAACGCGAGATGGGACGGCGTCCCGTTTTTGATGAAAGCGGGAAAAGCTTTACACAAGAGAGGGTGCGAAATTCGAATCCAGTTTCGACACGCGCCGGGGAACATTTACGCCGATAAGAAATCGAAACCAATCTCGAGAGGCGGCGGAGGTACCGCGGGAGACTCTTCCAACGCGCAGTGCAACGAATTGGTCATTCGTATTCAACCAGATGAGGCTATTTACTTGAAAATTAACAACAAAGTTCCAGGTTTAGGGCACAAAATGGACCGATCGATTTTAGATTTGACGTACAAATCGAAATACTCCGTCGGCGAGTTACCGGACGCTTACGAACGTCTCATCTTGGATGTCATTCACGGCGATAAGAGATTGTTCATCCGTAACGACGAGTTAGAAGCCGCGTGGAAATTGTTCACACCGTTGCTTGAAACCATCGAATCCGAAAATATCCCGCCAGAGTTGTACCCGTACGGTTCCAGAGGTCCGATCGGCGCGCACTATTTGGCCAGTCGCTGGAACGTTCGATGGGGCGATACCAACTAATACTACGAGGTATGTATGATGAAAAAAAATGAATACATACACGAGAGAGAGAGAGAGAAAGAGAGAGAGATGTTATCACAACATTGTCACACCGCGCCGTTGCTTTTACTATTATTATTACTACTACTACTATGTTATAAATGATACGTGTTTTAAAAATGAAACTGCTCTACTCTGACGTTTCGTATTGTCACACCAACGCAGTGAAAAAGAAGAGCAAAATTGGACCTTTTACGGCACTTTCTCACCCACTTGAGATACACCCACTTTCCGAAAGAACAGAGAAGAGAATGTCTTTTTGCCGCTGCCCCCGATCATCGTCGAACAAACGCCAAATCTCCTTCTTCCTCGTGATTGTTGTCTTTTTCCTCTCTCTTCATTCTTCTTTCGCGCAAGAGTTTGAGGATAAAGAGAAACTCATGGACGAACTCGATCGCTTGAAAACATTCACGGAGACGAGAATAAAAAACAAAGAGACGGTTTTACAGGCGAAAAAAGACGCCTGGGACAGAGAGGAGAAGTTGGATAAGAGTTTGGACGGGTTAGAGTTGGAGGATAAGCTGGAGAGGCAGTTTGAGGCGGATTTAGAGCAAGTGAAAGAGCTCGGAGGCGTGGTTAACCGACGGATGCTCAAAGAAGCTTATTAGATAGATAGAGAAGAAGGAGAAGAAAAAGATAAAGAAGACAAAGAAGACAAAGAAGAAGAAGAGAGCAGAAGTTGATCACGTGGTATTGTTAGTGTTGATGATGATGCTCTGTGATTATTAATATTACTCTTTTTCTTCTTCTTCTTCTTCTAATATTATATGTGTTTACGTAAAATCAGTTGATCTCGTACAGAACCTTCCCTCGACTTTTACCAGCTTCCAAATAGTCGTGACCTTCTTTCGCTTGATCCAACGGAAAGCATCTGTCCACCGCCACCTTCAACTCACCCGATTTAATCCAACCGAAAATATCGTTCGCTCTCCACATCAACTCCTCTCTCGTTTGCGTGTAGTCGTTCAATTTTGGTCGCGTTAAAAACGCTGATTTGTTGATTAACTTCAACGGCGGAAAGGCCGGGACGGCACCGGAAGCGTTGCCGAAAGAGACAAAGATGCCTTTGGTGGCCAAGACTTCAATCGAGGTTTCCCAAGTCGCTAACCCGATCCCGTCAATGACGCACTTCACGCCTTGCCCGTTTGTGATTTCCATAACTTTTGGGACTAAATCCACCGAGGAGTAGTCTTCGTACGAAGTCCCGGGTGCTTCGTCGTAGACAATCAACTCATCCACGCCAGTACCTTTGGCAATATCCACCTTAGACTTAGAGCACGTGCCGATGACTTTATATCCTCTTAACTTTGCCATTTGCGCGGCCCATTGGCAGGTCCCGGAACCGGTGCCGTGGATGAGCATCCACTCGCCCGGTTTGATCAACTGCGCGTGCGCGGAGTGGGTCAAGTAATGCGCCGTCATGCCTTGTACCCCGCATGAAACGGCCACATCTAACGGAATCTCTTCAGGGACGGTAACAACCTTATGCGCTGGAACCGCGGTGTACTCCGCGTACGTTTGAAACACCGAAGAATACGCCACTCTGTCGCCGACTTTCACGCCTTGCGCTTCCGCCTCCGGCGACGTCGCCGCGACGAAACCGCCGCCTTCTTGGCCGCCAATAAAAGGTAAGTCTCTCTTATACAAACCCGAACGGTGATAGGTGTCGATGAAGTTAATCCCGGAGAATTTGTTCTTGATCAACACCGACCCCGGGTTCAGCTTTGGCGTCGGGTAATCTTTCTCGATTTTCATCACCGAGGACGGTCCGGTTTCGCGAATCACCGCAGCCGTCTGTTTTATTTTATTGTATTGGAGAGAGAGAAAGTTAATAAAACGATACGTGTGTTAATTTGCGCGCGTGTGAATGAATCCTCGTCATCATCGTCGTCAAATTCGTTTAGCGAGAGAGCCGCAACAGCAACAGCAACAGCAGCAGCAGCAGCAGCAGCAGCGAGAGAGAGAGAGAGAGAGGCGGCGAAGAGATGATGAGAGACCTTTTAGAAACGAACTTTTTCCCGAGCGCAGAGGTAAAACAATAAAACAATACGAGACGACAAAAAACGACAACCACTCACCATGACGTTCGGAACGGACGAATAAGAACACGTTAACTTGCCGCCACAATTCGCAAATGCGAGCGAATTCAACGCCGCCCGGGAGCCTCTTCGTAAGATGGAGTGGTATGCAACCATTTTATTTTTATTTTTCTGTCGTTTTCGAAGAGGTGGATAAGAAGCCGTCAAAACTCTTTTTCAGTCATTTTTTGAAGGAAAAAAAAAAGTGCAAAATTTTCAATCGTCTATAAATCTGGCATCTCTCTACACTATTATTTTATACGGTACGCAAGCGCTAACTGATAATCTATCTATCGTCACTACTCTTTCTATTCTATTCTATTCTGTTCTCTTTTTACTCGTGGTGGTTAAAAACATTTATTTGTCTTCTGTTATTGTTTGAACAAAACTTCATCCAACCAAGACGTTTCGACGAGCGATACACGTTTCTTTGATTTCGTCGAAGCGGAGGAGCCGAGCGAGAAGACGACGCTGGATTTCGACTCGTATTCTGCGCGCATTTTACGCGCGAGCACGTCGTCGGTGTCGTGGACTATTCGAGCACCGAATGAAGAGACGGCTTTAGTATTTTTGTCGTCTTGGGAAAGTTCTTTTGTCGTGGTTGTTTCGCCGAAGCTTTTGAAAGACCGGCGGTTTGCTTCTTTTTTATTCGTCTCGGGAACGATGACTTCGTCCGGTTGGTTTTCTTCTCGTCGAAGGACGAACGCTGGGAACCCACTCGGGACTCGCGCGTTGATCGAACCTTCGTTGTTCGTGTATACTTGAACGTTCGTGACTCTCGGGGCGAAATGTATGGATATATCACCACCATTATCGCTTCCTTGACTTCGCGCGTCAATCGTCACTTCCGCGTCTTCGTCCCCGCATTCCACGTTTTCTAACGATATGTCACCACCGTTCGTGATGCATTTGGTATTCCCACTCGCGCGAAAATTCTTCTTCGAGCGTATCTCGCCTTTCTTCGTGTGCAACTCGCAATCGTGCACGAAAACGGAATCAATGTGAATGTTACCACCCGTTCCGGCGTCTATTCGCAAATCGTTCGCTACCACTCTCTTGGCAATCACGTCGCCGCCGTTCGTTTTAATCGACGCGTTCGCTTGTATCGTTTCGCATAAGACATCACCGTTTAACGTTTCCACGTTCACGTACGCACCTTTGACGCTCTTTAAGAATTGCACGCATGCCGGCGGCGATGATGATGATGCCGATGGCGCATCGTCCGTTCCATCCTCGTCGGTTTTGTCGTCGTCCTCGTCCACCACCGTCACGTCCACGCTCGCCTCGGCGATATTCGCGTTCACCGTCAACGAACTCTTCTTCCCCATCAGCACGTCTAAGGATACAAATCGAGGTGGAATTTTGCACTCGATGACACACACCTCGTTGTTATTGTTGTTATTGTTGTTGTCTTCGTCTTCTCCTTCGATGTCTGAGACGGTGTATGCGTACACGTCTCCGTTCTCGAGCTTTTCCGCCTTTAGTCGTAATCGCCCACCACTCCCACCGCCTTCATTTCTGCTCGACGAAGATAAAGAAGATAAAGAAGACAACAAAAAAGAAGAAATCTCCACGCGTTCGTCGCCGGGGTCTACATTTCGAACCACTATTTTCTTCCCTCCCCCGTGTAAATCCATCACGCGTAAGGTTTTGCCGACGGCGATTGGAAATTCGATTTTTTTTTCAACGTTGTTGTTGTTGTTGTTCAAGGATGATGATGATGAGAACGGTGCGAACGACGTAAACGTAAACGACGGTAGGACCATCATCGCGCTTCTCACGATCGTCGTCTGTACGCAAGAACGCCGAGGCAGCAAAATCTGCCGCGGCATTGATTGTTCTCTTTTGTGTGTGCGTGTATTCGTATGAAGAAGAGAGTTCGTTATTTTTTGTTTCGTTTGACGATGATACAAGTGGTGCTCTCTCTAAAAATGTGGGTTTTTTAATCTTGATGAAGGTGTCTCTGTGGGTTGTTGTTGTCGTTGTTCTGTTCGTTTTGAAGCCGCTGCTGTTGTTGTTGTTGCAAATTTGGAACTCTCCACGCCGGGAACAACGAAGCCAAAAAGGAATAGGCGAATATTTTCAACTCGCCGAACCAACTTTGCGGCATAGCGTCGGTATATCCCGCGACATGCGGCGGTCGTCGGTAGCGTTGACGACGTCCGTTCCTGATGTTATTTCTATTGTTATTGTTGTTATTCCCTTCGTCTCTCGCGTTGTTGTTGTTGTTGTTGTTGTTGTTGTTGTTGTTCGCTCGAGCGTCTGCCCCACCTCCTTGTTGCGCTTCGTTTTCGGGAGGTAAATAGGCGCCAAAGAGAGCGTCCCAAACGGATTCTAAAACGCCGGTTTGGTACAAGTATCCGATGACCGCCGCCGTGATGTACATGGCCATTTTCTTCCTCGACGCGTCTTGACAAGCGAATGCGGTGATTAAAATGAGCTTGAACATGAGTTTCAAGTCGATTCGAAACTGGATGACTCGAATTACTTCGACAATTTCTTCGCCGTCCTCACCTCTTCGAACGATGCGTTGATACGGTTGATTCGGATCGAAATCGATGTCTGGATTGTTGTTGTTGTTATTCGCCCGGGCCAGCGCTGCTCCTAATGCTTCGGCTCCTTGTGGCACGTTTGGGGCAGCATCTGCCGTTGCTCCTGCGACGTTAGTGCCACTCGCACCGCTTCCTCCTATTTGGCTCGTCACATTTTCTTGCCGTTGAAAAAATGTTGATTGTTCGAGAGCGGCGTTCGTTTGCACGTACGCCAATCCCGGCGATCTAGGAATTACCGTCGCGTTCGGTCGCAAGCTCCTAAACGCCGCATTATAAGCCGCATTGTACGCATTTATCACCATTGGTGAAACCATCACCGCGCCTGGCGGTGGAGATTGTTGTACTTGTTGTTGTTGTTGTTGTTGTTGTGGCGTCGAGGTTGCGTTCGGTTGCGCGCTCGCCAAAACGTTCCTATCGACGTTACTACTCCTACTCCTATTATCGTCACTCGTCTCTCTCGCCTCCAATCTCCTCTTCTCTCTCTCTTCTCTCTCGCGTTCCAGTTCTCGATTTGATTTTCTCACGATCATGTGCACAATCTTCACTTCGTCTTCGTCGTCTTCTTTTCTTTCGTTTCCTCGTCTTCTTTCCTCGTCTACTACATCCTCCTCGTCGCTGCTGCTCAGATATCTCAGTTTCTCTCGGTTCAACCCCAGCGCGTTTTCCAACGTCTCCTCGTCTTCTTTTAAAACTTTGCCTTGGTACAAAAAACAGATATATTTCGGATTGGTTGGTTTATGTAAAGAAGACTTTGATATTAAGCGTTTGCTCGCGTCAACTTTCAAGTCTTTCACCGTTTTCTTCGCGTCGATTCTGATTTTTCTTTTTTTCTTCTCACCAAAATCGTCCGTTTCTCTCGAATCATCATCGAATAACAACTCGGCGTCGCTTTTGATTTCCACGGTCACGTACCGCACACTACTTTTGTTCTCTCCTCCTCCTCGTTCTTCTTCTTCTTCTTCGAAAAGCTGCGCCTCTTCAATTTCCATCTTTCTTCTTCTTCTTTCTCGTGTCGTCAATCAACTGCTGCGTGTGTAGAAATGAAATGAATGAAGAAAAAAGAAGAACACACGAAAAAGGAAAGTTTTTTCGTGTTGTGTGACGTTTTGTTTTTTTTCGAGGGGGAGAGCTAAAAAGAAAAGTTCTTCTCGATGAGAAAGAAGAGAAAAAGTGTCATCAAATTCTCTTCTCTTCTTCGTCAAAAAAAAACATTGGACAGAGGAGTTTTTGTGAAAACAACGCACAAGTCTTTTCTACACACACATATAATATATATAATGCCTCCTCCTTTTCAAGAAGACGAAGAAGACGAAGAAGAAGAAGGAAAAGAGGAGTTATTTCTGGAGGAGACTTTGCGCGCGGCCAAATGGTGCGCCTTTCTCGCCGGGAAGGAAATCAGAAACGCCTGGGGAACGACTTCGAGTGAAGTGAAAAACACGAAGAAGAACGACGTGGATTTAGTCACTTTGACGGATGAAAAGTGCGAAAAGATGATCAAAGAATACATACGCGAGAGATTTCCGGACCATTTGATCGTAGGTGAGGAGGAAACCGCGGCTGGTGGGGACGTTATTCCCGAAATGAGTGCGAAACCGACGTGGTACATCGACCCAGTCGACGGAACGACGAACTTTATTCACTCGTATCCAAACTCCTGCGTCTCGATTGGTTTGACTATGAAGAAAGAACCCGTCGTCGGAGTTGTGTTTAACCCGATAACGAGAGAGATGTTTGTCGGGGTGAAGGGGAGAGGGTCGCAATTGATCAACGTTGGCGGAAACGACTTGAACGAAGAAACGGACGTAAAGACGATTCGGGTATCGAACGCGACGACGTTAAAGAAAGCGTTGATTGCCACGGAAATTGGCGTAGGAAGAGACGAGAAAACTATAGATGCCATCATGGGACGGATAAGAAATATCGTGCAAAACTCGAGAAGCGTGAGGTGTACCGGGTCGTGCGCGATGAACATGTGCGCCGTGGCGAGCGGAAGAGTAGACGGTTTCTTCGAGATTGGATTCGGAGGTCCCTGGGATAACTGCGCGGCGACGGTGATTGTCAGAGAAGCCGGCGGCGTTGTGGTCGACCCGAGTGGTGAGGAGATGCATTTAAACGCGAGACGAGTGTTGTGTGCAAATAGTCGAGAAATTATGGAGGAGTTTGTAGCGGCGTTGAAACCGGTGGAAGACGGACCTGCGGAACCGCCGAAGCCGTCGTTAGCGACGACGTTGTAGATTGAATGTTATGATTTTAGGATTACTTATTATTTGCGCGTGTATACAGTGTGGTACACGTATGTACTATATTATATATATAGGTGTATGATTAGTAGAAGTTTTTTCGTTTTCACGTGCACTTGGAGGCGGCGAGCATTCTTTTCCGATACATCCTCGCCGCTTTTCGAACGCTCGAGTGTAACATCGACTCGAGCGCAAACGTAAACGCGACGACGCCGCCGAGAACCGTCACTGAACTAATCAACCATTCGAATATATTCTGTTCCGTTTCAACGTGCGAAATCGCTATCGGTGATATTGCAAAGGTAAACTTGACGTACGCGCCTCTCTTCGATATCGCGTGCGTCGCGCCGTTGGAGAAGTCGTTATCTTCGCCGTGAACGCCGTCGAAATACGACGAACTCTCTTGTTGCGCAGACGAAGGTGAGATTTTGAACTTATTCGAAGAGAACGTGTATTCGTTCAACGTCAACGTAGCCGCGTTCAACGGAACGATAGACCGGGTGACGACTTGCATGTGATGTTCGTGGATGGTATTTCTATGCTGCGAACTGAAAATGTTTTCGCCTTTCGCGAAGCCTTTCTCCGTGGCGAATTTACCGCCGCCGTCTTTGGCCGCTAAAGACCACGCTTTACGAAACTTCTTGGGGACGTACGAACGTTTCGTCGACGTTGTTGGCACGTACTCGCCGAACGAAAAGTGGTTGATGATGTGAGTGCTGTTGATTCGGTGAAGATCGATGGTTTGGCCGTAACTTCGAGCGCTAAAATATACGGCTCCCGGAACCTTCGCCAAACGAATCCTTCCTTCCACCGTACATCCAGACGAGCGAACGGTGGATTCATGTCGACCATCTCTATCGAAATCGTACCCTAAGCGATGCGCCCGAACGTTTCTCGGTGGCTTTTCTTCTTCGCCCCCACCTCCATCAGAAGAAGAAAAAGAAGAAGATGTAGAAGGCGCATCGTTTATCGTTCGAGTATCGTTTTCCCGCATCGTTCGCAACAAACTCAGTGTGAATTCGGCCATAGCTTCTGATGTCCTTGGTCCGTGATAGACTTCGAAATGACGAATGTCTCCTTTACTCTTATTGAGCAAGATTGCGTCGCTCGAACTTCCTCTATACACTCGTATCGTCGGGTAGGCCAGTATCTTTTCGTCGTCGCAAAGCTTTTTATTTTCCTCCGCGGTGCAGTCCACGCCGGCGAACGCGGCAGAAAGTCTCGAGTTCAACGACTTTGCGAGAGCTTTTTGAACTGTGAGATTGTGTTATTAAATAAGTGTGTAAATAAAATGACGTTATGTGAAATACCGAGTTGAGCGCCTCGTTCAAAGTGCGGCGCCAATGCTGCACAGTGCGAACACCAAGGCGCGTGGAAATTCACTAAAAGAACTCCGTGTGCGTTGACGTTTCTCTTGAAATTTTCCGAGTTTAAGAGCAAAGCAAAACGCCTGTATCCGTACTCGTCTCGTCGTTGCTCGAGACTGCTTTTGTCATTTGCCTCTTCTTCGTCGTTTACTTCACCGCCGTATTCATTATCGTCATCGCCGACGATATAATCGAACTCGTCGCCTTGCACGATTCGTCCTAGGGGTTTACCTTCATCTCCTTCCCAATACGGGTGTAGCGACCTCGGCGCGATCGCGTGAAAATGTTGCCTCGACCCGACACCCATCGTCGCGTGTTCGATCGCCAAATACGGAATTTCTTTCGACATCGAGTGCTTATAAATGCTCTCACCGCTCAAGTTGAACGCTCTGTGACCAACCGCATCGACTAAATCCACAGAAAGGTGCTCGCAGTTAATCGCGGGAAAGCTCACATCAAATTGCATGACCAAAGTCGGATCCATGTCGTGATCGACGCTCAAATCCGTCCTCATCGACGTCGCGAATAGCTTTTGCACTTGCGAAGTGACCAATCCAAAAATAAACCACGCGAATAAGAGCGTCAACACGCCGCCTTTGTTCGAGCCTTCTTTGCTAAACTCTTCTAAAGCGTCGTTTCTTTTGAACACGTCGACTGTTTTTAACGTCTGCGTGACGAACGTTTCGTTGGATGGCGATTCCCCGGGTAACGAGTTCGCGCCGCCATTGCTCGTCGTCCGGCGCGAAATCAGTCCTCCTGAACCACTAATACCACCATTACCACCACCTTTACCACCTTTACCGGTCAACGATGCGTTCATGTTTATTGTCTGCTGCTTTTAAAGAAAAAAGCTCCGAGTATTTTCTGACAAACTTTCATGTGAAGCACAAAAAAATTTTCATTTGAAAGAAAAAAACTTTTCGTTCGTTCCAAATACTTCACAAGTCACATATAAAATTTGACGATGATGATGATGAGAAGAAGAACACAAACACTCATGAACTACATCATGAACGCCGCCGCGTCGAATAACTATCGTTGTTTCGATAAGACGGCTACAAAAACGAGTAGCAGTAGTAGTTGTAGTAGTTATAGGTCTCTCTCTTCCTTCTTCATCGGATATCAAAATCGAGAAGGAGCAAAGACGTTTAGTAGGACGACAGTTAGTACTCAAGGAAAAGTGGATAACAACACATGGACGACGACGACGACAAAAACACAAAAACAAAAGTCTGCGAACAATATCTCCACGTCCACTCGTTCAAAAATGGGATACATTTCGCACCAAAGAACCGCAATCACGAAACGTTTGTGGAACGATCGATTGGAGCAAATGAACGTGGAACATCCACACGCGCCGGAACAAACTTTGATAAAAACGAAGAAAATCAAAGAGCACGTGGTTTTGTACGATTTTGAGAACGATAAACAGTTGGCGAGAGACTACGCGACGCCGTGGAACACCGCGAGAATCGGTCGAGTTCTGGAGGATATGGACTCGTTAGCTGGGAACGTCGTGTTTACACACATAGACGATAACGACCCGGCGACGAGGCCTCCGAATGCGGTGACCGCGAGCGCGGATAACATTCGACAGTTTATGAAGTTACGGTTAGACCAAAAGACGTTTTTACACGGGTCGGTGGCGTACGTCGGGACGTCCTCGATCGTGGTCAGATGCGATTTGAAAAACGAAAAAGGCGAAGTCTTAATGCGAGCTGATTTTACATTCGCGGCGAGGTCGAACGTGACTGGTAAAGCGACGCCGGTAAACCAGTTGGACATGAAGACGCTGACCGAGGAGCAGAAAGCAACCTTCGACGAAGTGAAAGCGCAGATTGAGTTGAAGAAGAACAGAAAGATGGATAAGATGCCCATGCGTGAGGAAGTGCGAGTGTTTCGTAAACAATGGGTTAAAAAAATGCGGGAAATGTCCCGAGTGGCAAAAGAGATGCCTTCGAGAGCGGTGTTGGACGAGAAATTATCAAAGATAGTTTTGACTTCGCAGACGGTGCACGAAAATTTGTTCGTCGCGCAACCGCAGCAGGTGAACTTATCCGGGCGGATATTTGGTGGATTTTTGTTACGGCGTGGATTTGAATTGGCGTTAGCGAACGCGTACACGTTTGCGGGTACGTTTCCACTTTTCGTGAACATGTCGGACGTGGATTTTAGAGCGCCAGTCGAGGTTGGCGATTTGTTGAGGTTTCGAGCGCACATCATCCACGTCGGCGAACCCGGAGAGTTCGATAAGAAAACTCTAGAACTGAAAGAGACAAACGTGTTCGAAAGCGGGAATGATATTGAAAGAGATATCGTGATGCAAGTTGAAGCGATCGTGGTGAATCCGAAAACCGTAAGTGCAACCGTGACAAACTCTTTTCTAATCACGTTTCGAGTTAACGGCGGGTTGTTACCGACGGTGTTACCCGAATCCACGGACGAGGCGTTTGGCGTGTTTGAGAAGGTCATACGACCAAAATTGTGCGGATGGGATTAATGAATCGCGTTTTGCGTACGTTTTCTTCGCTAGATATATAGTATGTATAAATATACAACAACATCAATAACAACACGTAACAGCAACACACTACATATTCAGGAAGCTTGTAATATATTTATTGCCATAATAATAAAAATACCTAATAGTTACGACGAGTAGGTCATTCGTTTCTTCTTCTGCACAAAAGTAAAACCGAGCAATACGCGATGACTACGAGAATCGTATTGATAAAAAAAGCCTGCGCGTAACACACGCGACCGGACGTGCACTTCCATCCTTCATCAAAAACGGCGGAGTACTGATACACCGCACCTGCTATCTTTGTGCTCATGAGATACCCACCAAGAGCGGGCGCTAAACCAACCAAACCTCGGTTGGCGCCGAAATGTTTCGGTCCAAAGACATCAATCGTCACCGTCGGCATGGACCAAAACAAAGCGCCGTAAAACCAACCTGTGACTGCACATCCAGTGGTTAAAGTTAAAGCTAAAGCACTACTCGGCATATCCTCCGACGCGGTCCAACACGCAATCATACCAAAAAATGCGCCGACGATTAAAAACGACGTAAACCGAACGCGACCGACGCGCCCGGAGGTGTCAAAGTTTGACATAAAGCTCGAAACGATATTCGAAGAAGATCCTCCCAAAGTGCGTAGCTTTCGCGATGAATGCGATTCTTTCACGCCGCTACCATCCAAAGGTCGCTTGGATAACTTATCGCTCCAATAACCAGCGTGTAATCGACCTAACGTGTTTGTGCATGCAAACATTTTCAGAAGCGTCAACGGCATCGAACTCGGCAAATTCTCTCCGAATGCTTTCGCGATTTGCGTCAAGTTGTTAATCACCGTGACGCCAGACCCGAGCGAGAACATGAGTGCGACGAAGAGTAAATAAAAGTTCATCTCCTGTAAAACCTCTGTCGGTGACAAGTTTGTCATTCTGCTTGAAGCGTTGCTATTAGTACCTTGCGGATTTTCTACGTCGTCCATCGATTTCATTTCCGACGACTTTTGATCCGTCGAAACCACCGAACTCGCGGCGACTAATTCACTCTTATGATGTAATAACGAGTTTGTGCCTAACATCGTCACGCGATACAACGAGTACGCGATGCACGCAAAAATAAACAACGCAAGCGGGGACGTCGCTTGCGATCCAAATTGGTGCGCCAAGTACCCTGAAACCGCGACGTGTACCGCGCCTATTGCCGTAATCGTCAAGCTCCAACGCAAACGATCGTCGACAGTTAAATTTCCAGTGACAAATGCTCGTTTAACATCGTCCGTCATCGACCCTACACTCCTACTACTTTCGTTATTTATATTCATAGCGTTATTACTGTTTATTTCATCCAAAGCGGATGAAGACGGCAAAGCGAATCCTCTCGGAACGCCGACGACAGTGGAACATAAAATATCAACGCCGCCGCAAAAAACTGCCAAGAACTGCACGAACGCTACGCTATTCTTCCCAATATCACTTCCGGCGGTGGTGTTCATGAAAAACACGTCAAAAACTATACTAAAAACGCCGCTCGATAAACCAAAAAATGCCATGATTAAACCGACTAATCTCCCGTGTTGCGTCTTGTCCGTAAAATTCGCGTAATTCGCCCCCAACGCGGCAGTCAAGCTCGTCGAGCAACCCGTCCCCATAATGTACGCAGCCACGCTCGAGAAAAACACTGTTTGCGGAAAAATAATCCCTCGTAAAATCATCGTCGTCATTCCGAACCCAATCACTTTACACGTTCCTCCCAAGAACAACGTCGCTTTACTCCCGAATCGATCGAAATACATCCCGCCTAAAACAGAGAAGAACGCCCCGAAATTCCCACACGTACCAATAAACGTCAACTGCTCTTGCGTCAAATTTAATCTCTCCTTCATAGTTTGCGAGTATAAAGGGAAACAATACAAGGCGCCCGAGGAGACCATCACCAACTGAGACAGAAGTAACGTCAGCCATTTCGAGGCGAAAAACTTCTGGCCTCCTCCTCCTATCATGATATTTGAGGAGGATTTCGGACTGTTGTTACTGTTGAGCTGCTGAACATCGATATTCGCGTTGTTCGTCATTTGAACGGGACGCCCGGGTTGGCCGCCGTCAAACTGCCGTCGAGCGCGCAAAACGTCAGCGGATTTGATTTTGGATTTACAAAAAGAGAGAGAGAAGAAAGATTTCCTCTTTCTCTCTTCTCTCTCTCTTTATTGTTCTCTCTCTCTCTCTCTCTCTCTCTCTCTCTCTGTCGTCGTGTAAATGATAACTTATATATACTTTTATCGAGTGTTTGCTGCAAACAAACCCGAAGAGCTCAGAAAAAAGACAGTGAGAGGCGGGTGGTAAAAAATGAAGCAAGGAGAGAGAGAGAGAGAGATCTCTTCTCTCTTCTTTATGTGTTTTTTTGCGATTTATTTTTTTTTCTTTCAACAACAAACACATCATCACAAAAATCATCTCATCCTTTTTCTCATTCATCAAAGAAGAAAGAAAGAAAGAAAGAAAGAAGCGAGAAAAAATGAGAGGCGATGGTGAAGAAGAGATAGCTTTTTCTGTCTCTGATTTATCTTCTTCTTGGTCTTCTTCTTCTTTGTCTTCTTCTTCTTCCTCGACGACGACGACGACGCAAAGAAACGTTTCGGTGATTAAAGGCGAAGAAAGTTTCAAAAAAAAACTCGACGAAACGAAAGGAAAACAACTCGTCGTCGTGAACTTTGGCGCGAGTTGGTGCAAACACTGTCACAAACTCTCGCCTTCCGTGTTTGATGAGGCGGAGAAGTATCCGAATTCGGAATTTATATTCACAGATGTGGATTTATTACCGGAAACGGCCAAGTTTATGCGATGGACGCCGACGGTAGGGATTTACAAGTTTGGAAGGAAAGTGGATGAAATCGAACAGTGTAAAATCAGGCAGCTGAAAGACCGGGTGTGGTTATGGAGCGATTTGAAAGAGACTCGATTCGAAAGTCGAGGGTAGATTAAAGTAGAGAATAGTATTCATTTTTAGAGAATTTAGAACACACATGCACGCGCGCGCGATACTTATATATGATGTTATTCAAAGTTTATTTAGTAACTTCCTCATCGACAGAGTCCGTGGACTTTGCTTGTTTCTTCGCTCTCGCTTTTCGCTTGACTTCAAACTCATACTGTTGACCACCTTCGATCAAATCGTCGTCTTCGACGCGTTTCGCTGAAACCACCGCGACATCTTCCTCGGAGATGTCACCTCGGAGTATAGCTTTCGCGATGGAGGTTTCGAGGTATTGCTGAACCGCTCTCTTAATTGGACGCGCGCCAAATGCGGGTTGGTATCCAATCACACACAGCGCTTCTAACGCAGATTCCTCGATTTCAATCGCAATGCGTCTGTCTTTTAATCGAGATCGAACGCGTTCGATTTGCTGCAGCACAATCGCCTCGACTTGTGAACTTAGCAACGGGTCGAAAACAATCCATTCGTCGACTCTGTTGATAAACTCTGGACGGAAGTGTCCACGAACTGCATCCATCACTTTCGTCTTCCTCTCACCCGTGGATTTCTTCGCCTGTTGCTCCGTTTCCTCGCCGGCATTGAGTAAACCGTCCAAAACAAATTGAGAGCCGATGTTGGAGGTCATGATCAAAATGGTATTCTTGAAACTCACCAGTCGCCCTTGAGAGTCGGTCACGCGACCGTCGTCTAAAATCTGTAACAAGACGTTGAACACGTCCGCGTGCGCTTTTTCCATTTCATCGAACAGTATGACAGAGTACGGACGTCTTCGCACAGCCTCGGTAAGTTGTCCGCCTTCTTCGAAACCGACGTATCCGGGCGGCGCGCCGATCAGTCTGGATACCGCGTGCTTTTCCATGTACTCAGACATGTCAATTCGAATCATCGCATCTTCGGTGTTGAATAAGAAATTCGCGAGCGTTTTGGCGAGCTCTGTCTTGCCGACGCCAGTTGGACCCAAAAATGCAAACGAGGCGATCGGTTTGTTCGGGTCACTCAACCCAGCTCTGGAACGTTGAATAGCTTCGGAGACCTTTTTCACCGCTTCGTCTTGACCGACGACTCGTTTATGTAATTCCGAATCCAAATCTAAAAGCTTCTCTCTTTCACCTTGTTGTAACTTTGCAACTGGGATTCCGGTCCATTTCGCGACGATTTCCGCGATGTCGTTCTCGGTGACTTCGTCCGATAAAAGTTTGTTTTTGTTGTCTTTTTCGGCGATCAAAACTTCCTCGGCTTCACCGAGCGAGCGTTGCAACTCCATCAGAGTTCCGTATTTCAACTCTGCGGCTTTGTTCAAATCGTACGCGCGTTCCGCGTTTGCAATTTCTACGCCGACGCGTTCAATTTCCTCTTTCAGCGTTTGCACCTGGATCAACTTATCTTGCTCTTCCTGCCAACGATCCTGCAAATCTTTCTGTTCGATTTTCAACGCGTCAATTTCTTTCTTCATGCGTTTCAGTTTCGATTCGGTCGATTTCTTGTCAGTCGCCGAGGTCATGGCCGATCCATCCCTGGACAGAGACAAGATTTCCATTTGCAACTTAATAATCTCCCGGTCGATGGCGTCTAAAGCCGTCGGTTTCGAGGTAATTTCCATTTTCAATTTCGCCGCAGATTCGTCGACTAAGTCGATGGCTTTGTCCGGAAGGAATCTATCGGCGATGTACCTGTCGGATAAGTTCGCCGCCTCCACTAGCGCGGCGTCAGAAATAGAAACGCCGTGGTGCAATTCGTATCTCTCACGCAAACCTCTCAAAATTGAAACCGTATCCTCCACCGAAGGTTCTTCGACCGAAACTTTTTGGAAGCGTCTCTCCAACGCGGGATCTTTTTCAATGTGCTGTCGAAACTCGTCCAAAGTTGTCGCCCCAATGCATCTAAGTTCACCTCTTCCTAACATCGGCTTCAACAAGTTTCCAGCGTCCATGCCGCCACCACCGCCGTTCCCACCGGCACCAACGACGGTGTGGATTTCGTCGATGAACAAGATAATTTTCCCCATCGAGTCGACAACTTCTTTCATCACCGCTTTCAAACGGTCCTCAAACTCGCCTCGAAATTTGGCACCGGCGATGAGTAAACCCATATCTAAAGACATGATGGAAACATCTTGTAACGAAGTAGGCACGTCTCCGTTGACGATGCGTTGCGCCAACCCTTCGGCGATGGCAGTTTTACCGACCCCGGGTTCGCCAATCAAAACGGGGTTATTCTTCGATCGTCGTGATAAGATTTGAATCGAGCGACGAATCTCGTCGTCTCTCCCAATTACCGGATCCAATTTACCTTTTTTCGCTTCGTCTGTCAAATCTCTTGCGTATTTCGACAGCGCGTCGTATTTCGATTCTGCGCTTTGGTCCGTCACCGTTTGGCCTTTTCGTAAAAAAACGATGGCTGCTTCCAACTGTTCCGTCGAGATCTTTAAATCCTTTTCGAACAAATCTTTGCCAAATCTCGCATCTTCGGCTATGGCCAGCGTCAAATGCTCCACGGCCACGAACGCGTCTTGTAACTGCTTCGCTCGGTCTCGCGCGTTATCCACGGCTATTTCCAAGTGTCTCCCCAAAACTTGTTGCGAAGCGCCTTGCACTTTCGGTTGCCTCTCGATGTATTTGTTCGTCTTATCGATCACAGTTTTCATGTCCACTCCTAGATGTTTCAAGATTTTCCCGGAGAATCCTTCTCGTTGTTCCAACAGAGCCAAAAATAAGTGCTCGGTTTCGACTATTTGTTGCGACGCTTTTTGCGCGTTTTCCGGAGCAGCTACGATGGCTTCCCAGGCTCGTTCGGTAAACTCAGATTGCGAGATTTTCTTTTGCGGTTGTTCTCCTCCTCCATCCGACACGGCGCGCGTGACGACGATTCTTCCGTTTGTATTTTGTCTTGCCGCGTTGATGAGAGGTTTTCTTCTTCTCTTTCCTCTTCCAATATTATAAGTACTCTTATTGTTCACGCCGACGACGTGCCTTTCCCCTTCAGAAGAAGACGATGGAAGATAGAAGTTCGACGACGACGCGTTTGTTTTTATCATCGAGCCTCTTTCTCCTCCTCCTCCTCTTTTGGGCGTCGTCGTCGTTCGAACATTATTATTATTATTACTCCTCCCTGTTGGTCTTCGTTTCGCTGTTGCTCCTAATGCTGCTCCTAATGCTGATATCGGTTGCGCGCGATGATGATGACAACACGAAGAAGACAAAACCATATTCTTCATTTTTTATTCCTAGATTTTTTGTGCGGCGGCGGGAATTTTTTCTCTTTCTTTTCTCTTTCTCCCACCAAACAACGAACATAACCGCATTATATTTACGCGTCGGGTTACAGACACAGACTACTTTAACACGCGTTGATATATATCTTCAACGCACCTAAACACACACGCAGATTACCTACTATTATACCCAGAGAGGATGTCGGCGTTGTCTTTGAGCACTCCGATTGTAACTAACGCCAGAGTTTCCTCCACAAGAAGAACGCGCGTGAGTAGCATAAAAGCCTCCTGCTCCAAATCGTCGTCGATCACATTGCAGGGTGCGCCGTTGAAGGGCTTGAAAATGGCCACGCAAAGAAACCAATACTCGGTGTTGATGCAAACGCCGCCGTCGAGAGGCAAATTGCAAGTGTGAGTGTTTCGAGTCTTTCTTTGCTGTAGTTCGAATACTCGCGCTTCGTTTCATCGAAAGAAGACGACGAGAGTAGCGCACGTCTTTGTCTTCTTCTTCTTGTTTTTGTTCGTTTCTTTTCCCTTTTTGGTCGTAAAAAGCGTGGCGGCGGTCTCTTTTTTTTGCACCAGACAAGAAGAAGAGAATTGAAATATTGAAAGAAGGAAATAAATAAACCTTTTTGCGGACGACGGACGACGTGTATTATTAAATCTGACCTTTGACGTTTCTTTGTTCTTCTTGTTCTGTATTATTACGTGCACACAGTCAAGCCGCTGGTGTCCCGAAAGCCGCTCCGGGAGAGAAGAAGCAAGTCTTTGGCATCAACTTGCCGGACAACGAAGGGTTGTCCTTTTTGATTCTCGCCTCTGGTTCTCTCGGTTCCGCGTTGGGCTTCGCCGCCTTGCAAGAAGGCGTTTTCCGCATCCCGGGCTTTAAGTTTTCCGCGTGGATGACCGTGCTGACCACGTTCACGTACTTTTTATGCGGTGCTTTGGAAATGAAGCTCACTAAAGACTCTAGAAAAGGTTCTTGGAAGAACTACGGCATCTTGTCCGTCTATACCTACGGCGGCATGGCCTTGACCAACTACGCCTTGTCCTACTTGAACTACGCGACGAGAATCGTCTTTAAGTCTGCCAAGATCATCCCAGTCATGGCATTCTCCGTCATGATCGTCGGCAAGAAGTACAACTGGAAGGAATGGTTGTCTGCCGCCATCTTGGTTGCCGGTATCGTTCTCTTCACCTTGGGTGACGTCGCGTCTTCCCCGGCGTTCGCGCCGATTGGCGTTGCGTTGATTGCCGGTGCGTTGTGTGTTGACGCCATCTGCGCCAACTTCGAAGAAAAGAACTTTTTCAGATGTGAAACGCCGTCCACGACGCAAGAGGTCTTGTGCTACGCGTCTTTGATTGGTACCGTCTACGGTTTGATTCCGTTGGTTGCGTCTGGTGGTTTGAACGCCGCGATTGCGCACTCCATGCAATACACGCAAGTCGTCCCGATGATCATGGGCTTCTCCGTCATGGGCTACTCCTCTGTCTCCTTCATTTTGTCCTTGATCAAGTACTTTGGCGCCACGGAAGCTGAAATTGTGAAATCTTTACGTAAGGTTTTGTCCATCGTCATCTCCTTCATGCTCTTCCCGAAAGAGTTGAACTGGAAGTACATCGCCGGTTTTGGCGCCGTCCTCGTCTCCACCGTTTACACTTTCTATTTGAAGGACCAAAAGAACAAGGCCAAAGCGGCTGCCAAAGCCGCCGAAGGGTCTGCTTAATCTAAGAACAACATTTTTTTGAAGAACTACTAATATTGAAATAAAAAACGAATACGATAAAAGATAAAAAGAATTACAGAAGGACTCAATCACTCACGCGCTTACGATAAACCCATACATGAATAAATATAGTTGGTTTAGTAATTTTGTTCGTTTAAAAATTCAAATCAAATGTGTAAATGTATTTTCTCTCGTTTTAAGTTGTTGGTATAACCGTGCTCGGGTATCCAGCGCCCAAAGCGGACGTTGTCTTTTTTTATGTTTTTTCTCTTTCTCTCTCTCTCTCTCTCTCTCTCTCTCTCTCTTTCATTCTCGCTCTCTTTTCTTCCCTTTTCTCTTTTGATTTTATTTGATATCGTTTATAACACTACGTCGTTTGAAATGATACGTTCGTGATAATCGTTTGATGTCATGAGGATGCGTTTAAAACTTTACGCATCAAAATCAATCGGAGTAGACTTCCACAACGCCGAGAAGATCAAGGCCGATGCAACTTGTAAAATCGCAATCGGGTAGAAGAGCGACCAAGCCCAGGAACCGTTGGTGACTTCCATGAAGTATCCAATGAAAAAGGTGGACAACAAGGAGCCAATAGCAGCGGCAGTGTTAGTAACGCCCAACATAATCGAGGCATACTTCGGGCTCAAATCTTGGTGGCCGCAGAACAAACCGGTTCTGACCCAGGCGCCCATACCAAAGCAGAAGGCGAGAGCAGACATAACCATAACAATAGTCGTGTTCGTTACAGCTGCGGCCGGAGTTTTGGAAACGATGAAACCGACGGTGGACAACGCAACCGCACCACCGCCAAAGCAAAGCGTTTGCGACAACTTACGCACGTCAGTTCTGGAAAAACCATTTTTGTTTTCCAAGGAGTCCGTGATCGGGGCAACCAAAGTCGTGACCGCAACGGTAGAAAGGTACGGCAAGATACTAAGGAAGGACGATTTCGCGAGGGAAACGTTCAGCGCGGAGGAAAGGAAACTCGGTAACCAGGCCAACAAACCGTAGGAGAAGTAGTTCCACGTGAAGTGCGCAACCATCAAAGCCCAAAACTCTTTGGATTTAGCAAACTTACCCCATGGGATGTTCAATCCACCGGCAGCCTTCGCGGTTTCTGCCGCTGTTTCCTTCATATCGACGGATTTGTCGTTGGCGAAGCCAAGCCACCACCAGGCACCCCAGGCGAAGCCGAGAAAGCCGAAGAGGTAGAAAACCGCTTGCCAGCCGCCGAGGAACAAAATGATCGGCGGCGCAATGAGCAAACCAAGTAAAGATCCAACGTCCAAACCACCGAAGGTAGCAGTTACGGCTTTAGAGCGCTGCGACGGCGGGATGGTCTTCGCCAAGATGCCAGTCGCGGCGGACGGCGCGACGCCTTCGCCCAAACCGACGAGAAACCTGGACGCGAGCAAAGGAGCCATCCCTAACGTGGCGCACCACGGGGCAATCAACGTACCAAGAGACCACAAAATGACGCCATAGAACAAGACGGCTTTACCGCCATACTTGGATGAGAGCCATCCACCCGGAATTTGGGTGAACGCGTAGCCCCAAAAGAACGCGGAGGCGACGAGACCTTTTTGGGTAGCCGTCCAGCCGAAAGATTTTGCCATCGGGACGATAGCGACGGACATGTTGACCTTATCCAAGTTGCACAACACGAACGCGACGAACAAAGCGAACACCATGCCCCATCTTTTCTTGTTCGTACCTTCGCTCATGTCGAATCTTTCGGATTCTGGAATACCAGAAGTATCTTCAGCGATCGAGCCACCGCCCGCTTTGGCGATGACATTTTGTCTCTTGTTGTTGATGTTGTTGGACGCTTTCGTCGTCGTCGTCGTCGTCGCCGCCACCGAAGCTTCTTTCTCGCGTTTTAAATGAAAAGACGAATCGATAACGCGACTGCTAAACTCTGATGACGTTGCGTTGTTCTTGCTAAGTTGTTGTCTTTTTCTAAACGTTACTTTATTTTGAATCCGACTGCTGGACGATGATGATGATGATCGAGCAGCCGTCTTGTTGGCGCGAATCATCATCGTTTGGTTTGACGTGGAAGCAAACATTGCGCGAGGAGTACGAGAGAGTTTAAAGTTTACCACGTGAAGTGTGTTTAGTAATCTTCCAGTTTCTCGTCAAGTCGTTTACGTCGTCGTCGTCGTCGTCGCTCGTTAAGTGCGGAATAAAGCGTTTGAATAAAAAACCTCGTTTGTTCGTTTGTTATTCGTTATTCCCTTTTTCCTTTTTTTTGTTCGTTTGAAGAGAGGCGGCGGCGCTGTGTGCCAAACGACGAAAAGCAAAATAGGCAAGAAGAGAGAAAAGGAGGGAGAAGTTTTTTCACTTTTTCCTCTTCACTCTTTTCTTTTTCCTCTCTCTCTTTCTCTCATCTCTTTCTCTCTCCCTTAGGAACAAATGCTACTGCTCTAGTAAAACAGAATAGAAACGAATACTACTTACTACTAATAAGAGCGAAGAAAGAAAGAAAGACAAAAGAACAAAAAGAAAATGGTAAACTTTCGGCAGATGAAACGCCCGACTCCCGCGCAAGGCTTGAAGGCGATGATTCGTTTCGGCATCGTGTGTTTCTTTTTCGCCATGACGGTGAACTTTATTGCGACGCATTATCACTCGAGATATCCATCCACATCATCATCCACATCATCATCTGCTTCATTGGCGCGGAGCCATGATGAGTTCTCTTCCTCCTCGTACTTTCCGTCCTGGATGTCGTCTTCTTCGCACGGTGATGAGAATGACGAAGAAGAGCACCACGACGACGACGACGACAACGACGCCCATCATCTTCATCATCCTCATCGCCATCGTCGCGACGACAGCGTTGATAACTTTGCCGTCTCTTACGATAATAACAACAACAACAACAACAACAACATCGGATGCTCGTCCTCTGCGACGAATAAACGAGTGAAAAGCGAACCGTTAAAAACAGAATATACCGATATGGATGTTGTCATCGTCATGGTGGCTCCCGTATGTACGACGCAACAAGTCGTCGAACGCTTGAACTTTCACTATCACTTTCGGAAGATTTATTTCGTCGTAAAGCAGGTGGAAATATGCCCGTATTTACGTTCATTGGCGAAGAATATCATATGTTTGGACGAAAACGAAGTCATACCTGGTGTCACGTATTCCTCGTTATCCGAACGAGGCGAGAAGTTGAAACAGATTGGCCAAAAGGAAGGGTCTAATCGAGTCGGATGGTATTTGCAACAATATCTCAAGTTGGGAGTGGCGTTACACGTGAAAGATTTATCGGAGTATTATTTAGTTTGGGACGCGGATAACATTGCCACGCGCCCGTTAGAGTTAGTGAAAGAGACGACGAAGAGCGAAAACTACGCGGTTCGGTTTTGCGCGAACCCGGTGACGCATAAGAGCACCGGGTATGCAAAGTTTTATAAGCGCATCGTAGGCGATAAGTTGATGAAACCAGGCGGGTACCCTAAAGACCCGAAAGGCGATTCGTTTAACTACGTCTGTGGGTTTATGGTAATGAAAAAAGAATACGTTCGGGAGATGACGAATTATATTACGCATTATTTAAAAACTGGAGCGGATAGTCACTTGTTGCAACACTTGAGAGAGGAGGAGAAACGGTTCCCGTGGGACATTCACGCCGTAGCCAACGAGGTTGCCACTGTCGAAGGTGGACACTATTACTTCTCCGAGTACGACACGTATGGATCCTGGGTACAGAAAATGCATTCAGATGAACATCAAGTGGATTACTCGAGCGAATATGCCAGAAATCCAACCGTCGCAGTTGCGCCGAGTAGTTTAACCGAAGCCGAGTTTAAAAAGTTAGCGCGCAATCCGAAAAACCCTCTTCCGTACAAGTTTCCTTGTTGCATGAAACACGAGAAGATTTGCGAACGCGCGAGAAAAGCGGCACGATCGAGCGACGGTTTAGTCCACGTTTTAGTATGGGAAGAGCACAAGATGCGATATCGAGGCACGTCCAGTCAGTGCACGGATGCGTTGCCGAGAGAGCTGAAAGAAGCAATGGAGGCGAGCGGCGGCGATGGCGTTAAGCCCGATCGTTAGTATCGAAACGATAATAGCAATAGCAGCGGGCGTTTTTTGTGTTCTTGATGAGAAGCGTCGTCGCGTGCGATAGTAGATACGATGTGATGTAGTTAGTTTAAAAGTATCAAACAAAGGTTGACGTTTTTTCTTCCTCCCTTTTTCCTTTGTGAAGCGTGCTTCCTTCTCTTCACTTTTTCATTTTGAAGTCCACCTGCGCAGACTCGATTTGTGGCTCGGATTTCTTTGTGAGAAAAAGAAAAAAAAAGATCTTTCTCTCTCACATCAGATTACTTACATTTCTATTATTTATCACACATATACTAAATACATACTAAAAAATGGCAACTTCTTCGAGTGCGTTTATCGCGCAACCGAACTTCTTAGCAGCATCCAAGAGAAACGTGTTTAGTACGAAGGTGCGTCTTTTGTTTTTTTACAAACGCGAGAGATGAAGAGATGACGACGAGAGAGAGAGCCACAAGGAGTGGTGATGACGTGCAAAAATAAAAACAAAAATTCATTTTCCCCGCCGCGTGGACATCCATCGATCGACAACAACAACAACAACTCACACGCAAAACCCTTTCTCTCTCTTTTTCACTACAAACAGGCCGCGTCTTCTAAATCTCGCGCTCGAACCGCCGGCGGTCGAGGATCGGTCGTCCAAACCAAAGCGTTTTTCAACTTTGGTGGTAAGAAGAAAGAAGCAGCCGGGCAACCGATGGTGTGCATCGACTGCGGATATATTTACAGAGGTGATTTCAGCGCGTTGCCGAACTCGTACAGATGCCCGACTTGTGGGGTCGGGAAGAACAGATTCAAAGCCGCGATGACGCCGGCGGTTGGTGTCGCGCCACCGAAAAGACAGGCACCGACCTTTAACACCGCGGGCGTCTTAGCCGAAAAGAAGAGAAACAAGGAGGCGTTCCGAGCGAGAAGAGCGGCGGCGGGTAAGGCGAAGAGTCCGAGAGAGTTGGCGAGAGAGAAGATGCTCGAGGAGCAAGCGAAGAAGGACTCCAAGAAAGGAGGTGGTTTCTTCGGTCGCTAATTACTCGTTGTTTTTGTAGTAGGAGAAGAAGAGGAAGATACCGATGACGATGCGACAATTACTTCAGAGAGAGAGAGAGTGAACGAGAGACAGAAGAGAGTTTTTAATAATATAATAATCCAAATCTTTTTTATAACACCAGACAGACCACTCACTACCTAGGCACCAGTATGCGCAGTATTAATCCAAAACCTTGGCAACGACGCCGGCGCCGACGGTTCTCCCGCCTTCTCGTAACGCAAATCGTAAACCTTGTTCCATGGCAACCGGAGTGATCAACTCAAACGTGCACGTCACGTTGTCACCTGGCATGACCATCTCGACACCTTCTGGTAACGTGATATTCCCGGTAATATCCGCAGTCCTCATGAAGAACTGAGGTCGGTAGTTGGAAAAGAACGGCGTGTGCCTGCCGCCTTCATCTTTCGTCAAGACGTAAATTTCCGCTTCAAATTTCGCGTGCGGAGTAATAGAGCCCGGTTTGCAAAGCAACTGACCTCTCAAAACTTCCTCTCTCTTCACACCTCTCAAGAGTAAACCAGCGTTATCACCCGCTTGCCCTTCGTTCAATTGTTTCTTGAACATTTCTACGCCAGTTACGGTCGTCTTCTTCGTCGGCACGATACCGACGAGATCGACGTCTTCGCCAACTTTAATCGTCCCTTGTTCTATTCTTCCAGTCGCCACCGTGCCTCTCCCTTGGATAGAGAACACGTCTTCTACGGGCATGGAAAATGGCTTATCCAACGCTCTTTCTGGCGTCGGCACGTACTCGTCGATCTTGTCCATCAATTCTAAAATTTTTTCCTTGCCAATGGCGTCGTTCGTCCCTTTCAGCGCGTGCAACGCCGATCCTTTAACGAATGGAATATCATCTCCAGGAAACTTGTAAAACGATAACAACTCTCTCAATTCCATCTCTACCAACTCCACCAACTCTTCGTCATCCACCATATCGATCTTGTTCAAAAACACGACCAAACTCGGCACTCCGATTTGTCTCGCCAACAAAATATGTTCTCTCGTTTGTGGCATTGGTCCATCCGCCGCAGAGACGACTAAAATAGCCCCGTCCATTTGCGCGGCACCAGTGATCATATTCTTCACGTAATCCGCGTGACCTGGGCAATCCACGTGCGCGTAGTGTCTGTTCTTCGTTTCGTATTCGACGTGAGCGGTGGAGATGGTGATACCTCTCGCTTTCTCCTCCGGCGCTTTATCGATCTGATCGAACGCGACTTCTTGCGCACCGCCAACTTCTGCCATAACTTTCGTAATCGCCGCCGTTAACGTGGTTTTCCCGTGATCGACGTGACCAATCGTCCCTACGTTCAAGTGCGGTTTCGTCCGAGCGTTGATGTCGTACGCTACACCTCTCTTTTGTTGTTGTTGTTGTTGTAGTTGTTGTTGTTGCGTGTTGTAGTTGTTGATGTTATTGTTGTTGTTGTTGTTAAACAACAATTTAGAGGAAGCAGAGGAGGAGAAAGAGAAAGAGGTCGTCGCTTGGATACCACCACCACTGCTATAATACCATCGATGCGCTAACGCGTTCGCCCCGCGTCGCATCATCGTGTTGGCGCGCGTTGTCGTCGCCATTATTGTTGTTCTTGTCTGTTGATACAAAACAAAGAGGGCAGATGTGAAGATTTTTATTCGGACGACGCGCGAGCCGTCACAAACACACGAAACATCAATAATCAGTCTTCATCAAGTCGCTCTTCAAATCTTCAAATCTGTGTCAATCGATGATCGAAGAGAAGCTTCTACGAGAGAGTGAAAAATTTTCAAAAACTCGTCTCTCTTCTCTCTCTTCTGTTGTCTCTCCTTTTTTCAAAAACTTCATCTTCAAAAACTTCCAAACGCGCTTGTGCTTCTTATTATCACATCATCATCATCATCAGGAGCGAGAGAGAGAGAGAGTCAGAGTCAGAGAGAGAGAGAGTCAGAGAGAGTCAGAGAGAGTCAGAGAGAAAGACAGAAAGAAAGAGAGAAAATGCCGCCGAAGAAATTGGTAGAAAAATCATCTGCTGGAGGAAAAAAACGAGAGAGAAACGTGAACGAAGTGGCGAAGAACGCGCCGGCGAAATTGATGACGACGACGACTTCGGCGTCGAAAAAGGCGAAGATTACGGTAAAGAGTGCGAAGAAAAAGAAGGCGAGTAAAGAAGAAGAAGAAGAAGAAGAAGAAGAAGAAGAGGAGGAAGAGGAGGAAAATGTCGTGATTGATGAAGACAACGAGAATAACAGAGAAGAAGTGCGACGACCGCACTCGTACGTCGGGGTGTCCGATCCACCGGTGTCAAAGATTCTCAAAGAGATTAAAGAAGCCATCAAGGTTTCCAACGAAAAGAATGTGCAAGCGCACATAGGTTTATCGAGTCAGGAGGTGCAACACTTGACGATGGAAGCCGCGCGGTTCTTTCTCTTCCAAATGGAAAAGAACGGCAACGCGCCGATTCCTCGAGCGTTGTACACGGAAGCGATGGCAAAGATCATGAAAGGAAAGAAAGTGAGAAACGTGGCGAGTTACATTTTGCCTCGTGCGCAGTTGCGGTTGTTGGACTATCTCGGTTTGGAATTGAAAGAAGTCCAAAGAGTGACCTCGCAAGTGGAACAGAGCAAGAGCAAAAGTGCAGAGACTACGTCGACGACGTCGTTCATTCTTCGTTCGGCGCAGCCAATCGACGCGCGCGTCAAGTTTGTGGACAAGCACATTCCCAAAACGAAAAAAATGTGGAGAGGACTCGTTATCGCGATATCGTCAATCATTCAAGTTAACGGAGGCACGATGGAAGAATCAGCGCTGTTTCGAGCGCTCGGACGATTCGGTATGCGAGCCTCCTATAACGGCAAAGGACCTGGATTAGGAAAATGGTCCAACGATTTTGAGTGCAAGCATTGCGAAATCATACCAAAGCTCGTTTCTCGACGCGTTCTTTTACGAGATAAAATCACCGCGGCTTCTGGAAACGACTTCACTTACCAATACGAACTCGGCGAAGGCGCGTTGGAGCACTTTTCGCAAGAGCACTCCAAACAGTTCGTCAAGGAGATGATGCACTCGTACAAAGAAGAATTGCAGCCGAACATTGGTCCTTGACCCGAGAAAGTGGTGTGGTCATCGTTGTAAAATTTATATCGCAGAAATGAAGAGAGATACTCCCGCATACATCATCCTGTTTTGATGATTCTCGCTTTCTTCGTTTATTGTCGTCACTTTTTAAATAATTGGTTATATCTTTCTAGTATTTATTCTCGAATACGCCCTCGAATACATCAACGACGCAGACATACACACACGCGCACACACGCACACACACGCATCATGAATAGCTTCTTCGGCAGTTTGTTCTCTCCTGCTCCTCAGCAACCGGGAGAGAAGATTGACTTCGTGTACATTTCCGAGTGGTTCCTATTCCTTTCCTTCTTCTTCGTGTTTGCGAGTGGATTTATGCACAAGTTTGTGGACGCGAAGGCAATTGCAAAAGCAAACGGTGGGTCGTTTTTAGGCGCGTTCCAGATGACCTGTTTTATTCCTTTGGCGTACGTGTCGTATTATGGAATCAACACGTGGTATTTCAGCGAACACTTTCAATCTTCGCGAACGGCGGAGGAACGTTTGTTTGGTCCAGTTTCTGAAAACGTGAGGAAAATAGGAGAGGTGCAAATAGCGTTTCAGGCGTGGGATTTTGTCATATCTTTGTTTAACTCGGAGTTGAATTCAGTGGAAATGTTGTTGCACCACGCGATGACGGGATTGTTGTGCTACTGGATGTTAACTATACCGTACATGGCGTGGTACGGGGTTTATTTCATGGGCGTTTGCGAGACGTCCTCGTTGCCGTTATCGGTCGTAGATTTCATGCGATTCTTTCCAGATTATAAGGAGAAGTATCCACTCATGAACATGATAAATTCCTTGTTATTTGGCGCGTTTTTTGTATGGTTCCGAATTATCAAATGGATTCAGTTTAGCGCCGGTGCGTGGAGAGATTCGTTGCACGTGTTGAAGATGAAAAAATTGCCCGTGCCGAGAAGCGTCGTCTTAGGTGTGTTGGTTCTGAACGTGTTCTTCACGGCTTTGCAAGTCGTCTGGTGTGGCTTACTTCTCAAAGAAGCGAAGAAGATGTTTTTAGGAGGAGGAGAGGACGACAAGAAGAAGGACGAAAAGAAGAAGAAGAAGTGAAGATTAGTGTATATGTACATTGTGTAGTTACTTTTTAAGCTGTGCGTAGAAATACATCGCTGCTAGCAACAGAAACAATCGCGCGGTTCCGTGTGTTCCTGTATAAATTTCGCTCCAAGAGGTGCGCCATTTCTATCGACCAGATTCGATATCGTCGCTCTCAATACCATTATCGATTCCACTCGTCTCGTTTTCACTTCAACTAATACTAAACCAGTGCTCACTTGCACTTCTGCCTCGTACACCTCTTCCAGCTTCTCGATTTCGGACTTTAACCAATCCGCGCTGATATTTTTCATCATTGTCACTGGTTTGCTGTTTCCAGAAGAGGGATTGTTTTCGTCGTCGTCGTCGTCGTCGTTGTTGTCGTTGATTGGGGTCGATTCTTTATATCTCACGCGGTCCACTTTAAACTCCAACACTAGCTGTTTGTAAAGAATATCTCCTTTTCGCCAAACGTCCCGGCCACACATTCCCCCGAGCAAGAACATCTTCACAAAGACATCAAAACAAATGTTACCGCAATAGTATCCCTGCCCTTTGGCGTATTTTGTTGTTACGTTAGCAAACATTATCGCATGTCGTTGGTAGTCGCGTCATGTGTTACTCTTCGATTTATTTTCGCGTTCGTTGTTTGTGATTTGTGGTGTACTTGTTTCAGATGTTGATGTTTTTTGTTCCATTTCCATTGTAAAACTCGTCAGAAAAACAACGAGATAAGATGTCGGGGGAAACGACGACGACGACGACGTCGGTTACCGTAAAATGCTTCCCGGGGAAGTTGCAGTTGAATGATTTAGAAATGTTAGGCGGCGTTTTCTCGACTTCAGACGAGTTTAACGGAGAGGAAGACGGAACGCAGCCGTATTTATTATACGAGCACATCGGGTTGCCAAAGTCAAAAATGGTCGCGTTTTCACACACGTGGACGCCTGAGCAAGAGAGAGGGAAGGGAATAGCTAAAGCAATCACGCGTGCGGCGCTAGAGTGGGCGAAAGTGAAAGGCTACACAGTGTTACCGACGTGTTCTTATGTCAAGAAGTTCGCCGAGGATAATAAGGACGAGGACTATGTGAAAGGCGTCGTCAGCGACTTGAAAGGAAGTCGAGTCATTAGCAACAACGTCAAAATGTAACATGTGTGTATAAACGATGTGAGGTAGTAGTAGAAGTAATAGTAGTAGTAGTAGTAGTAGTAGTAGTGATACATACCAGTAAGGAATTCGTTTACTATTATCATTATTGTACGCGACACGAGTGCTCCTCGGGCGTGAGAAGCTTGCTCAGATTTTTATCTGCGCGACGGTAAAACGCGTTGTTTGCTCTTTCTCCTTCGTCTTCGTCTTCGTCGTCGCGCGACGCAATGCTCTGATTCAGCGGCGTGTGCGACGCGAACGAAATCTGGCGTATTGGACTCTCGTCCTTCGTCGCATTCGACTGGTCTGAAGTGTTGTTATTAATGCTGTTTTGATCTTCCACGTTGTTACTAATGCTGCCGTTCGCGAGTGCGCCGCCCCGCGGTTGTTGTTTCATCGCTCGTCTTCTTTGATGTTGTTGATGCTGCTCCTGCTCTGGACTGAACATGCCACGATTTCTTCTTTCGCGAGCGATTTCAGCGAGCAAACGATCTCTGCTCAACGTCAACTCCCGTTCGGTCGTTTCGTACACGTCTTTTTGGTGCTTCTTTTCGTTTTCAACTTTTTGTAGTTTCAAAGTCACGTCGCTCAATTTTTTGTTCATCTCGTATTCTCGCTCCTGCATAAACGCAGATTCTCGGAGCAAAGCGTTCTGAACGACCGCTTTCTGCGCTCGCACGTCGTCCAACTCTCGCGTTAACGAATCGATTGAAACCGATAACATCGCGGCTTGGTCTTCCATCTCCATAGCGCGCATGTTTGCCTCGTCAAACGCTTCTTCCAAATCCTTCGTTCCGTTGAGTTTCTTCGTGAGCCTTTGTATTTCAAGTTCCTTTTCTTTTAGCTGCGTTTCTAATCGGTCGGACAGCTGCGTTTGAGCGGATAACAACTCGTCTTTAGCGCGCAAGGCGAGTTCCATAGCTTTAAACGTATCCAACACTCTGTCGTTTGTGGTTTGGGAGTCACCGGCGCCGTTTTTAGTAGCGCTCGTCCCGTAATACGAGGAAGAAACTGTCGACGAAGCTTCAAAATCGGCTTCTTCATCGTCGCAGTACTCAATGTGACGACGCGTCGCAGAAGGTGGCGTCTTTATACCTCGATTGGTATTCATGTGAATATTTCTGTCGTCGTCGTCTTCGTGATGGTGTTGGTTATCGCGAGCAACGACGTTCGCGTTGCCTAAGACTATCTTACCTATCCCGCCTTTTCCGGACGAGGAGTTCTTGAGCGCACTTAGCGTGGTGTTACTAATACCACCGCCACGTTTCTGCCGACACTCTGGCGTCGGTAACAGGTTCAAAAGTGCGTTCATTTTCGCGCACCATTCTTCCTCTCCTCTTTCTTTGAATAAATAACTTTTCTTCTTCTTCTTCTGTTGTTGTTGTGGGTTGTTATTCCTTTTCAAGAACAAATCTTTTCCGTTTTGGAGTTGCACGCGTATTATTATTGCGTCCTCCTCCCCTTTCTCTCCTCCTTTCCTCGATGAAAATTTCTCCAACGCGTCGAAACTCACCATTGACGTCGGTTTCGACGACGAGAGAGACGAAGAAGAGGAGTAAAAAGAAAGCGTTCGTATTTTCTCGTCAACAGAAACGTATCTTTCGTTCCATCTGTTCAACAGCTCGCCTTTTTTAAAGAACCAACCCGAGAGTTCTCTGTTCTCACATAAAGGGTTGTTGGATCTCTCTTCATCCTCATCTTCTTTGTATTCTTTCACCTCCGAAGCGTTCATTTTCTTCGTTATCTGCTGCTGCTGCTGCTGCTCGTTTTCCTTGTTTTGCGCTTTCAACATTTATGCTCCCCCCCTTTTTTTTGTTAACGAACAACGCGTGTTTTACTAAATTTCTTCCGTTCGTTTGTTGTCGCTTGATAGATAAATAAGAGACGAGCTTCAAGCCCAAGCACAACAACAACAAGAACAACGACTGAGGATGCTGGTTGTGTTATTGTTTGTTTAAAACTAAAAACGAATAATCGATGATGCAATTTGCGCGTCGCGGGGGCGCGCAAAACGTGTTTTTAAAATAAAGGGGGGGAAGACGCTTTCTTTGTTTTTCAAGCGAAACCGATTCTGTGATTTTTGCGTCAAACAAAAAAAAACAGAGCTCTCAAAAAAAAGGTCAGTCAACACAGCAAACTTATTATTAAATCCATCCTTTTGAGAGAAGGCAAACACATCGTCATAAAAAAAAGAGAGTGAGAGAGAGATGCCGTACGAGCCAAAGAATGTATTAATCACCGGCGGGGCTGGCTTTATCGCCTCCCACGTGGCCATCCTCTTCGCGAAGAAGTACCCGCACTGCAAGGTGAGCAAAGAAGCGATCTTCTTCTTCTTCTTTGTCGTCGTCGTCGTTGACGTCGTTGTCGTCTGCGCTGTGTTTATAATTTTTTTCTGTGGACGGCAACGCCCCTCGGTCGTCTCCTTTGCGTCGTTTTGAGGCAAACAGAGGATCGATAAGATTTTTCACCGCGATGATGATGTGTGTTTCTTTTTCTCTCTTTCTCTCTTTCTCTCTTTCTTTCTTTGGATGGAATACAACTGACAACTTATTAAACTTTACTTCTTCTTCTTCTTCTTCTTCTTCTTCTTGTTCGTTCATCAGGTCATCGTTCTCGATAAGCTCGATTATTGCGCCAACGTGAAACACTTGAGCGAACTTTCGCACTTGTTAAATTTTAAGTTTATCATGGGCGATATTCAATCGGCAGATTTAGTCTCGTACATCCTACGAAACGAAAATATCGATACCATCATGCACTTCGCGGCGCAAACGCACGTGGATAACTCGTTCGGGAACTCCTTTGCGTTCACGGAAAACAACATTTTGGGCACGCACGTTTTATTAGAGTCGTGCAAAACGCTCGGTACCATCAAGAGGTTCTTACACGTCTCCACGGACGAAGTGTACGGGGAAAGCTCGTACGAGTTGAACGCCTCGAACACCGAGCACGCGAGTTTACTAGAACCGACGAATCCGTATTCAGCGACGAAGGCGGGCGCAGAAATGCTTGTCATGGCGTACGGACGCTCTTACGACTTGCCGTATCTCATCACGAGAGGAAACAACGTGTACGGGCCACACCAGTTTCCGGAAAAAGCGATTCCGAAATTTATCATGTTAGCAAAAAGAGGTTTACAAATTCCTTTGCACGGGGACGGGATGGCGACGAGGTCTTACATGCACGTCGCGGATGCCGCGAGCGCGTTTGATAGCATCTTGCACCACGGCGAAGATCGAGGTGTGTATAACATTGGCGCGCAAGAAGAACGAACGGTGCGCTCCGTCGCCGAAGATATTTGCAGTGAATTGAAGTTGAACGCGGACGATATCGTCACGTACGTGAAAGACCGCCAATTTAACGACCGCAGATACTTTATCGATTGCTCGAAGCTCCTCGCTTTGGGATGGAAGCAAGAAAAATCGTGGGAGGACGGTTTGAGAGAAACCATCGCTTGGTACGAGAAGAATGGCGAAAACGATTATTGGGGCAATCTTTCGGCCGCGTTAGTCGCGCACCCTACGGGTGGGCACGTCACGGCGTCGCCGAATGTTTTCGAGGAAATCGCGGGAAGTACGGCCGAGGGAAAAGCCGACGACGCGGCGGAAGCTAACAGACCGGTGTTTTTAATCTACGGTCGAACCGGATGGATCGGCGGTATGCTCGGTCGCCTCTTGGAAGAGCAAGGACATAAGTACTACTACGGCGCGGCGAGATTATACGATAGAAAAGCCGTGGAAGATGACATTGCGCGATGCAAACCTACCCATATTCTGAACGCTGCCGGTATCACTGGTAGACCGAACGTCGATTGGTGCGAATCGCACAAGAAAGAAACGGTTCAAACGAACGTTACCGGTATTTTGACCTTGGTCGATCTCGCGGATAAGAACGGCATCCACGTCACCAACTTCGCCACCGGTTGCATTTATTCCTACGACGAAAAACATCCAATTGGAGGTCCGGGATTTACCGAGGATGATGCGCCAAACTTTGGCGGTTCCTTCTATTCGCACACGAAAGGGATGGTGGAAGACTTGCTCAAAAACTACGACAACCTCTTACAGTTGCGGTTGAGAATGCCCATCGATCACCGATTGGATAATCCGAGAAACTTCATCTTTAAAATTGCAAACTACGACTGCGTCGTCGACGTGCCGAACTCGATGACGGTTTTGGATGAACTCGTTCCGTACGCCATCGATGGCGCGTTGCGAAAGCTTACCGGGATTTACAACTTTACCAACCCAGGAGCAATCTCGCACAACGAAGTTTTGCAACTGTATAAAGATTACTGTTCGCCGAATTACACGTGGAAAAACTTTTCATTAGAAGAGCAAGATAAAATCTTAGCCGCTCCGAGAAGTAACAACGAGTTGTGCGATAAGAAGATTAAATCCGCGTGGCCGCAAATTCTTAACATCAAAGACAGTTTGATTAAATATGTCTTTGAGCCGAACAAACAGAGTGGCGGTAAAGTGAGAGGCGGCGCTAAAGGAGAATGTTAAAGAGCAGCCGCGTGCGTTGTTCTTCTCTGAGAGTTCATCTTGTTATTAGTTTTGTTAAATCCCGCGTTGAAATAAATAAATAATTCTTTTTACTCACACACCACTTAAGTGTTGCGCGCACGAGTATCGTGAATCACAAAATACTCCACGCGCGGAGAGGAACGCATGGAAATGGCTACCACCGTAAGTACTGTAACTACTGCTATTCCCACCACCTCCACGCCAACGATGCACGCCGCCGAGGAGGGCGAAGAAAACGAGGAAGAAGCACTACCGCCGACTCGAAGAAAAAAGTCAATTCATTACATCATGCAGTCGAGGGATAAAGACAACGAATACTTGAAGGAGTTCATACACAGCGATTTATGCGTTGAGTTTCAAGAGAAAGCAGAGTGGAGGTCTTGGGCGTGGAGCAAAAAAACTTCGCAGCTTAAAAAAGAAATCGTTGAGAGTTACGCGGTAGCAAAGAACGTTGATGTTGTTCTGGCAGCCATGCAACGAGCTGGAAGGGAACGGAGTGAAAAAGTTGTCTTCTTCGACATGGCGAGTGGGAAAGGATTTACGTCCATCGTTTTGGCAAAAAAGTTTCCAAGTTCGACGGTACACATGCTTGATAACAATAAAAACATGAACCTATCTCATTTAGACGCGGTGCCGACCGTACAGTTCAAAAATATTGATCTGTTTTCTGAAGAAGCCGAGAGTTTGATTATGGACGCTCTCATCGAGCACGACGGCTTTGGCGTTATGGTTGGAATGCATTTGTGCGGTAATCTCAGCCGGCGTGCGATTGAAATGTGGACAAACATAATGACAAAAGGTGAAAAGTTGCGCGCAAACTCCTTCAACCTGGGATTGGTTCTTTCTCCGTGCTGTTTGCCTCACAAAGTTAGAGTTCCGAAGAGGAAATATAACGATTTCGGGTACTGGATTCAATCGACGCAACGACAATTCGGAATTGATGGATACGATTTATGGGCGACTTCGTTGTATAATCTCGTTTGCTCTCACGTGGGACATACCATGCGCTCAACGCAGAAAAGATTTTTCCGGGATGAGAACTTGTTATCGCCCACGAATTGGTTTATTTTAGTGACTCCAATGGAAGCGAAACGCGACGACATCTGTCAACCGTGCGTGTGATATATGCTTGACGAATGTATTTGTAGCTTGTGCAGCAGCAGTAATAATAGTAATAATAATAATAATAGTAATAGTAATAGTAGCTCAGTTTAGTTTTGTAGTTCTAGAAGTGATAGAGCAACTTAGCAAAGCACTTTTCAAGAGAGATATCTTTCTTTGTTAACTAGTCGCGTCGTGGCTACCCGGATTGTCAACACGACAACAGCTATTGCGTAATACGAAAATAGGCACCACCAAAGAGCATAATAACGCGCTTCTGGATTTAGATATTTGTTGATCGCAAACACGGCGGCCATAAAGGTACTCGTTCCGATGGCTGTCAATCCCGCTAAAAACGAAAGTTGTTTCATCGCAACCATAACTCCGTATAAAGATTTTGACACTATATTTGCTACCGTTGCTGCAAACACTGGAAGCACTACACTTCGCGCGCAAGCGATGACGGAACTGTCTGTTGTGAAACCAGAAGCGCCAAAGTAAAGCAACCAGAAGCATATCGACGCCGAAACGATACCAACCATGTATCCCATCGCTTGAACGATAAGTGCCATTTTTCGAGCGTTTCTACCATCATTTTTCGGCGTAAACGCAATATATTTAGGTAACATTGTTTGTCCAACCTGTACTAGTGGATCTCCGCATAATGCGCAGACTGTGAAAATGTTTCCAGCTATTCTGTGCGCGGCAGAAGCGACGTTTCCGATTGCATTCGCCTGTAAAATAAGAACCACGTATAATGACAAGATGGAGAAACTCAGAAACGTTATGGGAGCAAAAAACTTCATCACAGGTGCACACATTTCCTTCGTTGGGATAATTGACATCGGCGGAGATATCATCTGCGTAGATGGAGCAGGAGGTGGAATGTGAAACAACTTCCGTCTTCTCAGAACTGTGAAAATACAAATGGCGCCAACATATAGCGATGCCGACGTTGCCCACGCTGCTCCGGTTGCACCTTGCTTTAACGTCACAACGGCAACATAATCTAAAATAACATTCGTGATTGCTGCTAACGAAACGCACATGAGCGGTGTTATCGTATCCTCGCGTGCGACGAGAGAAGCGTATCCAGCACCCGTTAAAAATGCCGCCGGCATTGCTAATCCTCGTATTTGAACGTATTTTCTTGCGACTTCCCTCAAAGGTCCAATCTTTTCTACGCCAAGCAATGAAAGCAATGCGTCCGGAAAACATACGAGTAACGCAGCGAGTGTTATCGCGAGCGTGAACGATATAAACATTGCCCCGTACACTTTTCTTTCCATGTCGCGTTTCGGCTCTCTCACTGCCAAACCGTTCGAGACGATAGACGTGACGCCAGCGGTAACGAACATGAACAAGTTCACCGGGTAATCCGTCAAAGGAGTGGCAACACCTAACGCAGCTAAAGAAACAACGGCGTCTGATGCGTATCTACCTACGAAAGCAGTATCTGTCATCGTCAATAAAGGTGAAATAACGTTCGACGCCATAAGTGGGAGGACGAAAAGTATTATGCCTTTGATTTTATCTCGAACGACGAGTGGCGCCGTCGACGGATCCTCTTCTTCTGCACGTATTGCTTCTCCTCCGGCAGCATCATCGCCGTTACCCGACGCGTACGACGTCGCCGAAAAAGTTGTCCCGTGCGCTCTTACTCCGCTACTTTGTCGTTGTCGTCTTCGTCTTCGTCGTTGTCGTTGTCCTTGTTTCTCTCTGTTGTTGTTCGTTACACCAAACCAATGGGAAAAAACTCTTCTGTCGCCGTCACCACCGTTTCCTTTTCCTTCTTCTTCTTCTTCTTCTTTCCACCTCGAGATGGCGGATGGTGCATTTAAAGATCCGCGGCGAATACTTCTTCTCTTAGACTGCGCAGTCAAGAAGGACGACGATGTTGACGATGAACGCGCCGCCAAAAGATTTCTGTTATCCATCTTCTTGATGTGTGTTGTTATTCTCTCTCTATTTTTTGTGAAGGAAGTGCGCGACGAGAAAGCGACTTCAAAAGCTGTGAAGAAACAAACAGTTAAGGGCGGGTTGATATACATTTTTACATACAAAGTTCTTTGTTACACGCTGTTTTGTTACTGTTTTATGTTTAATCGTTTAAACTCTCGCGGCGCTTTTCCATCTCGAATTCACCGCGTATACCTTCGAGTGTTCCACGACGCCCGCGTCGCCATTTTCAACAACCTCAGCATCGAGACATAAAAGTGGCTCAGTTTTAGAGTCATCACACAACTCACGATACATGTCCTCTTCGTCGTCGTCGTCCGCGAAAATTCGAGTAACTGCGACATAAATGGAAAATAACACCAACGAAATCAAGGATACGGAGATAAAGCACGTCAACGCGCGCTCGCGTCGCATTTTGCGTTCCCGGTAACGTCTGTATTGCACCGTCGTCGGCGGCGGCTTTGGCTTTTCACCAAGTCTGCTGCTGCTTCCGTCCTCTAAACTACCAAAGAATCCATCCACGACGGTTTGGAAATCCTTCATAAGTGCTACGTCGGCGTCCATACCATCATCGTTTGAAGAGGAGGAGGAAGAGGAGAAGAAGACGAAAGGTTGCGAGCGTGAATACCTGTCGCCTTCGCCAAGCGACGATAAGGTTTCAAATCCAACGTTATCATTGATGATATCGCTGTTACCGTCTTCTTCTTCAACGAAAGAAATCAAAGGGACTCGAAAGACGCGGCTGGAAAAGTAAGTCGGTTGCTGCGAGAGATAGTTTTGACGCGCCGAACCGAGGAAAGAAGCGTCTGAAGTCTCGTCTTGACCAAACAATGACGAAGAGGAGGAGAAAGTGGAATCATCCATCCCATCTCCAAAGAAAGAGCGCATCATCATACCCGGAATAGAAATATCCAAATTTTCATTCGCATTCGTCGTCATTCCGTTCCCGGCTGGACCTTCGCACGCAATCATTTCTGGCATCGCTCCTTCTTCTCCCTCTTTTCCTTCTCCCTTTGCCTCTTCGGTGCTTCCTTCTTCCGCGTAGGATGACGAGGCCATCATCGTTCGCGCATCGTCGCCTTCTTCTTGAACCTGTGATCGGTGAGTGAAAGAGAAAAGGAGAATAAAAGTCAGTACATTTTTGATTCGATTCGTAAACAACTTGGATTTTCTTTTTCGGGCCAACACTCTTTTCCTAGAAGCTTCTTGCATCCCCGAGGGGAGAAAAGAAAACAGAATACCGTGCCGTGACGCGGGATTCGCAAAGGACTATAGCGGGCACATCGCGAACGAGAATTCCGGACAAAAAGAGACTAAACACAACACGCACCATTTCTTCGCTGCTTTCGAAATCAAACCCGGCGCCGTCGCACACGCACGACTTGTACACGCCGCCTTGCCACGTCTTACACAGAGATTTATTCTCGTTGAGTTTCCCTTCCCCACAATTCTTTTCGCAGTTTTCCAGGAATCCGACGCACTGGTCGTCCTCCGCGGAAGCGTGAAAAAATGGAGGCGAGGAGGACACCATTGCGAGGACAAAAACGGCGAGGATAAAATGCAGTCTCATGATCTGCGCTTTTATATTCGCAAGCAAAAAAACGCGTTTAAAGTGTACAAACTTTTGAAGTATCGAAAGAGAAGAATGACGGAAGCGTCAGCGAGTTTGTTTTATCTTTCTGATATTTTTATTTCTTCTCTCAAATGCAGCTATTAAGGATACAACGGCAGGGCGACTGTTTCGTTACATTTGACGAAAATACTCTGGATGTTGCCCCATCGTCGAGGGATGTGTTTTACCGCACCTTCTATGGCAACGACGGTGTTTTCCACGACGTCTTCTACGCTCATCGCGGATGTACCCGTTTTCACGCGAACGCACGTCCCGCTACTCAAACTCAAATACGTCGCCGACGTCTTGCTTCGAATTTCCTTGGCCCAGTCCTTCTTTGTCAAATCGACCGGAATCGGTTGTCGCTTCTTCTTGAAAAACGTCTTACCGAGCAGTTTAGGTAACACTGGAATCACTCTCTCGTCTGCTAAGAATAAATCGTACGAATCGCACAGCTTTCTCTTCGCCTCGTGCGGTTTGTAGTTGTTTCGCAACTTGCTCACTCCTAAAACTTTCGCTATTCCCGCTTTGTCCTCTCCCATGGACTCGACCTTCAATTTTGCCTCTTTGTGTCCTTTACCGTCGTTATCTTTTACAATCAAGCACAACTCTGCGGTTTCTAAGTTAACCATAGAATGTGGAATGCGAATGGCTTTCATTTTCGCGTTGCTCTTCGCGCTTCCAACCGGTTGCGTTCGCAAAGAGATGAGAACGCTGTACGCATCGTCGCCTTCGTCTTCAAACAAAGGATCTTTCTCTTTCTCTTGCTTTACTTTGTCCAAATGCAAACGCAACGCGGCGATTGCTTTTTGTATCTGCGCTTTATCCACTCGGGATGGTTGAGGTTGTTCCTCGTCCTCTTCTTCTTTCTTCTTCGTCTTTTTTTTTGTTGTTGTTGTAGTTGTTGCTGCTTTTGTTTTCTTCGCTGCGCTGGCGGCTGGTGCCTTCTTCGGTTTGGCAACCATACTTTTTTTTTGTGGAGTTGGAAGAAAAAAAGAAGAAAAAAGAAGAGATGTTTTTTCGAGATGGAACGAGAGAGAGACGCGACGCAGTCCGCACAAATAAGCTGGCAGGCGTCCAAACGTGGCTTAAAAAATTACATGAACGCGTCAACAACGACGAGCGTCGCAACGCGCGCGCACGCGAGAAAAGTCTCCTCGAGCGCCGCGAAAAACAGAGTTAAACGCTCATCGTCGTCCTATTCCACTTCTTCCTCCAAAATCTCCACGTCGTTGTCCTCCAGACAAAACATCGGTTATGGTGGATTACGACAGAAACGAGGAGATGACGTCTTTGTTGTTTCCACGAAAGCGATTCAAGAACCGGAAACGGAAACCACAACTTCATCCTCCTCATCTTCATCCTCGTCATCCTCATCGATGCGAGATATGAAGTCACAGATGAAAGACATACGAATGCAAATGGAAGAAAACGAAGACTTGAACGTGTTAATGAGCGGATTACGAGGAACGAATATCGACCAGTCAGATTTTGCTGAACAAGGCGTTGAGATGAAAGTGATTGATTTCGATAAATACGACGATGGGACCAACGAAGATAAACTACCTCTGGTATACGACCCCGAAGCTATTGAGCGTTATTGGTCGAAACGATCCGGTGCGGTCGTTCAAAGAGCATTTCAACTCGCCACAATCGGTGGAGGATTTATCAGCGGCTTGGTAGCCGACTTCATTACGAAGAAAACGGAGGAAAATTCCGTGAAGCGAGCGATTCAACTTCGAGAAATCGTCACGTCGTTAGGGCCGGCATACATCAAACTCGGTCAAGCGCTCGCAATTCGTCCAGATTTACTCGGTCCGCAAGCTATGGTTGAGTTGCAAAAATTGTGCGATAAAGTGCCTTCGTTCGATAACGAGCTCGCTTTTCAGACGCTCGAGAACGAGTTGGGATGTAAATGGCAAGACGTGTATTCCGAACTCGGACCGGAGCCAGTCGCCGCGGCTAGTTTAGGACAGGTGTACAAAGGTGTCCTAAAAAGTAACGGAGCGACCGTTGCGGTAAAAGTTCAGCGACCGGCAGTGTTGGAAACAGTATCGATTGATTTATTCGTTTTGCGACGCATCGGATTATTCCTTCGCACGGTTGAAGGATTCAACACCGACGTCGTCGCGCTTTTAGACGAATGGGCTTTGCGATTCTTCGAGGAGCTTGATTACGTCAACGAAGGTCAAAATCAAATCAAGTTTGCGGAGTCTATCAAGAAGGATTTACCGCAAGTTGTTGTCCCGGGGACATACATGGAGCACACGAGGCGAAAAGTCATCACGAGCGAATGGCTCGAAGGCGAGAAACTCTCGCAAAGTACCGCGGACGATGTCGGAGATTTAGTGAAAGTTGGTGTCATTTGCTATCTGAAACAGCTCCTCGATACCGGGTTTTTCCACGCGGATCCTCACCCGGGGAATTTGATTCGCACTCCGGACGGAAGACTCGCTATTTTAGATTTCGGTTTGATGACGCAAATTGACGAAAACATTAAATACGGCATGATTGAAGCTATTTCGCACTTGATCCATCGCGATTACGACGCCATCGTGAATGACTTCGTGACGCTCGATTTCATCGAAGAAGGCACGGACTTGTCGCCTCTTTCGGCGCCACTCGGGAGAGTTTTCGATCAAGCGCTCGAAGGCGGCGGGGCCAAGAGCATAAACTTTCAAGAGCTCGCGGCTGATCTCGCACAAATTACGTTCGATTTTCCGTTTCGAATTCCGCCGTATTTTGCGATTATTATTCGTGCAATTGGTGTCTTGGAAGGTATCGCGCTCGTCGGTGATCCAGACTTTGCGCTCGTCGACGAAGCGTATCCGTATTTATCGAAACGTTTGTTGACGTCAAACGACGACGCGCGATTACAGGAGGCTCTTCGCTATATGGTCTACGGGAAGTCTACTGTATTTGACGCCGACCGCTTGATTGATTTACTCGAAGCCTTGGAAAGCTTTAAAAGAGACGTCTCGACGTCTTCGGGCGTCTCCGCCGAGGCGAGCGCAAACTTGGAAAAGAAAACATCGCGAGAAGCTTTGCAATTCGTTTTATCTCCGCAAGGTAGTTTCTTCCGCGAATTTCTTCTTGATGAAGTAGTCAAGGGCGTGGACGCCTTGAGCAGAGAATCTGCGGTGGCAGTGTTAACCAGCGTTGGCTTGAAAGACGCGAGAATTCCCATTTTATTTCCCGTTCTCGGGTTGCCGAATAGCATCGCTTTGGCCCCGAAAGTCACGCAAGAGGATAAAGATACCGCAGAAAACGTGACGAAACTTTTGAACTTTTTACTCGGCCGAAGTGGTAATAGTTCAGGTTCGAATGAAAACGCATTTTCGCGAGAGACGTTCGAGGAAATGCGCCCGTTTTTGCCCGCCGTTGCGAACCAAATTCTGCCGACGCTCGTCGAACGCCTGTCGTCCAGGTTAGCGGCGCGAGCCGTTCGGGAGATTTTCGCGTAAAGACAATGTGTGTGTGCGCGCATGCGCGTGTATTCGTAGTAGAGAGCTAATCATAGATTTAAATGCGCTTTGTATCATTAATATATTGTTGATAGTAGTATTCATCGCGATTAAATAAAGAATAATTTCGCACATATAAACCAAAACGGTCGGTGGACTAGTATTCGCATTTTTGAAGCATCGACCAACCAAAGAAAAAATAAAAGCCCCTAACTCGTAGAGGAGCCGAAATCATTACACGCCATTAGTTAGCGCACACACGTACAAACATGGTGAAGCACAACAACGAAATCCCCCACCAGCACTTCAAGAAGGATTGGCAAGGGTACGTCATTATCTCCTTTTACGCCGCGTTTATCGTTCGCGTCTTCGAGAACGCGCGTCGAATAGCGTTCATTTTCTCCCTTTTTTCCCTTTACGCGCGCGAACCCCGCTCACTCACGAATTTTCATCTATTCTCTTATTACAGGAACTGCTCGCAATCTTTCGTGCGAACATGGTTTAACCAAGCCGGTCGCAAGAAGTCCCGTAGAATTGGTACGTTTACATGGTTACTTTTCGAATGAGCACGTCGCGTGTGGTCCGTTCGGGTGCATTTCCGCCCGTCCACATTTTCGCTTCAAAGCGAAAAACAAAGCCCTTTCGCCATTTTCACCAGCTCTTTCGCGGAAATGACGTTGGACTCTGTTGGTTTATGTTCGTTTCGCTGACGTATCTCTTACTCTCATTTTGCACCTCTACTAAACAGCACGCGAGAAGAAAGCAAAAGCTACCTTCCCGCGCCCAGTCTCTGGTGCTTTGAGACCGGCGGTCCAATGCCCGACGCAAAGATACAACTTTAAGCAAAGACTCGGCAGAGGTTTCACGCTCGAGGAGTTGAAAGCGGCTGGTATCCCGAAAAAACTCGCCCCGACCATTGGCATTTGCGTCGACCACAGGCGAAAAAACAGATCGGAGGAGTCTTTGGCGACAAACGTGGAGAGATTAAAGGCGTACATGTCTAACTTGATCCTCTTCCCGCGTAAGAACTCGAAGCCGAAGCACGGCGATGCGGACAAGGCTACGATCGCGGCTGCCACGCAGCACAAGGGTGCTACTATTATGCCGTTGGAGAAGAAGAAGTCTGGTGCGGTTGAGATGGTCACGGTGACGGATGAAATGAAATCCTTCAAGGCGTACCAAAAGTTGAGAACGGAGATGATGAACGTCTGGCAGGTTGGCCCGAGAATCAAGAAGGCGGAAGAAGCGGCCAAGAAGGCGGAGGAGGATGCCAAGCTCGCGAAGATGAAGTAAGCTTTTTTGATTTTTGAGACAGTCAGAGAGAGAGAGAGAGAGTTTGTTATAGAAAAGATTCCAATAGATGTAATAGAAAGAATAATATAATAAGAATAATTTAACGATGATTAAGCTAAGAACGAACGACGAGGAAGAGGAGTAAGGGGAGGACGATGCACGCCGGAGTTCGTCTACATCCCCAATCGTTTCCTGATCTCGACGTATCGCTTTTGATTCGAATCATACTTCGGATCGCACGCGTTCCCATCCTCGTCTACGAAAGGTATTAACACGTCGCTCACATCCACGCCTTGTTCCTGCGCCTTGATGGTCACGTCGTATAATTGATTTCGCATAGTTAATTGACCGAGCATTCGAGTCGGGAGGAATTTCGGGTCCCCTTTCTTGGGAGGTTTCCAATCATCTGGAACCCAATCCATGCCTTCCGCGTCTCCGAACGGATAGGCATCCCCAGGTAAATCAAAATCGTAATACAAATCTGAAGTATCTATGCCATTCTTCGTGCATTTTTCCATCTCTTCTCCCACTCTTTGCTCCAGTCTCATTTGCGAAGCTTTCGTCGCACCAACGAGAAAAACAGATAAGCCGCCGAAAGCGACAAATCCAGGCGGTAACGCAGAGGTCGTCGCGAGCGAAGAAGAAGCTCTGCGCTGAGATGGTGTGTTACTGGTCGATGGTTTCGAAACCGTGAGTGGAGCGTTCACCGCGCGCATTATTACTATACTATTTGTATTTGATTTATGATGATGATGATGATGAGAAGAGAGTATCTTCGTGAGTTTTTGAGGCATGCAGGCAGGAAAAGATCTTTAAAAAACAGAAAAAGATAAAAAGAGCTCTCCCGCACACTCCTTCCTCTCCTCAAAAGTATTTTCTTTCTCTCTCTCTCTCTCTTTCATCTGTTGCGAGCTAAAAGTGCAACGTCAGAAACGAAGGGATACAGAAGAGCGAGTAATTAACGAGATCAACGTCATGTCCGCCTCGATGTCCACGTCTATGGCACTCGGAGCGCGACACAGCGTCGCGCAAAGAAAGAAGGTGTCATCATCATCTTCATCGAGACCAAAACATTTTAGAAGAGGAAGACATACTGCCATCACCACTGTCGTCCCGAAAGCGGCGGTTTCGGAGCCTCAAGACAAAGCTGAAGCTGCGGCGGCGCGATTGAAACAGCTCGAAGAGATGCAAATGGACGAAGACGCGAATAAAGAAGTCATATCTTCCGGTGTGCGTCAAGCGTTTCCTTTATCCATGGTCATCGGGCAAGAAAAGATCAAATCCGCGTTATTGCTGGGTGGTGTCGATGGCGCGCTCGGTGGTATTGCCATTTCAGGGAAAAGAGGTACTGCGAAGTCGATCATGGCGAGAGGGTTGCACGCGCTTTTGCCGCCGATTGAAGTCGTGAAAGGTTCCTACGCAAACTCCGACCCAGAAAATCCTCGCGAATGGGAAACCGGACTCGCGAACATCGTGCAAAAAAATCCAAAAACGGGCAACATCGAAACCTTCATCAAAGAAGCGCCGTTCGTGCAGGTGCCCTTGGGCGTCACCGAAGATCGTTTGGTTGGTACCGTCGATATCGAAGAATCCATGAAGCAAGGTAAAACAGTCTTTCAACCTGGATTGTTAGCTGAAGCGCATAGAGGTATCTTGTACGTCGACGAGATTAACTTGTTGGATGACTCCGTATCGAACTTGTTACTTTCTGTGTTGGCAGAAGGTGTTAACGTCGTCGAACGGGAAGGTATTACATTGAGACACCCGTGTCGACCATTATTGATCGCGACGTTTAACCCGGAAGAAGGTCAATTGCGCGAGCACTTGTTGGACAGAATCGCGGTGACTTTGAGTGCAGATCAAGTCATGAAGTTTGAAGATCGCGTTTCGGCGGTCGATCAAGCCATGGGTTTCCAAGACCAAGCTGACATTTCGGTGAAAAATGCGGCAGAGGCTACCGATGGTATTAAAAGCACGATTATTTTAGCTCGAGAGTGGTTGAAAGAGTGCACAATCAGTCGAGAACAGGTTGAATATTTAGTCAAGGAGGCGACTCGGGGTAAAGTGCAGGGTCACAGAGCTGAATTGTTCGCCGTAAGAGCGGCAAAGGCTTTGGCAGCATTAGATGGTCGATCAAAAGTAAACGCGGACGATTTAAAAGAAGCCGTCCGTCTCGTTATCATCCCACGATCGGAGCTTTCTGACATGGAAGAACCACCGCCACCAGAGGATGAGCAACCGCCGCCGCCGCCGCCGCCGCCCGAGGATAACATGGATGATGACGAAGATCAAGATGAAGACGAAGATGAAAACGAAAACGAAGAGGAAGAAGAGGACGACGTGCCAGATATTCCCGAGGAGTTTGTTTTTGATGCCGAAGGAGTTGTCATGGACGACGAAGTCATGCAATTTGCCAAAGCCACGAATAGAAGTGGCGGGAGATCCGGTCGTTCGAAAAATGTCATCTTTTCGCAAGACCGAGGACGTTACATCAAGCCAGTTTTACCCAAAGGCAACACGATTCGATTAGCCGTCGATGCAACGCTGCGCGCGGCAGCGCCTTACCAAGCCGCGCGAAGAAACCGAGATCCAAACGCGGAGAAGAAGAAAGTGTACGTCGAGAAGGGCGACATGAGAGCGAAGAAGTTGGCACGAAAGTCTGGCGCTTTGATTATTTTCTTAGTCGATGCATCTGGTTCCATGGCTTTGAACAGAATGAATGCATCGAAAGGTGCTGCGCTTTCCATCTTAGAAGATTCTTACAAGTCTCGCGACCAAGTTTGTATCATTCCTTTCCGTGGGGACGAGGCTGAAGTTTTGTTACCGCCGTCTCGCTCTATCTCTATGGCGAGAAATCGGTTGGACACGATGCCGTGCGGTGGAGGTTCTCCGTTAGCGCACGGCTTATCTGTTGCGGCTCGTACTGGCATCAACGCTATGTCGTCGGGCGATGTTTCGAGAGTTACCGTGGTGTGTTTGACCGACGGTCGAGCGAACGTTGCGCTTGGTAAATCTATGCGAGATCCAGAGTTTATGTCCCCTGATGCCCCAAAGTTAAGCAACGAGGAGTTGCAGTCGGAAGTTTACGACATGGCGAAGTTGATGACCGGGAACGGCATGTCACTTCTCGTTATCGATACGGAAAATAAATTCGTCTCCTCGGGTATGGCGGAAGAAATGGCGCAAAAGTGTGGCGGTAAGTATTACTACCTCCCGAACGGAACCGATCAAGAAATCGCGGCGGCGACAGCGAATGCTATGGCAGAAAGCAAGGCTTGATTTGATAATAAACTAACTGACTATGAAATTAAACAAACGACACAATTGAAGAAAAAGGAAAAGTACACGAACGTAATGATAATAAACACAATCTTGACTAGTAATTTTATATTTAAACGAAACCCAACCTTCGACCTCTCAGAACTCTTCATTCCACTCATTAATTGAACTTGCTGCCTGGCGGCCAATCAATGCCGGATCTTTGTGGAAAAAGAACGAGGCTGAGAGAAGAATGTATGCTAATATCAACACTAATCCTTTCAACCAATTCGATCTTCCATCCTGACAAACGAACGCGACTGTGATGACAGTTGTGAACAACGTCGCCGTCTCAAACATTTGCAAATTCAAATCCATAGGCTTGTCCATGAACCAGCCAACAATGACGCAAAACGGTATGACTAAAAGCGCGATTTGCGTCGACGAACCGACAGCTACTCCCAACGAGATATCCATTTTATTCTTCATCGCGAACATTACCGCCGAGGCGTGTTCGGCGGCGTTCCCAACGATGGGTAATAAAATTACCGAAATAAAAGCAACAGAGAAATCCCAAGACGCCGAGGCACCTTCGATAGTTGCGACTAAATAGTCGGATAAGATGGAGATAAAAACTGTAAAGACTCCAAGCCAAACGATGGAATCCCAAAAGCCGAGAACTAGTTCCTCGTCGTCGTCGTCGTCGTCGTCATCTTCTTCGTCTTCATAAAGATGCGTGTGCGTGACCAGTTGAAAATACAAAAACGCCAAATAGATTAAAAGAAGAATTGTACTCGAAAATCGAGAGAGAGCGAGTTCCGACGCGGTTCCGTGCAGCTCGGTGTGCGTAAAGTGCAACAAGGCTGGGAGCGATAACCCCATCACCGCCAACAAAAGCAAACCAAAATTCATCATGACGCCCTCGGCGTTGAAATATTGTTCTTTCCTCGACATGCCTCCAAAGAGAAACGCGCACCCAAGAACTAAAAGCATATTCGAAAGAATAGAGCCGAGCAAAGACAACTGGACGACACGTAATAATCCAGCTTTTAAAGCGTACATGGAGACGATCATTTCTGTGGCATTCCCAAACGACGCGTTCAACAAGCCGCCTACGGTTGAGTTTGTATATCCCGCCAACTGTTCCGTGACGAATCCCAAACGCTCGGCTAATGGGCAAATCGCAATCAACGAGAAAGTAAACGTTATGCCGTCTCCCCAACCGCCTCCGTTGGAAATAATCGCTAACGGGACGCACACCAACAGATAATTCAGTTTGTTTGTAAAAAACAACTCTTGCGTTGCTCTTTGCATGTAGACTGCGAAACCATCTTTCATCACGTCTGGTTTGTTCGCTTTGAAAATTCTGTTTTCACGCGAGGTGTTGTGAAAGCAATAGAGAAGTACGTGCTTCTTAGTACACAACAACGCGCGCGTTCTCGTCGACGTGGCCGAACAAACAAACTCTCGAATACGAGAAGAAGAAGAAAAGAAGAAAAAGAAGAAGAAGAAGAAGAAGAAGAAGAAGAAGGGTGCGAAATTTCTTTTATTAAAATCAGAGAAGGAAAGAACTTTTGCGCGATTGGTGTCTAGAAGAAAAAGAAACGTACCCTCGTCCATCGTCTTCGTCGTCAGAATCCGGGCTAAACCGAAGCACGTCGGAATTGGAGACACCAGTGGTCATCTCGATTTCCACGGACTCTTTCTTCTTCGACATTTCTGTGGATGATGAGAGCAGCGGTGTTAGTCGAATACAATAATGAAGAGATAACAAGATCGTGGAAATCCCAAAAAAACAAAGACAATGGGAAAGAACTGAAAAAGAAGAAAATAAAGAACGGAAGCGTAGTTCGCAAGGAGGGAGGGGGTCAACAAAATGCTAACAACTAGAACAAATATATTTACATTTCAACCGTGCTTACTGCTACCACTGCTACTGCTATGTCTATTATTACTGCTACTACTACCATGCTTAGAAGGAGAAGAAGAAGACGAAGTTCCTAACAACGCCGCTCGTGTAGAACTGCTCAGTCTACTCAAAGACTCTCGCAATCCTTGATTTTGAACGCGATCGTTAAACTCATCCTCTTCTTTTCGCCTATCGTTCTCTTCTTTTCTCACTTCCCTCAACTTTTCTAAACGCTCTCGATCTTCCTGAGCTATTCTCGACTTTATGCTTTCCAACTCACTCGAGGTGATTCTTTCAGGAACGGCGATGCGAATCGGTCGCAACGTATTCTTCGGCGGTCGAGGCAAGTAGTCCGCCCACTTATCCTTCAGCGCGGAAACTCGTAAACCTCTTTCAAACACATCTTTCTCGGTATTCTTGACTCTATCTTCCATTTGTTTGAACTTTGCCCAACCGATTTTAAACAACGGTTTGTCAGGAGGCGGAGGAGGTGCAAAAGTTAACGACGACTCGACGTCCACATTGTCTGGAACGTCGAAACGTATCGGGTTGCCTTGCCATACCGACGGCGTGTCTCTTTTCTTCCTTCCGTTGTCCTGCGTGCCTCTTCTGTTCTTGCCGTTCTTGAAAGTGGACGAGCGATAGTACGACTCGTCGTCGTCGTCGTCGTAAGAAGAAGAAGAAGACGATGAAGATGAGAACACGAAGAAGAAGGCCAACGCAACAAAGATGAGAAAGAATACGACGAATATCTCACGCGACTGTCGTCGTTGTTTCGGTTGCTTCCGCGTGGTGCCATCGCGTTTCATGATATCGAGCCCAGTGAAAGTGAGCGAGAATAAAGAGAGACGCTTTGTCTTCTTCTTCTTCTTCTTTCTTTCTTTCTCTCTTCGTCAATAAGGTGTAATGTGTTCTGTCCAGAAATGCTGCTTTTCATTATTCTTGGCATAAACTTTTCAAACACGATTTTTTCCGTCAAAACTTCATCTCTTTTTGCAACAAAAGAAGGGGGAGAAGTGCGCGCACTTACGGTGTAATAAAACAGACTCGATCGAGAGCAGAAAAAACGTATCGCGAGGAGAAGTGTGTTTAACTCAAAAAAGTTGAACGGAGATACGCATACATCAACAAAGAGAGAGAGAAGAAGAGAGAGAGAAGCAGAGAGAGAGAGAGAGATTTCATAAAATTAGTAGTTGAGAAAGAAAGAGAGAAGATGAGCAAGTCTGGAATGAGTTCAGCGGCAAAACGCATCCAAAAGGAACTCGCGGAAATCAGTTTGGAACCACCGACGAACTGTAGCGCGGGACCAAAAGGCGATAACTTATACGAGTGGGTGAGCACGATCATGGGTCCACCAGGTACGAACAGCTCCTCGCACTCTTCTTCGTTTTTTGTTTTTTTTTCCCTCTCTTTTCGCGAGCGCGTTCACACGACGACGAAATTCAAAAAAAAATCTTAATTCTTCTCTCTCAAAACAACAACCATAAATAAAATAAAACAGGCTCGCCGTATAACGGAGGCGTCTTCTTCTTGGACATTCACTACCCGACTGATTATCCATTCAAGCCTCCGAAAGTTACCTTTCGTACGAGGATTTACCACTGTAACATCAACTCCTCGGGACAAATATGTTTAGACATTCTCAAAGACCAGTGGTCGCCAGCGTTGACGATATCAAAAGTCTTGTTGAGCATTTGCTCCTTGTTAACGGATGCTAACCCGCACGACCCGTTAGTCGGGTCCATCGCGCAACAGTTACTGAATGATAAAGAAGCGCACGATAAAACTGCCGCGGAATGGACGAGGCGATACGCTCAAGGATAAAAAAAAGGCAACGAAAAAACAAACGCTTCGCGAGTTTTCGATGTTATTATTCTTCGTAGAAATATATAGAATACTACGACAACGGTTTTGTGAATAGCAATTTTGATATCAAACTGTTTATCTTTCATCGCTCTCTAAAGTATACTTCACTCGGTGCTAAGAAGAATCTTTTCTATAACTTTCAGCTTAAACGCGTTCGCTTGGATGGCGTCGCTCTGTCGTTGAAGCTCTTCCCGCAAAAGCTTGTCGCTTAAACTGATTTCGCCTTCCTCGTCCTCCTCGTCCTCGTCCCGTTTCCCCGTTCCTACGTAGCCAATCTTCTCCTCTTCTCCGCATACGACATCGCATCGGTCGACTAACTCATCAACGCGAGATTCAATCAAATCTACATCACCTTTATACGTTTCTAACTGCCTTTCAAAGAGAGATTCGGCGCGAGAGAGCATGCCGGGAAGATTCCTTTCAGATTCGACCAAAGCCACCAGTCGCGCGCGGATTTTCCCATGTCTTTCTACGGCGTCGTCAAATCGGGTGCCAAGTGCGTCGAGGTTATTTGTCAACGTGTTTGACATTTCTGCCATGGTTGTAGCTTCTTCGATTTGTCGAGTAATTTCTCTCCCCAATCGCGAGCCGGCGGCGCGTATTTCATCGTGCGCTCGATGACCAAAGCTGACGTGGTGAGCTTTTAAATCAGCGAATGATTTCGATAAGACTGTCATAATTTCGCTATTCGCATCCTCGTCAGTACCTGAAAATTTCGTGTTTGTATCAAAAGCTGCTGAACTGTATTTATTTATCGTATCGGCTGCGTTGAAGGTAGCATCTGGCCCTTTCGCAAGTTTTTTTAGCGCTTCTCCGGTGACGTTTGACGTATCGTTCATCTTTTTCGGAACTGTTTCGAGTGGGCTCTTCGAAACGTCCATTGTTGCGGTAGAAACGTCCTCCGGAGTCAAGGCTAACACACCTTGGGACGAATGAATCGCGAGAATCAAACCTGCTTCCAACGGATCTCCAAGAGAAATAGCGCCAAGTAAGCTTTCGGTTGCCGAGCAGCTACCGCTTAAAACTCTCTTCACTTCAGGGAGAGGCAAATCATCGCTAATGCTATCTAATTTCAAACCTTCTTCGCGTGCAACTGCAGTCTCAAGAATCGGCAGCCATCGAAGGTCCACACTATGCACAGACCCTTTCAGCGTAGCGAAAAGCCGCTGCTTGATAAAGGTATCCCACTCTACTTTTTGACACGAATCATAAATCGTCGTGCTACCACCATCCTGCGCGCTATTCTCCAGTTTTATAACATCGACGTCGCACAAAATAGGAGTTGGTGACGCGTGTCTATCTCCAGAAGTCGACGAGGCGTGTAAAATCCCCTCAATCGTGCGACTTTCCCGGCTCGTCCACAACGGCGTCAAAGCGGTGGTAATTGCACTCACAATTAAACGATCTGTTTGCAAGGTTGCAATCAAGAAACCGTCGTCACCTCTTCCATCACCCGAAAGTGAACGCACGGCAATCTTTAGATTACCGCGGGACGCGTGCGAGTGCATAGACGACGCGGACGATGTCGTCAAGAAATCTTGCAATGCCACCGCTTCGCCTCCCGAGGCATTCGCAGATAATTTTCGCGCAACTCGAACCGAAGCTTTTGAAGTCATATCAAACGTACGTTCAAGCCATCGCAGAGACTCACCACCGCCTTTCTGCATTTGTGAATCCGTTGCAAGCTCATCCAACACCCGGCTCGATGTTCTCGACCCAGACGCGACGATAGGACACATGCACTTGACAGCCGCTACTTTCTTTTCCTCCGTAGCGCACAAGAAGAAAACGGTGAAACGTCCCCATCCACTCGGTGGACCAAATGTAAAGTCCACAACCTGCGGACGGATTGGCGTGGAAGAAGAATGCTCGTTCGATGGATCCATTTTCCAAATTTGCTCGGGAGCAGAGCAGCTCCTCGTAAAGTTTACAATTCTAAAATATCCGTCGCTCGTTAACATCGCAATCGACTCCTCCGTTCCCGGGCAAAACTTGGCCGATAAAACCGTCGCGCTCGGCGCACTTTCGAAGTATTTTGGCAAGATATCATAGTACGATTTGTTTCCACCTTCGGCGTTCACTTGATCGTCTTGTTGTAAACGAACGACGTACACGCGACTCGTTTTCTTTGTGTTGTTGTTCTCTCTCGCAGAAACCAAAATCGCAAACTGTCCACCGCTCGAAACTTCTAACGTGCGCACTTCTTCTTTTTCTTCTTCTTCTCCGTTCGACGATAACGACGAAGAAGGAATGCCTGAATATACCCGAACATCTTCGAGCGAAGCTACGCCAGCGGCATGCTGTGCGGCTCTTCGCGATCGATCCGAGGTTATCGTTGTATCTACGCGACCGTTTTCTCGACGCTTCTTCGAAAGAATGTAAATGTTTCCCTTTTCGTCTTCGCACAAAAAGTTTGGCGACGGAGGAGCGCCTCGCGAGCGCTCCGGCGACGGGGCTATCGCATCAAACATTTGCTCCAGAATTAATCTAGGATGAGATGATGATTGTGATGTACCGCCCCCGTGCGCTTGCTGCTCTGCTCAAGTTGTTGTTCAAGTTTTTGTTGTAAAAATGAAGAAAAAGTGTTTGTTGTTTTTCTTTTCCTCTTTTTCTTCTTCTTCAAAACTTCAAATCGATCAAGCGATATACGTTTCCGCCGCTCGCTTCCAGGACTTAATAATAGCCCAATCCTTAGCGAGATCTGCGAGAGAGCATCTGCGCGAACTCGATAACAATCGAGACACCCTCGCGCGGCTTTTTTCATCGAGAAGAAGAAGAAGAAGAGGAGAGAGAGAGAGAGAGGGAAGAATTTGTGCGCGTCTAAATACAAATAATCCAGTTGGTCTTGTTTGTCCGTCATGTCGCACTCGTCTTCTTTTCACGGCACGACGACACCAACCGTGCGCGTTGGAACAAAACTCGCGAGAAACAGTCGCCGTCGCAGATGTAATCGTAGAAACGCGAATACGATGATGACAACTTCTCCTTCGTCATTTTCGTGCAACAAGAACAAGAACAACGACAAAAACGATAACCAAAACGAACGCTCGACTTCTTCTTTATCGTCGTCTTGCTCTGGAAGGCGACCTTTAAACGGAAGAAACGAAAAACGATCGATTATTCCGAGAGCGATTGAAGATGCGCAATCTATTCCAGCCGGTGTCGATGGAGATTGGTCGCACGTCACTCCTGACTTTCTCTGGGAAAGCGAGCTCGAAAGGAGAACCGAATACTTACAAGATTTTGAAAGAGTGCAAGTCCGGACGGCGCTTGATATCGCGTTTCACGCGCACGATGGTCAAAAGCGCAAATCCGGAGAACCATACATCATCCACCCAGTAGCTGTAACGTGTATTCTAGCGTCTTACTATATGGATCACGAGACATTATGTGCCGGGTTGCTGCACGACACCGTGGAAGACACCGAGTTTGTGACGTTTGAAAGCGTGGAGAGTATGTTCGGCCCTTCGGTTCGAGCGATCGTTGAAGGTGAGACAAAAGTGTCAAAAGTATCCAGCACGGTTTCCAAAGCAGCGGATGACTCTTTCGTGAGCTCAACCTTCGACGAACCAGACGTAAAGGCAGACGATTTACAACAAATGTTCTTGGCCATGACGGGAGAGATTCGGGTGATTATCGTTAAACTTGCGGATCGGTTGCACAACATGAGAACGCTCGGGTCGATGAAACCAGAGAAGAGAATAAAGATATCAAACGAAACTTTACTTGTTTTCGCGCCGCTCGCGAAACTGTTAGGAATGTACGATATGAAAAACGAGTTGGAGGAGATTGCGTTTGGGTGGGCCAGTCCGGGATGTTACGAGGCAGTCGCGCAGAGAAAAGAGGAGCTCGAGCGCGTTCACTTGCCAGTTATTAATAACGTTGCCGCTAAATTGAACGAAGCATTGAAAGACGACGATTTTCTGCGCGGCTCCGTGATAAGCTTTGCAGTCGATAAACACGTTAAGGAAAATTATGGCATATATCGTAAGGCGTTGAAGAGCAAGAAAAAGCCAGGTTTTATTCACGACAAAGAAGAAGATAGTCCCGTCAAAGAGGAAGACGAAGACAACGTAGACGAGGAAGAGGAACAGAAACTGAGAGATCTCAAGTCGAGACTACCGAACGTGAACGAAATTGCGCAGATTCGCATCGTCTTGCTCGACGATATGTCTACGAAAGGATTGAGCGAGGCCGCGAAGAGATCCCACGCGATTCGAGTAACGTACCACGTTCTTGGGTTGGTCCACACTTTGTATCCACCTGTCCCGGGAAGTATGAAAGACTACATCGCGACACCCAAATTGAACGCGTACAGAGCGCTGCATACCACGGTATTGCCTATAGAACGAGGAGATATGAACGATACCGATTTCCAAAGCGCGAACGAAAGTTTCATGGAAGACGAACAAAACGAAGAGGTTTTCCCGCTCGAAATTCAAATCAGAACTGAGCAAATGCATCTCGGCGCGATTTGGGGAATATGCGCGGACAGGGAGTTGAAAACGGGATGGCGCAAGCGAGCGATTGTAGATATCTTCAAGAGAAGAAATGAAATGCGTCAAGAACTTTTGGAACGAGGTATTCCGTTAACGGCAGATGAAAAATCGTTCATGGAAGAAGAAGAGGAAGACAACAAGTTTCTTCAGAACTTGTCTCAGAGTACGGCTGGGAACGTGATGGATAACGAAGAGAGAAACGTTGCACCTATGCGTCAAGTTTTGTGGTTGAAAATGATTCAAGCTTGGCAAGAAGAGTTTCTCGGCGTGTTATCTGCGCGAGAGTTTGTTGATACGGTCACGGGCGACTTACTCGGTCGACGTACGTTTGTTTTCTCTCGCGCGGGACAAGTTATAAACTTACCATACGGAGCAACGGTCGTTGACTACGCATCGTACCGCGATTGTTTAAGCGAGATGGTTGAAGTTAAAGTCAACGGCCAAGCGGTTGATTTCGGTAAGAAACTCAATAACGCGGAAGTCGTAGAGATTGTTCGTTCGACAGATTCGGCGGAGACGATGAAGCAGAAAGTTGCACGATTTCGGATGTTTTTGCCGGCGGCTGTCACGAAAGCCGCGAGGTACAAAATTGAGAAGTTTTTAGACGAACACGATTCAACCTTCAGGGAGCGAAAAAGTGAAAACACGTGGGAGATGGAATCGTACGATTTGATTGGATTACCTTCCGGGAAAATACGTGCCGATAGAAAAGCGGTGAGCATGTTTGTGACTTCCTATCTTCGATTGGAGTGTAGCGACCGAAGCGGACTTTTAGCGGATATTTCGTCCGTCATCGCGAATCAAGGAATGAGCATCGTGTCGTACAATGGGAATAAATCTCCTACGGAATCAGAGAGTAATTTTGACATGAATTTCGAGGTAACGTTCAACGAATCTGAATTGTATCGAGGCGAAGCGCTTGGTAATTTAGATGCGCGCTTGGCGAAGGTGTGTACGGATCTTATGACTCGCGTCGACGGAGTCGATAATTGCTCTGCTTTCTGCGCGCTTCCGGATGACAACATGTTCAGCTTCCAAAAATAACGCGCTATATGTATTATTATTATTATTATTATTATTATTATTATTCTTATTCTTATTATCATCATTCATATTATGTTCGCCATCATTAAGCGCGCATAAGCGCGCATTATTTTCGCTTTTCCTAAAGATGTGAAACACAACTGTTTCCAATCTCCACAATAAATTTTGTTTCCCAATGGTGGTCCTCGACGAGGAGGCAGACGCCGACGACGACGAGAACAAGAAGGTGAAGAAGAAGAGCAAGAAACAAAGGAAAGAAAAGATTGTCAAGAAACGAACGATCGATAACTCCCAAGAGAAGAAAAGAAAGAAGGATGAGGAAGAACAACAACAACAGCAAGGAGAAAAAGGAAAAGAGAAGAAGAGAAAAATAAGACAAACCAGAACGGAGGCGGCGAGTGCAAAAGTTGAAGAGCTTAACATACTTAGCTCGGAGATGACGTGCCGAATATGCGAGCAGACGCTCGTCGCGAAGAAGTTCTCCGCTAAACAGCTGCTCAAAGCGAAACCGGCGTGTATGGAGTGCTCGAAGAAGCGAGCGGAGATGGCGGCGACGAATGGTGGTGGAGGTAAAAACGTAAAGCCAGAGAGGTTGAAAAAGATGACGAAACGCGAAAAGCTCGACGCGGCGATTCAGCGGCGAAAACAACAAAAGGAAGAAAAGAGAAAGAGAAATGAGGGCGCCGCAGATAACGATAACGACGACGGAGAAAAGAAAGACGAGCACGAAGATGATCCCGCGGAGGCTGGCGAAGATGCGCAAAAAGAGTTTGTTCCGGCGAAGATGGTACCATCGAAAACGGAACGAGATGTAGACGAATCCGATGAAGTCGCACAGCGCTCGATGTATTGCGGAGGTATCCCTTTTCACAAAACAGATGAGGATATAAGAGCTGCGTTTGATGAGGAAGGTTTAGATGTCGATAGCGTCGATTGTATGGTATTTGCTGATTCGGGCCGTTTTCGTGGCATCGCTATAATCACTTTTCACAACGTCGCCGATCGCGACGAAGCTTTGAAATTCGACGGCGAAGACTGGGAAGGATTTGTGATGGTTTGTAAACCGTATAAAGTAAAGAAGGCTGACGCAGTTACGAAAGATCCGCCGAAAAAAATAGATGGCCAACGCGTCGTGTTTGTCGCGAATTTAGATTATTCCGTGACGGAAGATTTATTGCGAGAAACTTTCGCTCAAGGTTCTGAGATCAAAGAAATTCGCATGGGTTTGGATAAAGATACGCAAGATTTCAAAGGCTTTGCGCACATAGAGCTTGTATCGGACGGTGATCTCGCGCGAGCTTTGAAAAAAAATGGAAAAGAGTTATTAGGACGCGAAATGAAAGTTGCGTACGCGACGGAGAGAAGAAAAAATCCAACGGCTTCTTTCGGAAAGGGAGGAGGGGAAGGAGGACAGATGAAGAAGAGAGGCAAGAAAAGTAGCGGAAACATTGAGAGGAAATGAATACAATACATAACGCTCGCGTGAAATAAATTTACTACCGTATATGTGACTGAAACTAGTATCTATCCACTATCAAAGCATGTCGGCGTCTTCTTCTGTACGCGTTCGAGCGTCAATCTCTCTCTCAATGACTCGCGCCAGAAATCCATCCGACGTTAAAATACTTTTCGCATCTATGCCTTCAGATTGTTTATAAATGCTCATGATCGATTGAGGCGTGACGTAAAAGAAGATTTCATCCAACACTCGGACGCAATTCGCCACTCTCACGATGTTTTCTCGTTCCTTTTTATCTACCACAACGAGTTCCTCTTCGTGCGTCTTGCTTTTTTCGTTTGTCGCTTGCTTCGATGTTGCGGCGCCGGGCGACCCGACCCATATGAATCCGTTACATCCTATGAGAACCTCTATAAAAACACCCGGTGCAACTTCTAAAGCGTGAAAGTGCTGTGGCAGCCGCTTCACTAAACTTGGGCATACTTCCACGAGTACGCCTCTCGAAAGCCTTCCGTATTTCGTGGAACGCGCATGTAAGTTTGCCGCGCCGTCTTGAAATAATGACTGTACTTCTGCCGATATGACATCAGCGGTGTCGAATAATCGCGACATGTTCAACTCGTCAGCTTCGTTACGTCGTCTTTGTTGACCGCTTGGTAAGTTTACGCTCGAGAGTTGTAAAACCGCCTCTTGTCTCGAGTTTATATCAACTTTCCACCTTTTCGAGGAAATCATGTTTATCCGACCGACCACGACGTCTCCAGTTTCTGGCGTGTACTTTGCTTTCATCGGTTTCACGGAGACTAACTTATTCACTCTTTCTACGACACCAGACACCGTCGCTCTCAACTCTCCCTCGGAGACTTGCATCCCGTGGCCTTTTAGGAAACCTTCCGATGCATTGACGCCGTCAACAACTTCCCCAGGCGTCGTGTATAACATCACGCGAGATGAAGGTGCAGAAGACGTCGTTAAAGATTGCAGCGCGGACATCTTCCTCTCCCGCATCTGTTGCTCAACCTCAGAAACAATCATCGCGTCGTTCTCTTCCTTTCGTTCTTCCTTTCAGAGTTTCAGAGTTCACAATAATGCAGTTTTCCAAGTCTCCATTTCGCTTTTTTTTTTTTTCAAATTTCTCCATTTTATTCGCAAAAAAGAAGATACCAAATATTATGAGTGTGGAAGGCGGCGGCGACGACGACGACGACGAGTTCGACGAGGATAGAATGACGTCGCTCGACGAGAGAGCTTCAAAAGTGGAAGCTAAAATCAAGAACATTAGTGGGAGAGTGATGCACGTCAACTCGACTTTGGAGTTGTTGAGGAGCGAACTCGACGAGCTGAAAAACGAGCTGAAACAGTTGGAGAAAGAAGATGCGACGAACGAGCACGTGGCAAACGCGCGCTTGGTTTTTGATGGCGCCGGTCCGGGTGGGCAACTCGGGGGATTCGTCACGCCAGCCAAGCACAGTCGATTCATAAAGTATTTACTCGGGTCGGCGGTAAACTTAGTGTCCCGTAAAACGGAAGAGAGAATGCGATTGAAGGAAGAATACGTCAACTTCCGGGAAACGCAAACCATCAGCTATTTCCTCTTTCCGCTCGTGTTGTTTATTTGGTACAACTCGAAACATTCGGGGCATTTCTTTCTCCAAAGCCAGATAGCAGCTTCCAAGCACTCAGAATTCGTGGAGACAGTATTAACTGCTTCGTACCCCATCGCGTTACAGGCATATTTCAGTTGGCTCTTGTATTTTTACACCTCGCTCGGACTGCGCGAGAACATCCTAAAAGCAAACGGAAGTAACATTCGGCCTTGGTGGATTCAGCATCACTACTACTCCATGGCAATGGCGTTGTGCGTCTTAACCATGGACGTCGATTCCCCTTCATGCGTTACGTTTATTGGAAGATTTCTTTTCTTCACGTTCTGCCAAGGTATCGTCATGTTTCTTCAGAATCGATACCAACGCTTTCGCATGTATACGCGTGTCGCAATTGGCAAAGCGTCGCCGATGGACGTTTCGGCGACAGAATCTGGAAGCAGATTAAAGCTTCTGTGGCCGCTTTTGTTAACGTTACAGACGATGCAGCTCGTGTTTGGATGTCAGGTTTTGCTGAGGTGGTACAAAGAATTCGCGCGCAACGGAAAAGGATTGAGCGAATGGCAAGCGTTGGTGGCTGGGTCGCTCTTCGTCTTGATGGCACTTGGCAACTTCAACGCCACGGTGATGACTTTCATCCGGAAAAGGGATTACGCCATGACTGAAGCAAAGAGAAAAAACAAGAGGGCGTGAGTGATAAAGCGCGCATAAACTACGAATCTATCTGCCTACCTATTTGCCTATAACAACTCCAATCGATGTTCTACTTCTACGCTCTCAAATCTTCTACTGCGTTGTCCCAACGACCGCCCATGGGAACTCCCGCACAATTCGGGGGCTCAATACGTCGCCAAAAGGAGTCGCGCACAGCAACCATTCCTTGACGTTGTTGCTGAGTCATCTCATCCCAATTCAATTCAGGATGAAATATGTCTGATTTTTCCTTCGCAATCTCGTGTTCGGTCTTCATCGCATTTTCTAAAGCTTTCGGTAATCCCGAGTCGAGCAAATCGATACTTCTTTGCTTCAGCGTTCGAGCAAAGACGTTATGAACGATGCCAAATTGTTCGACCAACTCATCCACGCTCGTTGATTTAAAATGCTCTAAACATTGTTTCGTTCGCCGAGGGAGCTTTATTTGCGCGTTAGCGTTCACATGACACCGATAGTCTAACGAACCAAGTTTTCCCGCGCACTCGGCGCTTTCGCGCACTCGCCACGATTCCAAGTTCCCGGGTAGGAAGAGCGAACTGATTGCGCAGAGTCTATTTCTTTGCTCGTCATATACTTGCCATCCTAGAAGGTTATCATTATCGATCAACTTTACCCGCGCATCGTCATCGATGAAAACGTTTTGCGTGTGTCTGTCACCCGAACAAAAGATGAATTCGTACAAAGCCGCTCGAACGATTTGCTCCGATGGAACCGAATCTATAATATGCGCGACATCCGAATCCGAGTTGGCAATTTGACATATGGAGTTTAACCCAATGCCTGCAGCCGGGGAAGTGAACGCCCCGAGCTGATCGACAGCGACGGATTCTGGATGCACTGACCATGGATCTATCGGTATGCCCGCCGGTGCGGTAGATTTCACCTTCGCCGACCACGCTCGAGAGGCGACGTTTTCCAATCCGCAGAAATCGCTCAGTTTCTGTACGGACTCAACGTTTCGAATGGATAACAAATCTTTGCCTTTCTCGTCCTCTATGTGTTGCCTGGCGCACTTGCGATTGTGACGCGGTAACCCAGGAATGCACGGAAACTTGACGAATGGTAAAGAGAGTAACTCCCCGGAAGCGTCGAACGATTCTCCCACATCTTTGTTGACGTAATCTGCGCGTAGAACTGTTGCTGCGCTGGCGCCGACTTCACGCTTTACTTTATACTTTTGTCTTTTTTCATTCTTTAACGCATATGTCCCGTTGATGCGACGAAGGATCACGTCGTCGCACCCCGAACACGGAGCAGTTCCCGCGCACACCTGGTTCACAGAGTTTGCTGAAATCGACGCTTTCGTCCAGTCCACTGCGCATCCGTCACATTCGGCGCAAAACGGAAGCGGAAAGTTTGGCGCAGGCAAGGGAGAAATTTCTTGGGACAAATCCGGGGACGACGACGACGACGGTGATGATGATGGTGATGATGATGGTGATGGTGATGATGATGATGATGACGCAGTCTTGATTGAACTCGTTGCTCCGTATACACCTACGTGTGGGCGTTCTTCAGACGACTTTACTGTTGCTGTTAGTGTTTTTGTATCTACTTCTTTGCTGAAATCTGTCCATTCGTGACTCGCAGCGCGTTTGTGGTGCTCCTTCTTCACTATGCGGTGCGCGTGCTCATGCGTGTGATGTTTATGCTGCTGATGATGGTGTCTATCGTCATCACCCGAGGTTGGGGTTGACGATGGTGTCACCGAAGAAGACGATTTCAGTTGCGATTCAAGGAACGCGTCTTCCTCTCCCGGCTTTAGAATGTGCGGTGACGAGGAAACGCGCCTCGGAGCTTTCAACGACGCGTGCACTGTAGGAGGTAGCGCGAACAGCAAAAAGAAAGGAATGATGCAAAATAGACGGAGTGAACGTCTCATTTTTCCAGCTCCTTCTTTGAAGATACTTTCTCCTTCCTTTCTCTCTGTCTCTCTCCGAATGTCGGAAAACTGAGAAATGGAAAAGTCAAAATAAATCTAAAAATAAAAAATACACCACAAAACTTTGACCACTCGACACTTTAACGCGTAACCAGAAGCGGGACGGTTGTCAAGATGGACGAGAAAGAATCGGTATTCGCGCTGATTACTAAAGTGTCACCATCGCCGTCATCGAACGTCGAAGCCGATGAAGTCGACGAGGACTACAAGAAACGAGAAGGAGAAGAAGAGGAAGAGGAAGACGAAGAAAACGAAGAAAAGACGAGAGAAAGATACAAGAGCAAATACTCCGGCTCGATCCATCCATCTGCATTCCCTACGTTTGGTGTTAACGATAGACGTTTAGCTGCTACGTTTGGAAAGGCAAGAAATGCTCTGAAACCGGACCCGAAATCGTTTCTTCAACGTAGCTCGTCGGTGAAATTGACCGCATCCGAGCGAGCTCGACGACCAATGATCGAGACCATCGAAGACAGCGCGCGCGAAAAGGCGAGAATAAAAGCACCAATACCGTCTGATCGAGGTCAACTGAGAGAGCGAGTAGTAATCGATCGAGTGAAAAAGAACGCACTCGATGTTATCTTGACCGAAGGAAACCCACCGGTGACGAAAACTTGCGATGACAGGCTATTCGAGGTGTACAATAGAAATACGCGCGGAAAAGTTCCGAAGTATTTACAAGAGATTAAGAAAAACATCGCACATGATAATCGTGTTGTGACTGCGCCATTAGCTCACGAGGAGGAAAACGAGGAGGAAAACGACGAAGAAGCGGTGTTACGACAACAGTGGCAATACTTGAACGCGATATATCAAAAACTACCATTCGTTATCGATACTCCATCAAAGAAAGCGAGAAAAGAAGAATGCGAACGAAAATTGGATGCAATTGAACGCAGACTAGTATTATCGCATTGATACGATACAGTTAGAGAGCGATGAAAGATAAACAGTTTGATATAAAAATTACCATTCACAAACCCCTAATCCGGAACTCCATCCCCTAAATTTTCATTTCATATATTTCTTAAATACAAACCTACAAACACTTCACAATCCCCTAATCCGAAACTCACCGGTAAAATCCAATAAGACCACGAATATGCGACTTCAAAACTCGTATATTGACGCGTAATCATGTGTTGCACGCCTACATGGTGTCTATTTGGGCTGAATCGCGCGTGAGCGCGCGCAATCGACCTAGGGTTTTAGGGTTT
>Ga0255779_1000159_pt1 | contig 81572 bp, 74 predicted proteins | sample 011ome_21_FD_179977 | JGI IMG/M metagenome (GOLD analysis project Ga0255779, IMG submission 179977) | Coastal salt marsh microbial communities from the Groves Creek Marsh, Skidaway Island, Georgia - 011508AT metaG (version 2) | ecosystem: Environmental > Aquatic > Marine > Intertidal zone > Salt... | reverse complement strand
TCTACCGCAAATACATCGAGCAATTTGCCAACGACCCTGAAAATGCCGGCGTCGATGCACTCATCGAAGGCTACGCTGAGAAATACAATACCAACAAAGCCCAACTGGAAAAGACCGTCGAATTCCTCGACAAGCTCGACAACGATATCGAGTTCCGCACGCAAATCGTCACTGACCGCGGCTACTTGTTTGAATACTTTTACGTCAACAGCGATCTGGATCAGACCCTCTACAATCGCCTGCGCAACCACCCACAATTTGGCGAATGGTTGGTTCAAGACCTCGCACCAATCAACGAAGTCATCGCGATCTACCGTAAGCAACTGGCGGACTACCCGACCGATACGCCAGTCGAATTTTTCCGTGATCAACTCGCTCAGTTTAAAGCAAAACAGCAACGCGTGGCCGAGGCCCGCATGTTGATGGGTCTCTACCGCAGCGATGTGGAACTCGCCCCAAGCCAATCCTACGACAGCGGGTTCTTCAGTGAAGTCACCCCGCGCGTACTGCTCTATATCGCCGACTACTCGCGTGCTGACCGCCTCGATTTTGCGATCGAAGCGTGGAACGAAGTGTTGGCCACTTATCCAACCGATGATGCAGCCATCGTGTCTTACATGCGCCTCGCCGACGTCAGCAATCAACGCGGCGACAAACCCAGTGCACTCAACTATCTCGAAGCAATTCAGGCTCAATTCCCGGGTACGCCGAAACTCCCCGGAGTCATCTTACGCCAAGGCGAACTACTCTCTTCGATGGGTCGCGGCGAGGAAGCCCGCGAGAAATATCAATATATTTTGCGCGTACCGGACTGGCGCGGCCTCGTTCACGCTCGTGCCCTGTTCCAAACTGGCGAGGCCTACATGGCTGAGAGCAAATATGCCGAAGCACATGGTTTCTTCGAGCGCACATTCCTCGGCTACTCTCAATTCAGCGAATGGTGCGCACGCGCCTACCTAGCAGATGCCGAAGCCCTTCTAGGCATGGGAGCAAAAGCCGACGCGATTGCGACACTCACCGAAGCGAACGAAACACTCGCAGAAGCTGCACCTGCAGCGCTCTTTGATGCCATTCAAGCGAAACTGCAAGAGTTACAACCATCAGTCGCCCCATCGCCCCAGTCATAACAGCCACACACAAACGGATGCGTTACTTTTCACTCAAAGCCCTGCTCATCGCAGCCCTCTCTGTCGGTTTCTCACTCTCCGGTTTTGCAGAAAATGCCTACTGGACAGAGCTTGGCAACCAACCTGTCTATATTCAGCAAGTCAACGGACGCTCGAAGCAGACACTTAAATTTATCGATTATAAAGATGGCATGTTGGTTGCGGAAATAACGATTGATGGCAGTGTCGGCGAAATGTCCCTCCCCGTCAGTAAATCGATGGTCAAAACGCTGCGCTTAGACTTGGGCGAAACACAAAAAGCAAACCAACTAATTCAGCAGGGCAATTACGCTGGTGCCGTCAAAGTGCTGCGCCAAAATGTCTATCCACTGGTTAAATTTACTGAGGTGCCAGAGCTGTTCAGCCAATTACACTCGCCCGTCCGCGCCTTGATTAGCAGCTTGATCAGCGCAGGCGAACTCGCCGAAGCAGACGATCTGCTCAAGCGGGTCGCTCTAGATAAGGTCGACATCAAATATAGCCAACTGAGCATCCAATTGATGAACGCGTATCTCGCAGAGCAAGCGTTCAAAGCCGCGGGACGAATCGCCGGTCAACTGCCTAAAAGTGGCGCGTACGCTTCCAATATCTCCCAAGTCCTCAATGCGGCCGATGCCCTACGCGGTGCAGGTGAATATGAAGCGGTGATTCCACTGTACAAGGAAATCGAGAGTTCTGTCCCTGAAGATGTGCGCAAGAATGTGCGTATGTGGCTGGCCTACAGCTTGGTGCTGGCCGACCGTGTCGAGGAAGCCTCGCCGATGATCGACAGCATGCAAGAGCCAGCGCCGAATGATCGCTTATTTTCACTCTACAAATTGCTGCAAGGCTCGCGTGAGCACCGCAACAAGCAATACAACCAAGCCCTCGACGTGCTCACTCGCGGCTTTGTGCGCGCGCAAACTTCTTACGTCTGGGTGCCAGAAATGCTCTACCTGATCGGCGATTGCTACAAACAAGCCGAAGACCCCACTGCCGCACGGAATGTCTGGTTCGAAATCACGGTACTTTACCCCGACTCCCCATGGGCCAAACGTGCTGCCGAATCACTCAGCGAGCTGCCAAAGCCAGAACCCGCGCCGCCAACTAGTTAATCAATCACTTCACAACACTACAACCCACTCAATCATTAGTCTTTAATATTAAACCGTCATGAAACTATCAAAGTTCCGCCTCCTCCCTTCCTTTGCTGCGCTCGCGCTGTTTGCCGTCGTCACGCAATGGACAATGACCACATCCCTCAGTGCACAAACTGAAGACGCAACCGTCGAGTCAGTCGAGACCGCCGAAGAGGCAGCTGCTGCCGAGGCTGCTGGGGGCGATCAATCCCTGATTGACATGTATAAGAATGGCGGCTGGGCCATGTATCCGCTCACACTTCTGTCAATTTCGGCATTCGGACTGATCGTGTACAACTTTATGGCGATTAATCCGAATCAAATTCTGCAGCCTTCAGTGCTGCCAGAGATCGATACCGCGCTGCAAGCTCTGGATATCGAAAAAGCCCGCTCCATCTGCGATGAGAACCCAGCCCCTTCGACTAATATCATTCATGCTGGCTTGGTCCGTGTCGACACCAACCGCTACAACCCAGAACAGGTGAAAGAAGCGGTCGAAGAAGCCTCGGCCGAAGAACTCGCCAGTCCATTCATCTTAATCAACTACCTTTCTGTGATCGGATCACTAGCCCCCATGGTTGGACTGCTCGGAACCGTCTCCGGTATGGTTAAGGCCTTCAACGTGATCGGCTCTGAAGGCGCTGCTAATGCCCAAGCGCTTGCGGGTAACATTTCGGAAGCCTTGATCACCACCGCCAGCGGCATGATCGTCGGTATTCCTGCGATGTTCTTCTTCTTCTTCTTTAAGAATAAATACGGGAAGATTACTTCTCGCGTCGCGCGTGTGGTGGGAGATCTGCAATTCACACTCAGCACTGCGATTAGCAATCGCTAATCCAAATAACTCCGTTTACTAACCGATGAAAACATGGTCGCCAGAAGAAGTTGATCCGGAGTTTGAACTGACTCCGATGATTGACATCGTGTTCCTGCTCATCGCGTTTTTCATGACATTGATCAGCTTCATTAGCGCCGAACTCATCGAACTCAAGCTGCCAGATGCCAATCAGTCGAGCATCCCAGAAGAACCAGGCGAACGCCAATACATCTCCGTTGATATCAGCGGCCAAGCCTATTTCGGCTCGACTCCAATCAGCTACGAGGCACTGCCCCAAGCATTAGCGGCCGGGCGCGCGGCTCAGCCCTCGTTGAAGGTGTTTCTTCGAGCTGACGCCAAAACGGCACACCGTCATGTCAACCGCGTCATGGAGGCCTGCGCTGAAGCAGGCATCTCTGACCTCATTTTTGCCTCCAATAAAAATTAAACTGTGGCTGCTGTTAACAAAGTTTTAGAATCAGAAGATAAAGTCGATATTACACCGATGATCGACATCGTGTTCTTGCTGCTGGTTTATTTCATGTTTCTACCGCTGCAACAAGAGGCAGATGTGGGGATCAAATTACCCAGCGCGACCCCACCTGCCGAGAACCTCAAATTACCCAGCGAGCATGTCATCGAGATCTTCCCGAATGGCTTGATCTTGCTTAATGGTGCACCAATGGACGCTTCGGATGACCGTGTCATGGCACGTCTCTCAACCACACTCACCCGACTACGCATGTCATCGGACCGAGTGGGCGATGATATCGTGGTAAAGATTCAGGCCGATCCGGACTCGCCGCATCAGCGTTCAATCGATGCACTAAATGCCTGTGCCAAGGCTGATATTACCAAAGTCTCGTTCACTGCATACGCGCTCTAACAAAGTCGAGTGACCCACAATCGCTCGCCTATAATTTTTTCAAATGCTTCCTCCGACTAAAAAGAAAAAAATAAATCCGTTACTGCTGAAGGTTATCTTCATCAGCGTAGCGATTCATCTGCTTGCGGGGCTGATTCTCGGAAGTATTACGATTTACAAATATGTCGTCCCTTCTGAGGCGCAATTCGAAGAACCGCCCGTCGTGGAGCAAGAAGAGCCGCCACCACCAGTCAAAGTTCAGATCAGACCGCAGCAACCCAAGCAGCAAAAAGCACAAAACCTGGCGATGCGGCCAGTGGCGAACATCGCAGTGGCGAATGTGGACGTTAATTTGCCGAACATGGAGCAGAACTTTACCGTCAGCACCGGCCTCGGTGGCATGGGCGGCGGTAGCCTACTTGGCGGCACCCGCGGCAGTATCGGCATGGGCTTGTCCGATGTCAGTGTTTTCGGTCTCAAGTCGCGCGGCGAGCGTATTCTGTTCGTGATCGATGCCAATCGTCAGATGGTCGCCGACAAAAAAGGTGGACTCAACAGCTACAAGATAATTAAGGACGAAATCACCGACATGGTCGGCAACCTCTCCGCCGGCACCTTGTTTAATGTCATGTTACGCGATCGAAAAAAAATAATGCTGTTCAAACCTCAGCTGGTGGCAGCAGGCTCAGAAACACATCGGCAGCTGATTCAATGGATCAGTCCAATTAATGCTAGCGCTGAAAAGGTCGGGCTCGAAGGCAACCGCCTGGCTAGCACCCCTAAGCTTCGGGGACTTCCTGATGAGGAAGTGCATAAGGCCTTACCGTGGTCAGGCCACTCAGGTAACGAAACTGGTTTCATCACTCAAGTGGCATTGGAACAGCACGTGGATGCGATCTTTATGATTGCCAGTGACCACAAAGGCTTTGGCTCTGTGCGCTCCCCACCGAGCGAACGCGCACAAGCTGAATGGGCACGCAAAATCGCCAAGCGCGACTATATTGAGCAGCTCGCCAAGCATGAGGCGGAAGTCGCTAATATGAATAAACGAATTGCTGCAACGATGGCGAAGACCAATGCGCAGCGCAAAAAGCAAGGCCTACCACCACGCGTGCTTGAAAAACGCTATGGCGTGTATTCCGCAGCCAGAGAACTTGGTCTGAATTGGACCACTGACCATCCAGGGCATGGACCAAAACCCGAATGGCTCAAAGACAGCGATGTTTCTAGATATTTCCGCAAGCTGCTCGATGAACTTTACGAGAAGGACGATAAGCCGGTGCCATCGGTCAACGTGGTACTTTTCCTCGCTGGCGATGAGGTATTCGACAAGAACGCGAAAACACAGCTGGATCAATTCGTACGCTTTTTCCGCGGTAAGAATCGCGTGATTCGTGGCCTCGACGAAATCACCAGTGCGAGCAGTTCAAAGACAACTAGGAACTAAGCCGGCGACAGTATGTCCCTCCCCACTTTCAAGCACAAGGCAGCCGAATGATTGGCTGCCTTTTTTGTGCACGATAGGAGTGTGGGCGACTCGCCCACGTCCAGCCGATATTGATGCGCACGTGGGTGACTCGCCCACGTCCAGCCGATGGTAATGCAACCGAGGACGGGTTCGCCCTCACTCCTTCAACCTAAAATCCGACCTGCGGGATCAGTCCATCAGTCAATGATTTCGTAGCCTGATCTTTCAATGATTTCGTAGCCTGATCTTTCAATAAATCAGTCGCGGCAGCGGTCAATTCTTGCTCGGCGTCATCAATCACTGCCGCCACTTCTTCCAGCGCTTCGGCCTGAATCTCAGCAACCTCATCTTCGACCGCAGCCACGGCCTCGACTTGCAGCTCTACCATTTCGTCTTGGACCGCTGCAATCGTCTCAGCGACTTCCTCTTGGGCGGCTTCGACAATGGCATCCACCTGTTCCATCGCTTCAGCCACCACAACGGCACTTGCAGCCTCTTTTTCAACAGGAGCAGACGCGGGCACTTCGGGCTCTTGCTTAGCGCATGCGGCAAGCAGAACAGTGATGGCGAGCAGGGACAGGACAGGTGTATTTGGTTTCATAATGCTATCGGGATTTTGATTGAGTGAATGAGAATTGTAAATATAGCCAAATAGTTTGCGAGCACCACCGCAATTGAGCATTTTCTTAGATAAACTAAAAAACGAGTAGAGCCGTTAATGCACGTTAATCTGATCTCAGAATGGATTGATAAATAGGAGGTTATAAATCCCTATAAAGCAACTGCTCGACTGCGATTCAGTCCCCAATATGGCGGTGGCTCTGATTTACGTTAATTAACGTCCATTGACGGTTGAAGGAATTTCGTATGATTGGATTAGCGAATTTAGGATAACAAAAAAGCGGCCGTCCCTGTAAAGAGATGGCCGCTAGAAGAATGACTACCTTAACTTCGCTTACCAAAAGTACGTGTAGAGAGCGATCGTGGCAATCACCACACCGATCCCCATAATCTTAGCGCCCTTGGAAGATTCGAGTTCAATTTGATCATTCACAGGAAGCACCACAGGATGCTTCATTGGCTTAACCAAAGTCAGGATAATACCAGCCAAGAGTACGATAAAGAAGCAGATCGACATCCGATCGAGAAACGCGATTTGATCCGCATACCACCAGCCCTTGGAGACGAGCCATGGACCAAGCGCCCACTTAAATGCGCCATAGGAAAACACATTCAAGCCAATGCCAACCGCACCAAAATAGCGCGGTGTCTTAGGCGAGAAGAAGCCAAAGATGAAGACCGCCAAGATCCCTGGTGAAATGAAGCCTTGAAACTCTTGAATATAGGCAAAGATACTGGTGAAGTTATCCAGCATCGGAGCCACAAATGCGGCCATCAGCACAAACAACACCACAAACCCACGACCGACTTTCACCAGTTTCGCCGGATTCTTTTCGCCGGAGAATTTGGCATACAAATCCATCGTCGCAATCGTCGAAGCCGAGTTCAGCATCGAAGCCAGCGAGCTGATCACCGCACCGCAAAGTGCCGCTAGCACGAACCAAGAGATCATCGGGAACGGCTTGATCAAGTTACGCACCAGCACTGGAAATGCCGAGTCATAGTCGTAAGCTTTCAGGCTTGAAAGTGCCTGGCCGCGATCAACACCAGTCTGCGCCAACTCATTAATACGATTTGCAAGCACATCGTTGCCAGCACCCGCGGTGAGTGTCGCTTCAGTACCAATCACCGCGAGATTTTGCGCCAAGGCCCGAGCTGCGAGTTCCGGCTGTAGACCCACCATGGCCGCCTCCACGCCAATCACGCCAGTGGAACGATCGAGTTCAGCAGCTTGAACCATCGCGATGTTCTTTTCAGCGGCTGAATTATGCAGATCTCCACTATACAGATTAAAGGCGAGAATACCTGGAATTACGACCAAGAAGGGAATCAGTAACTTTAAAGTCGCAGCAAAAACGATTCCCTTTTGACCTTCAGCCAGCGACTTGGAGCCCAAGGTACGTTGCACGATGTATTGGTTCAGGCCCCAGTAGAAGAAATTAGGAATCCAAAGACCGATCAACAAGGCAGTCCACGGGATGTCAGTATCTTCCTTCGGACGCACCATGTGCACCTTACCACCGCTGCCATTTGGGCCATTCACAACAACAGCTTCGCCATCAACACCATCATTCAATAACATAAAGCGCTCCCATGAGCCCGCCGCATCGATTTGCTCCACTGTCGCATTCGAGTTCGCTACCTTAGTCAGGAAAAGCTCTTCAGCAGGCTTATCTGCCAGCACATTAAACGCGAGGAACATCACAATCGCACCACCAACGATCAGCGCAGCGCCCCAGATCAAGTCAGTCCACGCACAGGCCTTCAATCCACCGATGAACACATAGACCGCCGCAAAAATCGCAATCATCCAGCAGACGTAAGTCAGATTATTAAGAATTGGCACTTCGTTGTAGTATTCAGAAACAAACTTACCACCGGAGAAAATAACCGATGAGGTGGTAACGAACACTAGAGTGACAATCGCAGGAATCGCCATTGCCAGACGAGCCACACCGTCGAAACGATACTGCAAGAACTCTGGAATGGTGTAGAGCCCCGCTTTGAGGAACTTCGGTAAAAACCAGAAGGCAACAAAGATCAACGTGACGGCAGCCATCCATTCGTAGGAGGCAATCGCCATGCCCAGCCAATTGGCCGAGGAGCCCGACATACCCACGAATTGTTCCGTCGAAATATTAGCAGCAATCAACGAGAACCCAACCAGCCACCAGGTGAGACCACGACCAGCCAAGAAATAATCCGCTGCGCCCTGCTCTCCAGAGGTGTCTTCGTCGCGGCTCTTCCAGATGCCGAGACCAATGACGCCGACCACGGCGATGATGAATAATGAGACTTCTAAGATGTTCATAGGGTGTTTTTATATTGAGTAATTAAGACTAAAAACCGATGGAGTGAGCACTCTACGCGCAGCAGATGCGCTAAGCTCGCGAGACAGGAAAGGATTAGCGAGCCGACGCATTGAGACTATTAACATAAAAGACTGACCACAGTGCATTGCAAGTTTTGATTGCCCGTCAGGATCGGACTGGTGATTACTTTTGAATATGTCGCGCAGGCGTGTCTCGTGCCACATGAACCGTTGAGGCCGTTGCGCCAAGCACCTTATGTCAACAGGCCCTTAATATCTTCTAGGCTAATCTTCGCGTTGGCCGCCTCACTCTCTTCGAACAGTTCCTTTAAGGTCTCGGTCTTCTTCGCTTGCAGTTCGATCACCTTTTCTTCCACCGTGTTGGCGGCGATCAGCTTAATGCTGGTCACCACCCTCTCCTGCCCTATCCGGTGCGCTCGGTCTGTTGCCTGCGCCTCAGCTGCGGGATTCCACCACGGGTCGTAATGCACCACAGTGTCCGCGCCAGTCAGATTCAGGCCAGTGCCACCTGCTTTGAGTGAGATCAGAAACACCGGAATGCTGTCGTCCTCATTAAAAGTGTCACACATCGCGAGCCGGTTCTTCGTCTTGCCGTCGAGATAGCAGAACTTGTGGCCCTTCTCAGTCAAATGCTGGGCCAGCAACTTAAGCGCGGTCACAAAAGAGGAAAACACCAAGATACGACTGCCCGCATCAATACACTCATCGAGGACTTCGTCGAAGGCCGCTAGTTTGGCTGAATCGGCCGCCGGAAAACTGTCGTCGATAATACGCGGATCGACACAGGCCTGTCGTAAGCGCAACAGCTCCGTAAATGCGGCAAACTGCACGTGCCCCGCATTCGCGCCCGCCATCTCCAGATTAGAGATTTCGCGCCGCGTCTTTTCGAGCGTGTCGTTATAGAAACGCATTTGCTTCGCTCCGAGTTCGCAGAAGAAGGTCTTCTCGATCTTATCAGGTAACTCCGGCGCGACTTCTTTCTTGGTGCGGCGCAATATGTAAGCTGCCGCGCGTTGGGTCTGACGGCGCGAATGCCACGCGCGTTCTTCCTGTGAGAGCTTCCCCGCTGCCTTAGTCACATAACCGGGCATCAGGAAAGCAAACAGCGAGAGCAAATCGTCGAGCGAGTTCTCCACTGGCGTGCCGGTCAGTAAAAAGCGCCCTTTACAGTGCAGGCGGGTCAGCGACTTGGCATTCTGCGAACGACGATTCTTTATGTGCTGCGCTTCATCGCCGATCACGACCGACCATTCCATGGTCGATAGCATCTCAATATCCTGGCGAAGCGTGCCGTAAGAAGTGACCACGATATCCACCTCCTCAAATACCACCGGCTCTTTGGCCCGCTTGGTACCATGGTGCTTCGCCACCTTGAGGCCGGGCACAAAGCGCCCAGCTTCACGTATCCAGTTCTCCACCAAACTTGCGGGGCACACCACCAGCGCCGGCAGAGGCTCGGCATTGCTGGTGCGAATACACTCGATCAGACCCAACGCCTGCAGCGTTTTACCTAGACCCATTTCGTCGGCCAAAATGCCGCCCAGTTCATGACGATACAGATGCCACATCCACGCCACGCCAATCCGTTGATAAGTGCGTAGAATCGTATCAAAAGCCGGACGGATTGGCGCGGCCTCAAGCGCACCAATTTGCTTGAGCGCACGGCTGCGGGACTGCCATGCCTGCGGCGGCTGCCAGCCCTCGACCAGCTCGTCTAGCAAATCTTCCACATCCACCAGCTCCTGGGTATCCAAACGCTTCGAGAACGTCGGCGTGAACGGTCGATCCGCCTGTCCGGAGACTGAGCGCTCGATCTGGTGTAAGCGCTCGACCGCAGCCCGATCCAGTAATGTGATTTTCGCACCGGAGTCCGCATTCTCGACATAACTGCGACCAGTCGCAATCGCGCGTCGTAGATCTGCCTCATCGCCCTCTTTGCAGAGCGTCACCTCCAGCGCAAAGCGCCCATCCACCTCCTTGGTTTCGATCGCCGGCTCAGACAGCTGCACATCTGCGAGTTTTTCCTCAAAACTGGCGGTAAATTGCGCGCGCCATTCTCCCCGCAGTGCCTTCCAGTGGGCGGCGAGGAAATTGAGCGTCTTATGCCGATCTCGTAGCCACCATTTACGATTCGACGGCTCGAGCATGAAGCCTTCTCGCTTTAAAATGTTACGTAACGGTTTAATTGAATCATCGTCACGGCCCGCTGGTAATCGGATCGCCAAAAAGTTGGGCGATCCATCCACCACCACTCGATTAGTGGCGTTTTGTTCCATCGAATCCGCAACCGCCTTTGCGACTGGATAGTCCCCCGCAGCTGTCTTCCAACGACCTTGCGCACGAGCTTCCGCGATACGCCGCGGGTTGGGCTTCGACTTTTCTCGCAAACTGGTAGTACGACTCAGAATCGGCCGTTTGAGCTCGTCCGGCACGGCCACCACCTCATCCTCATCCTCTGCTGCCGGATCTGCTGCTTTAAGAAATTCGTGTACCCCAGGTAACTCGCCGCCCTGCCACTCGATCGGCACATTCGGCTGCTTGACCCAATACACCGTCGGTTCATCGATCAGCGTGGCGAGCAAGCGGCGCAGGCGACCGCCAGTCAGTTCCAACAGATTCGCGAGCTTGCCACCACACCACGACTCGACTAATGCCAGCGCAGCTTGTTGCGGCGCGGACGCTGCATAATTGCGCGTCGGACTGAGTTGATTGAGTGGCACAATTTCACGCCCCGCCGCCGCATCGAGCTTCACCACGATCGCATCGCGCTCGGCCGCCGCTGGCAAATTGGGCGGCAAAAACACTAGCATGCGCAACGTATCACCGGCAGCCGACAGCTTGATCGAACGCACACCACGCGACTTAGCCGCTTCGGGCTCTGGCTCGGGTTCCGCCACGAAATCAGGATGTGGCTGTGCTGCATGGGCCTGTTCGTGTTTGAGCGCTTCATAGTGCAGCGCAATGGCAATGGCATGCGCACAAACCTTGCGGCGGCGGCCTTCCAGACAGTTGCAATGGTTGACCGCAAAAACAGTCGAGCGCAGATTCAGCTTCGCTTGGTACGTATCGTCGACGCCGGTAACCGTACCCGTCAGGATCGGGCTCTCCCAGGCTACCGCGGTCACCGCGCCCGCCTCAAATAAGCGCTCGGCTTGCTTGAATACCAGCCCCCCAGCTAGCTCCAGGAGAAAGCTGCGGTCAAAGTCTGGAGGTGATTTGGATGGAGGTGACATATCGGCTCAGCACGCTTGTGCTTGGAGAGCGGATGTCAAGGTGGAGTGCGCCTCATTCAACGGAAAGTGCCACAGGTCTGCAGGCCGTCATCGCCAGCGCAGGATAGCTGCTCATCCATGGCTAACCACAACCCTAGCCCTGTGACTCTGACAACTTGCGATCGACTGAATATGCGCCACCACCAGCGATCACCAACGTTAAACACGCGAGCAATAACATCAGTGGATATTCAATCCCCCCATTTTGGGCGAAAAACACACCCTTATAGGTGGTAACAATCGCAACGGCCATCGTGGCCACCAGCGACACGCCAGCGAAACGGGTTAGCAACCCAACTAACAACAGCAGCCCACCAAAAAATTCAGCGCCACCTGCCAACGCAGCCATCAATAGCCCCGGCTTCAAGCCGAGGTTTTCGGCGAAAAACTGCCCAGTTCCTTCAAGCCCATAGCCGCCAAACCAACCGAATAGTTTCTGCGCGCCATGCGCGGCCATCGTTGCCCCGACGCCAATACGAATTGGTAAGAGTGCGAGCTGATTGCTTGTCTTGAAGAGTGTTTCGTTGATTTTCATAATGGATAGCGTTATAGGGTTAAAGATTAAACTTGACGTCAAGGCTTATAGGAGAATAGTGCTTTATTGCTGTTCTGCGCGCTGGCCGATTTTGCGCATCAGGTTGGCGAATTGGCTGCGCTCGGATTCATCCAACACCTCAAACAACACGTTTAAGTCTTGCGCATGGGCCTCAAAGCTCGGCTCGATCAACTCACGGCCGAGGTCCGTCAGGTGCACCAGCACCACCCGCGCATCTGTCGAGCTGCGCTCCCGACTCACCAACCCGCGCTTAGCTAAGCGCTGTACCGCGGTGGTAATCGAACCACTGGTCAGTAAAATCTTCTCACCGATAATATTAACCGGCTGCGCGCCCTTATGCAGCAACAGCTCTAAGATCGCAAAATCACTCAATGAGCCCAAGCCCGCGGCTGCGATACTCTTTTGGCTGTAGCTATTCACCGCGTGCGATGCCTTCCACAGTAACAGGTAGAGGTGCGGTCCGGAGTTCTGATAAATCTTGGTCATATAGAGGACTCTTTATCGGCCTTAACTTGATGTCAAGTAATAATTAACTTCACTTGAAGGATTTATTCGAATCAAAAGGACCTCTCGGTCTACTCCACCATCTTAAACGACATCGTAAAGCTATGCGCCTGCCCGGTGGGGGTAACGCCGCCGGAACTGACTCGGGTAAATGCAGCTTTTACAGATGTATCGAACGAGGGATTGCCCGACGCTGGCCGTAGGCGGATATTTGAGATGCGTCCCGAACTACTGACATCAAACACAACAGTCACCACCAAGCCCACTCCGGCAAGGTTCGCAGGTTTGATCCAGGCGCGGTTGAGACGACTATTCAATTGATCCCCATAGCGCTGCAAGGCAGTGCGCTCGGCCGCGGTTAAACTACCCGAAGGATTGTGCACCGCGGTCGGCAGGTTGTTCTGCAAATTTTGCTGAATTTTAGAGGTATTGATTGTGGGTGCCTGATAAGCAGGTCTCGTTGGCTGCGACTTGCGCGGCTTGGGATCCTTTTTAGGATTCTCCTTAAAGAAATCAGCCGCCGAGATCAAAGGTTCGGGCGTCGCCTTCACCGGCGTGGGCTGCGGTCGAGGCTTCGCGACTAGCTTGGGCAGAGTCGGTGCAGCCTTTGGCATCACTGGATCAGCAATATCCATCGGGGGCACGTCCGGCAGCTCTAGGTCCGGCGGCGTGTTCATCGGTGCGGCTGGACTAGGCGCCGCATTCGACGGGCTCGGCTGACTCACCATCTCGAAGACGTGCGGTTTCTCCTTTGGCAAAAAAGCTTCGATAATCGTCGATAAAAACAACGCTACAATCAGCGCACTATGCAAGATCACCGAGGTCCACAAAGATTGATTGTTGTTAATGCCCATCGCGCCTACTTAACCTTGGTATCCAAACTAATTTTTGAGAGCTTCCGCTGTTTGATCATATCGATCACAGTAATGACCTGCTGGTACGGCAGCGCCGAGTCTGCGCGTATGCTCAGCACCGGTGGCGCGGGGTCCATCGCCATGGCATCGAGTAAGTCGTTAAGTTGTTCCGTCGAGACTTTCTCATCGCTCCAATAGTAGTCGCCAGATTTATCGAGCGTGATCGCCTGAAACTCTTCGCGCTCGTCGGACTGCGATTTCGACGCCTCCACGGGTAGGTTCACATCAATCGTCTGCTCCAGCAGCGGCGTAGTGACCATGAAAATAATCAGCAAGGCAAACGCGAGATCGATCAATGGCGTCACGTTGATCTCCGTGAGAGCGGAGAGGCGGTCTTTGCGATGGAAGTTACGAGCCACTATTTGATCAATTAAAAATTAGGACCACGCAGACCTACGCGTTGGTCGCGGCGGCCTGCGCTTCGAGCTCGATACGATCGGCCACGGTGCTAGAGAAATTCTCCAGCTCGACCACGGAGATCTTGGTTTGTAGCAACAAATAGTTGTAGCCGAACACCGAAGGAATCGCGACCAACAGACCGGCCACGGTGGTCAACAACGCACCAGAGACACCGGGAGCAAGGCTCTGCAAACTGGCCGACCCCGCCCCGGCCATGCCGCCAAAGGCATCCATCACCCCCCACACCGTGCCGAGCAAGCCGAGAAACGGTGCGCCGGTCACGATCGAGCCAAGCAGCACCATCTTGCTTTCGTAGCGGATAATCTGTTCCGCCAGGCCACGTTGAATCGCATTTTCAACATGCCCCATGCGTAAAGTCGCCCGATGCGTATCAGTATCGACCAAATTGCCACCATAACGGAAAAATGCTTCCAGCGCGTCGCGCACGACATTGTAGTATGGTCCAGCACCCTTACCTGGCCGCTCTGGAGGCAGGTCAAGCAAGTGCGACTCTTTACTTAAAAGACGCTCATAGCGCTTATTTTGGGAGCGCAAGCGGGACAGGTCCATATACTTCCCAAACAGCACTGACCACGCGATAATGCTGCAGACCATCAGCACCAGCACCACGATCTTGCCAGCAAAGTTCGACTGGCCGAAATAGGTAAAAACATTGGCGCCGCCAGCGGCCTGCAACAGTAGTGAATCAAATATAGTGGGTAAGCTCATTTTCTATAAGTGCGTAGAGGTATAGGATGCATAGACTCTTATTAACAACTGGCGTTCAAATCCCTGCCAGCATAAAACCTAATTCTGCGAAAAAACCTTTTAGTCGTTCACTCAGAATTTGATTTGCCCGCAGAGAAACCGCGGCCTACACATTACCCCTCAATCATTCACTCAGAAATAATATTAATGGATAGCAAAACACTCACTCTGCAAGAACTCAAAGTCAACGCCCACAGCGCGAGCTCGAAAAAGGCGCTGATCGGCATCGACGGCTTCGTCGATAAGATCGTGCACCCAGTCGATCAACGCTCCGGCCCTGGCGATCAGTTCACCGCGATTGCGACCATCGCCGAGTTTGGTGCACGGATCAGCTCCGCAGCCGGCAAAAGTGCCAATATTGAGCTCGCCCAAATTCTCGAAAAACTCGGTGGCAACGGTCCGATCATGGCCAGCGCACAATGCGCTCATGGCGTGCAAGTGCGCTACCTCGGCGCGCTCGGCAAGAGCACCATCCACCCCGTCTTTACTGAATTCGCGCAACAGACCAACGCCGTATCAATCGCAGATCCCGGCATCACCCACGCTGCGGAATTTTCTGATGGTAAGATCATGCTCGGCTCGATGACCAGCCTCGAAGAGATCGACTACCAGCACATCGTCAACGCAATGGGTGCGGATGAATTAAGTAACAGCTTTGCGGAGGCCGATCTCATCGCAATGGTCAACTGGACCATGATTCCTTACCTTTCCGATGTCTTCAACGACTTCTTGGAACGCCTCCTGCCGACGATGCCTGAGAACAAGGAGCGCATCTTTTTCTTCGACCTCGCTGACCCCGAAAAACGCTCAAAAGAAGATCTGCTCGAAGTGTTAAATATTTTCGGCAAATTCGAAGCCTTTGGTAAGGTCATTCTCGGACTCAATCTCCGCGAAGCCGAGCAAGTCGACGCACTGCTAGGTTTTGAGCCGATCGAAAACACCCCGGACAACCTGCAAGTACTGGCCGCACGTATCCGCGAGGCGCTCAAGCTCGACACGCTCGTCGTGCATCCAACGCACGATGCTGCTTGCGCGACACCCGAGGGCACCGCCTACGTCAAAGGGCCTTTCTGCGAGAAGCCAAAGATCACGACTGGCGCGGGTGACCACTTTAACTCAGGGTTTGTCACTGCCCGCCTGATCGGACTATCTCCAGTCGCCGCACTGACCCTTGCCGCGGCTACCTCTGGCTTTTATGTCCGCACCGCCGTGAGCCCATCACTCGATGAGCTCGCCGAATTTATCGCTACTTGGTAACCATACATGGCTGGACTTTTTATTACATTCGAAGGCACCGAAGGCTGCGGGAAATCCACCCAGATCAACGCCCTAGCCGCTCGTCTACAGGACCAAGGCCAGCAGGTGCTGCAAACTCGTGAACCCGGCGGCACGCCGTTAGGCGAAGCCGTGCGCAACTTGCTCCAACACGACGAAGCTGGGGCAAGCATGTCGCCCCAAGCGGAGCTGCTGCTGTTCACTGCCAGTCGCGCGCAATTAACCCGCGAACGTATCCTGCCCGCGATCGCTAAAGGCGAGATTGTGCTCTGCGACCGGTTTATGGACTCCACCACAGTCTACCAAGGCGTCGCCCGACAAATTGACAGCCAGGCCGTAGCAGTAATCAACCGCTTTGCCGTCGGCGAAGCACGACCGGATCTAACCATCCTCATCGATCTGTCCCCCGAAGTGGGCATGGCTCGGGTGCACGCACGCAGCCATGGTCAGCTCGATCGCATCGAGCAAGAAGCCATCGAATTTTTCCAAGCCGTGCGTGCCGGCTATCTCAAACTCGCCGAGTCAGAGCCTGAGCGCTTCCTGGTGCTCGACGGCAGTGCCTCGGTCGAAGTGCTCGAACAACAGATCTGGGCAGCGGTGCAACCACGGCTGCTATGACGCCACCGAGCGCTCTGTGCACTCTGTAAATACACAACACGCCGGCTTTAGACCGTCCAAAAATCGACGCTCTAGTCCTCGTCCCGTCGCTCACGCTCTTTAGCGACGTTGACCGTTAACTGACGGCCCGCAAATTCCTGACCATCCAATTGCCGAATCGCTTCATCAGCACCTTCCGAGTCTTCCATAGTGACGAAGCCAAAGCCACGAGGGCGACCGCCACCAGGGCGAGTCACGATGATTGCTTCTTCAACCTCACCGCAGTTTGAAAAGATCTCACGCAGATCATCACCAGTGGCATCGAAAGAAAGATTTCCTATGTAAAGTCGTATAGACATAATTTTATAAAATTAAATGTTATAAGTTGCAGTTGTATCTTGGGCGATCCCCGAATACCGATTGAAAAAGTGCATAACTGGCGCAAGACACAACCCTATTTTAAAACGATTCGGATTTGCTAATTGCACCCGCCAAGGATTTCGTCACTCCACTTCCCTTTTTTCCGTGAAAAATACTAAGCTCACCAAACAAAACACCATCCTGCGGGTGTCCGCATACCTATTTCGCTACAAGCGGCTATTCTGGCTCACGATCGGGCTTGCCGCCGGCATGACCCTGATGGAAATCGCCGTGCCTTATGCGATCAAGGTCATCCTTGACGACATCGAAACCACCGGAGCGCTGACTGGGCTGTTCTGGGGCGTTGGCATCATCGCCTGCCTCTATGTTGGTAGTGAAATCTTCAATAGCCTACGCATCCGAGTCAACAACACGCTGGAACAGCAAGTGCTGCTGGAAATGCGCCGCGACCTACACTCCAAGCTTCTGCGCCTACCGGTCTCCTTTTATGATCAACGTAAGAGCGGTGAGATTTCCTCGCGCGTGATCGAAGACGTTGCCGCTGTCGAACGCGCACTGCTCGACGGCACCGAGCAAGGCACTGGCGCCATCCTCAAGATCGTCGGCATTACTACCGTGCTATTCATCATGCAGCCGTTGCTCGCTTGGTGCGTCTTTTTGCCCGTACCGATTCTAATGATCTGCGGCATGTTCTACTCGAAACGCTCCCGCGTGGTCTGGAAGGGCGTGCGGGAAAGCTCGGGCGAGCTCAACAGCCTGCTGGTCGAAGACATTCAGGGCAATCGGCTGATCCAGACCTTTGGCTTACAAAAGCGCGAGTCCGCCCGCTTCGAGCACTGCGCCGAAGACCTCAAGTCCAAGACCCTCAAAGCCATGTTCCGCTGGTCGCTCTACAGCCCCGCCACCACGCTCGCCACCAAGCTCGGCTTTCTCAGCATCGTCGGCGTTGGTGGCTATCTGGTGCTCAATGGTGCTAGCGATTTCAGCATGGGCAAGCTCCTCGCGTTCTTTCTCTACGCCAATATGCTGTATTTGCCGATCGCACAGCTGCACGGCCTAAACCACCTGATCGCCGCCGGCCGTGCCTCCGGCGAGCGCGTGTTCGAAGTGCTCGACGCCGCAGTCGATGTCGATGAGCCGGCCGAGCCCACCCCTCTGCCAGCTGGCCCCATCCAGGTCGCCTTTGAAAACGTTCAATTCGAATATCCTGGCCGGCCCGCAGTGCTCTCAAATCTGAACCTCACTCTGCAAGCCAACCAAGTCACCGCCTTGGTCGGCCATACCGGCGCGGGCAAGTCGACCGTCGCCAACCTTGCAATGCGCACCTACGACGTCACCCAAGGCAGCGTCAAACTCAACGGCGTAGACATCCGCAATACTTCCCTCAGCGAGTTGCACAATACAGTCGGCCATGTCGCGCAGGACCCCTTCCTCTTTGAAGGCAGCGTGCGCGATAACTTGCTACTCGCCAAACCCGACGCCAGTGAGGCAGACATCGCCCACGCCCTCGAACAAGCTTGCGCGCACGAGTTCGTCAACGCCCTGCCCGAGCGACTTGACACTAACATCGGCGAGAAAGGCATTCGCCTCAGCCAAGGTGAGAAACAACGCCTCACCATCGCCCGCGTGCTACTCAAGAACCCGCCTTTCGTCATCCTCGACGAAGCCACTGCCAGCGTCGACACCATCACCGAGCGCAAAATCCAGCTGGCACTCGATCATTTGGTCGAACAACGCACCGTGCTGGTCATCGCGCACCGCCTCTCGACCGTGCGGCGCGCCAACAAAATCGTAGTCCTCGAAGCAGGGGAAATCATCGAGTCCGGCACCCACGAAACGCTACTCGCCGCAGACGGACAGTACGCTAGGCTCTGGAATCACCAGAGCGATTTGATCCCCGAGCACAGTTAAATTATGCACCCACCGAACAGCACATCCCCTCGCCGCAGGGCTCGGCGTAGTGTATCTTTGACCCGCCCGCGCTTTACTTTTGTCCCTTGACGCTGTTTTTTATCACCGACTATATTGCGATTCGATAATGAGATCTTCGCGTTTTTTCCAGAACAATTGGATTACCACTTGCTTTTAATGCCGCACAGAGCTTGTTTGCCGACCTTCAGACATGACCACACCAGAAACCAGCGATTCCAACCAAACCCTCAGCAAAGAACTTGTCGTGCAGAACAAGATGGGCATCCATGCCCGGCCTGCAGCGATGATCGTGCGTATTGCCAACACCTATGCCGGAGAAGTGTGGGTGGATAAAGATGATGAGCAAGTGAATGGTAAAAGCATCATGGGGCTGATGATGTTGGCGGCCGGCAACGGCTCGAAGCTGACGATTCGCACCGAAGGTCCGATCGATACTGCAGAGAAGATACTGCTCGACCTCGAAGATCTGTTCGCTCGGCGCTTCGAAGAAGCTTAAATTGCCAAGTGCTTCAGCAGTCTAACACCGCCCCGCGCAATGAGTCGACGGGGCTTTTTTGTGCTTCATGCTCAATGACTAAAGGAGGGAGGGCGACTCGCCCTCCTTTGCCCCAACACAGGAGCAATGTGGGCGACTCGCCCTCCTTTGTAGCAACACAGCATCAATGTGGGCGAGTCGCCCACCCTCCGATCGCGCTCAGCCGAGTTGCTCGCAATTGCCGCAGCAGCGCCGCCGCTCGGCGCCAGCCCAGATTAGCCTTTGACTCCAATTCGGTTTCTAAACAAATGTTTAAAACGAATGATCCCACGCACCATGCCGAGCACCACCGACCTGCCCAAAACCGACAAGAGCCGGAACCCACTCGCCGCCAACAGCACTCACCCTCACGGCCACACTCACTTTCAGCCTCACTTCAGTCGATGCCAGCTAGACTCCATCCATTCCGCACAGTCCTCGCCCTAGTCAGCGCCATCGCCCTCAGCAGTGGCTTAGCCGCGCAGACCAAGCAATCCAACCTCGATACCGAGCGCCTGCTCGACATCAGTCAGCGCGAGCAAAAGATCTATCAACAGCTCGCCGCCGATCCCGAGTATTATTCCGGCGACGATCTAGAGCGCCACCTGAACGAACTGATCTTCTCGTACCGTACCTATCTGGCCGAGAACCCTGACGACCTCAGCGCACTCATACTCTACGGAAAACTACTCCGCCGTATTGGTAAAAACGACGAGGCCTTTAAAGCCTTCCTCAGGGCCGACGAGCTCGATCCGCAGATCGCAGTGGTCAAGCAGCAGATCGGCAATCACCTCGCCGAGACCGGCAAAGGCAAAGCGGCGCTCACCTTCACCCTCAACGCCATCACGCTCGAACCCGAGGTGCCCGCTTACCACTACGCACTCGGCGAGATCCTCTACACTTTTCGCGAGCCATTTATCCAACAAGCAGTCTTTAGCCGCGACGCCCTCGACCGCGAAATGCTTAAAGCCTTCCAAACCACGGTGCGCCTAGAGCCGGACAACTTCGACGCACAAATGCGCCTCGGCGAGGCCTACTACGACCTCGCCAGCCCCGACTGGAAGGCAGCACTGCTGCATTGGAACAAAGTCCGCAAGGACAGCCCCAACGATGACTTACTGCGCCGCCAGATCCTCGATCTCCACAAGGTGCGCGTGCTCGGTAAGCTCGGGCGCAGCGCAGAAGCCACAGCACTCGCAGCCACCATCGTCCAGCCCAGCCTGCAGCAATCCAAACAGCAAGTCCTCGACGAAATACGTGTGTATTAGCGACTCAAAGGTGGTGCTCCCGGGCAGATTCGAACTGCCATTTGCGGCTTCGGAGACCGCTGCTCTATCCATTGAACTACGGGAGCAAATCAAAGTGGGCTAGATTTATGACTAGCTGGCTGGGGTCAACGTGAAAAGCGTGCAGCTCGGCGATTCGCTCAATCCCCACAATCGCACAACAAATACTGATAGGGTCAATTAGCTAAAAGAAAATGAGACACAGTATCAAAAAGAAAGTTGACAGTCCGCACTGCCGCTATTGAGACTCAGTCCCAACATGAAGCCAGCTAAGCAATCTCCCATGAAACAACACAAAATAATCGCCCTCCTCACCCTTTGCAGCACGACCTGGGTGGGCACGCTCGCAGCCCAAGAGGCGCCACAGGAACTGCCGTCGCAAGCCGAGATGTGGCAAATGATCCAAGCGCAGCAGCAACAAATCGAAGCACTCTCAGCGATGGTGCGCGCGAACCAAACCGCAGCCGCCACGACTCGCACGGAACTGGCGACTGCCAAGACTGCAGCCGCGAGCGCCAAAGCTGAAGCCAGCACTGCGCTCGCTCAGCTCAAAGCAACTCAGCAGCAGGTCGAAGCCACCTCAATCGCCGTCGAAGAATTCGGCGACAGTGCCTTCAACCTGCCCGCGTGGTATACCAACACCTCGATTGGTGGTTACGGTGAGCTGCATGCCAATTTCAATAACGGCGCCGACAACGAAATCGACTTTCACCGTTTCGTGCTGTTTTTTAACCACGAGTTCAACGACTGGATCACACTCTATTCGGAGCTCGAGCTCGAACACGGCCTAACTAAAGACACCGCTGATGGATCAAACGGCGGCGAAATCGAACTGGAACAGGCCTTCATCCGCATGGATTGGACCGAACAGTTCAGCACTGACGTTGGTGTGTTCCTGATGCCAGTCGGTATCCTCAACGAAACCCACGAGCCCAACACCTTCTACGGCGTCGAGCGTAACAACGTTGAAAAATACATCCTGCCAGGCACCTGGTGGGAAGGCGGCATCAAGGGCAGCTACCGCACTGAAACTGGCTTCGCCTTCGACGGCAGCATCACCTCCGGCCTCAATGCTGAAGACGGTTACATCCGCGGCGGTCGGCAAAAAGTATCTGAAGCCATCAACGACGAAGCCGCACTTGCCGGCCGGGTCAAATACACCGGCATCGCAGGGCTCGAGATCGCAGCCTCGGTACTTTACCAAGATGACCTCGATCAAAGCAAAGGCGGCAAAGACTACTCTGGTCTACTCAGCACTGCGCACATTCAATACACGACTGGAGGCTTTAGCCTGCGCGCGCTGTATGCGCGCTGGGACCTCGACGGCGATATCGACTCCGACGCTGAATCGCAATACGGCTACTACATCGATCCTTCCTACCGTTGGACACTCAGCGAAAAGTATGGCGACATTGGTATCTACGCGCGTTTCAGCGACTACGAATACTTCAAGAAGAAGCTCTACGAGAACAAGATCTACGAAGTGGGTGTCAACTACTGGCCGACCGACAACGTGGTGTTCAAGCTGGACTACCAGGACACCAGCGATGCAGATCAATTTCAAGACGATGGCATCGATAGCGTCGTCAATCTCGGAGTCGGCTACCAATTCTAAACGAGCTTTCAACTGCTGATGCTTGCGCTCTTGGCAAGCATCGGCAGTTTTCGCAGATTCACCCTGCTATGCAACCTCGCCTCACCACTCCACTCCTCGCACTGATACTCTGGCTCCTCGCCAGCACGAGTAGCCATGCGCTTGAGACTGTGTATCTGCAGCCCGAGGTGTTTATTGAGCAAAGCTTTGCAGGCGAACCGGAGCAAAAAGTGCTGTGGCTGACCAAGGACGCCAAGGCATCGATCAAACAAGTCTTGGGGCGCGACTACCGCGGCATGCGCATACGCTATTGGCAAAGCGGTGCACGCACGGCCTGGATTTTGGAAGAGATCGGCAAGGTCAAACCAATCACCACAGGCTTTGTGATCGAAAACAATCAAATGCTAGCGATGCAGGTATTGATCTATCGCGAGAGCCATGGCTGGGAAGTGCGCTACCCGTTCTTCACCGATCAATTTAAAGGCCTCGAACTCGAAGCCAATCACCGGCTGAATAAAAAGATCGACGGTATCAGCGGCGCCACGCTCTCGGTCAACGCCCTGACTCGACTCTCCAAACTCGCACTCCACCTACATCAGCAGGCACTCGTACAATGAGCCTCCAAATCCCACGTAAACGCACGATCCTCGCTTTGCATCGCTGGCTGGGCATCACCTCCGCAGTCTTTCTGTTGAGCCTCTCCATCACCGGACTAGCGCTCAACCACACCGAGTCCCTCAAACTCGATCAGATACAGATTAAAAACAGCTTCATTCTCAATCGCTATGGCATGGCCAGCGGCGCCAGCATCCAAGCATACCGTATCAACCAATCGGATACACTGACGCATCTCGACGGACAACTCTTTTACAATGCGGTCCCGCTAACCAGCGGCAGCCAACCGCTCGGCATCATCACTAGCGACCCGATTGCCGTGATCGCCACCGACACGCAGCTGATCTACTTAACCGCCGACGGCGAGCTAATCGAAACCATCAACAGTAGCCAACTGCCCTACTCTATTTTAACCGCGGTCGGCACCACCACCGACGACAGGCCGGTGCTGATCAGCGCCGATGGCAATTGGACGCCCGACGCAGACTGGCTTCAGTTCGCTCGCTTCCAAGGCGCTTACAGCGTAAGCCCGCTCAATACGATTGAATTAAGCCCCGCCGACCGCAGCGCCCTACTCGAATCCTTTCAAGGTGGCGGCGTCTCACTCTACCGCGTACTACTCGACCTGCACGCCGGCCGCCTGTTCGGCTGGGGTGGCCGTACCGCAATGGACCTGTCCGCGGTTGCCATCATCATTCTCATCACTTCAGGCATCGGCGGCTGGCTGCGCAAATCGCGCCGCCCCTAAGACATCGCAGCCCTCAGCCCTCAGCCCTCAGCCCTCAGCCCTCAGCCCTCAGCTCTCAGCCCTCAGCTCTCAGCCCTCAAGTCTCAGCCCTCAAGTCTCAGCCCTCAGCTCTCAGCCCTCAGCCCTCAAGTCTCAAGTCTCAGCCCTCAGCCGTCAGCCCTCCCTTTAATGCAACGCAGACGATTTATTAAGATCCTCGCGAGTAGTGCCGCAGCTCTCAGCCTCGGACAACTTAGCGCGGCTCGCACCGTAGCCAGCTTGCAGCCAGTCATATGGCGCGGCTATACGCTCGGCGCGGAAGGCAGCTTCACACTCTACACTGAGGATCGCACCAGCGCGCAAACAGTCCTCAAGCATTGCTTCGCAGAAATCCGCCGCCTCGAATCATTGTTTAGTCTCTACCAGCCAAACTCCGAATTGTGCCAACTCAACCGCACTGGCCGACTCGATGCCCCCGCGCCCGAATGGCAGGCACTGCTCGACGCAGCAGGCCAAGCGCATCAATTGAGCCAAGGTCTATTCGACCCGACCATCCAACCGCTGTGGCAAGCCTACGCGCAGCACTTTGAGCAATCTCCGAATGCCACCGCAGGGCCTAGTCAAGCAGCCCTCGGCGCAGCACTCGCCCGCACTGGCTGGCAACATCTGAACTACGATGCCGACACGATTCAATTTGATCAGCCAAACATGCAATTGACGCTCAATGGCATCGCTCAAGGCTTCATCACTGATCACATCAGCAACATCCTCAGCAATGCAGGCTACCAGCATGTGCTGGTTGAGCTCGGCGAAACCCGCGCCATCGGCCCACATCCCGAACAACGCCCTTGGAGCATTGGGATTAAAGATGCACAGCAGCCCGAGCAAATCCACGAAGTTGCCGAGCTCGACAACCAAGCCCTCGCTACCAGCGGCAGTTACGGCAGCCTTTTTTCGACCAACGGCAACTACCACCATTTGCTCGATCCAATCAGCGGCCGACCCAGCACCCGCTGGCAGAGCCTCAGCGTGATCGCCCCCACCGCCACTCAAGCGGACGCACTCTCCACTGGGCTGTCGTTTGCCAGCGTAGCACAGATTACTCAAATTGAGCGGGCGCACTCGCAACTACGTATCCTCAAGCAGCAATAATCATTCGTTGCCTTCAAGTATCATCGCCCAAGGCGAAGTTCACTGCCTCGATCCCAGCCAGGGAGCAGGCATCCATCACTTTGACGATCTGCGCATGCGGCACTGCATCTGCCGGTGAGATGGTGACAATCGCTTCGACCTTATTCGCGCTGCTGGCTTCGCGAAAGCGGCTCAGCATGGCAGCGAGCTCATTCAGCTGCGACACCTCTGGAGCATCATACGGATAATCGTTGACCACGACTTGGCCGTCGGGGCGAATTTCAATGATCTGCTCATCCGGTAAATCCAACGGCTCGGTCTGCTCGACCGTGCCGGGTAACTGAAACGAAAGGTCGGCCTCCTGCTGCTCCAAGCTGGAAGCCACCATGAAATAAATCAGTAACAGAAACACGACATCAATCATTGGTGCGATTGGCACGCCGCCCTTCTCGTCTGTTCGTTTTTTTAATTGTGCCATTTTTCAAATAGGTCCTCACCGAGATTGATAGGTGGCGTAAATCACTTCGTAAGCGCCGACTTCGGCACACGAGCGGAGCACCTCTTTAATCGTGTGGTAAGGCGTGGCACGGTCGGCGCGGACGTGAATACGCAACTCAGGATTGTCGGACAAGGACGCCTTGATCGCGGCCTGCATCGCTTCGAGGGTTTGCGACTGCGCGCCCAGGAAAATCTGCCCTTCGGCATCGAGCGAGATGGTACCACGATCGGCAAGGTCTTCGGGGACATCGCTAGATGCAGATTCTGGCAAATCCAGCTTCACCCGACGATCCGCTTGCGCGAGGGTGCTCACCGTCATAAAGAACACCAACAGCAGAAAGACCATATCGATCATCGGCGTCATCGGGAAATCTTCTTCCGGGGAGTTGGTGAGTCGACGGCGGGCCATTAGTTAAATTCGAGCAGTTGAAATGCGAATTAGAAATAAAAATATAACGATTTTCAAACTAGTCAAGTTTTGGGCCCATAAGCACACTAGACGAATAGCAGACGAATCGCTTGAATCTAACCATATGTAACTGGATTTTTGTTAGCGATCGATCCAATCAGATAGGCATGAAGCAGAGCAGCGGCGAGCAGCGGCGGGCAGCGCTATGGCCACATACACTTTGGATGAATGCGCGCTACCCGCGTGACTGAAGCAAAAAAAAGGCGCCCGCACTGCGGACGCCTTTGCAAGCTTTAAGCGTATCGGGTCTTAGTAGACCTGAGTTGCTTCTTCTTCAGGCACTGGAGTCTTGAGCAGATCAGAGCTCATTTGGGCGCGGAAGCGTGCATCACCTACAGATACGGCCTTGGCCACCACGCGGAACTGGATGATTTCCTTCGCATTCAATACTGCGTATGGAGCAAAGTCCACGTTGTTTCCAGAGATAGTGCCCACGCTGTCGCCGGCAGCGGAGACCACAGATAGTTCACTTGGAAGCTGAACATTCAGTCCGACGTTTGTATCAGCAGCTGTTCCTTGATTAGTGATTTGGATCACATATGTGGTTTCCTCACCAACAAGCAGCGGATCTTCAGTATCGATCACTTCGATCAGAAGCGCAGGGTAACCGCGCCATTCTGTGCAAGCGTCATCTGCACCGCTCAAGCCATAAGCCGCAGATGCAGCGCTGACTTGGTTGCAGTATGTGCCTTCTGCTAGACCCATTACGGTGACGTCGAAGTTTTTCGACTCACCCGCATCGAGACGAGTGGTCCAGGTCGCAGTGTTGCCATTGATTTGCGCCAATGGAGCTGCAAGCAGCTTGTTTTGAGCAGGAACTGTATCTTTAACCACGACATCGCTGAGTGGCACATCACCAGTGTTTCTCACGACGATCTGATACGAAGCCTGCTTACCAACGAACTGCATGGAAGTGCCGGCCTTGGTCACTTCAAGACCCGCTTCGACCACCTTCACGCATGCCTCGTCTTGAACCGAGTCGGCATTTGAAGAACTCGCGACTGCAACGTTGCAGTGCTCACCAGTTGCAGCAGCTGTGGTGTTGACGATGATGTCGCGGCTTTCACCCGGAGCGAGGGTGCCAAGCTCGGCCACGAGTTGGCTGTTACCGCTTTCATGCACGACGCCAGCAGGCAATGTATCTGTAACCACAACATCGTATGCGCAGAAGTTTCCAGTGTTTGTCACTGTGATGTCCCAAGGCACACCAGTGTTGACTAAGACTTGCTCGTTTGGGGTCGTCTTGACGATCGCAAGCTCAGGGACACCAACAGCTGTGATGGTGCACGCATCTTGATAGGTTGTGACCGTTGCACAACTGCTAAGATCCGAAACCGATGTGGCTTTAACCATCAATTCGAGTGGCGCCTGAGTGCCCTTCGCAAGATTGTACAATGTCCAAGTCACGTTGCTCCCTGAAACTTCTGCTTCAGGATTGCTTGAGACATAAACAGCACCCGCAGGGATTTGCTCCTGCACGACGACCCGCTTGAGGTCCTGCTTTGCAGTCACGGTGTAGCTGTAAGCATATGGCTCATTCAGTGCGACTGTAGCTGGCGCAGACTTATTCAGGCTTACACTATACTGATCGATCGAATCAGCCACCATGCCTGGCGCACAATCGTGGACTGCCGCAGATGCGACTGGTGCGGGCTTATGCTCGCGATAATCGTGAATGTGACGATTGATCGACGGATGCTGCAAGTTGAACACCGTGGTTTCCGGAGAATCCGATACCGTGAAATTTTTGCCAGGATCTGGTTCGCGCTCAGCAGACAACTGTGCGGCGGAGATGGCAATCATTGCTGCAAGTGCAGATGCGCCAATGAGCTTTTTGATTATATTCATATGATGATGGTGGGTTGTGGTTAGATTTTAGCTTGTTTATATGAACCCTAGTGTTCACTCATCCGCATTTTAAAGATGAATTTAAAAGCGTATTTAAAAATAACGATTTATCGAATAGAAATGCATTTTATTGTAATCACCTATCCAACCCTTAAAAAATCCGTCCTTCACTGGACTAAAATCAAAGCCAAACAACTCAGCAAAGTCATTAAGCTGCAGATAGGTACATAGCTATGCATTCAGCATTATACCGTTAGGAAAAATAGACAAATTCGACCCTATCGAGTATAAAAAAGGCGATCATGCATGCGCACGATCGCCTTTGATCAAAACTAAAACTGTCAACTAGGCCTATGGCACTAGGTAGAAGAAATCCTTCACCTTCGCTGCCGTATAATCGCGATTAAGCTGCGCAATCATATCTAGCGAAATACTCTTCGGGCAGACCGCTTCGCACTCGCCAATGTTGGTACAACCTCCAAAGCCTTCGCCATCCATGGTGCTGACCATCGCCAGCGCACGGCGATCCTTCTCTGGTTTACCCTGCGGCAAGCTGTTCAGATGCGAGACTTTGGCTGCGGTGAACAACATCGCAGATGCATTCGGGCAAGCGGCCACGCACGCGCCGCAACCAATGCAGGCTGCCGCATCCATCGCATAATCCGCAATGCCCTTGGCAATTGGGCTGGAGTTGGCATCAACCGCAGTCCCTGCGCGGGCAGTGATAAAGCCACCTGATTGAATAATCCGATCGAACGCGGTGCGATCGGTAACTAAGTCCTTGATCACTGGAAACGGTGCCGCCCGCCATGGCTCGATCGTAATGGTCTGGCCATCGTGGAAGTGGCGCATGTGCAACTGACAGGCAGTGGTGCCATTTTCCGGACCGTGTGGAATGCCGTTAATCGTCAGCGAGCAGCTGCCGCAGATACCTTCGCGGCAGTCATGGTCGAATGCGACCGGCTCTTCGCCATTGGCAACTTGCTGCTCCGAGAGGATATCAAGCATTTCCAGGAAAGAAGACCCTGCCGAAATATCGTCGAGTTGATACTCAACAAACTTGCCTTGGCTTTGACTGTTTTTTTGACGCCAAATTTTAAGTGTAAGTTTCATAATTCTGTCTTTAGTTGAGTGGTTCGCTTACTTGTAACTGCGGGTTGCGAGTTTGACCTCCTCATAGACGAGGTCCTCCTTATGCAGCTCAGGGTCAACATCGTCGCCCTGATACTCCCAGACGCCCACGAAGGTGAAGTTTTCGTCGTCTCGCTTGGCTTCACCTTCGCTTGTTTGATGCTCGACGCGGAAGTGACCACCACAGGATTCTTCACGCATCAGCGCATCACGGCAAAGCAACTCGCCAAATTCCAAAAAGTCAGCCACGCGCCCGGCACGCTCCAACTCTGGATTAAGCGAACGCGCGTCACCAACGACGCGCACGTTGGCCCAGAACTCTTTACGCAGTGCTTGAATGTCGGCAATCGCACCAGTCAAGCCATCCTTATCGCGCGCCATACCGCACTTATCCCAAATGATCTGACCGAGGCGCTTATGAAAGGATCGCGGCGACTCGGTGCCATTGACCGACAGCAGTGTCTCAATGCGGCCTTGTACCTCAGCTTCAACTGCGGCGAATGCAGGATGCTCAGTCGTGACCGTGCCTGCCGCAGCGATGCCCTCTTCGCCAAGATAGTTACCAACCGTATAAGGCAGAACAAAGTAACCGTCAGCCAGTCCTTGCATCAGCGCAGAAGCACCGAGGCGATTGGCACCGTGATCGGAAAAGTTCGCTTCGCCACCCACAAACATGCCGGGGATCGAGCTTTGCAAATTATAATCCACCCATAGACCACCCATGGTATAGTGCACCGCCGGGAAAATCATCATCGGCGTGGAATATGGGTCTGCACCCGTGATGCACTGATACATATCGAACAGATTGCCATAACGCTCGGCGATCGCAGCTTGGCCGTCGCGGGCAATCGCATCGCGAAAGTCGAGGAACACACCGAGGCCAGACGAAGCAACTCCGCGACCTTCATCGCAAACTTCCTTGGCCGCGCGCGAAGAAATATCGCGTGGCGCCAAATTGCCAAAGCTGGGATACTTACGCTCGAGGAAGTAATCGCGCTCTTGTTCAACAACTGTATTCGGGTCGAGCGTCCCTTCACGAATTTGCTTGGCAGCCTCTGCAGACTTGGGAGCCCAGACACGACCGTCATTACGTAGCGACTCGGACATCAGCGTCAACTTAGACTGCTGATCGCCGTGCACAGGAATACAAGTGGGGTGAATCTGTGTGTAGCAAGGATTCGCAAAACCAGCACCTCGCTTGTAAGCGCGATACGCAGCAGACACATTACACCCCTGGGCATTGGTTGAGAGGAAGAATACATTACCGTAACCACCAGTCGCCATCACCACTGCATCCGCGGCATGACGGGACACTTCCCCAGTGATCATGTTACGAACAATGATACCCTTGGCATGGCCTTCGACTTTCACTACATCGAGCATTTCGTGGCGGTTATACATCTTTACCTTACCCAGACCGATTTGCTTGCTCAGCGCGGAATACGCACCGAGGAGCAGCTGCTGTCCAGTTTGACCACGTGCGTAGAATGTGCGGGAAACCTGCGCGCCACCGAATGAACGGTTGGCAAGCATACCGCCGTATTCACGGGCAAATGGCACACCTTGCGCGACGCACTGGTCAATAATGTCGCTACTGACTTCGGCCAGCCGATACACGTTGGCCTCTCGAGCACGGTAATCACCACCTTTAACGGTGTCGTAGAAAAGACGTCGCACAGAGTCGCCGTCGTTCTGGTAATTTTTGGTGGCATTGATACCACCTTGCGCTGCGATACTGTGCGCACGGCGCGGACTGTCTTGGTAGCAGAAGCAAGAGACGTTGTAGCCCTGCTCTGCCAGACTCGCCGCGGCAGCGCCACCAGCAAGACCAGAACCGACCACGATCACGTTATACTTACGACGATTGGCTGGATTCACCAGCTTCATTTTAAACTTATGGTTCGACCACTTATCAGCGAGCGGTCCTTCAGGAATGTTTGAATCTAGATTCATTAGTATTCGGTGCTATTGGGGAAGTTGTTCAACGATTACTTCAACCGCTTCAACTGCCGGAGCAGTCTTTTTAAGTATACCAGTCTTCGCTGCCACCGGAATCACTGCGAAACCAAGGAAAACGACCACACCATAGATGCGTGCGAAACGATCCAGCCGTGCCCGCCAGAGTTGGTTGCGCAGACCGACAGTTTGAAACATGCTGCTTACGCCGTGAGTTAGGTGCATGCAGAGCAAACCAGTCGCGATGATGTAGAAGGCCGAAACCCACCAGACGTCGAAGCCGTCGATCATCATGTCGTTGACATTAAAAGTCATCACCACTTCGCCATTGTGAAGCACTGGCTCACCGTGCTTAACCAGCGCGACATCGGCGATTTGCTCGTTATACTCCTTGCCCGGAACGATGCGAGCGGTGTAGTGCGCGATGTGGAAGATGATGAAGGCGAGCAGGATAATACCGCTCATACGCATCGTCTTGGCAGCATAGGTCGCCTGCACCGATTTGTTCTGATCGTAGCCCTGCGGACGGGCCTTGCGATTGTCTAAAGTAAGCGAAATCGCGGCCCAGATGTGCACCCCGATACAAGCCAGCAGAAACAGCCGAATCCCCCAGAGCATTGCCACTGGCATGACATGATGCAGCTTGTAAGCGTACGCGTTAATGACATCAGGTCCCAAAAAGATCTGCAAGTTGCCTAGCATGTGCCCGAGCACAAACAAAACAAGAACCAGACCAGTGAGGGCCATTAGGATTTTTCGACCAATGGTCGATTTCAGAAAGCTACACAGTGCGCACATAATCTTCTAGACGTAGTAAATGGCACAAAACTAAGAGCGGTGGCAGGATTATCAAACTACTTGCCCCAATCAGACATTCTATTAGCATGACTAATTGCTGCGATTAACAAATGTAAGCAGCCAGGAAAAACCATTCGCACACATTAATAGACTGCAAAGAACCGCCAAACAAAGCCTGCCTACAGCAAAAAAATAAATCTAATTCAAACCTACCGTAAAAGAAGTTCCGCTTATTGCTAAATTTCTTTTAAAGATTCTCTCAAAAAGGGTTGCCAACCCAAAAGGGCAACCAATTGAATGCGAGCTCGAAGGCGGGGCGGCAGACGCAAGCTTTCTATTTTTATTATGACGCAGTCAAACAACATGAAGTACAAAACAACATGAAGTACATTTTTGTCACCGGTGGCGTGGTTTCCTCGCTCGGCAAAGGACTCACCGCCGGCGCCCTTGGAGCTCTACTCGAACAACGCGGCTTGCGAGTGCGCATCCAGAAATTCGATCCGTACTTAAATGTCGACCCCGGCACCATGAGCCCCTTTCAGCATGGCGAGGTCTATGTGTTGGACGACGGCGCGGAAACCGATCTAGATCTCGGCCACTACGAGCGCTTCACCTCCGGGAAACTCGGCAAACTCAACAACCTCACATCTGGTCAAGTTTACGAGCGGGTCATTAAAAAGGAACGCCGCGGCGATTACCTCGGCGCAACCGTGCAAGTCATTCCACACGTCACCAACGAAATCAAGCAACGCATCTATGACGGCGGCAGCGAAGACGTCGATGTGCTGATTACTGAACTCGGTGGCACCATCGGGGATATTGAAGGCTTGCCGTTTCTGGAAGCGATGCGCCAATTCGCCCTCGAAGTCGGTCGCCAGGATGTGTTGTTCCTACACTGCACGCTGCTCCCTTATTTGAAAGCCGCGGGCGAACTGAAGACCAAGCCCAGCCAGCAGAGCGTCGCCAAACTTCGCGAAATTGGCATCCAATGCGACATTCTGGTCTGCCGCACCGAAGAGCCGATGACCAATGAAATGCGCCAAAAGCTCTCTATGTTCTGCAACGTGCCAGTCAAATCGGTGATTGAAGAGCAAGACGTCGAAACATCGATCTACGAACTACCACTCGCACTCAAAACAGAAAATCTCGACGACTTAGTCATCGAGCATCTGAGACTCGATGCCCCCGACTGCGACATGAAGATTTGGCACGATGTCGTGCGCCGCCTCAAAGCGCCCAACCACAAGGTCCAAATTGGCGTTGTCGGTAAGTACATCGAGCTGCAAGACGCTTACAAATCGGTGTACGAATCAATCATTCACGCAGGGATCGCCAACGACACTGCGGTGCACATCATCCGCCTCGACGCAGAAGAAATCGAAAAAGACCCTAAGAAATTCCTCGGCTCACTCGATGGTATTTTAATTCCTGGTGGCTTCGGCGACCGTGGCACCGAGGGTAAGATAACTGCGGCACGGTTCGCCCGCGAAAACGATATCCCTTACTTTGGTCTTTGCCTAGGGATGCAAATTGCGGTGATCGAATATGCGCGGCATGTCGCAGGCTTGGAAAACGCTAATAGCTCTGAGTTTGATCCGCAGACACCGCATCCAGTGATCACCATCATGGCAGACCAAAAAGAGCTCACCACCAAGGGCGGTAACATGCGCCTCGGCTCCTGCCCCTGCAAACTTACCAAAGACAGCTTCAGCTTCGACGCCTACGGCACTGAAATGATCGATGAGCGTCATCGCCATCGCTTTGAATTTAATAACGACTACCGCGAGCAACTCGAATCCACAGGCCTGCGGGTCGGAGGTATCAACCCTGAACGTGACCTTGTCGAAATCGTTGAAATCGCCGAGCACCCGTGGTACGTCGGCGTGCAATTTCATCCGGAATTCAAGTCCAAGCCGCACGCAGCACATCCACTGTTCGCTAACTTTATCGCAGCATCACTGAAGTATAAGAAGTAGTCATGCGACGCCTGCAGCTCGCTTTTCTGCTCGTTAGTATAGTACTCGTGACTGGCTGCAGCACGTTGACGCGCAACCCGCAGTTCTATCTAAGTTATTATGATTTAAAATCGCCAGAAATTAGCGACTTTGAAACCTGTTCTTCCGCTGGTTGCCGACAGCTGTCACGACTATCTTACACCGAATCGGAATGGCAAAGCATCCGTGCAATCTTTCAGCCTGCGCAACAAAATGCCGCCGAAGAGCGCGAACGCTTGCTTGTCGCCGTCGCGGCGATCGAGACCTTGGTCGGCGAGAAAAATGGCACCTCAAGCGACTCTGCCAAGAATCAACGAAAAGGCAGTCAAGGCCCGCAGCTAGACTGCATCGCCGAAGCTGCCAACACCACTGTCGCCCTGTTGCTACTACAGCAAGACGAGCTGATCCGTTATCACCGAGTCGGACACCCTCAACATCGCGGTTTCGCCCAACTACAATACCCGCATAACACCGCAGCAATTATCGAGAGTGCAAATAACGCGCATTACGCGATCGACTCATGGTTCTTCGCCAACGGCGAGCTACCCATCTGTGTCAGCGTCGCTGAATGGAAAGCCGGCTATCGCCCGGAAAACGAAAAATAGCCTCATGTACCATCCACGATGCAACAGCACAACTATTCAACACGCCTGCAAGCCATTTGGGACGACGTGGTTTTTTCACAGCCAACCGCATTCACCTCGCAAAATTTCTCCTCGCCCCATGGGCCTACGAAGAAGAACCCGCTAAACTCATCAACTGAGTGATCGCTCGGCGAGGGAGCTGATCAGTTAAGGGAGTGTGGGCGACTCGCCCACATCAATTCAACAACAAGGGCGACTCGCCCTCTCTCCTTTACATAACCCCGCGAACATACAATAAAGCCAAATTCGGGGTTGAAAGATCGACGTTTAACGTTCGATGTTCACTTAGATGGATAAACTAGCCGAAATCATGGCCGCCAAGCGGCACGCACTACGCGACCAGATACGCCCAGTTCGCGATTCGGAACTCTCACGTCTCGCCGACATGCAGCGCCAAGGCGACAGCTTCCTCAAAGCCCTCGCCCGTAACGACCGCCTTTCGGTGATCGCCGAGATCAAGCGAAAGTCCCCTTCGGCTGGCGAAATTTCGGATGCCCGCCTAGATGCCGTCGAGCAAGCGCGTAAATATATTAACGCCGAAGCGGATTGCCTCTCGGTCCTCACTGATACGGATTATTTTGGTGGCAGCCTTCAAGACCTCTGGGATGTCGTCGAATTTCTCGAAGTTCACGAACGCAAGGTGCCCTGTTTACGCAAAGACTTCATGGTGCACCCAGTGCAAGTCGTCGAAGCCGCTGAAGGCGGCGCACGTTGTATTTTAATCATCGTGCGCGCACTCGCAGACGACGAAATTAAAGCGCTTCGCGATGCAGCGGGACTGGCTGGACTTGACGCTCTTTACGAAATCCACGAAGAGCGCGAACTCGAAAAAGCACTCAAATTCGATCCAAAAATAGTCGGTGTCAATAACCGCGACCTCAAGCGCTTCAAGACTGACCTAGCCGTATCCGAATTACTGATACCACAGATTCCTGACGACATCATCAAAGTCAGCGAAAGCGGCATTTTTGATCTCGAAGATGCCGCACGTGCGAGCGAATGCGGCGCCGATGCGATCCTCGTCGGCGAAGCCCTGATGCGCTCCGAAGACACCGATAGATTAATCGAAGCATTTCACAATGCGTAAAAGTACAAACGTAGGAATGTAAGAAAGTAAAAAACTTAAACCCCTCTCTTTGCATACCTTTCCAGCGTTTCAGTTGTTCCGAATAATGCCACTCAGCCCCAAACAAACTCGCGCGCTGCTGGATGAGCTCGCGCATTTTCCAAATAAAAAATTGGGACAAAACTTCCTGGTCGATGGCAACATCGTGCGCAAATCGGTCGAGATGGCGGATATCGATACCAGCAGTCATGTCGTCGAAATCGGCCCAGGACTCGGCACACTTACTCGCGCTATCCTTAGCACCGGAGCCACTGTCTGGGCAGTGGAGCGCGACCGTACTCTGGCCGAGCACATCCGCGCGAACGTGTTACCCGAACAACCGAACTTACATTTAATCGAAGGTGACTGTCTCGATTATCCGCGTGCTGAACTGCCCATCGAACAAGCTAAAGCTAGCTTTAAAATTATCGCTAACCTCCCCTATGCAGTCTCTACACCATGGATGGAAGCGGTCATCTCGGGAGCTCTGCCTCAGCGCATGGTGCTGATGCTACAAAAAGAAGCCGCCGACCGCTACATCGCCAAGCATGGCAGCAAGGCGTTCGGAGCAATTTCAATTTTTCTGCAGTCGGTCTACAGCGCACATAGTAAGCATCTTGTTTCCGCACAATGTTTCCACCCCGCACCAAAAGTCGATTCCGCACTGCTGCGTTTGGATCTACGCAAGGACGCGGTACATTTCTCGAAAGTCGCACGTGAATGCATTCGTCGTATCTTTACCCAACGCCGCAAACAGCTCGGTGCTCTTTGCAAACGCGATCCACTACCCGAAGCACGCGAGTGGTTCGATTCCATCGTCGCAGCCGGGGTCAAAGCGACTGTTCGCCCCGAAGAACTCCCCATCGAATACTGGCAAGCGCTTGCCCGCCGACTTCCATAACCCCAACCCCTCAGCATTATGAGCCCCATCCACTGGAAACTGCACTGGCAGATACTACTCGCACTGGCACTTGCCACACTGTTTGCATGTGTCCTCATGCCCAACATTAATGAAGCGTTTAGCAGTAACGTCGTAGTCTTTTGTCAATTCATTGGCACGCTCTTCATGAACGCATTGAAGATGGTCATCGTGCCATTGATCGTCGCGTCCATCATCAGTGGAGTCATGCATCTTGGCGCTGAAAAAGGTGTCGGCCGCATGGGGTTTAAGACCTTCCTTTATTACACTTGTAGTGGAGCCGCTGCAGTCATCGTCGGCGTAGTCGTGGTAAATCTCATAGGCCCTGGCAATATTGATGCCGAGACGGCCACGGCGATGCTTGGTCGCGGTAGCGAGACTGCCCTCAACGAAGGATTAATGGGCAAAGTCGAAGGCCGCAGCAGCAGCGACCTGTTTGATATTTTTCTGCGCATGTTTCCGTCCAACATCGTTGATGCCGCGACCAACAATGGCCAACTGCTCGGCGTCATCACCTTCTCGCTACTATTCGGCGCCTTCATCGGCAAGCTGCCCGAGACACAACGCGATACGCAGCAACAATTCTGGGAGAGCGCCCAGGAAGTGATGCTCAAGCTCACCGACTTCATCATTCGTTTCGCACCGTTCGGCGTATTCGGCCTAGTCACCCCAGTGTTGTTCAACGCGCCCATCGGCGACCTCATCGGCGCGATTTTCTGGTTCTTCATCACTGTACTTTTAGCTCTGGCGATTCATTTTTTTATCAACCTCGCCCTCGTGCTCAAGTTTATCGGCAAGGTCAACCCGATCACGCACTACAAAGAGATGGCACCAGTGCTGCTCACTGCGTTTTCCACCGCCAGTTCGTCCGCCACTCTGCCGCTGACCATTGAAACCGTCGAATCGCGCGCCAAGGTATCGAAAAAGACCAGCTCTTTTACCCTGCCACTGGGCGCGACGGTGAATATGGACGGCACCGCACTCTACGAATGCGTGGTCGTGCTGTTTATCGCGCAACTCTACGCATCCACCGGCCAAGTCGCACTCGGCATCGGTGATCAGCTGCTCGTTGTCTTTCTAGCCCTCACCACTAGTATTGGCGTCGCCGGGATTCCAGCCGCCAGTCTGGTGGCGATTGCCGTCATTCTCCCCGCAGTCGGCCTACCCGTCGAAGCGATCGGCGTAGTCTGGGTGACGGACCGCATCCTCGACATGTGCCGCACTTCAGTCAATGTCTTTAGCGATACCGTCGGCGCTGTCGCGATTGCTCGTCACGAAGGCGAACAGCCGTATCCGATTGAAAATTAAAAGTTGTTAGTTAAAGCATCTAGCTCTTTTCTTCATCGACCAACTAAGGTCTGACAACCAACCAGCCTCACATGACTACTGACCAACGCCTCGCCGAGCTCGGCATCGAACTTCCAATCGCACCTGCACCAGCCGGCAACTACGTCGCGGCGATGCAAGTCGGCAAGCTACTGTATATCTCTGGTGCCATCTGCTTGGTTAACGGTGCGATGACTCATACTGGCAAAATCGGTGAAACACGCGACATCGCCTACGGCCAAGCAGCCGCCCGCGTCTGTGCGCTCAATCTACTCGCCGTCGCCAAAGGTCAGCTTGGCGATCTCGATAAAGTCTCCCGCGTCGTGCAACTCAACGGCTTCGTCAATGGCGTGCCAAGCTTCGCCGACAGCCCTGCGGTGATCAATGGCGCATCCGACACCATGGTCGAAATCCTCGGCGAACGCGGCCGCCACACACGAGCAGCAGTTGCTGTCACAGGCCTACCACTCGATACCACCGTCGAAATTCAAGCGATCTTCGAAGTCGCTTAATTAGGCGTAAGACAGGCATTGCAGCGCCATCTCCGGCGGACTTTCGTCCTGCCTGTCATTCTTTGCTTAGCTTGCAAACGGCACAGTCTTTGGACCGTCGTAGCCGTCTTGCTGGGCCTCAACGATCAAGTTGGAGCGGATACCGCCGCGGCCACGCCAAATCGTTTCGAGACGTGCCCAGCGTGGCTTAGTCACTGCAAATAAATCCTCAAATATTTTATTGGTCGCCGCCTCGAAGAAAATTCCCTTGTTGCGATAATCGTGCAGGTACAGCTTCATCGCCTTTAGCTCGATGCAGAGCGCATCTGGCGCATAACTAAAAACCACCGTAGCGTAGTCTGGATGGCCAGTCATCGGGCAAGTGGAAGTAAACTCCTCTTGGATGTGCTGGATCGTGTAATTGCGCTCTTGGTTTGGATTTGGGAAAGTCTCGATGTTCATGATCGCAGCACAGTGCCTGTTGTCGGCAAAAGTTCAACCCAACTCTTCAATTCTTGAAAAAAGCATTCGATCGGTCCTAATTCAGTTTATGTCGACGCAACAGTCACTCTCTGCTCTGAAGATCTTTCTGATTTACCTCCGACTCGGTTGTCTCTCGTTCGGCGGACCCGTGGCTCACCTCGGCTACTTCAAGCAAGAGTTCGTCAGTTGCCGTAAATGGCTAACCGAGCCGCACTTCGCAGAGCTGCTCGCGCTGTGTCAATTTGTACCTGGGCCATCGAGCAGTCAGTTGGGCTTCGCCATCGCATGGCAGCGCGGCGGACTACGCGGAGCATGTGCCGCGTGGCTGGGCTTCTCGCTGCCGTCGGCGCTAATTATGGTCGCCTGCGCTTATGGGCTTGCTGTAAGCGGCGATGCGACCGTTCCATTGATTCACGGACTCCTGATCGCAGCGGTAGCCGTGGTCGCTAAAGCAGTGCTCGATTTAGGCAAAAAACTGTGCCCCGACTGGCCCCGCATCGCGATCGCAGTTGGCGGTGCGGCACTCGCCCTGTCGATCCCAGGCGCATGGATACAAATCGGCGTCATCTTACTGGGTGTCGCCATCGGCAATGCCCTGTTCCGCAACTCCAGCCAAGACAAGCCAGAGCTACACGGCGCACAACAACTTGTCAGTAAGCGCACGATGTACATTGCACTCACGAGCTTTTGCGGGCTACTAGCCGCCTCAGTGCTGCTGTCACCGGATGCAAGTAGCGCGATTTATGCGATGACTTACCGAGCTGGTGCGATGGTCTTCGGCGGCGGTCACGTGGTGCTGCCTTTGCTGCATGATAGCGTGGTGCCTAGCGGCCTCGTCTCGGAAAGCAACTTCCTAGCTGGCTATAGCGCGGCACAAGCACTGCCCGGCCCGTTATTTACTCTCTCGGCCTTTCTCGGCACCGCTAGCGAAGCCACCTCGCCACACTGGATCGGTGGCGCAATCGCATTAATCGCGATCTTCCTGCCTGGGATGCTGCTACTGATTGGCCTACTACCACTGTGGAATAACTTTCGAAACAAAGTCTGGGCACAAGCCGGCCTGATTGGTGCGAATGCCGCTGTCGTCGGGCTACTCCTCGCCGCTTTAATCAATCCGGTATGGGCACACGGCGTGCACCGCTGGACCGATGTTGTGCTGGCGCTCGGCGCCTTTATTGCGCTGAGTCGATTTAAGGTTGCTGCGTGGCTGGTCGTACTCAGTTGCGCTGCTTGCGGCTATCTAATTCCTTAGTCAAGCGGGCACCACTCGCACACTCGACTTTCAAAAGGTACTCCGTTACACGTTACCCCTCACACACAACGCTATGTCTGAAACCAACTCGCCTCATCTGTCACCCTCACAAAAACGAATCATCGCTGCCGGAGCGACCGCTCTGGCTCTGGTACTTCTGATCGCCTCGGCCTGTTCGCTGTTCGTCGTGCTGCAGATATTTATCCACACGTTCAAAGATGTGCTCCTACCACTCGCGATCGCCGCGATCCTCGCCACACTCCTGCGCCCCATCATTACCCTGTGCCAGAAACATACCCGGCTCTCCAAAACCCAAGGCATCATTCTGCTCTACTTACTAGTGCTGCTCGCCATCGCGACCATCACAATACTACTGCTGCCAATTTTATTTCGCCAAGTGGCGGAGTTCATCGAAGCAGTACCAAGCATACGCGACAATTTCTATCAATTCTTACAAGAACAGATGCCGGCCGCATGGCAATGGCTACATGCCAAGCTCGGCCAAACACCTCAGGCATACGTGCAGAATATCGTCGCCACACACGCTGAAACCATCACCAGTGCACTCCAGGCTCTCCCAGAAAAAATCAGCACGATTGGCGGTTCGGTCAGCGGCTTTATTGGTAGTATGTTTGCCAAAATTGCAGCTTACGCGATTATCCCCATTTACCTATTCTTCATTCTGAATGGTAACCGCGACGTGTGGAACGATCTACAAAGGCAACTCAGCTTCTTACCTGATGAGCGTCGACATGACATCGTCTTCCTCTGCCGTCAGTTCAGCGAGATCCTCATCGCATTTTTTCGTGGGCAAATCATTATCGGCCTGCTCCTCGGCGTCGTGCTGGCGGCCGGCTTTGCCCTAGTCGGCCTCAAGTTCGGCATTGTCTTGGGGTTTGTACTTGGCCTACTCAACATCATTCCTTACCTCGGCACTATGCTAGGCATACTTACTGTGCTACCACTCGCCTACTTCCAAGACGATGGCGGAACCAGTTTGATCGGCCTCTGCGCGGTCGTCTTCATCATCGGGCAACTGCTCACCGACTATGTGTTCACCCCGCGTATCATGGGTGATAAAACTGGAATGGGGCCAATGCTCATCATCTTTTCCATTTTTTTCTGGGGCGTCGCCCTCGGCGGCATCATGGGCATGGTACTAGCAATCCCACTCACCGCATTTTTCTTAATCTTCTGGCGCTTAGCCCGTGAACGCTATTTACCAGCCCTCATTTCTAAACAAGCAGAATTCTAAAGACTAAGAAATCTTAATCTCAATCTTACTCCTAATCTCCTCACACGGGACGACTGATTAAGAGTATGATTACGAGTAAGATTAAGATTCTCCCTTACTTTCACTTTCCATCCTCTCATTTCTCAGCTCTCAGACCTCAGCTCTCTAATTTAAAATGTCCAACGAAACAAATACACCTTTCGCCCGTCCTGATAGCCGTGCAAGCGACGAACTCCGCACGATTACATTTGAGACGGGCATCGCCCCACATGCGCTCGGCTCGGTGCTCGTCAGCTTTGGCGATACACGCGTAATTTGTGCTGCATCAATCGACAACCGCGTGCCCGGCTGGATGCGTGCTCAAAAGGTCGAAGGTGGTTGGATGACTGCTGAATATTCGATGCTTCCATACAGCACACTCGATCGTAAGCGACGCGACATCAGCAGTGGTAAGGCCGACGGCCGCACTATCGAAATCCAACGCCTCATTGGACGCTCACTGCGCGCCGTATTCGATCTCAAAAAACTCACCGGTAAAACGATCTGGATCGATTGCGATGTACTTCAAGCCGACGGTGGCACTCGCACCGCATCAATCACCGGAGCGTATGTCGCCGCTCAAATTGCGATTCAAAAACTCATCGCAACAGGTGAGTTGGCCGAGAACCCCTTTAACGAAGCCGTGGCCGCGGTCTCGGTCGGCGTGTATCAAGACACTGCCGTGCTCGACCTCAACTATCCGGAAGACAAAAGCGCCACCGTCGATGCTAACATCGTCATGACTGGCACTGGTCAATTCGTCGAAGTGCAAAGCTCCGGCGAAGAGGCCACCTTCACACGCAAGGAACTCGACGCCCTACTCGACCTTGCCGCCAAAGGCATTACTGAAATCAAGGCATTGCAAAACGCCGCCATCTTGGCAGGATTGGAGGGATAGCATAGCTGCGGGCGAGGCGCGCGCCGACATCTTTTAACTTGCTGAAACTTTTCAGCGATACCCACGATGTAAGTGTTAAGCAGCCAACTAAGCGCTGTGAAACCAACACTTAAATACATTATGAAATTAAATAGAATTATCCTCACAGTACTCGCGACTTGCCTCATTCCTGCATTCGCTCAAGCCGCAAAAAGATCGGTTGCTGGCAGCGACCAAGATGGCCAACGCCAAGGCCGAGTAAACCAAGTAGAACGCGGCGAGCGCTTCGCTGATACTGATTCGAATGGTGACGAGCAGCTCTCACTCGAAGAAGTCGAAAGCGCTGGTGCGACACGACTTGTCGAGCACTTTGACAAGATCGATTCCAACGGCGACGGGCAACTGACCAAAGACGAGCTCAAAGCCGCCCATAAGAAACGTGTCAAGGGCGGTAAAGGAAAAGGCGGCAAGGGCGAGCGCCAATGCTCCAATTGCGATAAAGACGACGCATAAAAAAGTTCCAGGTAATTATATCATACTTCGCAGCCCGAGTGCTTTAAGCGCCTCGGGCTTTTTCGTGGGTGAATAAGAATTGGCCACGGTAGGGTTCACCACGGCGTGGACGGCATATTGGTGGTATGATCAGACGAAACCGCTTCGACAGGCTCAGGGCTGGGGAAGTCATTCCTCCCACAAGATCGCGCCACTCCTTTTTCTTTGCCATCCAGAGACGACCTGCTTACATCCCTCGCCTTTCGACACCTTTATTCTTTTACTTGCCCAAAGGGGCCCCAGTTCAGTCACCCCCCTGCGGGGCTAGCTCGGCGGGGCTCAGAAGCATCTGCACGCTCCTCGCGCTTCCTCCCACTTTTTCACTTTCCCACTTTTTTCATGATTACGATCAATCAAATCTCTCACCACTTCGGCAAGAAGACTCTGTTTAGCAAGATCAATACCGTCATCGGCGCTCGTGATCGCATTGCTCTAGTCGGCGCAAACGGCTCTGGTAAGACCACCCTGCTACGCATGTTTATGGGTGAACTTGAGCCCGAGTCTGGCTCCGTCGATAAGCCTGACTACGTCAGTATCGGCTACCTGCCGCAGGACGGGATCTCCGTCTCTGGGAACACTCTATTTAAGGAAGCTGAAAGTGCCTTTGGCGATGTACTCGAACTCAAGAAGAAGATTGATCAGGCTGAAGAACAGATGGCAGAGATGGACACCTCCGAGGATGCCTACTACGACCTCATCGACCAAATGGGCGAATGGGAGCAACAACTCGAAGATCACGAACCCCATAAGATGAAGTCCCGTGTCGAGCGAATCTTGATGGGTATGGGCTTCAAAGCATCCGACTTTGATCGCGACACCGGCGAGTTCTCTGGAGGTTGGCAGATGCGTATTGCGCTAGCGAAACTGTTGTTGCAAAACCCTAGCCTTATCATTCTCGATGAACCGACCAATCACTTGGACATTATCTCCCAGCACTGGGTCGAGCAATACCTCAAGCACTACCAAGGTGCACTCATCGTGATCTCTCACGACCGTGCCTTTCTCGACGAAGTCACCGACCGCACCCTCGAACTCAAAATGGGCGACCTCAACAGCTTTAAGGGCAACTACAGCTACTACGTGACCGAGACCGCCAAGCGCCTTGAAATCCTGCGTAAAGCCTACGCCAACCAGCAGAAGGAAATCAAGGAGATCAAAGACTGGATCACACGTTTCCGCTCCAACGTCAAAAAGGCGAGCATGGTGCAGAGCCGAATCAAATCGTTGAACAAGATGGAGCTCATCACCATCCCGCGTGATGAGAAGAAGATGTTCTTTCGCTTCCCGAAGTCACCGCCTGCCAGCGCCAAGGTGATCACTATCACCGGTCTCGAAAAAGCCTATGGCGACAATGTTATTTTTGACGGTCTCGATCTGCGCATCGACAAGGGCGATCGCATCGCCGTCGTCGGCGTCAACGGCGCGGGTAAGTCTACCCTCGCTCGAATCATGGCTGGCATCGAACCTTACCAGGGTGGCACTGTCGAACTGGGCATCAACACCGTGCTCGGCTACTTTGCGCAGTCGCAAGCCGAAGAGCTCAACCCAGCCAACACCGTGCTCGAAGAAGTCGAAACTGCCGCGATCGGCAACGACGACGCGAATCCACGCGGGGCACTAGGAGCACTACTCTTCAGCGGTGATGAAGCACTCAAGAAAACCTCTGTTCTCTCTGGTGGAGAAAAGAATCGCGTCGCTCTGGCCAAGATGCTCATGCACCCTGCGAATTGCATGATTTTGGACGAACCGACCAATCACCTTGATATCAAATCCAAGGAAGTGCTACAGGAAGCGATCAATCTTTTTGAAGGTACTGTCATCCTCGTCAGCCATGACCGTTCCTTCCTCGACGGCGTAGTCAATAAGGTGCTCGAAGTTTCCCCTGGCAGCACACGTATGCTCACTTGTAACGTCTCCGAATACATCGAACGTATCGAACAAGAGGCCGCCGAGAAATTAGATAAATAGATCGCGCGCTTTGCGAATTAACACAGCAAACATGGTTAAATTCAACAAGGGGCATCGTTGACGATCGATGGCCCCCTAAAGCGCCCCTGAGAGTCACAACGATATGGATAGGACCGTACACACCGCGCACCTGCTCGACAACTATCAACGGTGCTTCGGAGAAGTACTCATCGAGCGTGGCATCAATGAGGCCGAACAGCTGATGGCCGCTCCATTTGCTGTACTGTCTCACGGCACGCAAGACGACCCCATATTCAATTACGGCAATCAAACTGCCCAGACCCTCTTCGAAATGGATTGGGCCACACTGACGGCTCTACCCTCGCGATGCTCCGCAGAACCGATGCACCGCGAGGAACGGCAACAACTGCTCCAGGAGGTCGCCACCAAAGGTCACTCCGCAGACTATCGTGGCATACGAATCAGTGCCAGTGGCCGGCGTTTCTATATCGATTCAGCACGCATTTGGTCGCTTCGTGACACAAGCGGCGAGCACATCGGCCAAGCAGCAATGTTCTCTGATTGGCAATGGCTCTAGCGCCGGTCAATCAGAGCACCCCGCCTTCAACGCTAAGTCACTACAACAGATCCGCAGCCAAGTCGGCGAGCTCTGAGCGCACGCCTGTGGTCAACTCCAAGTGGGCGGTAATTTCCGTCCCCTTGAGGCGCTGCGCAGTGTGCACCAGTCCATTCGACATAGCATCGAGAAACATGTTATCCACCTGATACGGATCACCCAACAAAATCACTTTCGACCCTTCAGCCATACGACTCACCACGGTCTTTGCTTCGTGTGGGGTGAGGTTTTGCGCCTCATCGATGATAAAAATCGTATCCGCGAGGGAACGTCCACGAATGTAGGTCATCGCCTCCACTTCGACCATACCATAGTCGAACAGAAATTGATACGGCTTGCGCGGTTGCTTGGAATCATCCTCTTGCTGTTCGGCATGCGCAAATTGCTTGGCCATTTTCGTCATCGCCTTCTTACGCTTACGATTCGAAGTAATGCGCTCTAACTTGGCTTGAGCTGGATCTGCTGGCGGACGTTTAATCACTTTTCGATTACTGAAGAGTACTTCGAGATTATCGTAAAATGGCGCAATATATGGCGCCATTTTCTCTTCCAAAGTGCCAGGCAGCGCACCGGTGTCCTTACCGATATGCACCAACGGTCGGGTAATAAAAACGCGCTCGTACAGGTTATCTTCGCCGATCGCCTGATAGAGTGCCATTGCAATTGAAACCAAAGTTTTACCAGTACCAGCCTTGCCCATACAAGTGACCAGCTTAATGTCTTCGTCGAGTAAAGCATCCATCAACATACGCTGCTCCTCGTTGAGAGGATTAATGCGGATACCTTTCGGGATCTTAATCCCTACGCCACTGCCTAGGATCAACCCGTCGATTTGCCCGTCACCACGGTAGCGCGCGGGTTCGCGAAACTCACCGTTACTCAGATAAATATATTCATTGATATATAGATGACTGGTTAACTCTGGCGTCAGATCGACTCCATGCTCTTCAATGAAGCGCACATACTCAGCATTCTCGATGACGACTGTCTTGATGCCGCCGCCAATATTGGCCGTTTTGACCTTATCGTTCATGTAGTCTTGCACTTCAAGACCCAGCGCAATGCCCTTAAGCGCCATATTGGCGTCTTTACTCACTAAAATCACACGGCACTCGGTGCATACTTCCTTAAGAAAAAAGCAAGACGCCAAAATACGGCTGTCCATTTTCTCCAGATCAACCAGCGTTGCACGTAGGCGTTTCATGCCCTCGCTCTGAGTATTGCCAGATACAAAATAGTCGTTGATCACCACAATCAAGCGACCACCATTTGGTAAATCGCAACTGAGCGCGGAGTTGCCCTGCCCCTTCATTTCAGGCGGAATGGCGAGTTCCTCGTCAAACAGCGCTCGCAAATCTCGATGGATCTTTCGGGCAGAAAACCCTAACTCCCCTAGAGCGGATTTCTTGCGGTCGAGTTCCTCAAGAACTTCGACTGGGATGGCAACTGTGTTATCCTCAAACTTATGTAGACACTGGGGGTCATGAAGAAGAACGTTGGTGTCGAGGACAAATATTTTGGCCCCGTTTTTTTTAGTTTTTTGTTTCGGCAAAGGTAATTTATTAATAGCTGCTGACTCTATTTTCGGCATTGTGTAGCCGTTGCTTTAGACAAGCATAGAGTAATTCCAAAATAACATTTCGTGCAAGCGGAAAGCCACGATTCCTAAATAAACTGCTCATGACGCATTCATTGAACCTCTTCGAACAACAGCTCGGCTACCACTTTACTGATATTACTTTGCTGGAACTCGCCCTCACGCACCCAAGCTGTGATCTCGAACAGGGCGATAACCAGCGCCTTGAATTCCTCGGTGATGCCGTGCTCGACCTAGTCGTCGCAGAAACACTCTATCAGAACCACTCCGACTACGACGAAGGTGCACTCGACCACAGTCGAGCCAGCCTCGTCAATGGCAACGCGCTCACCGCCCACGCTCGGACGCTTGGGCTCGGCTCACTTTTGCAAGTTAGCGAGGCACAGCGCCAGCACCACCCCGAGCCAAGCGCCGGCATGCTGGAAGATGCCTTTGAAGCCATCATTGGTGCAATTCATCTCGACGGCGGTATCGAAGCCGCTCGCACCTTCATCTTGCAAACCCTCGGCGACGCCATCCAGAAAAATCAAAGCAACGGCGGATTAGGCAATCCGAAAGGACGCCTGCAAGAATGGACGCAACTGCATCATAGCGGCGCAGTACCAGCCTACAGAGCACTGCCAGAGGAAGGCCCTGAACATGCGCGCACTTACAGTGCCGTCGTGCAACTCGACGGCAAAGAACTAGGTCGCGGTCGCGGTCGCTCCAAAAAGTCCGCCGAATCCGCTGCCGCCGAGCATGCGCTTCAACGACTCAACGGTTAATGCCCGACCTCCTCACAAACAGCGGCGCGGCCACTCTATTTCACGGAGTCAGCGCCGAGGCCCGAGCGGCACTGGTCACCACCCTCGCCAAGCAACAGGCCAAGCGCACCTGCGTGCTGCTCGTCACCGACCCACGCCGTGCACAAGAACTAGCAACCGAAGCTGAAACCTATGCTCAGTGGCTCGCACCGAAGGTCATCCTGGAGGTGTTACACTTTCCAGAAGTGCCGCCACCGGACATCGACGCCACTCGCCGCATAGACCGCAGCTGCGAACGTCTATCCGTGCTCAGTAACTTGCTACGCTCCAGTAACAACGCCCGCTTGATCGTCGCCACGCCCGAAGCAATCCTTGGCAGCTGCCCAGAGCGCACTCAATTTGAAAACCGCCAACTCAAACTACGCACTGGCGAAGCGCATTCCTTCAAACAACTGGTCGCCACACTGACCAGTGAGCTCGACTACGACTCTGAAGCGCTCTGCGAACATCCCGGCCAGATCGCTACTCGCGGCGGCCTGATTGATGTCTATCCCTACGATGCCAATCAGCCTTATCGCCTCGACTTCTTTGGCGACGAGATTGAAAGCATTCGCAGCTTCGATCCCAGTTCTCAACGTACACTAGAAAAAGTTGGCAAAATTACGATTTCTGCGGCCGAAAGTGCTAAAGAAACCAACGTAGCAGACGGGCAGTTGATCGACTATTTAACCGATCGATCGATTACATGGATTCTTGAAGAACCCTCGCAACTGCTCCGTGAGCATCCTTATCGCTTTGAAAAGTTGACAGCTAGCAGCGGCAAGACCCGTAGCTTCGAGCAAGTCTTTGCACACCGCGCTCCAGCCAATGACCTGCGCCTAGGTATTTGCTCAGTGGATACAGATCCAGTACTGTTCGACCAAGCCGAACGCGTCGAACTCGCCACCGAGCCAACAGCCAATTACCGCCATCACACCGACGCGGTGCAGGTCGGATTCGATCGCTTCGAGTCCGAACAAAGTGCGCGCACCAAATTTGAAAGCAGTATCGCAGACTGGTCGAAAAAAGAGCAGCGGACACTCTATTTCGTCACTGCCAGCGAGAGTGAGGGCGCGCGCATCGCAGAGCTACTGGCCGAGAATCCACTCACCGCGAAGCTCAAGCCCAACTATCTGCACGGCACCATTTCTGGCGGATTCATCTGTCAAGGGTCGCCAACATGGCTGCCCCTCAAGCAGACGAAGGACTCCTCGGGCATCGTTCTAATTACCGACACCGAATACTTCGGACGTCGGCGGCGCAAAATCAGCCGCACACATGAACGCGCACGGCCGACTATTTCACAAGTCGATCAATTGCTCGATTTCACAGAGCTCGCCGACGGCGATCCTCTGGTTCACCTACAACATGGAGTGTGCCGATTTCGTGGACTCAGTAAGTTAGAGATCCAAGGCGGCAGCAAAGAAGTGATCACCGTCGAGTTTGCCGATCAAATGACGGTGCATGTGCCACTGCACGAGTCGCACCTGCTGACGCGCTACGTCGGCCTGACCAAATCGAGCCCTAAGCTCGGCAAGATCGGCGGAGCCGTATGGGACAAGACTCGCGCCGCCGCCGAAATCGCCACGCTCGACTATGCCGCCGAGCTACTCACCCTACACGCCGAACGTAGCCAGCACGGCGGCTATACCTTCCCCCCTGATCACCCTTGGCAAACGTCGTTCGAAGGAGCCTTCCCGTTCACCGAAACACCCGATCAACTCACTGCCATCGAAGCCACTAAAACGGACATGGAAGCAGCATTGCCAATGGACCGTCTGATTTGCGGTGACGTGGGCTTTGGCAAAACCGAAGTCGCAATCCGTGCTGCGCTCAAAGCTGTGCTAGCCGGCAAACAAGTCGCCCTGCTGGTTCCAACCACTGTGCTCTGCCAACAACACCTTAACACCTTTCGCGAGCGCATGGCCGAATACCCAATCATTATTGATATGGTCAGTCGCTTTCGTAGCGCTAAGGAGAACAAAGAAATTATCGCGAATCTTGCTGAAGGCCGAATCGACATCGTTATCGGTACGCACCGACTGCTGAGCAAAGATGTGCACTTCCAAGACCTTGGGCTACTGGTCGTCGATGAAGAACAGCGCTTCGGCGTAAAACAGAAGGAACGCATCAAACAATTGCGCACCAACGTCGACATCCTCACTCTCAGCGCCACGCCGATCCCGCGCACACTGTACATGGCGCTTGCAGGAGCGCGCGCAATGAGTGTGATCGAGACCCCGCCGATCAATCGACGCCCGATCGAGACCATCGTTAAGAGTTACTCCGCCGATCTCATCAAAAGTGCGATCCAGGCCGAGACAGATCGCGGCGGCCAAGTGTTTTACCTGCATAACCGCGTCTCGACCATCGAAGGCGTGGCGCACCAAGTACGCGAAATGCACCCGAAGTTGCGCGTCGCCGTCGGCCACGGGCAAATGGATGAAGGCCAGCTGGAAAAAATCATGACCCAGTTCGTCGCTGGTGTCTTCGATGTATTGGTCTGCACCACGATCATCGAGTCGGGCATCGACATCCCCAATTGTAATACGCTAATCATCGAAGGCGCCGACCGCTTTGGACTGGCACAGCTCTACCAGATTCGTGGCCGCGTGGGGCGCTTCAAACGGCAAGCCTACGCCTACCTACTGCTGCATCGCCACGCCGCACTCGTCGATACCGCGCAAAAACGCCTGAACGCCCTCAAGCAGCACAATCAGCTCGGCGCAGGCTTTCGCATTGCGATGCGCGACCTCGAACTTCGCGGGGCAGGCAATCTGCTCGGCTCGCAACAAAGTGGCCACATCGCAGGTGTCGGCTTCGAGCTCTATTGCCAATTGCTCAAACAAAGTGTCGCTCGCCTCAAGGGAGAGCCCGGCGCCGATCGTATCCGCGCTGAAGTGAAGCTCGACTTCATCGCTACCGGTGAGGGTGGTTCGCGCTCACGCCGTACTACGGGCAGCTTCGCCTTCGCCGCGATCAAAGACGCAGAATATACTGATCATTCGGATCAACTGATCGAAGCCGCCTTGCCCGCCGACTACATTGCCGAACCACGCCTGAGAATCGACCTCTACCGCCGCCTCGCACTAGCCAATACCGGCGCGATCATTAAGGAGATCGCCGAAGAAATGGCCGACCGCTTTGGTCCATTGCCGCGCGCCTGCCAAGCACTGATCGAAGTAAGCCGTGTGCGCGTGTTTGCCGAAGGCGCTGGGGTGCGCCGCGTCGAAAGCGAGAGTGAGCGCCTAATTTGCCGCCTCGCCCAACCTGGCAAAAACGGCGAATTCCTCAAGACGGGCGCACGCTTCCCAAGACTTACGGCCAAAGATCCGCTGAAGAGGCTGAAAGAGATCCAGCAGTTTTTGAGGCGCAATCAGCAGTCGCCCGCTTAATGATAGCCACTTTCGCCGCTTGACCAGACCATATCCTTTTCTACTGTTGAGCGTAGTTCAACATTCACTCATCTGCCACGCGCACTATGACGCTTAAACGCTCTCTTTCCTTTCTCTTCGCTTCCTTCGCTCTTCTCGGCTTCACCCAGCACGCACACGGCCAGCAAGATGCCGCTTTGATCCGTATGGGTAATGGTATCGCCGCCATCGCTGAAGGTGAAATCATCACCATCGAACAGCTCCGCAGAGAACTCGAACCAATCATTCCACGCCTGCGCGCCGAAGCACGCTCTGAAAAAGAATTCTCCGAGAGCATCGACCGCATGAGTCGTGAAGTGCTACAAAACTTGATCGACCGTATTTTGATCGTCCAAGCTGCCAAAGAAAAAGGCTTACTTATTCCACAGTCTTACATCGACCAGGAATACGACGAAGTCCTCAACCGCGACTTCGGCGGCGACCGTAGCCGCTTCTTAGCGTATCTTCGTGCGCAAGGACTCACCGCGCGCGAGTACCGCGAAAATATCTATAACCGAGTGGTGGTCAACGTGATGCGCCAAGAAAATCGCAGGTCTCAATCCGAGATCAGCCCTGAGCGCATCCAGGCTTTCTACATCCAAAACAAGATCCGCTTTTATCAGGAAGAGGCCATGCATCTGCGCCAAATCATCCTGTCGCCAATGGCAGACGAAGGTCCTGACCTGCTTAGGCAAACGGCCAAGACGATCATTCAAGAGCTCGCTGAAGGCGGCAACTTTGGCGACCTTGCACGCAAATACAGTCAGGACGAAATGAGCCGTAAAGGTGGTGACTGGGGGTGGATCGTGCGCCAGGACATCCGTAAAGAACTTAGTACTGTCGCCTTCGGCCTTCAGCCTGGCAACTACAGCCAACCCGTGGAGCTGAATAACACCATCTTCATCCTTTACTGCGAAGCCAAGCGCGAGGAAATGATCCAGCCCGTGACCGACGTGCGCGATGCAATCGAAAATGTGCTAGTCGGCGAAATCGCCCGCGAAACCCAAGACCGCTGGCTTCAGCAGGTGCGCGAAGACGGCTACGTGCGCTACTTCTTATAACAAACTTCCTGCTGCCCATATCTGGGGACTGCATACAAAAAAACCGAGGAGCCTAGCTCATCGGGATTTTTTGTCAAAGGAGATGGAGGCGCGGGTCGGAATCGAACCGACGATAGAGGATTTGCAGTCCTCGGCCTTACCACTTGGCGACCGCGCCATCACAAATCGATTCGGGGAAAAAGAAGTAGGAAGCTCACAAGATCAAGTGAATTCTGCCATCAACACTCAATTTATCGATTTGCATTGTCTGTGCTCGATATTTTCCGAACCTGTAACATAATGTAATTTTTCTCCTGAATCGAACCATGCCCTCATCCGATCGAAAACGCTCCAGCGAGTCCTCCAGTTCAGCACGCAGTCACCGCAGTCACTCGAGCAAGTTCATTCCGAACATGGCTCAGCTACAACAGGCGATCGAAGACCTACCCGACCCAGAATCCTGGTCAGAAAAAACCTACGTCTGTACCATTCTAGTCGAAAAGAAGCAAAAGCTGCTCGAGTTCACCCGCAAACGCATTAACCGCGGTGAGGAAAGCCCCTACCGCTGGGTCTATCTGGGTCGGGTGCTGATTCGTAAACGCGATAGCTAGTGCGCCACACCATTGGGAGGAGTGTCCTCTGCATCACCCGTAGTGAGTGCGCAATTCTTGTGCCCCTTTCACGAACAGCACGCCACACGTGAACACAGGCAGAGACTGGAATACCTTTTTATATTTGATCGTCTGTCCCAAGAGCCTAACACAAGCGCATCCCTCCGAGCCAAAAAAAAGCCCCCAGCGTTAGCTGGAGGCTTTTGAAAGATTGGATTCTCAGATCGCTTACTTAGTCGCTTGGTCGAGAAGATCACCCAGATTGGTGAGATCTTCTGTGCCAGTGACGTTATCGAATGCTTGGCGTTCCTTGGCGAGGTCTTCATCGCTGTAGTTCGCGGCCTTGATCGAGAGACCGATACGACGGTCATCTTTGTCGATCTTGATAACACGTGCAGTGACTTCGTCATCTGCGTTCAGCACATCCTTGATCTTCTCAACACGCTCTTCGCTGATTTGTGAAATGTGTACGAGACCGTCGATGTCGTTGTCGAGTTCGACAAAGGCACCGTAGCTGGTGATCTTAGATACCTTGCCCTTGACCATGTCGCCGATCTTGAAGTGTGTTTCAATTTCGTCCCATGGATCGGTTGCCAGCTGCTTCATGCCAAGCGAGATACGCTGTGAATCTGCATCCACATCGAGCACCAATGCGTCGACTTCGTCGCCCTTCTTGACCATCTCGGATGGGTGATTGATCTTGCGTGTCCACGACATGTCGGAAACGTGAACCATACCGTCGATACCTTCTTCAAGTTCGACGAATGCACCGTATGTAGTGAGGTTACGAACCTTACCACGGACGCGCGCACCGACTGGGTAATTATGGCGAGCCATATCCCATGGGTTGGTGTCGAGTTGGCGAGTGCCAAGAGATATCTTTTGTTCTTCTTTCTGCACACCAAGGACAACCGCTTGGATTTCTTCACCGATGCGAAGGACTTCGCTAGGCTTAGAGATACGCTTAGTCCAAGACAGCTCAGTGACGTGCACGAGACCTTCAACACCTTCTTCGATTTCGATGAAGGCACCGTAAGGAACGAGGTTAACCACTTTACCAGCAACCGTAGCGCCGATAGGATATCTCTCTTCGATCTTCTCCCATGGGTTGTTCGCAAGCTGCTTAAGACCGAGAGATACACGTTCGCGCTCGCGATCGATTTCGATGATCATTACTTCGATCTCTTCACCCTGCTTAACCATTTCGGATGGGTGGTTAATACGACCCCATGACATATCAGTGATATGCAAGAGCCCGTCGAGGCCGTCGAGATCAACGAAGGCACCGTAATCGGTGATGTTCTTGACCTGGCCGCGACGAGTATCGCCTGGCTTGACTTCGTCAAGCAGCGCACGGCGCTTCTCCATGCGTTGCTCTTCGATGAGCTCGCGGCGAGAAACGACGATGTTCTTACGGTCGAGGTTGATCTTGATGACCTTAAAGTCATATGTCTGACCGACATATTGATCGAGGTTCTTAGGAGGCTGAACGTCGATTTGAGAGGCAGGCATGAAGGAATCAACGCCAATGCTGACGATGAGACCGCCTTTAACCTTGGAGCGAACGCGACCTTGAATGATCGAGCCTTCTTCACAGTTTTCGACGATTTTCTCCCAGTTCTTCTTTTGCTCTGCTTTGTCGAAGGAGACAACAGGGTTGCCTTCGCGGTCTTCGAGTTTTTCGAGAAAGACTTCAATTTCAGATCCGACTTGAAGTTCGCTGATGTCAACGAATTCGTTGGCGTTCACGATACCTTCTGATTTACCACCGATGTCGATGACGACTTCAGTTGGGCGGATTTCGATGATTGTTCCCTTAATGATGGAACCTTCTACGAGGTTGTCTAGTGTGCTGCTTTTCAGCAGTTCTTCCATTAGGCTCATATGTATATGGTTACTGCGCGCCGGAGCGGCAGTGTGGTTGAGATTAGTATTATTGTATTTCCCCCTCAAGGCAGAGTGCCTAGCAGCGATCGAGATCGCCGTGAGAGGAACGCGAGAAACTAGGTCGAGCCTCCTCTCCTGCAAGCCTAAAATGCTGATATTCAGATGACTTCCAGCAGATTTATTAGCGATAAATTATGAATGCAGCGCTTTTACAGATTCAGACTTTGAATTTTCGCTTTTTCTTGGCACAACAAGGCCATGCTCAACGACGAACTTAGCCCGGCAGAAGACCACTCCAGCGACGACGAAAAGCTTGAAAAATACTCCGGCAACGTCGATTGGAGCTACCTAAAACCTCACTATGAGTCTGATTCGATGATTTACGTCGACCCCGCGCTCGACCTCAAAACAGCGGGCCTCGCCTTCGCCAACGACGACCAAGCACAAGTCAAAGCGTGGCTCAAATCAGGCGATCTCGTGCAACCCTGCGAGCTTCACACCGAGCATTGGCAGAAAAATAACGCCCACTTCAACGCCATGATCGTGCGCCCCTTCGTACTCGCTCAGCCGATCAGCGAGTAAGCACGCGCCATGCAAACTAGCCGCCGCATCATCCACATCGACATGGACTGCTTCTATGCAGCTGTCGAGATGCGCGAACATCCCGAACTCGCCGGCCGCCCCATCGCCGTCGGCGGTGCATCTGGGCGCGGCGTGCTCACCACCTGCAACTACCCTGCCCGCGAATACGGTGTGCGTTCGGCGATGCCGGTATTCAAAGCCAAGCAACTCTGCCCGCAGCTAGTTATCCTGCCCGTGCGCTTCGAACTTTACCGCGAAGCGTCACGCAACATTCGCGAGATCTTCAAGCGCTACACTGAGTTGGTCGAACCGCTCTCCCTCGACGAAGCTTACCTTGACGTCAGCCACCACAAACGACGAGGAGCCGAGCTCGCCGAAGAGATCCGCGCCGCGATCTACGCCAAAACTGGACTGACCGCCTCAGCAGGCATCGGCCCAAATAAACTGGTCGCCAAAATCGCCAGCGACTGGAACAAGCCGAATGGCCAATGCGTGGTCTCGCCCTCCCGCGTCGCCGCTTTCATGCAAGACTTACCCGTGCGTCGTATTTGGGGTGTCGGCCCGAAAAGTGCCGCACGCCTCAGCGAAATAGGTGTCGAAACCTGCGGCCAACTACACACTTACGAAAAAGCCGAGCTCGCCAGCGAATTTGGCAGTTTTGGACTGGAGCTTCATCAACTCTGCCGCGGTATCGACGAACGACCTGTAGAGGCCAACCGGATCCGCAAAAGCCTCAGCAACGAGCATACTTTTGCCAAAAACATCGAAACGCTTGAAGACTGCGAAGCCGCGCTACGTCGTCAGCACCACGAACTGCACGAAGAGCTACGCAGCAGCGCCGCCGACCGCCAAATTGCCAAAATTATGGTCAAACTAAAATTCAGCGACTTCCGTCGCACCACTGCCGAGATCGCCAGCTGCCAACCAGAGCTCGACACTTATCTAAAACTCTTGCGCGAGGCATGGGGCCGCAGCGGCGAGCCCGTACGCTTACTCGGCATCGGCGTGCGCTTTGCCGAGACGCAAAGCGGCCCAGAACAACTAGAGCTGGGATTGTAGCACACCGAAATGTGGCGTGCGAGTTGACTCGCGCCACTGGCTAGATAGCGCAACGATCCAGCGCCAGCGTGGACGCCATAAAAAAGCCGCGATACATACACTCGCGGTGGGATGTAGGCACAAAAAATGGCGCACCTCCTACCCCTAAGAAGTGCGCCAACCATTGTCTACTTTATACCTACTGCAAGCAGCAGGATTTTTTATTACCCCAAACTCCCTTGCGGGAGAAAATTGATGATGCCGCAAACAAAGATACAAAAATCAGTACTCTGCAAGCTTTATTTTTTAAATATGAAGAAAAGTTTTAAAGAACGCACTCGGCCAGAAAAATGGCGCGAGGAATACCCCTAAACCCCGCGCCACACTGCTTTTCTGCTTTGTCTTATTACCCCAAACTCCCATACACAGGAGAAAGATTTATGTACACAGATATAACAGGTCTCGTGCCAAGTTCCGTTGATGTATCCATTTTTTTCATAAAAATAAAAGTCTACTCGAATTACTCATTTTTGATGGCTCTGTGCTGTAGATTGAGAACACTCTATTTGGCTGCTAACCATGAATTTTTCTAAAAAAACCGAAGATATCATCGCTGACTTTCGCGGGCTCCCGCGCACGACAACGTATTCTTCGAAGCGCCCACCGGTGCAACTGGATAACCTACTGGTCATCCTCAAAGAAAAATATCAACTGGAACAACCCAGCGCCGAGCGAACCATGGTCGAACATTGGGGCGAAATTTTTGGCAACCTAGCTGGCCGCTGCAACCCAGTACGCATCAAAGATGGCCGTACTCTGATCGTTTCGGTGACGAACCAAACCCTACGCTCCGAACTACAGTTTCGTAAACGCGCGGTTCTAAAAAAAATCCAAGCGTTGCCAAACTGTAAAGGTGTCAGCGAAATTGTGATCCGTGGCTAGCGCCCAATTTAACTTAGACCTTAATTGACACCGCTCCTCCAGCAGCAAATCCTAGCACTTAACTTATCTGTATGAAAAATTATTTGGATCTTCTACGCACTGTTGTTGAATCAGGCACTTATCGCGACGACCGCACCGGCACTGGCACTTACTCTATCTTCGGCGCGCAAGCCCGCTTCTCGCTGGAGCCAAATTTCCCACTGCTCACGACCAAGAAGCTGCACCTGCGCTCTATCATCCATGAGCTGCTCTGGTTCCTTAAAGGCGACACCAATATTAAATATCTAAAGGATAACAATGTCCGCATCTGGGATGAATGGGCCGACGAAAACGGTGACCTCGGTCGCGTTTATGGCGCACAATGGACCGACTGGCGCGCCAGCGACGGTAGTAGTACCAATCAAATCGAAACAGTCATTCACTCGCTCAAAAACAATCCTGACAGCCGCCGCCACATGGTCTGCGCATGGAACCCGGGCGAGATCAAACACATGGCTCTCCCCCCCTGCCACGCACTGTTTCAGTTCTACGTAGCCAATGGCGAGCTGAGTTGCCAACTTTATCAACGCAGTGCCGACATCTTCCTCGGCGTGCCGTTCAACATTGCCTCCTATGCACTGCTCACTCAGATGATCGCGCAAGTCTGCGGCCTGAAAGCGAAGGAATTCATCCACACCTTCGGCGATCTGCACCTCTATGCCAACCACGTCGAGCAAGCGAAGCTACAACTCTCACGCGAACCGCGCCCGCTGCCACAGATGAAGCTCAACCCAGATGTAATAGCCATTGACGGCTTCAGCATCGACGATTTCGAGCTGGTCAACTACGACCCGCACCCAAGTATTAAGGCACCGATCGCGGTCTAACGACCGCAGTTGTCCAGTCATCAGTTGGGCAGTTACCAGTTGATAAGCGAAAACAGAAAAACCGGAAACCAATGAACCCTTCGAAGAAGTTTAAAGCCATCGCCGCGATGGCGCAAAACCGTATTATTGGCAATCAGGGCGATATCCCTTGGCACCTGCCGGACGATTTTAAATGGTTTAAAAAGACAACGATGGGCCAGATCTTGGTCATGGGTCGCAAAACCTACGAGTCGATTGGCCGTCCACTACCAGGCCGCGAAACATTTGTGCTCAGCCGCACGCCGCGCGAAATCGCTGGCGTGCACAGCTTCACCAACCTCGAAATGCTGGACCATCTCGACACTGACAAAACTATTTGGATCGCAGGCGGTGGCGAAGTCTACAAGCAAATGCTGCCGCGTTGCAGCGAACTCTATTTGACCCGCGTGCACCGTCAGGTTGAAGGCGATGCATTCTTTCCTGAATTCGAAGACCGCTTCGAACTCGCCGAAACGGTGCTGGAAAATGCCGATTTCACTATCGAGCGCTGGGTGCAAAAGGCGTAATCCCATTTCTACAAATATTGCGCGAGCAATCCAAGCGGCACGATGGCACTTCTACTTTATAAAAAAGGCCCCTTCACTGATGCGGAGAGGCCCTTTCAAAAACAACGATCGCGCCCTCAAACTTGCTTCGACGGAGCCACGCAAGTGTAGAGCAAGAAGACAGCATTCACGCCTGGAAGAAGCATCAACAGCGTCAGATAGGCGCCCTTACCCATGTCACGCAGACGCTTAAGCATCTGCATTAGCCCAATCATAATACAAATCAATGACGTCACAATGGCGAAAAACACCCCTAATGTACCGAAGTGTCCGTGCATGAAATAATCTGGATGTGTGAAATAATAATCCGCCGCATAGCTGATACCAGTTGCAATCGCAACCAATAGGACGAGGCTAAGGATGAAAGTGGAGCGACCAATGGTGCCTTCGGAACTAAGGAAACTGTTATTCATGGTAGTTGTACGAGTAATGTAATAGAAGCAGATACTTTAACATGCGGACCAAAGCGCAACAAAAACCTGTCATCATTCTTTCCAATTTCAAACATCCTGCTCTATCTGCCCACCGCTAACACTAATCAAGTCAGATACAAATTTTGCCAATACCTTGAACTTTAGGCAGTATCTGTTCTGCACTCTTTCTAGGGTTCTACAACACTCCAAAAATCCTGCCCTACGAATCCCGCTGTAGTCGCTCGCTCCACAGCACCTAGAGGGTCAAGAACTAATCTAAACGGGAATCGGCGAAACGAATAAAATTCTTAGCCGCCTGATCACGCAGATCCTCGGCGACTAAAAAGCGTCGCTGATAAAAATCGATTTCCAACGCTTCCCCTGTGTCCACTCGATCCGTCTGTAGTTCCGATAATATACTCGTGACGAAATGCTTGAGCATACGCTGATTATTCGAGGAATTCATACCACGATGCCATTGAAAGTCGCGTTCGAAATATTCAAATAAATGGCCCAACGAATCGTGACTACTGTAGCTGGTCATCAGCTCATCTTCATACTGCAACATATATCCAATCTGGCTCATCACTCTAGTACGATCTTCGTAGCGATAATAGGCTTCCGCCTGACGATAGAGGTCTACTAAGGCGACCCGCGCCCATTCGATCTCACCATCTAGGCGATAGCCAAAGCGGCGAATATCAGCTTCCTCCGAATCTTTGGTCCACTTGGTCTTCGCACTAAAATCTTTAAGGTATGAAGCAATCGCAATGACTTTGCCCAATTCATCGTGCACGATCGGACTACCGCTATTACCTGGCACAAATTTAGCGGACACTTCGAGCTCGTTCGGGCCGACGCCACGAATCTGGCCTTTCAGCCGCCCCGCAACACCTGCACCATCTGAATTGCCCATCACTGTCACCGCTTGACCGATGCCGACTTCATCAAAACTCAACGACTGTGACATTGGCAGAGTCGGCCCATCCCACTCAATCGGCACAATCGCAATATCACGTCGCCGGCTCACATAGCCATCAGAGGGCAACGTAATTTCGACTCCGTCCACCGTTTGAATGGATGCACCTCGCGCTGCGCCCAATACATGAATATTAGTAATTAAAAAAGTGCGCCCTCGAATCTTGGCAATAAATCCCGAACCCTCAGATTGCTCAGATGAAATCACCACTAGCGCAGCCGAAGAAATCTCGACTTCGACAACTGCTGGCACTGCCTGATTACGCTTTGACAATTCCTTTTCTGCTGCAGCCAGCTCACGCTTGAGACGAATAATACGGCCCTCGAGCGATTCTGCGACGGTGTTGGATTGATTCAGCTCTTGCTGCATTTGCAGCATAAGCTCCTGTCGCGCTCGTTTTGCGCGTTCCAAAGGCGATTTATTGATATCTGGCGCATGCTGGACCAAGCCCTGCCCAAGCGCAGAACCAAAGCTCAACAGTAGCAGCGCGCAGAGTTGCCATAGTCGACAACGGTGAAGTAGATGGGTATCCATTGAGCATCAAAATGCGTGACTCGCGGCGGGCTTCAAGTCGATTTATTGACACGCCAGACAATCGAACCCACCAAGCCCTACTCGACTTCCAAATCAAAATGGCCGAACACCTCGCGTCCAGACACCTGAACTTGAGCGAAGACACGATACCAGCCAGGGTTCGGCACGTTGAACAAAAAAGCGAGTTCTGGTGACTCTAGCGACCGGGCGGAAACTACACTACCGATTGGATGCATATGGGCAAAGCCTTTGCCCGCAGCATCGAAGGCAACCATGTGCCCCGGTGCGCCCATAACATCTTGCAGCTCAACAATACTGCCATCGGCCGCAGTTACGTCTAATTCGAAACGATAGTCGACCCCAGTGCGCATGCGTTCCGCAGGCATATCGCCAAGACTAAATCGTAAGCCATCGACGATGCTCTCAATCTGACGCTCAAACTTCATAGTCGAAGCAACGCCGCCTACTTCAATTGTACCCGTTGCAATAATTTGCCGACGTGTGCGCAGTGGCACGATCTCAACAAAGACTTGATACGTGCCCGCGCGATTCGGCGTGAATTCAAAAGTATACTGCCCGTTCAATCCATCCGGTTGCGGATGCACGTGGTGATAGTCCTGCAACGAAGGGTCAACCACCATCACATGCATCTTCTTCGTATGTGTCAGCGCCAACTCATGCGGTGCGATCGACATACCCCCTGAAGTCAACAGCTCGAGTGTCACCTCCTGAGCCACGCCCACAGCAGCCTCATCGTCCAACGAAATATTCATTTCGACTGGATATTTGAGCCGCGTCAGATCCAGAAAACCAGCATGATTAGTGGCGCAGAATTCAACCGAACCGTCCGCATTGACCACCTCCTCGTAATGCAAGAAACCGCACTGCGCATCTGGCAGGGCGCGCAACACAAAGTACGCGGCGACAAAGACAAGTGTCAGAACGAACACACTGACGAGTGGCACTCGATTAACTTGATTACCCTTAACTAGTTGCTCAGCACTCATATTTAACGACCGTAAAAAATTAAACCCTAAAACCAACTACAATGCTCGCGCCTCCTGCAGAAACTCTTTCGTGGTCCACTTCGAGCCTTCCTTGCGAAAAGCCACGCGTCCATTGGCATCGACTAGCAATGTCGCCATGGTGTGGTTGATAGTGCCGTCCTCCTCGATGGTAGTTATCCCGAATTGACGCAGCAAATCATCGACCAATTCCTGCGTGCCAGTGAGTAGATGGAAATTTTCATTCTCCAATCCATAGCCCGTTGCATATTGGCGAAGGATGCCCGGCGAATCGAACTCGGGGTCAAAAGTGATAGTCACAAAGTGCAACTGCTCTAGGCCCGCCTCGCGGGAAAGCTCCTGCAACTCCGACATGCGAATGGTCGATGCGGGGCACATCGTCGCCACTTGGCAACGGGTAAAAATAAAGTTCAAAACGAAGGCCTTGCCACGCATAGCAGCGATTTGCAAAAAGTCGCCATGCTGATCGATCATTGCAAAATTCGGGATATAGTCGCCCTCACGCACAGATTTACGCCGGCTCATGGTTGCAGTTGCAGCGTGCAACTGCTTGTTGACGTCGACCATCGCTTTCGCGCCAATGCCATCGACAGGGAAAATACGCTCCAAATGCCATGCCTGACTGTAATTGACCGCCTCAGCACGAATCATACGACCTAGATAGCCGATCTCAAGGTCGCCAGCACCGATACGAAACTCCATCGTTTGCCCGACTGGTATAACTGCATTCTCGGACTCGTTGAGCTCCACTCGCAACGAGCGCGCCTCTGGCAATACTTCCAGCACACGGCCCGCCACTGAGAAAGACTCAGCAGGAAGCGAACTAAACGCTAGCAGCTGTAACAAAATGCTATATAAAATATGACGCATCCGAGCAACTTGCCACGAATCAACCGCGTATCAAGTTCGGAAGAGCGGTATATGCTCTTTAAACCTTGAGTTTGATCTTAATACCGCGGCGTAGATAAGTCGGCACATCGAGGTCTTCGTCTTTATAATCGTTGCGATCGGTCTTTTCGAAATAACCGCGCTGAGCATCGACTTCATTGAAAGTAAATTCATTTTGATCCTCATTTACCGTTTTTTTCTTGCCCTTAAGTTTGGACACATGCACTGGCTGCAACAACGGCAGTTCATTTTGAGCGATCTCGGAATGAAGACCGAGCCCTTGCATGGTTTCTGATGGCGACGGTGCATCTGCAACTTTGGCTTTTTTCACTGGCGCGTCCTTACGCTCCATCTCTGCCTTCCCTAACACGCAAATCTCAACACTCTCTGTGCGTGACTCATCCAGGACTGTGCCAAAGACGATATCCTCACGCGAACCAAAACGCTTGGAGACTTGGGACACAATCTCGTTCACCCGAGTAATCGGTAAATCCGCGCCGCCGATCACGTTGACTAAAATACGATCCAACTGTGCTGGGCGATCCCCGAGGTGCAGTAATGGGCAGAGTATCAGATCATCCAACGCGTCTTTTACATAGTCCCCGCCACTGGCGACACCGGTGCCAAAAATCGTCTTGCCGCCCTGCGACTGAAATACGGAGCGCAGTGAACCGAGATCTAGATTAATCACACCAGTGCTTAACAGCATCGCACAGAGCGAATTCACCCCACGTCCGATCCAACGATCCGTAATCGCAAATGCATTGAGCACGCTGGTGTCTTCTTCGCCTTCTTGCAGAAGCACATCATTAGGCAACGGGATCAAACCGTGCACCAATTTCCGCAACTCACCAACGCCCTCTTCAGCAATACGCTGACGGCGAGGGCCTTCGAAGCTGAAAGGCAAAGTCACAAAAGCCAGCACTAGTGCACCTGTCTTGCCAGCGACTTCCGCCACAATCGATGCAGCGGCACTGCCAGTGCCGCCACCAAATCCTACTACCAGGATGATCATGTCCACATCGCCAATCAAAGCGGCAATCGCATCGCGATCCGATTCAGCGGCCGCTTTGCCAAGATCGACTTCGCCGCCGGCACCGAGCCCACGAGTTACCGAGCGCCCGATCATTAATTTTTCTGTAATTGGAGAATTATCGAGCGCCTGCGCGTCGGTATTGATCGCCGCAAGCCTCACCGCATCAAAGTCTCCCATCTGCAGGGCGCCGACCGCGTTCGTACCTGCGCCACCAATGCCGATGATCTTAATCTTAAGATCGGTGCGGGGCGCCTCATCGCTCAATAAACTGTCGGGTTCTGTGTTCAATAAACTACAAGTGATCAAATATTTAAAATACTACCGAGTCGGTTCCATATTCCGGCTGGTTTTGCGCTTTGCTGCGCATCCTCCTGTCCTGTCAGTGCATAGTGCAACAATCCGAGCGCTGTGCTATACTCAGGGACGCGTAATTCGGGAGAGACATCCTGTGGTCCTTCAGACTGACGAGCCTCCAGCCCTAAACTACGACGGGCTGCCTCATCAATGCCATCGAGGCGCGAACAGCCACCTGTCAAAATAATACCCGAGGCAATATCTGCAGGTACTAGCAGGTCTGCCTCGACGAGTTGATCCTTAATAATGTCAAAGATTTCCGAAATGCGCGCTTCAATGATTTTAGTGATCGCCGCCAACGGATACTCGCGGTCGCCAATTGTCATATCTCCATACAGCCAAACCTTCTGTTCACGGTCTCCACTCTTATAATAGGCGCGGCCGTTCTTTAATTTAGACTCTTCCGCACTTTTGCGTCCCACACGCAGGCCAATGCTCAAATCATTCGTGACATGATCTCCTCCGACTGGCACGACGCCAGTCAACACAATGTAGCCCTTGCGATAGAGCACGAAATCAGTGGTACCTCCACCAATATCGACTACTAGCGCACCATTATCCTTCTCTGATTCTTCCAGCAGCACCGCGCCAGAAGCGATACTTGAAATGATCATATCGCTCACGTCCAGATCGATACCACGAATCACACGTAAACTATCGCTCACGATCTGGCTGTCCCCGTGCACCGACCAATAGCCGACCTGCAAACGTTCGCCCTTTTTCGAGAGTGGATTCTCCACAGGTTGCCCATCGATTGAGAAAGGATTCTGAATATGGTGGATGTAAGTCCGCTCATCCGTCAGTTTACGGCGTTTCGCATCTTCTGTTGCCTGCTCAATATCGGCCTGGCGAACAATCGAATCCGACGAACCGACATTAGTGGTTCCAACATTAAAATTGCCCCGCAGGTGACTCCCTGTTTGCGCAAGATAGACCTCATCGACACGGGTCTTGGCATTCTGCTCCGCGGTCATGATGGCCGCATGCACACAATCGCTCGCAGCTTTCAGGTCTGTTATGACTCCTTTTTTTACACCCTTGGAAAAACAAGAGCTATGGCCGATGATGTTCAAGCCCGAGTCGCCGACGATTTCGCCGAGAAGAACCGTCACCTTAGACGTCCCTATTTCGACTGCACCGACCACTCTGGATTGACTCATAGTTTGTAAGATAGATTTGCTGAATTAAAATGTGCCGACGCGACCACTGCTAAACTGCACCGCAGCGGAACCACGTAAAGAAAGATCGATCCGTTCGATCGATGGATTGCCCTGTTTTCTAACATACTCGAAAATATAGGTCAAACGATCCAATTGACGTCCGTAGTCTGCAGAGCTGCCAAAGATGATTCGAGGCACGATCGTCGAGCGCACTTCGATTACTTGTCCAGGGATGTCCAAAGCGCCAGAATAGTGCTCCAGCGACACCACCTGCCAAGTGCGAAAGATGTTTGGTTCAGTGCTACGAACCAGCTCCAAGAGCTCGGCGACCGGCTCGATCCCACGCATCGGAAAAAAACTGCCATCGGCATGTCGATACGGCTGTACGAACGGTAAGTTTTTCAACCTTGCCTTCGAATAACCAATCCCATCATAGACCACACCGTCGCGGGCAACTAAACGTAGCTGTCGCTTCCCATCGGCTCCTGCGATCGCTAGGCGAAGTGCTGGGACACGCTCTTTCACCCGAATCCGTAAATCACTCGGAAACACACGCTCGACCGATGCTGATTTCACTTGAACATCAGCTTCCACGCTTTTTTTCAGCGCATGAATATCCGCCTCCATCATCGACATCCCAGGGCGTAGTTTAATCGTCTGACTTAACCAATTATCTGATAATACCCCATCCGTATCAAAAATAATACGCTCGATCGGCTTCGAACTCGGCGCCATCGGAATTGCCTGTTGACGATTCTTGAATGTCGATCCCACCCAAGCCAGTCCGCCAAGCACCACCAGCAGCAACACGAAACCCGCAAAAAATTTAAACCACCGCGATTGCCGGCGCTTTCGCGCCTGCGGTGAATTTACTCGGGAACGGCGCGGCCCAGCCAACTCTCGCCAGCTCTGTTCCCCCCCAGCGGAGGTGCCGCCTTTTTGTTTACCACTCCCAATCATTCGACAAAATTTCTTTATTTAACGCGCGGCGAATCGCTTGATTGCAGGGGCCACCAGCTCACGTGCTAATGACTTAAAATCGAAGCCCATGCAGGATGCACTTTTCGGCAATAAACTCGTCGCGGTCAATCCTGGTAAAGTATTAATCTCTAAAAAATATAATTGCGCGCCGTCCAAGAGAAAGTCAATCCGCGCAAAATCACGACAGCCACAAGCACTAAACAGAGCCTCCGCTTGCGCCTTGATACGTGCTTCCAGCACAGGATCTAACTCCGCGGGATAGCTATACTCGGTCGAACCAGCCGTATATTTAGCGGTATAATCATAGACCCCACTCGCACTCACGATCTCGACCACACCCATCGCTGCGCCGTTCAGCACGCCAACTGTCAACTCGCGACCGTGTATACGTTGCTCAATCAACCAATTGCCACTGTGGATTTGAGACAGCGTCACGCCGAGCGCCGAACGATGCTCTGTGAAATACAGCCCGATACTACTACCCTGATCGGTCGGCTTAATTACCAGCGAGCTGCCGAGCGTCTCAATCACTGCATCTGCACGCGGTACATCCGTACCGTCAAAAACCATCGCCTCTGGCACGCCGATGCCTAACTCTCTCGCAATCGTCTTAGTCAAATCCTTAGCCATGCACAACTTGCTCGCGACCGAGCCGCTACCGCAATATTCGATGCCCGCAGCTTCCAGCAGCCCCTGGCAGCGCCCATCTTCACCAAAAGCACCGTGTAATGCAGGAAATACAATCGAGCGCTGTGCATTGATCGAATCTGGCAGTGCCTCGGCATCGAGACGCAACAACTCAACCTCAAAATTAACAGCCAAAGCCTTGCCGACCGATTCACCACTGACAAGTGAGACCTCTCGCTCAGAGCCAGCGCCCCCATACAATACAATGATCGATTCTGGGTTAGCCACGATTTGTCCCTTCTTCAAAAGATTCCACATCGCCAAGCACATCATCCCATGATTGCCCAAGCAATAAAACTTCCGGCTCCAAAACATACCCTGACTTCGCCCAAATCACCGCACGCACTTGCCGTACAAGTTCGATTACGTCCGCTGCGCTGGCACCGCCGCGGTTAACTATAAAGTTACCGTGTACATCCGAAACTTCGGCCGCACCGACACGCATGCCTTTCACGCCATAGGTATCGATCAACTTACCCGCAAAATTACCTTCTGGATTTTTAAAGATACAGCCTGCACTCGGGTCTCTGGGCTGCGAAGCTTTGCGTGAACTCGAATAACTATCCATGCGCTCTCGAATCGAGGCTTCCCCCTCGATCTCAGCGCTTTTTAATACTGCCCCAAGCGCGATGCCACAGCTAATCTCTTCGACCTCACGATATCCGAAGTGAAACGCATCTTTAGGCAAATCCTGTAACTGCCCCGCCTGGTCCAAAAACTGCACACGCTCCACCACATCAAACATCCAATTGCCCATCGCACCCGCATTCATACGCAATGCACCACCCAGCGCACCTGGTATCCCTTCGAGAAACTCAAAACCAGCGAGACCAGCCTTCGCGGCATACCCGCAAATTTCTTTGAGTCGCACACCGGAAGCCGACCAAATACGACCATCGCTCAGCACCTCGGTACGACGCCAACCCGTAGCTGAAAAACGAATAACTAAGCCCGAGAAGCCTTCATCGGGCACCAATAAGTTCGAGCCACGACCAAGGCAAAATGTCTCCAGATTAAACAACTTTGCTGCGCGTAATAATGCCCGCAGATCACACAGGTTTGCCGGCTCCGCATAAAACCGTGCCGCACCACCGATACGCATCGTCGTTTTATTCGCCAATGGCTCGTCCGATTTTAATACGCAATTCGATGATACACGACCCTTCAAAAAATCACACCAAGCAGCAGTAACATCGGCTCCACTGCGACGCATTGATGTAAACAAAGCACCAAACTGATCAATATCTCCCGCCCCAACAAAGGCCACCAAACTGGGTTCACTGCCAATCGATTCCACCAATCGTCGTATGCCCGAAGGACCCATCGTCAACACTTCTGGTGGCTCTCCAGGGAACTCTTGGGCTAACTCCGCAATCGTACCACCCTCAGTCACATACTCATGCGCCGCATACACTGGCAGCAAGAAGAGCTGATCTGCTGCCTGCAAAGTCTCGGCGAATGCACGCTTAAATTGTTTGGTACGCGAGTAGCGATGCGGTTGAAAAACCACCACCAGTCGATGATCTGGAGCCATTACACGTAAGCACTCAAATAACGCGGTAATCTCAGTAGGATGATGTGCATAGTCTTCGACAACTGAGAGCTGTTCGTCGCAATAAAGTACTGCCTGTCGCCGCGTCATACCGCAGAAATTAGAGAGCACGTCAGCAGGCAAGTTTGCCAATAACAGATTAAGAACAGCCAGAGCTGCCGCACCATTGATCAAATTAAAGCGTCCCACGATTGGCGCCTCAATCTGTGCCGCAGAAAAATGACCGCCCAACTGCAATCGCCCGTCCACTCCAACCTGCACATCAAAATCTGCGTATGCACCAAAGGTTAGCTGTTCCGCACCGCCAGTTTCGATAAAGCGCCCAGTCAAATCACCCTCGACCGAAAGCAACACCTGCTCCTTGGTGCGCATGATTAATTGACGAAAGGCATCATCCAGCATCTCACCGCTGGAATAGCGGTCCGCGTGGTCCCAATCAACATTTAGCACCACCGTGATTTCTGGCGAAAAATGATCCATCGTACCATCGCTCTCATCGATCTCTGCAATCAACCAATCGCTATCCGTATAGTAGCTCGGCGGGAGCGTCGTATCATTAAATAAACCACCGAGGATATAATTAGCAGCGACTCCGCACTGCCGTACCGCATGCGCAATCATTCCAGACGTCGTCGTCTTCCCATGGCTTCCGACAACTGCGATCAAGCGCTTTGAAGCCGCGACTTTGGCGAGCAGCTCACCACGGCGTAAAGTCTTTAGGCCGCGTTCACGAGCCGCTGCTAGCAACGGATGGTCTGGCTGAATCGCACTTGAATAGACGACTGCCGTGAACTCTACAAATTGTTCGGAGAAGACAAAGTCCCGCAGTGAAACTCCGGCATCCTCCAAAAAATCGCGCAAGCGCTCCTGCAGATTATCATCATATCCAGCAATCGAATACCCTGCATGCGCCATCCAACCCGCCAGTGGCGCCATGCCCATCCCGCCGACCCCGATAAACAAGTATGCCTGCTTAGATCCACTCATATCACAGGCTCCAGTTTATCAGCTGCTGCCAGAGCCCGCGCGTTACACAGTGCTTCGATATCAGACGCAATACGTTCACCTGAGTCAAAACGATCCAACCGTTCGAGGTTGGATTTAAACTTCCCCAGCACCCAGTCGTTAAATATGAGCCCTTCAACTTCAGCCAACAATTGGCTCAACTCATCCTGTGCTAGAACCAGACCCGCTCCATGACGCTCGTGCATCACTGCATTCGCCTGCTGATGATTATCCGCAGCAAAGGGATACGGAATCAAAATCGACGGCGCACGACAACGAACTATCTCCGCGATCGAACCAGCACCTGCACGCGAGATCACTAGATCCGCAGCCGAAATCACATCGCCCATCTGATCTGAAAATGGCACAAAAGTCGCCGACACCTTCTCACTTTTAGAACTGATCGTTTGAAGCGACCCTGCAGAATTTTTGCCGTGTCCAGTCACGCAATAGACCGATATTCCTTGTTTCGCCAAGGCCTCAAAATGGTCAATAACCCATTCATTGAGGGCGGTCGCTCCCTGACTTCCTCCGATCAACACCAGCAACTTATGCGTCACCGTAATACCTAAAAGCTCCCAAGCCTCTACCTTCGAACGATGCTTCACATCACCGCGTACCGGATAACCAAGATAACGAACACGTCTGGAGGGCACCCCTTTCAAACACACACCATCCGGTAAATACACACGTGTTGCGAGGTGCTGCAATAAACGCACCGCCTTACCTGGACGACAGTTGGCCTCATGCACCGCCACTGGCACTCCTGCAAAACGAGCAGCTAAGCCTAAGCCCACCGAAAGAAACCCACCAAACAGCAACACCAAATCGGGCTTTTCCTTACGTACCAGCTTATGCGAAAAAAGACAGCTGGACAGCAGGCTCCAACACGAAGTGATCCACTTTGTTACTCCACCCGAAAATGCACGCCCAGGGGTCTTATGGAAATTCAGGTGAGCATACTTCTTGATCAAGGCCGAATCCACCTGCTTCTGACTAATCAACAAAGTGCAGTGATGGCCACGCGATTGTAACATCTCAGCGATCGCAATTCCTGGAGCCAAATGCCCACCAGTACCACCACAGGCAATCAGTATTCGGCTCATAGCTCACGCTGTCTCCACAATGCAGGTAGCTCCCATGAGCGGAAGCCATTTAAAATAATTCCAGTCAACACAAACATGAAAACAAGATTGGAGCCGCCATACGAAATAAACGGCAAAGACATTCCCTTAGTCGGAAGACACCCCGTAACCACGCCAATATTAATTAATGCCTGAAGCGTCACAAATAGCAGCGCCCCCATAATTAACAAATATTGATACAGGTCCGGCGCACGCTTTAGCTGCAACACGCCGACAAAAAATAAAGTCATAAAAAGAACCACCACCCCGAGGGTAAACACGAGGCCGAGTTCTTCACCCACAATGGCAAAAATAAAGTCTGTGTGGGCTTCAGGTAAAAATGACATTTGCTGGCGCCCCGCACCGAGCCCCACGCCTTGCACGCCGCCTGCGCCAAAGGCTAGAATACCCTGCCATAACTGATAAGAGCTATCACTGCGATTACCTTCAACATCGAGAAAAGAAGTGATGCGCCGCAAGCGCACGGGATCGTGATAGACTGCCACAGAAAACAAAGTTAGAGCCGCAAGCGCAGTCGGGATTAAAAACTTCAATCGCAGCCCCGCGAGGTAAAGCATAATGCCACCGACAGCACCGCAAAGAAAGGCAGTGCCGTAATCAGGCTCTATAATAATTAAACCACAAATCACCGCGAGCATACCACAAGGTATGATGAAGCCACGCAGCGCATCATCCAAATTACGCCGATTCGCCGCGAGGTAATGTGCCATCATAAACAGTAAACCCAATTTTCCGATCTCCGACACCTGCAAGCGCATCGGCCCGCAATCGATCCAGCGCTGCGCACCATTAACCGTCACACCGATACCGGGAATCAGCACCAAGACTAATAGCAGCACCGCTCCTCCAGCTAAAATATATGCGTAGTCTCGCAAAGCCGCCAAATTGACAAGCATTGCAACGCCCCCGGCCAGCGTAGCGATCACTAGCCAAATGAGCTGCTTACGCAGCAGCACCGTGGGATCGGAATGCATCGCTTGCGAGGCGCTAAAAAGCACCACCAGACCAAGAAAAGTGAGCGAAATAACACTTAGTGCGATGAACACTCCTGCTGGCGGTATACTCCAAAAGGAATTTCGCAAAGCAGTCCGTGCGCACATTCTATACTGATATCAAGCTAAAACGGTTGAATCGAAAGATTACTCAGCATTCTCACGAACAACTGGAATGACAGGAATCTCTACAGCATTTTCGAATAAGGCATCAGTATTGATATCAACGATATCCTCTTCGACTAAAGGATCCGCATCGACTACACGGATCTCGATCGGTCCGTCACTGCTAGCTACTACCACTGTAGGTTCTGCCGCAGCGACTGCGGCAGGCTTTGTCACGATATTAGCCGCACTATCGGTAGAGCTGACTTTAAGTTTCTGCCCGATCTGCATCTTACGCGGATCGGTGATGCCGTTAATCGCAAGCAACTCAGACGTAGTCATACCATATTGTCGCGCGATTGTTGCAGGATATTCGCCCGCCTTCACAATGTGCGTGCCGTCTGCGCTAATGGCACTGGCTGGCTGCTCGATCACTGCGACAGGAGCTGGAGCCGTCACAGTCGCACTGCCGCCGGTCGTCCCAGCGACTGGAACCATCAACTTCTCACCAACGCGAATCAGATCTGAAGTCTTGTTGTTCGCAGCTTTAAGGGCTCGCACTGAAGTATTATACTTCACTGCGATCTTAGACAAATTATCGCCGCCCTTCACCGTGTAAGTGTCGGTAGCCATGTTATAATCAGACGGCTGGTATGCATCCGCCGCCACTGTGGTCACAGTGGCAGTGCCACCTTCAACCGGAATTTGAATTTGCTGACCGATTTTAAGCACTGAATTCTTATTCAGATCATTCGCGGCATACAACTCATTGAGCGAAACATTATAGCGCTTAGAAATCGCCCAGAGGCTATCGCCTTTCTTGACTGTATAGGCTTGAAACGAGGGGCCTGCCACATCGACTGTTTCGGCAACGATTGGTTCAAGTTGCGGCGTCACTTCTTCAAACTCAGCATCAGGCCGATTTGGCGCATAACGACTAGTTTCACTCACATCAATTCCAGCGTTAAATGCAGGATCGAGAAGATCGTCTGTTGAAGTTGCAGGAATCAAGCTCTCAGATAACTGTTGCTCAACCAAACCAGTGGTTCGATTCTGTTGATACGTTTGTGTCGGCGGTTGCGTGGTTCCACAGCCCGGCTGGACGATAAGGACGGCAATAACACCGAGATGAAGACAAAGGACAAACCCGAAGACTTTTGAAATTTTCATATTACTTTAAGCTACGATTACAAGTGATCAGTAGATTAACTGAGGCGATAGGCATCCTTCAAACTAAAAACAGTCGAAATGAAGGTTTTTCCGCGAGCGGCGTAGCCCGAGAACTGATCGAAGCTGGCAAAACCAGGACTCAGTAAAACAACCGACGGGGAATTGGCCAATGCCGCAAGCGTTGCCGCCGCCACGGCTTCGACTAAATCAGTGTGAATTTCGACCCTGAAATCGACCGATCTGAGACACGCAGCAAATGATTCCGCCACTTCACCATATAGAAACACCGCTTCGACTTTGGCCGCAATTGACCGCGCGAATGCATCGATATCACCACCTTTACCACTGCCACCGCCAATCCAATAGACTGGTCCATCTAAGCTATCGAAGGCCGCCAAAGCCGCATGAAAGTTAGTCGCCTTAGAGTCGTTCCAAAAAGTCACCCCACCCCAGCTATCGACAGGGCTCATACGGTGCGCGGCTAACTGACAGGCATTCGCACTATCGATCAACGACTCAATGGGTTGATCAAGCGCTCGCCAGAGCGCCACCGCTAGAGAAAAATTGGTGCTCTGGGGTGAAATGCGAAAAGGCGAATCTGGCGCCAGTCGATCAATTAAGCCCGAATCCTTATCCACCACAATCGAAGCTGGCATACCAGATAACTTAGGGGCAAACGCAAGTACATCCACCCCCAGTACCGACGGCGCACCTGGACGCAAATGCGACAAGAGCTGGGCTTTGGACGCAAAATACTCCGCCATCGACTCGTAGCGATCCAGATGATCTTCGGCAAAATTGCTCCAGATCAGCCCATCCAGCTGTAGCCCATCTGGCAATTCTGCCTGAAACGAGCTGATCTCACACACTGCAGTCGCTTTGTCATGGTTGGCATCGCCAAGCACGTAGTCACTTAATGGCGTGCCAATATTCCCCGCCTCAACTGCAGTTCGCCCTACCGTGTTAAACGCATGGCACAGCAACGACGTAATCGTGGTCTTACCGTTGGTACCAGTAACGCCGAACAAACGCCCACGCCAATGGATTGCCGCAAAGCCAAGCTCGCTATAGCAGGGCCGACCAGAGCGCTGCGCCAAGAGACGCCATGGATGCGCAATCGCAAATCCAGGACTGAACACAAACGCATCAAACCTAGTCAGCGAGGCCGCACTGAAATCCGCAGTATCGCCGCGTCCGTTTTCATCAAACAAGCAGTGCTCGAGCCCCAAGCTAAGCACCAAGCGCCGTGCTGCTTGCCCGCTGACGCCAGCTCCAAAAATGGCGACACGTTTATACGTGCCGATCGCTGCGCCTACAGATGTTTGAAAAGTCTTCAAATTAGTTAAATTTTAAGGTAAGCATCTTGTTAGAATTAAATGTGCCGCCTGATAACTCGGTGAAATAATACTCTGTAAGCTTGAAAAGCAAGAATGCTGCTATATCTGCACGAGCTTTAATTCACTCGACCAATGACTCACAAAGTTATCAGCGTACTCATCCTAGCCTAGCTCGCCACAGTCTCCGTTAACGCCAATACCGTGACAAATAAAGACGGCCCAACTCGAAACGGCCCATTACGCTGATCGCTAAAGTGAAAATTTACATCGACACCTCATACGCCAAGCTGATCTACAGCTTAAATATAGCGACGTAACAGACACATACTTGCAAAATATTGCACCACCGTGCGGGATTTTCATTAGTTGACACCAGTGCCTATAACTTAGCATAGACGCAGCAGTACCTTTCCAAACCAGCACGCGATCATGTCTCCTTACTTATTACTTATTCTAACTCCATTCATTACAGCCGCAATCGGCTGGTTGACGAATTGGGTCGCAATCAAAATGCTGTTTCACCCGCGTGTCCCCGTGCGTATTTTCTTCTGGAAATGGCAAGGATTGATCCCGCGCCGCCAGCTTCAGTTAGCCTACGAATCCGCTGAAATCATTGAGCGCGAGATTTTGCAGCAGCACATGATCCTCAATGAGATTAAAAAGATTGATCTTGAGCCTTATTTGGAGAAAACCGCGCACACTCTCGTCTGGGAACGCATCGGCCCGCAATTGCGTGCGATTCCGCTACTAGGCAGTTTTGTAAACGACGGCGTACTCGCGAAGTTCGAAGTCATCGCCTGTGCTGAGATCAAAAATGAGGCCGGTCCATTGATCGAAAAAGTTGCGACTCAATTCGAAGCGTCGGTCGACCTCAAAGAAATGATCGAAAACAACATCGCAGACTTCGACCTCGAACGCTTGGAGAGTATTGTTAACGCAGTCGCCAAGCGTGAGTTTCGCACAATTGAAGCTTTAGGTGCGGTGCTAGGCTTCGCTATCGGTTGCCTGCAGCTCGTATTATTCTGGGCAACCGGAGCGATTGCAGTGTGATTGATAGACCGCCTAACGCATCAGTAACAAGACCAGTCGTACTTCCCTCAAGTTGCACCAACAAAACAGAATAACTAAATAGTAGTTAGTTCAGAATCTAATTCTGATGAACATTCGCGAAAAAAGGTTGTCCAAGCTTTGAACAGCCCACATCGTCTAAATAGAATTTCATCCACCTCACCCCAAACATATAGACTCAAATGAAACGATTCATTCTACTGGTACTGTCCCTCTGCATTGCAAATCTCACTTTCGCCCAAGATTCTGCGGCACAGGTTGATAACATTAAGTTCAAAAACCTCAGCGACGATTGGGTCGAAATGGAGGTCCAGATCAAGGCCAACCGCAACTTATCACCCGACGCCAAAAACGAGCGCTTCGTCGACAACATCAAGGTGCTGGGCTATTTTGCTTATGTGCGTGACCGCAACGCCAGAACCTTCGACTTTTATAAAGCCGAAGTCGAAGTCATCTCCATCGAGCAAGGTAAGACAGAAAACGTCTATTTTTATATGCCCGGTATCGTCGTCAAGCGCGACCGCCTACCTAAAGAGCCGCCCTACTACTTCGTCGCTTTGGAAATCAACGGACAAGTGCTCCCAATCGATAGTCGTGCCTACTCAAAAAGCACACTCAACGACGATACCATCCGCAGCATGAAGACCAAAGCAGATGCCGAGAGTGAGCCCAACGACTTCATTCTCATGCCAAGCTATAACGCACCACTCGCACTGATTGGCGCACGACCTTCAAAAATGGCGCCACTGATTAGGCGCGAACCGAAGGAGTAGTAAATCATTTCACGCCTGCAAGCAGGTTGATAAGCAGCCCTCGCTCAGCGCACACGTGCTCAGTGAGGGCTTTTTTGTGCCTGATCGAATATTCCCGCTTACTAGCTAAAATGCTCAGAAGGGAGGTCGACTCGCCCTCGTTTGCATCCGCATTGGCTCAAGCTGAGCGAGTCGGCCACACTCCTGTAACTGGATAAATCACTCTATAGTCGCGGCGACTTCGTCAGCGCTTAGCCCCATATGCTGTTCGCAAAATTCAAGCATGTCTTCCTGGAGCGGTGCGGTAAATGAGATCGGGCCCTCCGGAAAGTTGAATACATAGCGATAACAATGCAGTGCTTGACGCTTGATCGGCAAAACCGCTTCCAACCTACCCGTCCAACCATGCTCGATAAACTCGATATACAAGGTCTCATCGGGTCCGTAGATTTTATCACCGACCACGCATTTTTCTAGGAATTCCGCATGCACCCGAATCTGGTGTTTGCGTCCCGTCTCAGGCTCAACTCGGCAGAACGTATAGCCATTTTTTGAAATCAACGGTATAAAGTTGGTCACTGCGGTCTGCGAAGTGCGATCATAACTCACTTCCGATTTAACAATAACTGGCCCACCTCTGCGCCGAGCAATCGGCTCATCCACATGGATCGCGCGGTCATACTCTCCTTGTAGAATCGCCAGATATTCTTTCTTCACGATGCGATTCTGAATCGCCATCTGAAATTTACGTGCCACCGCCGGACGTTTGGCAAAGACGATTAAGCCACTTGTCTCTCGATCCAAGCGTGCGACCAAGTGAAGCTTTTCCGCAGCTGTATGCTCTCGAACCACCCCCACTAGGCTAGATAACGGTCCATTTTTAGACGGATGGCAAACCAACCAACCTGGCTTATTAATAATCAGCAGATTCTCATCCTCTTGAAGTATCCATTCCGGAAAAACTGCCAGATCAACCAGTGGAGCTGCTTCGCCGTATGGATTCATTCCGACTCTCCTTTGTGTGCTTCTAACCGCATCTTGCGCAATATGGCCGCACCGATTCGAGTCACAACCATGATCGGAAATTTACTGCCAACGATTGCGATGAATTTATTCTTCCAACCAGTCACCAGCAGCGACTTACCCTTCGCCAGCGCCTGCAGGGTCAAAGCCGCCACTTCCTCGGACGTCATATCTGGAGTCAAACTCATCCCCTCCTGCATCGGCGGAGTCTCAAAACCTGCTGATTTAAAGAAATTCGAGCGCGTCGGGCCAGGACACACCGCCAAGGTCCGCACCTTCGTGCCTCGCAAATCCTCGCCCAATGCGAGTGTCCAGTTCAGCACAAACGCCTTCGTCGCGCCATAGGTCGCCAAATATGCGGTTGGCTGAAAGCCCGCAATCGAGGCCACATTCACCACGCAACCACCGCGTTTCAGCATCTGCGGCAGCAACTGGGAAGTAAGATCCACCACCGCTCGAACATTCAAGTCAATCATCTGCAACTGCTTCCCTCGATCCAAATCCTGCTGACGACCATAATCCCCAAAGCCACTATTATTAATTAGCAATACCTCGCCCGGCTCGGCCTCCGCTATAATTATATTTAATTGCTCCGCAGCAGCAGCGACTGCCGTTGGGTCGCTTAAGTCCGTTGCGATATGAATGCCGTATTGATCAAAAAAATTGTCTGGTTTCGAACGAGAAAGGTTGCATACCGTGGCGGCCGGGGTTAGGGTTTTAATTGCTTTGATGATTGAGCTGCCAATACCCGACGAACCACCAGTAATAACGATTACGGACGTGTGTTTCAGATATTCAGTAGGTGTTGGCATATTCAGGTTAATAGTTGCCACCACGCTTGATCGTAGCGATCAAAATTGTGTTGGCTCTTTTTTTGCTCAGACTTGTCAAAGTGGCGGGGACAATCGTCTTCGTTAACTATGAACCCACAATAGAAAAGGAATAAATAATATATGAAGCAACATGATGTCATCATCTCCGGGTTAAATATGGATCTCACCGATGCGATTCGAAATGTGGTCGAAGCAAAAATAGAAAAACTCTTCGAGCACGAAGATCATATTGTCCGCATGCGCGTGGAACTTGAATACGACGCCCATAAACGCACACACCAGAACGAATTTATCGCCAAAGGGCACCTGGAAGTGCGGGGCAACGATCATAATGCCCATGCCGAGACGGACGATCTGTATAAGTCAATCGACGAGATGGTCAACAAGCTCGACCGAATGCTCCGACGACGCTCTCGCCTTCAGAAGGTCAAACGCAAGCACACACACCTCATCGATATTCCTTCCGAAATACCCAAGGCAGTCTAGCGCGACAGTCTAGCTAATTGATACCTGCCCGACTCTCTATCGAGAGTCGGGCTTGCTTTTTTTACGAACTTCACAAAGGTCCTGCTTATGCCTCCATATATCTACCAAATTCTTCACGTTACCGGAATCATTATGCTCTTCATGGGCTACGGAGCCCTGCTCGCACGCAGCCTCGCTAACAGCGACAACGCTGCCGTTCGTAAACTTGGCTCAATTACCAGTGGTATCGGGCTGCTGCTGATCCTGATCGCTGGATTTGCTATGATTTCTAAGCTCGGGCACAGCTTTACAGCACCTTGGCTGATCGCAAAGATGGTCATCTGGCTCGCATTAGGAGGCGTGATCGTCCTCATCAATCGCAAACCTGCACTCGCTAAACCTCTCTGGTGGAGCATCCTAGGACTCGGCATTTTAGCCGCTGTGATGGTCTATTACATGCGCTTTCAAGGATAGCGCGAAGCTAGTTCAAGAAAAGTTAATCTTTTGCAAAGTTCTGCTTGATCTCATCCAGCCACTTTGTCTTTATCCCGGCTTCCTAACAAGCACCCGTAGCTCAATTGGATAGAGCGCCTGACTACGAATCAGGAGGTTGGGGGTTCAAGTCCCTCCGGGTGTACCATTTAGAAATCCCTAAAGCACAATGCCTTAGGGATTTTTTGTGGCCATCGGGCATAAAAGGCTGAGGCGGCCGTCACGAACGCCATGGCAATGTTGCTTGCTCTGTCTGCATCAAAGTTTGGAGAAGAGCCAAGCCGCTAGCGCGTCTCACGCGAGATGGGACATTTGAAAAGGCGCGAGGTCGACTCGCCCTTGTTGTTGAATGAGTGACTAAACGTGGGCGAGTCGCCCACACTCCTTGCAAGATTCAGCACAACGCTTGCTTTAGCTAGCGGATCGACCAGCAACCCTCAGCTCTCACTGATCATTCTCTTGGGCGACGGGATAAAAAACGAACCGACACCGAAAAATAATTGCCGGAAAAAGATCATAACTTTCGCAGGGCCCCGGCGTACGGGCTCTGGCATAACAATAAACTCAAGCAGCACAGCCACAAATGGCTGCGGCGGCCAAGGCGAAACAAGCAGTCATCACCTTAAATAAAAACAAGCACCTTAGGCGGCCTATGTGAATTCAGTATTACAAAAAATACTACGACAGACCGCGGCAATACCGAGTCCTCCTGCTCCGTCTTGTTAGTCATCAGATCAATCATCCGCTGAAGATCTTATGATACCTCAAATAGCGACAGAATCACCCCTAAACCAAAAGCAAGGCCTCTTTCTGCGCACGTCTGAGTCGCTTAATTCGCCACTCCTCTTTTAACGCCTCCGATCGTGTCCCGACCTCGCGTGTATGCACTAATTTCAACGGCGCACGGCCACGCACATATTTCGCCGCCTTTGGTCCTTGCGCTTGGTGCTCGCCCACACGTCGCGCCACATCCTTCGCCACACCCGTATAGAGCGTACCGTCTCCGCAACGTAAAATATAGATACTCCACACCATTTAAAATCAGTCCTTCAACAAAGTATAGGTATCGAGCGTTTCCCCCTGGCTCCCAAGAGTCGTCACCCGCAGAGCGCGACCTTCGATATCGACCACCACCGATGCCAAAGCCGAGAGGTTCTCGACCATAAACGGCAGATGCTCTGCTCGAAAGGCGCCAAACTTCCCAGAACTCCCCGCAACCGTGTGGATCGTACCATGCTTCTCATGCAGTCCTTGTCGATACTGGCCATCCCCATCCGCACGACCATCGCCCGCATCCAAAGCATGGAGCGCAGGATCATATGTATCACTGGTGCCATAATGGCCATGCATCAGAATGGAACGTTCATAGGTATGACTATGACCTCCGAAGGTCAAATCAACACCGTGCGCTTCAAGCAGCGGCAGGAAGTTCTCGCGCATATCAATATGCTGCTGCTCTTTGTCTGAATCATGCGTGCCATGTGTATACGGGGGGTGATGCCAGTATGCGATCACCCAGTCGTAATCCTGCTCACTGACCTGTGCCAGATCCGCCTTGAGCCAATCATACATCGGGCCCCCTGGGCGACGGTCACTCACTTGCGAGTCTAAGCAAATGAAGTGCGTCCGCCCGTAATCAAAACTGTAGTAGAGCTCGCTACCCGAAGGTACACCACCCGCCTCGCCCTGACTGGGCATATCAAAAATCGCGAGGTAGGGATCCGCTTGATTATTAGTCAAAGGATTGTCGTCAAGATTTGCCCATAACGTCTCATGGTTACCCACCGCAGGCCACAGACAGGTCGTATGCAACAATGGATTATAAATATTAAACACTGCATTTTGAAACTGCTGATCCGTGCCATGACCATACGCGTTATCTCCTAGCATCAACCAAACATCCGTCTGCCGATCTGCAGTGAATTCGCGATACGCATTATAGACCGTACGCGCCTTATCATTCCCAGTGCCAGAGTCACCGATAATCCAAACACGTGTCGATACCGCCTCATGCGCCGGAGGTAATGTCCGAAATTCATAGCTCGGATCCGTGCCCGTGATTTTATAATGGTAAGTGCTCCCTGATTCTAGGCCAGTTAATCGCACACTGTGCTCAGACGTCGGCACAGGTTCTTGCATGAAAAAACGTTCCTCACTGCCTGGCATCCAGTAATCGACACGACCACGTGTGGGATGACTAGTACGCCAACGCACAGTGATCTCCTCCTGGGTAGTATTTTGCAGATAAGGCCCGCGAACAATACTATGCGGCGCGGTTGCCTGTGCCCTGAGCTTCGGAACAGATGCCTTCGAAACTACAACGCTCATATCGCCCGCCAGTAAATTAGCATCCCATACGACGTCTGAACTATTTCGTTCCCGATTAACCAGCCTGACAGCCAATGTATTCACACCGTTACGCAGCGCAGTCGCCGGCAACGCAAAGGTCTCGAACTCAATGGCCTCGTGATTCCGCACCGAGCTACCATCCAATCGGTGCGTGCGCGTCAACTCGGTTCCATTCAAATACACGACAAACGCATCATCGTAACGAGCACGCAGAATCAAACTAGGAATCGCAGTGCGATCATTCACCGTGAATTGATGCCGTAAATAATAGTCGATTCTTCCCCTCACAAGATGGGGCTTATTTAGATAGTACTCTCCATAGCCCAAAGGCGACTGTGCGGTCCCCCAGATTTCATCATTGAACTCAGGCGTCTCCCACCCGGTATCAGCCTCGCCATCGTCATCATACTTCCAATCACTATTGGGAGCGATCAGGCCAGTGGGCTGACGGCTTTCGTGCGCATAAGAACTGCAAAGCAAGCCGCCCAAAGCGGCTACGCAAATTATGGTTTCTAAAGGCCTTTTCATAAACTTACGTATATTCAAGAATCCGATCGTATCGCGACGACACAGGGCTTGGCAAATCCATTCCCGAGCAAGCAGTAAAACAGTCCTTGCCCGCCTAGTCCTCCACACTGCGCTGCGAGGAGCTCAGCACTTCCAAATCGTATTTGAACTTTAAATACAGCAAGCTAAAGAAAACAGCGTAATCAAAATTGTGCCTACTCAGATCTGCTCAATAACAGATTAATCAATAGTTCTGGCAAACAGATTGATAAATTACAAAAAGAAAAAGCCTCTTCGGCAAATTGCAGAAGAGGCTCTTTTATCGGAGAGATGAAAACAACAAATAATGATCAATCCGAAAGTGT